>Ga0208243_1000503_pt1 | contig 21557 bp, 26 predicted proteins | sample Subbio2Aug_QV12A_FD_184826 | JGI IMG/M metagenome (GOLD analysis project Ga0208243, IMG submission 184826) | Serpentinite rock and fluid subsurface biosphere microbial communities from McLaughlin Reserve, California, USA - CR12Aug_QV12A (SPAdes) | ecosystem: Environmental > Terrestrial > Deep... | reverse complement strand
CGCCCCCGGTTGATCGCCCGTTCGCCGTGATGCCTGCCCATATGCCGGCAAGTCAAGCGGAAGCTGCGGCGCGGCGGCGACGGGGCCGCAGAGCAGATGGGCGTAGCGGTCCTCGCGCTGGCCGGGGCCGCGCTCGACGAGCTGGACGAGCGGCGTCTTCCGGCCGATCAGCAGGTCGAGGTCGGCAAGCAGCTCCTCGACATTGGCGTAGCGCGCCATGCGCTCGGTGCGCGCCATGAGTTCATGCGCCGTCTGCGGGCCGCGCAGCATCATCAGGCCGATCAGCGAGGTCTGGCCGCGGGTGAGGGAGAAGCGCTGCGACAGCTGGTGCTCGTAGCGCTCGACGCGCGAGCCGAACATCTGCCGCACGAGTCCCTTCTCGATCAGCGACTTGAAGGCGCGGTGGATGTCGGCCGGATCGAGGCTCATCACCGGCTCGCGCGCGGTCTTCTGGTTGGTCGCCGACTGCGTCGCGTTGAGCGACAGCGGATAGATGTCGGGCGTCAGCTCCTTCTTCTCGATCAGCGAGCCCAGCACGCGGGCTTCGACGGGGTTGAGGAGGGGGAGGTCGGAGGCGGGAGTGTCCATGGCGGTGGTTCAGGTGCGTCCTTCGAGGCTCGCTTCGCTCGCACCTCAGGACGAGGAGCGCCGAGCGAGCGCCGTTTTAACCCGATGCAAGCTTCAGAGTGCAACAGATTCCCGCTTCCGAACAGCGTCGGCGGCTCTGAAAACCGGGCAGGGCGACACCAGTGGCGGCGGCTGCATCGCCACCGCGCGCCGATTCCGTCCGTCTGTCGGTGCGGATCAGCAAAGTGGCGCGGTCGGTGGCTGCCGCGCTGCAGCAGCAGAAACCTCAGGCACAGGGGCGCTGTCTACTTCGTCACGGCTGAAGCTTTCAAGACTTCGAAAGGAAGCCGAACAGGCCGCGCTTCTGCAACACGTTCGGCCGATTCGGGTCGAGGACGTCGGTCACTCCCTGCGAGACGAGCTTTTTCAAGAGGGCATCGGAGCCTTTGTTGAGCTTGTAGGTCATCTCGTCGCCGTAGAGCGGAACGACCGTATTGAAGGCGATTAAGCCACCGTCTTCCAGTTCGAGGACCATGTTGTCGGACAACGGCCCCAGTCCGAGGAACAGGATGGAGCCGCTCAGCCGCGTGGAGGGATGATATGGCACCGGGGGATCGCGGTTGGGAATCGTGTGTCCATCCCACAGCCATGTATCGAATTCGTGTGGAAAGCGCGCGAGCCACTTCAGAAGAGCAATCGGCCAGAATCTCGACTCATCCCTAAGCTGACCATCGAGCGGCATCCCCCTCTCGTCCGCATCGAACCAGTGACCCGGAAGCGAAATCAGAAGCTCGGACCGGGATAGCAGATTCCGGTCTTCCCCAAGCGATACCGGAACATTCATCGAAAGGTCGCTCATGCCGCTGGTGACGAAGGTCCAGCAGCCGCGGCGTTCCGTCGGCGGAAAAACCAGGACGTCGACATGCACCTTGTCGGACACGATTTCGTGGAAGACTCCGGCCTGAGGTCCGAGGACACCTGCAAGAAACTCTTCGAGTTCTTGAAGATGTACGCCAGTCTCGGCCGGGCTTCGACACTCCCGCTGATGGCCGTCATGACGAAGGATGCTTGAACCGCCTGGCGTGCGGGTTTCATCTTCGCTGGACATCGCGGCCCCCTGATCCCCATCGTTTCGGAGAGTACAACGATAGCAGGCCGGACGTGCAATTTTAAGGCGTAATTTTCGTCCTGCAGAGCTCGCATTTCAACCGTCTAACGACGACTTCGAGATCGCAAGTCGCCGAGCCCCGAATCTTGGTCGCCGGGCGTGTACCGGTCCCGACCAAAAACCCGGATGCGGCCATGGTTGGTGTGCGGTATGCCCGCTGCCTCCGAGATCTCCTTCCGAGATCGATGCCACAGTGGTTTGCGAGAAGGCAGGGTCGCGCCGCTCGACTTAGGCGAGCCGGACACGTGGGACAAACGCCGCTCCTCACACCCCCCGTTCCACCATCATCTTCTTGATCTCGGCGATCGCCTTGGCCGGGTTCAGGCCCTTGGGGCAGGTCTGGGCGCAGTTCATGATGGTGTGGCAGCGGTAGAGGCGGAAGGGGTCTTCCAGGTCGTTCAGGCGCTCGCCGGTGGCCTCGTCTCTCGAGTCGATCAGCCAGCGATAGGCCTGCAGCAGCACCGCGGGGCCGAGATAGCGGTCGCCGTTCCACCAGTAGGACGGGCAGGAGGTCTGGCAGCAGAAGCACAGGATGCACTCGTAGAGGCCGTCGAGCTTCTGCCGGTCCTCGTGGCTCTGCAGCCATTCCTTGGCGGGCTCGGGGGAGACCGTCTTCAGGTAGGGCTGGATCGAGGTGAGCTGCGCGTAGGGCACGGTCAGGTCGGGCACGAGGTCCTTGACCACCGGCATGTGCGGCAGCGGGTAGATCTTCACCGCGCCGCCGATCTCGTCGATGCCCTTGGTGCAGGCCAGCGTGTTGGCGCCGTCGATGTTCATGGCGCAGGAACCGCAGATGCCCTCGCGGCAGGAGCGGCGGAAGGTCAGCGTCGGGTCGATCTTGTTCTTGATCCAGAGCAGCGCGTCGAGAACCATCGGCCCGCAATCGTCCATGTCGACGAAATAGGTGTCGATGCGCGGGTTCTGGTCGTCGTCGGGCGACCAGCGGTAGACCTTGTACTCGCGCAGGTTCGTCGCGCCCTGCGGCTTCGGCCAGGTCTTGCCCGGGTTGATCTTGGAGTTCTTGGGAAGCGTGAGTTCGACCATGGAATCAAACCTGTCTCAGGTGAGCGCCCGAGCCCTGCTCCCTTCGGGATACAGAGCGAGCTTTTCTAGGAACTTGGTATCGGCAGTCAGCATCGTCGCGTCATGGCGGACGGCGCAGGCGAGGTACAGGCAATCGTAGACCGAGTGCTGAAGGCGTTCGGCCAGAGAAAACGCCTCGGCCGCGAGCAACCTGTCCGGCACGAACATGCCGATCGCGGACTGGACACCCTCCAGCGCGCGAACGCCGTTCGCTGCCTCGAACTGCCGTCGGGCGATCTTCTTCCGCAATACGTTGGCCACTTCGACCACGAGGAACTCCGGTGCTATCAGGTCGTCGTTCGTCAGCAGAAATCGTCTCGCTTCCTCGCGGCCATCCTCGATGATGACCCACTTCACTGCGACGGAGGCGTCAACCACCCAGCGCACGGTCGCGCTCCTCACGCATTTCTCTTATGATCTCGACGGAATCCGTCTGAACTACTCCTTTCGGTGTCGTCTCTGCGATGGCATCGATGCGGCTGACGATAGCCCGGCGCCGACGGAAGTCTTCAATGGCGCGCGCCAGAACGCCCTCGATCTCTCGCTCGACCGGCCGGCCGTGGATCGACGCCATTTCCTCCAGCGCCTCCATCACCGTCGCGTCGCTCAGCCTGATCGTGATCTCACCCATCTGCGGACCTCCTTCAGGCCCTATCCTAATACACCCGCTTCTTCGGGGCGATCTTGGCGAGGTCGATGCCGCCCTGCGATGCCGGCAGCATGGTCTCGGTGTGGACCGGGCGGTACTTCAGGGAGACGTTGCCGGCCTCGTCGACCCAGGCCAGCGAGTGCTTGCGCCAGTTGGCGTCGTCGCGCTCGGAGAAGTCCTCGCGGGCATGCGCGCCGCGGCTCTCCTTGCGGGCCTCGGCGCCGTAGACGGTGGTGATGGCGCAGGCCATCAGATTGTCGAGTTCCAGCGTCTCGACGAGATCCGAATTCCAGATCATCGAGCGGTCGGTAACCCTCACGTCCGGAAGTTCCTTCCAGATCGCCGAGACGCGGCGGCAGCCGTTCTCCAGCGACTCCTGGGTGCGGAACACGGCGGCGTCCTCCTGCATGGCGCGCTGCATCTTCTCGCGCAGCACGGCCGTCGGCGTGCCGCCATGGGCGTTCCGCACGCGGTCGAAGCGGTCCATGATCTTCTCGACCGCGGCCTCGTTGATCGCCGGGATCGCAGCATTGCGGTCGACCACCTCGCCGGCGCGGATGGCGGCGGCGCGCCCGAAGACCACGAGATCGATCAGCGAGTTGGAGCCGAGGCGGTTGGCCCCGTGCACCGAGGCGCAGCCCGCCTCGCCGACGGCCATCAGGCCGGGCTGGACGCGGTCCGGCTCGCTTTCGGTCGGGTTCAGCACCTCGCCCCAGTAGTTGGTCGGGATGCCGCCCATGTTGTAGTGCACCGTCGGCAGCACCGGGATCGGCTCCTTCGTCACGTCGACGCCGGCGAAGATCTTGGCCGATTCCGAAATGCCCGGGAGGCGCTCGTGCAGCACGGCCGGGTCGAGGTGGTCGAGATGCAGGAAGATGTGGTCCTTGGCCTTGCCGACGCCGCGGCCCTCGCGGATTTCCATCGTCATGCAGCGCGAGACGACGTCGCGCGAGGCGAGGTCCTTGGCCGACGGCGCGTAGCGCTCCATGAAGCGCTCGCCCTCGGAGTTGACGAGATAGCCGCCTTCGCCGCGCGCGCCCTCGGTGATCAGGCAGCCGGCGCCGTAGATGCCGGTCGGGTGGAACTGCACGAACTCCATGTCCTGCAGCGGCAGGCCGGCGCGCGCCACCATGCCGTTGCCGTCTCCGGTGCAGGTGTGGGCCGAGGTCGCCGAGAAATAGGCGCGGCCGTAGCCGCCGGTGGCCAGCACCACCATCTTGGCGGCGAAACGATGGATCGTGCCGTCGTCGAGGTTCCAGGCCACGACGCCGGTGCAGACGCCGTCGGTCATGATCAGGTCGAGCGCGAAGTACTCGATGAAGAACTGGGCGTTGTTCTTGATCGACTGGCCGTAGAGCGTGTGCAGGATGGCGTGGCCGGTGCGGTCGGCGGCCGCGCAGGTGCGCTGCACGGGCGGGCCGTCGCCGAAGTTCTGCATGTGGCCGCCGAAGGGCCGCTGGTAGATCTTGCCTTCCTCGGTGCGCGAGAAGGGCACACCGTAGTGCTCGAGTTCGTAGACGGCGGCCGGCGCCTCGCGGGCGAGGTACTCCATGGCGTCGACGTCGCCCAGCCAGTCGGAGCCCTTGACGGTGTCGTAGAGGTGCCACTGCCAGTGGTCGGGACCCATGTTCTGCAGCGAGGCGGCGATGCCGCCCTGGGCGGCGACGGTGTGCGAGCGGGTCGGGAAGACCTTGGTGATGCAGGCGGTCTTCAGGCCCTGCTCGGCCATGCCGAGCGTGGCGCGAAGGCCGGCGCCGCCGGCGCCCACCACGACGACGTCGAACTTGTGGTCGACGAAGGTATAGGCCTTGCCGTTGACCGATGTTGCCTTGGCCATGGGAGCGTCAGCCTCCGAACGCGATCTTCAGCAGGGCGAACACGCAGGCCCCGCCGACGAGGATGGTGAAGAAGATGTTGAGCATCAGGAGGACCAGCTTGGCGCCTTCCTGATGGATGTAGTCGTCGATGATCTCGACCATGCCCTGGCGCATGTGGTCGAGGCTGATCACCACGAAGAGCACGAGCAGGATGGCCACGACCGGGTTGGCCAGCGCGGCGCGGGTCTCGGCGTAGCCCGATCCGAGCAGGGAGACGACGAGCCACACGGCGAACAGGCTGAGCGGAATGAGGGCGATCGACGTGACGCGGTTGCGCCAGAACTCGGCGGTGCCGTGGCCGGCGGCGCCGAGGCCGCGCACCTTGCGGAGGGGGGTCTGCATGTCGGCCATCGCTCAGGCTCCCGAAAACAGGATGACGATCCAGAGAAGCGCGGTGGCCGCTACCGACGCGACCAGCGTCGCCACCGACATCCTCGTCGAGGTACGCTTCTCCATACCCCGGCCGGTATCCCAGATCAGGTGCCGGACGCCCCCGAGCAAATGGTGGAAGAGCGCCCAGCTGAAGCCGATCAGCACCAGGATGCCGAACCACGAGCCCATCACGCCGGACGCGGTGGCGAAGGCGCTCTCCGAGGTCGAGGCGGCGATCAGCCACCACGCGACCAGAAGGGTGCCGCCATAGAGCGCGACACCGGTGATGCGATGCACGATCGACATCGCCATGGTCGGCGTGAATCGGTAGATCTGCAGGTGCGGCGAGAGCGGGCGTGGCTTCATGCCGGGACGGGTGGCTGTCGAGTTGCTCATGGCTCCCCCAGGACGGAGGCCGGAGAGGCGTGCGCGTACCTGCTGCCCCACGGCCCGTTGATGGCGCTTTCTAGTGCGCTTTTCGCAGCGCGTCAAAGCCGCAAAAGACCTTTGTGTCCTGCTATTTAGTGCGGTGGAGAATCCGGCAAGTGCTTCAATCGATTGAAGCCGGATCCGCTTCTTCCTGACGCATCGCGCGGGCGGTCAGGGACGACTGCCGCCACGGGTGCGGGGGGCTAGCGGCCGTCGAAACGGATGACGAAGCTCGTCCAGTCCGCGGGGGCGGCGATCTGTTCGTAGAGCTTGCGGCCGTCCTCGGGCTGCCGCGGCGCGTTCAGGATCAGCTTGGTCCAGCCCCGTTCCTCGGCCTGGTCGGCCAGCACGTCCACCATTGCCTTGGCGATGCCCTTGTTGCGGTGCTCGTGGTGCACGTAGATGTGATCGCAGACGCCGCAGCGCATGCCCGACACCGGTTCGGGCTGATCGGTGAAGATGGTGAAACCGACGAGCTTTCCGTCAATGCGCGCACCGATGACCTCGGCCGTGCGGTCCTGCAGCAGGGTCTCGGCATAATACTGGTCGGGCCGGCGCGGCGCGCCGCGCTTCAGCGCCTGGGCGTAGGCGGCCAGCAGTGGCGCGAAGTCGAGCGCGTCCTTCAGACGGAGCTGGGCGATGTCGATGGCGGGCTGTGCGGGGGTCGGGTCTGTCATGCCTTTCCTTTGGGGATATTAACCATGTCTGTCAATTGGCCGGCGAAGCATGGTCCTTCCCGTGGTGACATCGGTTAAGAAAGCGTTAAGTTCCGCTTCGAGGGGGCTCGAGACGAACCGAAGGGACGACCCATGACGGCGCAGAGCAGTGTTTCAGCCATCGCAGGTCGCGCGGCCGGTGCCGTGCTGGTGCTTTCGGGCCTGGCCTTCTCCGTGACGGCTTCGGCGGGCGGCTTCCACGACCGCGTCCACGCCGACAGCTTCGGCAACCTGATCGTCTACAGCCCCTCGGGCTACAAGCGGATCGTCGTCGGTCAGGGCCACCTGGCACAGGATCTCGCCGACTACACCCGCGGCGGCGCGCCCGAAATCGTCTATCTCGATCCGTCCGAGGGCGACCGCGCGGCGCGGCGCTGCCGCAAGCAGGGCGTGCTGCTGCACGGGCGGTCCTACATGTACGGCCTGCCGGACGACGTGGTGCCGGTGCTCGAGCATCCCTGCCGCTAGGCCCTGATTTGGTCACCTTTGTCGCGCCTTCTCCGACCGGCGAAGGTTAACGAAACGTCAATGGAAGCACCGCAGCGCGCATGAGCGAAGCCGTCACCGCCCGCCGCCTGAAGGACCATGCCGCCTCGCTGGAGACGATGACGCGGTTCGTGCTGGCAACGCTCGCCCTGGCGTCGGGCGTCTACACCTATCTCGGCGTGCGCAGCCTGCTCGACGGTTCGGCCGCCATCGTGTTCTTTGCCGCGATCGTCTATTCGGCGGCCGTCTCGGTGGGCATGTACGGCTTCTGGAGCTACCTGATGCGCTTCCTGCCGGAGATGCGCGACGGAGCCTCGCGGCTGGCGATGTTCGCCGTCATGGCCATCGGCTCGGTGATGATCGTGGCGATGTCGTCGTGGCTGAACGCGGCCGCGCTGGCCGGTTCGGCCGCGGTCGAGCAGCATCTCGCCGAGACGCTCGAAGGCTACACCGCCGATCTCGAACAGGCGCATGCCAACGCGCTCGGCGCGCTGTCGCTCCTGCCCGATATCCAGCGCGCCGGCGAGCGCTTCGCCCGGCTCGCCGACGAGGAACGCAGTTCCGGTGCGCTGACGGGCACGTCGGGCTCGGGCAGCGTCGTCCAGCTGCTCACCCAGATGAGCGCCCAGATGCGCGAACTGGAGGCCAACATGCGGGCTTCGCAGGAACTCGTCGGCACGCTCTTCCGCGAGGGCCAGGAGCATCTGGCGCTGATGCGCGGCCTGGTGTCGGAACCCGGCGCGATCGCGCCGCGGTCCGATCGGTTCGCCGAGCAGGCGGTGGCGCTGGCCGGCGTCGTCTCGGCGATCCAGCTGACATCCATCGCGCCATCGGTGGCGCGCGCCGCGGCCGATCTGTCCGGCGGCTTCATCGCGCCCGTTGCGGACGGCATGTCGCCCGATCTTGCGGGACGGCAGGATCAGGTGATGGCCACCATCCGCACCTCGGTCGACTCGCAGTCGAAGGCGCTGTCGGACGCGGCCGCCGAGATCCTCGCACAGCCGAAGGTGGCCGAGCGCCGCTACGTGCCGCTGTCCTCGGCGGAAGCGGTCCTGCGCTATGCCGGAGATTTCATCCCGAGCTGGGCCGGCGCCATCTCGATCGACCTCCTGCCCGGTGTGCTGATCGCGATCATGGCCATCGTTCAGGGGGTCATCCGGCGCGGCGACGAGCGGATGGCCGACGCCGACAGGATCACCGCGGCGGACATGTTCCGTTCCATCGAGCTGCATGATGCGCTGCTGGCGCGTCGGCAGCGCCAGCCCGAGGACGGACCGGCCGATGGCGAGGCGGCGAAGGACGGGGCTCCTGCCGCCCCGCCGCGGCCGGCCACCGCCGAGAACGTCACGCCCATTGCCCTGTCCGAACGAAAGAGGCACGATCCATGAGCGCAGTGGACCAGTCGCAGGAAGACCAGCCGTCCGAGGCGCGCAGGCCCGGGCTGCTGGCGCGCTATCTCGGTCGCTTCGACGAAGGAGAGGTCATCCGCTGGGCCTTCGGCGGGCTGCTCGTCGGCACCTTCGGCGTGCTCGGCTTCGACATGCACGACCTGATCCATGCGCGATCGGCACCCTCGATCATGCCCGGCCAGCACCTGGCCGCTCCGGCGATCCTGCCACCGGCGGTGCACGACCGAGGCAGCGGGGCGTCGTCGGGCACGACGGATCCGCGCGACCACGTCACCGCCGACGAGGAGGTGCTGCGGGCGCCCGTGCAGTTCACGCTCGAACCGGGCGGGGTGCTGTCGGCGCGAGGCTACATCGACATCGGCGCGAAGGCACGTTTCGAGGACGAGATCGAGGCGCGGGGCGAGTATGTGCGGGTCGTTGCCCTGGATTCGCCCGGCGGATCGCTCGACGACGCGATCGGCATGGCGGCGCTGATCCGCGAGAAGGGCCTCGCCACGGCCGTCGAGGACGGCGCGCTGTGCGCGTCCTCGTGTCCGCTGGTGCTGGCCGGCGGCACGGACCGCACCATCAGCGCGAAGGCGGCGGTGGGCGTCCACCAGTTCTATTCGGTCAGCGAGGAGCCCGCCGAAGCGGCGCAGGCGATGTCGGATGCGCAGGCCACCACCGCCCGCATCTCGCGGCATCTCTCCGACATGGGCGTCGATCCGGCGCTGTGGCTGCATGCGCTGGATACGCCGCCGCGCTCGCTCTACTACCTGTCCGCGCAGGAGATCCGGGACTACCGGCTGTCGACGGGCGACACGAAGGTGGCTGCCCGGCGGTAGGCGCAGGTCAGCCGCTGCGCGCCATCCGTCGGCTCGCGACTTCCGCGATGTCGTCCGCCGACGCCACGCGGACGCAGTCGCGGCCTTCGCCCTTGGCGCGGTAGAGCGCATGGTCGGCGCGCTTCAGCATACTCGACATGGTGTCGTCGGCGCGAAGTTCGGCGACGCCGAAGCTCGCCGTCGGGCGCACGCCGGCCGGCAACCCCTCCACGCCCGCATCGGCAAGTGCCGACCGGATCGACTCGGCGAAGAGCCTTGCGGCTGCGGCGTTCGCGCCCGGAAGGATGACAGCGAATTCCTCGCCGCCGATGCGGCCCGCGACGTGGTCGTCGGCGAGCGCCGCCGAAAGCTGCGCCGCGAAGGCGGCGATGACACGATCCCCGGCGGCATGGCCGAAGGTGTCGTTGATCGCCTTGAAATGATCGAGGTCGCAGATGACGATCGAGGCCGGTACGCCCGAGCGTCCGACCAGCGGCCCCACAAGCCGCGCCCGAGCCTCGAAGCCGCGGCGGTTCAGGAGGCCCGTCAGCGGGTCGGTTTCGGACTTGGTCGTGGCTTCGGACAGAACGTCGCGCACCAGCACTGCAAGCATCATGAGGCCCACCCCGACCATGAAGATCGCGCCCATCGACTGCGAGATGACGCCGTAGACGGTGTGGATGTAGTCCTGCGGCGTGGCACCGCTGCCGAAGATCGAGGCGAGAGCCGGCTTCGAGAGAAAATGCGCCGACGAGGCAGCGAACAGCCAGGCCAGCAGGCTGTCCATGCGCCTGCGGTCGCCGACCTGGAACACCTGCCAGGCGGCGGTCGCCAGGATCAGGACGTAAGGCGCCTGGTAGAGCACCATGCGCAGGATCGACTGGCGCGGCATGTCGAAGATGGCGAGATTGAGCGCCAGGCCGCTGAGCAGGACCGCGCCGACGAGGCGGACCGGCAGCGGGCGGGCATAGAGCCGCGCGATCCCGAAGGCGAGCAGAGCGAGCCCCGTGAGCGAGGTGGCGAAGGCGACGAAGACGACGAGACGGGGCCGGTCGAATACCGGCACAAGCCACTCGACGAGGAAGTTGACGGAGCCGAGCAGATAGGCGGCGGCGATCCACCGCGCGGCCGCGCGGGCCCGGGGATAGGTCGCAAGCCAGGCGAAAGCGGCGGCGAAGAGGCCGGCGACCACCAGGTTGATTGCCAGGATGTATCCAGTCACGCCCGCCCGCCCGGCCCCGTTCGATGTCGACGGGGCATACCGCATCCAAGCGAAAAAGAGGTTAAGCCGGCGCCGGGGATCGCGCGACGAGCCGGTTTTCAGGCTTGCGATCGCCGGCGGGAAAGGCTGCGGCGCCGGCCTGGCCGGCGCCGCGCCTGCGTCACTTCCACTCGCGGATGTCGACGAAGCGGCCTTCGATCGCCGCCGCTGCGGCCATGGCCGGCGACACGAGATGGGTGCGGCCCTTGAAGCCCTGGCGGCCCTCGAAATTGCGGTTCGAGGTGGAGGCGCAGCGCTCGCCGGGCTTCAGCCGGTCGTCGTTCATGGCCAGGCACATCGAGCAGCCGGGCTCGCGCCAGTCGAAGCCGGCCTCCTTGAAGATGCGGTCGAGGCCTTCGGCCTCGGCCTGCGCCTTCACGAGGCCGGAGCCCGGCACGATCATGGCGTCGACGCGCGGATGCACCTTGCGACCTTCCGCGACCTTGGCGGCGGCGCGCAGGTCCTCGATGCGGCCGTTGGTGCAGGAGCCGATGAAGACGCGGTCGATCTCGACGTCGGTCATCTTCGTGCCGGGCGTCAGGCCCATGTACTCGAGTGCGCGGCGCTTGGAATTGCGCTTGTTCTCGTCGGCGATCTCGTCCGGGTTCGGCACGACGCCGGTGACCGAGACGACGTCCTCGGGGGAGGAGCCCCAGGTGACGATGGGCGGGAGCTTGGCAGCGTCGAGCACGATGACCTTGTCGAAATGGGCGCCCTCGTCCGACTTCAGCGTCTCCCAGTAGGTCATCGCCATGTCCCAGGCCTGGCCCGTCGGTGCCTTCGGGCGGCCCTTGATGTAGGCGTATGTGGTCTCGTCCGGCGCGATCAGTCCTGCGCGGGCGCCGCCTTCGATCGACATGTTGCAGATCGTCATGCGGCCTTCCATCGACAGCGCGCGGATCGCCTCGCCGGCATATTCGATGACGTAGCCGGTGCCGCCGGCGGTGCCGATCTCGCCGATGATGGCCAGGATGATGTCCTTGGCTGTGACGCCCTCGGGCAGTTGCCCGTCGACGCGCACCAGCATGTTCTTGGCCTTCTTCTGAATCAGCGTCTGGGTTGCCAGCACGTGCTCGACCTCCGAGGTGCCGATGCCGTGCGCCAGCGCGCCGAAGGCGCCGTGGGTGGACGTGTGGCTGTCGCCGCAGACGATGGTCATGCCGGGCAGGGTGAAGCCCTGCTCGGGGCCGATGATGTGGACGATGCCCTGCCGGAGGTCGGCGGCGTCATAATACTCGATGCCGAAGTCGGCGGCGTTCTGCGCCAGCGCCTCGACCTGGATGCGGCTCTCCTCGTTCTTGATGCCCAGCTTGCGGTCGGGCGAGGTCGGCACGTTGTGGTCGACGACGGCGAGCGTCTTCTCGGGATGGCGGACCTTGCGGGCCGCCATCCGCAGGCCCTCGAAGGCCTGCGGGCTGGTCACCTCGTGGACGAGGTGGCGGTCGATGTAGAGCAGGCAGGTACCGTCTTCCTGGCGGTCGACGACGTGGTCGTCGAAGATCTTGTCGTAAAGGGTGCGGGGTGCGGTCATGGTGGTCGCTTTCGTGGACTGCATCTGGAACGGAGCGAAGGGCGAAAGCCCGAAGACGTCAGGCGCAGGCAAGTCGCGCGTTGGGCGTGCCGGCCATGCGCGCGAAGAAGCGCGCCGGCAGGCGCTTGCGGTCCTGCAGGACGAACCGCTTGTAGGCCGGGTCGCCGAAGAGTGCTTCCATGGCCGGCTCATTACCAAGCTTTCGAAGGCTCGGCAATCGGCGAGATCGTCGGCTCAGGGGCCGGCGGGGCCGTCGGCCGGGCCGGCTGCTCCCGCTTGCGCCAGCGCTTCGCGCTCCCGCCTGGCCTTCAGCGACAGTTTGCGCTCGACGATGCGCAGCAGCGACAGCACGATGACGGCCAGCATTGTGGCGAAGGCGGCGATGCCCCAGAAGCCGAGACCGCAGCTGAGGCCGATCGCTCCCGCGAGCCACATGCCGGCGCCGGTGGTGAGACCGTGCACTTCGCCGCGCGCGAAGACGATCAGGCCCGCGGCGAGGAAGGCGATGCCCGACGTCACCGCCTCGATGGCACGCAGCGGATCGATACGCATCCGGTCGGCTTCGAAATAGGAGACGTGGGCGATCTCGATGGTGAGGATAGCGACCAGGGCTGCCGCGAGGCAGACCAGGATATGGGTGCGCAGCCCCGCCGGTCGCTGGCGCCATTCCCGTTCGAGCCCGACGACCGCGCCGAGCAGGGTCGCCAGCGCCAGCCGCCCGGCGATCACCGGGAACGGGATGTGGGTGTGGTGCCCGATGTCCTCCAGCAACTGTTCCACGTGAGTCCCCGCAGCGATGGCCATGAACGCCGCAAGACGTCGCGGGTTCCCGTCCGCTTACCCGGCCGGGAAGGTCTCGCGGCCGATCACGACGTCGATGCCGTCGAGCAGGCCATCGGTGGCGGCGAAGAAGCCCTTCGAGCCGGCGCCTTCGTTGTGGGCCTCCATCGCGGCGCGGTCGAGAAACCGCTCGTGGGTGACGAAGACTCCGCCCGCTTCGCCCTCGGTGACGTAGAAGGAGAGCGTGCCGGGCTCGTTCGCGGCGGCGAAATCGCCGACGGCGGCGAGTGCCGCGCGGACGCGGTCCTCCCCTCCCGACTTGCAGCGGATGATGGCGGTCAAGGTGATCATGGGTGCTCCCGCGCTCGTTTCAGGATCATCATGCACGTCGGCGGCGCGGGGAAAATCCCCCGTCCCGCGGGCCGGCGCATCTTTCCGGCGGAAACCCTGTCGTGTCGCGCGGGATCGCGGGTCGCCGGCTCTACAGCACTTCGAAGACGAAGTTCTGCACCAGCACCTCCGGCTCGGCGATGGCGAAGGCCCGGAACGGCGGGCTCTCCTCCATCCGGCGCCAGCGTCCGGCCGCGGCCAGTTCGTCGAAGAGGGCCCGGAAACCGGCCTTCCCGAGCAGCACGTCGCGCACCGTGAACACGGCGAAGCCGCCCGGCCGCGTGATCCGCACCAGCTCGCGCAGGCCGGCCGCGGGCGCGTGCCCTGCGGTGAAGACGCCAGCCGAGACGAAGGCGGCGAAGTGGTCGTCGGGCCAGGGCAGCGTCTCGCCGAGCGTGGCCTGCCTGAGCACGGAATAGGCACCGCGGCTCTGCGCGATGGCCAGCATGTCGGGCGACATGTCGAGGCCTTCGAGCACATCGTAGCCGAGCGCCCTGAGGCAGGGACCTGACAGGCCGGTGCCGCAGCCGGCGTCCAGCACCGGGTCCGCACCTGCCGGCAGGTAGCGAGCCAGCCACCCGGGAATGAGGAAGGGCAGGCAATAGCCGAGTTCCGCCGTCTCGCGGTCATAGCCTGCCGCCCAGGCCGCATAGGCGTCGGCGAGTTCCCCGGCCGTCGTGGCGGCGTAGACGCGTTCAAGGGGCGTAAGCTCGGGCATGCCGTTTCCTTCAGGCCTGCGTGTTCCGCCGCATCCGCCGCTCCAGCGCGCGCAGCGCCAGCGACAGGCCGACGGTGAGGATCAGGTAGACGTAGGCGACGATGGAATAGGTCTCGAAGAAGCGGAAGGAGCCGGAGGCGTAGATCTTGCCCATCTGGGTGATGTCGGCGACGCCGAGCACCGAGACGAGCGAGGAATCCTTCACCATCGCCACGAAGTCGTTGCCATAGGGCGGCAGGATGGTGCGGAAGGCCTGCGGGCCGACGACGTGGCGGAAGCGGCGGTAGCGCCCGAGACCCAGCGCCTTGGCCGCCTCGATCTGGCCGATGTCGACCGATTGCAGGCCGGCGCGGAAGATCTCGGCGATGAAGGCGGAGTAGGCGATGGTGAGCGCGATGATCGCCCGCCACAGCAGCGACAGGTCGCGCACCAGGAGCGGCTCGCCGAGGCCGGCGGCATGCAGCGGCGCGGCGACGACGTTGAAGGCCGCCACCAGCGCCGGCGCGCCGGCGAAGGCGATCCAGAACAACAGCACCAGGATCGGCACGCCGCGGATGATCTCGACGTAGAAGCGCGCCACCTGCCGCAGCACCCGCGATCCAGACAGTGCCATCAGCGCGATGCCGAGCCCCAGCGCCGAAGCCAGAGCGAAGGCGACGACGGTGACTAAGATCGTGATCCCGATGCCCCTGGCGACGATCTGCAGCACCTGGCGGTAGAGTTCGCTGGAGGCGATGCCGATAGCGGCCACGACCGCGATCAGTCCCGCCGCGACGAGCCACCAGGGAAAGTCGCCGCCGGAATCGCGGGTCGGCGCGGCGCTCATGCCGGGCGCTGCCCGGCCGGTGCCGTGGCGGGCCGGGCCGCCGGCGTCACTGTCCCATCTTGTAGTCGAGGAACCACTTCTTGTTCAGCGTATCGAGCGTCCCGTCCGCCTTCAGCGCCGCGATGCCCGCATTGATCGGCGCCACGAGGTCGGATCCCTTCGGGAAGATGAAGCCGAAATCCTCCGTGCCGAGCGCCTGGCCGACCAGCTTCAGCGCGCCGCCGGACGCCTCGACATAGCCCATGCCGGCCGTGCCGTCAGTGAGCACGACGTCGACGTCGCCCGCGCGCAGCGCCTGCACGGTGGCGCCGAAGGTCTCGAAGAGCTTGATGCGCGGATTGGCCTCGTTGCCGTCGAGCACGTCGTAGACGGCGACGTAGAAGGGCGTGGTGCCCGGTTGCGCGCCGACCAGGCCGCTCTCGAAGGCGGCGAACTCCTTGGCGTCGGCAAAGCGCGTCTCGTCGCCGCGCACCAGCATGAACATCTCCGAGCGCATGTAGGCATCCGAGAAGTCGACCTTCTCCTTGCGGTCGTCGCGGATGGTGATGCCGGTCATGCCGATGTCGTACTGGCCGTCGGACACGGCCTGGATCATCGCGTCCCAGGAGGTGTTGCGATAGACCGGCTTGAAGTTGAGCCGGGAGCCCAGCTCGTTCATGGCGTCGTACTCCCAGCCGATCTGCTCGCCGCTCTTCGGGTCGACGAACTGCAGCGGCGGATAGGCGTTCTCGGTGACGACGACGACCTCGCGTCCGCCGAGGTCGGGCAGGGTCTCAGCCTGTGCGGCGACGGCGGCAGCGACCGTGGCGAACGCGGCGCAGAGGAAGGTCTTGAAGCCGGGCATCTTGCGTCTCCTGTCGGGATCGGGCGCGGCCGGACCGGCCGCCGTGACGCAGACTGTAGCGGGAGCGGCGGGGCTTGCAAGACGGGGCGCATTCGGCTCCGCCACCCAAGGAAAAGGGCCGCCCGATGAAGGCGGCCCCCGTGTTTCCGTCCGTGGCGCGGCTCGTGGCGATGACGTGTCGTCACCGGCCGCGCGTCATGCGCTTCGTCAGGAAGGCTGCTTCCCGGAAAGGCAATCCGCCGGAGCCACGCTCTGGAAAACGAAACCACTCGACATCGGATCACCTCCTTTCAGTTGGTTGGACACGGAGGAGAGTGTGGGGTGGAAATGCGGCGATGGCAAGGGGCTGGCCCGGCCTTTCGCCGTCGGGTTCCCGAACCGATGGTCGACGCTCGGCGCGACGGGCGTGTCGGGACCCTCCGCCGTGCTCCCCCGCACCGACGGCCTCGGGATCAAGGCGGTCGCCGTCCCCTCCGCCTCGTCATCCCGGAACGCGGCGTCGAGCGGAGCGAGACGGCGCGTATCCGGGATCCATGTCTCGGCGCTACCGGCAAGCGTGAGGGCGCCGAAGCCCCCCGGACGCCGCCGCCTTTCTGCGTCGTCCCGCCCTTCGACTCCGGCCGAGGCATGGATCCCGGGTCTGCGCCTCCGCTTCGCTCCGGCTTCGCCCGGGATGACGAAGGGAAAGGGGCGCCGCGATGGCCAAGCAGGCAGACGCCAAGGCGACGCAGGCAGATGCAACGCCCCTCCAGACGCGCCTCCTCCCTCCGCTTCGTCATCCCGGAACGCGGCGTCGAGCGAAGCGAGACGTAGCGTATCCGGGATCCATGCCTCGCCCGTCGGCAGGTGCCGGCTCCGCCCGCCCTCACCGATCGCGACCCCTCTTCGCATGGCACGCCCCGGCTCTCGTCCCGCCGTGCAGACCGCCGGCAGCCTGGAGGAAATGCGGGGACAGTTTACTTAATTCGGCAATCTTCGAGGCCTTCCTCAGTCGTTCTCGAGCCGAATTAAGTAAACTGTCCCCGCATTTCCGGCGCCCGATCCGCGTCCAGTCACCGCCCGCAAAATCAATGCGTTGCGCGATATTTACCGCGCTCTGTCCACGCCCCCACGATCTGCGCGACAATCAGCGCGGTCGAAGGAGGACCGGAATGGACAGGGACGAACGGACGCTCAGGCAGGTCATCGCGGCACTCGTCGCGCTGGCCGTGCGTTCCGAGCGTTCCGCCGCCCGGTGCTTCCTCGTGCGCTGGTTCGTGCTCCTGGCGCTGCGCCGCGCCGAGGACGTGCTCTGCGGCTACGTCGCCGACGTCACCGGCATCGACGAGCCGTTCTTCGAAAACGACGTCCGGCCCGGCAGCGATCCTGCCGATTCAGCCCTGCTCGCCTGGCGCCTGCGCTGGCTGGCGGCGTTCCTCGCCGCGCTGCTCGACGACGCCTGCGCGGTCCACGCCTGGACGCCCGGTCTCGACGGCCCGCGCCGACAGCGCGCCGGGCAGCCGCATGTCGGCATGCGGCCCGTCGCCCCGGGCTGCGGCACGTTCCAGCCCTACGACACGTCCTGATGCCACCGGCCCGGCCGCATCCCCATCACAGACCTGTGCCGGCTGGCGGAACCCTCCGCGCGGCCCGGCGGCGCATGCGCGAAAGCAGGGGAAATGCGGGGGCAGCTTACCGAATCCGGGCGATTGGCGCGCCATTCGCCGCGGGCGCAGCCCCGAATTCGGTCAACTTTCCCCGCATTTCCCGCACACATCCGCATCAGGCCAGCATGATCGCGCGCTGTGCGACGGTCGCCGGTGCCGGCACGTTGCCTCGTCGCCCGCCGAACCCGGGGGCGATGGCGCCTGGTCGTCCTGCGACCGTCCCGGTGAGAGCCTCACCCCTTCTTCTTGTTCTGCCGCTTCTCGATCAGGTCGTCGACGACACCCGGATCGGCGAGCGTCGAGGTGTCGCCGAGCGCGCCGAAATCATCCTCCGCGATCTTGCGCAGGATGCGGCGCATGATCTTGCCCGAGCGGGTCTTGGGCAGGCCGGGCGAGAACTGGATCTTGTCGGGCGAGGCGATCGGACCGATCTCGCGGCGGACGTGGGCGACGAGCTCCTTGCGCAGGTCGTCGGAAGGCTCGACGCCCGCCATCAGCGTGACGTAGCAGTAGATGCCCTGGCCCTTGAGGTCGTGCGGATAGCCGACGACGGCCGCCTCCGACACCTTGTCGTGGCTGACGAGGGCCGATTCCACCTCGGCCGTGCCCATGCGGTGGCCCGAGACGTTGATGACGTCGTCGACCCGCCCGGTGATCCAGTAGTAGCCGTCGGCATCGCGCCGGCAGCCGTCGCCGGTGAAGTACTTGCCCTTGTAGGTCGAGAAATAGGTCTGGATGAAGCGGTCGTGGTCGCCGTAGACCGTGCGCATCTGGCCGGGCCAGCTGTCGGTGATGCAGAGATTGCCGTCGGCCGCGCCTTCCAGGACGTTGCCCTCGTTGTCGACCAGCTGCGGCTGGACGCCGAAGAAGGGCCGCGTCGCCGAACCGGGCTTCAGGTTCGTGGCACCGGGCAGCGGCGTGATCAGGATGCCGCCGGTCTCGGTCTGCCACCAGGTGTCGACGATCGGGCAGCGCTTCTCGCCGACCACGTTGTAGTACCACTCCCAGGCTTCCGGGTTGATCGGCTCGCCGACCGAGCCCAGCACGCGCAGCGACTTGCGCGAGGTCTTCGTCACCGCGGCGTCACCGGCCCCCATCAGGGAACGGATGGCGGTGGGGGCAGTGTAGAAGATGTTGACCTTGTGCTTGTCGACGACCTCCCAGAAGCGCGAGACGCTCGGGTAGTTGGGCACGCCCTCGAACATCAGCGTCGTGGCGCCGTTCGCCAGCGGCCCGTAGACGATGTAGGAGTGGCCGGTCACCCAGCCGACGTCGGCGGTGCACCAGTAGATGTCCCCCTCGCGATAGTCGAAGACGTATTGATGCGTCATCGAGGCGTAGACGAGATAGCCGCCGGTGGTGTGCAGCACGCCCTTCGGCTTGCCGGTGGACCCCGACGTGTAGAGGATGAACAGCGGATCCTCCGCCTTCATCTTCTCGGGCTTGCAGTCCGGTTTCGCGGCGGCCGTCGCCTCGTGGTACCAGACGTCGCGGCCGTCGAACCAGCTGATCCTGCCGGCGGTGCGGCGCACCACGACCACCTTCTTCACCACCACGCCGTCGCGCCCGGCGATCTGGATCGCCTTGTCGGTGTTTTCCTTCAGCGGAATGGTCTTGCCGCCGCGCAAGCCCTCGTCGGCGGTGATGACGAAGGTCGACCGGCAGTCGACGATGCGGCCGGCCAGCGCGTCCGGCGAGAAGCCGCCGAAGACGATCGAATGGATTGCGCCGATGCGCGCGCAGGCGAGCATGGCATAGGCCGCCTCCGGGATCATCGGCATGTAGATGGTGACGCGGTCGCCCTTGCTGACGCCGTTCGCCTTCATCACGTTGGCAAGGCGGCAGACGTGCTCGTGAAGCTGGCGATAGGTGATCTTGCGGTCGTCGTAGGGATTGTCGCCTTCCCAGATGATCGCCACCTGGTCGCCGCGCTTCTCCAGGTGCCGGTCGATGCAGTTGTAGGAGACGTTGGTCAGGCCGTCCTCGTACCACCGGATCGACACCTTGCCGTCGAACGTCGTGTTCTTGACCTTGGTGTAGGGCTTGAACCAGTCGATCCGCTTGCCGTGCTCGTCCCAGAACGCGGCAGGGCTCTCGATGCTCTCCCTGTACCACTTCCGGTAGGTCGCGTCGTCGATGAGCGCGTTCTTCTTCCAGGCCGGCTGGACCTTGTGGACGGTTTCGGACATGCGTTCTCCCCTCCCGGATGCGTCAGGCCGGCAGACCCCGTCGGATGGCCGGCGCCGCGTTCAGATGCGGCGTGTCGCACGCATTATTATCAATTCGCCCCGCGCCACAACATTAGACCTTGGATTGGGTGCTCGCGGTGGGCGCATGGCGGCGGCGCGACGCCGGCGCGCTTGTCAGCAGCCGCGCAAGCATGCTGCTAACATGCTGAATTCGCACGCTTATCTATTCCCTGATCACGGAAATTTCAATAGACGATTAAGCATTGCGGCGCACAATTTCCGCCGGTGAGGAGAGTGCGACAACGGAAGGATTGCCATGCGTGACGCTTCTGAAATGGAACTGATGCTGTCGGGCTACGGCCTGACGACGGCCCAGATTCTCTACCACATGCCCGACCACCCGCATCTGCTGCAGACCTACATCTGGCAGGACTACGACCTGGCGCCGAAGTTCCCGGCGCTGATCGGCTTCATCGAATTCTGGCGGCAGAAGCTCGAGGGTCCGCTGCACTCGATCAGCTACACCCACCGCCGGCTGGTCGCGCCGAACGAGTGGCGCAACGTGAAGGGAGAGTTGGTGCTGCATTGAGGGGCTTCGCGCGGCTGGCCGGCGCACCGCGGCATCGGCGACGGACGATCATCGGTGCATTCGGGCCTAGAGATCGATCTCGCGCGACGGCGTCTTGTTCCGACGGTTGATCTCTTCCACTCGCTCGTCGTCCCAGAACGGCTCGGCGAGGAGATGTTCGACGAAAGAGGACGAGCTACCGGTCAGCTGGTCGTACTCCTCGGCCGCCACCACCATGGCGACACGCTTCCCGCGCAGGGTCACCGTCTGCGGCCCTTCGCTGCGTGCCAAGCGGATTATTTTCGGGAAATGGTTCTTCGCTTCCTGCAGGGACCAGTCCATAGTCTGCACCTGTCTGTTCCATCGAAGCCAACTATGGCGAGCCGCTCAGCGATCGCAAGCCTTCACCGCCCCCCGAAGATCGCGCTGCCGACCCTGACGCTGGTCGCACCGAAGGCCACCGCCGTCTCGAAGTCGCCGGACATGCCCATCGAGAGCTTCTCCAGCCCGGCCTGCCGTGCGAGCGTCTCCAGCAGCGCGAAGTGCGGGCCGGGGTTCTCGTCGGCGGGCGGGATGGCCATCAGCCCTTCGATGCCCAGTCCATGGACGGAGCGGCAGCGTTCCACGAAGGCCGCCGCCTCGCGCGGGTCGATGCCGGCCTTCTGCGCCTCCAGCCCGGTGTTGACCTGCACGTAGAGCCGCGGCGCCTTGCCCTGGCGCGCCATTTCCTTCGCCAGTTCGGCGGCGATCTTGTCGCGGTCGACCGTCTCGATCACGTCGAACAGCGCCACCGCCTCCTTCGCCTTGTTGGACTGGAGCGGACCGATGAGGTGCAGCTCGATGTCGGGCCACTCCGCCTTCAGCGCCGGCCACTTGCCCTGCGCCTCCTGCACCCGATTTTCGCCGAAGACGCGCTGGCCGGCTTCGATCACGGGACGGATCGCGTCGGCCTCGAAAGTCTTCGACACGGCGACCAGGGTCACGGCGTCGACCGGCCGGCCGGCCTGCGCTTCCGCGGCGGCGATACGGCGCCGGACTTCGCCCAGCCTGTCGACCGCGCTCTCCATGTAGCCCTCCATCCTTGATTCGGGCGCTCGCAGCACGGCCCGGAGTTGACGCTTCCGGCGATCCGTGGTGAAGGTCCGCCCAAAGATTTGCGCACCTTATCGAGCGAATTCACGGCCATGGCAACCGAACGATACAATGCCCGCGTGGCGGAGCCGCGCTGGCGCAGGGCCTGGGACG
>Ga0208243_1000502_pt1 | contig 21588 bp, 22 predicted proteins | sample Subbio2Aug_QV12A_FD_184826 | JGI IMG/M metagenome (GOLD analysis project Ga0208243, IMG submission 184826) | Serpentinite rock and fluid subsurface biosphere microbial communities from McLaughlin Reserve, California, USA - CR12Aug_QV12A (SPAdes) | ecosystem: Environmental > Terrestrial > Deep... | reverse complement strand
GCGGCAGGTCCTCGACGCCATGCGGACCCTCGACCGGATCGAGAAGAGCTTCGGCTGACGCGGGCGTCGCCCCTGGCAGAGGGCTCGACGCCGTCGTCGGATCCTGGCTGCGCGCGGCGCCCCCCCCCAAACGCCGCCGTCCGGCCGGCCCCGCCGGCGGATGCGCACGGAGCCGGATCGCCAGAGCCCCCGGCCTCGCATCCTGCGGGCGGCGGGGCCCGGGATCAGAGGAACGACTCGTCGGCCTCGGCTTCCCTGCCCGTCCGCTTCGCGGGTTACACCTCCCGGCTCATCTCGCCGCAGAAGTCGTCGTGGATACGGCGCTCGGCGACCATGGTGTAACGCTGCCGCATCCGGCCCAGCAGCTCGGCGTCCAGGTCGCCGCCGCCCGCCTCGAGCCTCTCGCGGGCCTCATCCATATTCAGGGCCAGTCCCTGCCACTCCTGGGCATGACGGCCATAGCTCTCGGAGGCGTGCGCCGCGTCCCGCAGCAGCTTCGACGTGCGCGGACCGATCTCTGCGATCGTCGCCGCGCGCGCGCGCATCCGCTCGACCACGCCGCCCAGCAGCTCGATGGCGCGCGCGGCATCGTTCGACAGCACCTCGGTCGTGGCACCTGCCTCGCCGTCGGCATCGCTGCCGAGTTCGGATCTGGAGCGCCTGAGCCCGCTCGTGATGGTGGTCGCGGCCTCGACCGTGAACGCGGCCAGCTCGCGCATCTCCTGCGCCACGACCCTGAGCGCCCGTCCCTCCTCGCCGAAGCGCGAGCAGCGGACGGACGTGTTGATGGACAAGAGCCGCATGGACTGCTCCAGGTCGCCGATGTCGTCCATCCTGTCCTGCATGTCGTTGACGCAGCTCGCGACTTCGCGCCGCAGCGCATCGATGCGGGTGCGCATCGCCTCGTAGTCCCCGAGCACCTCCGTCACGGACCCGAGGTCGGCGACCAGTCCGGCCAGCGCGGTGCCGCCGCTGGAGAGGAGCGCATCGGCCTGGGCGCAACTGTCGTCGAGCATGCGCTGGGCATCGCCGGACAGGCTGAGCAAGGCCTTGGTGATCGCCTCGACCTCGCGCGAGAAGTCGTCGTGAGTCTCGGTCAGCTGTGCCGCCTGGACCCGAAGGACCAGAGCCTCGGTGGCCGGCGACGCGCCGCGGGCCTCCATATCAGCGAGCGAATCCTCGACATGTTCGAGGCGCTGGCGGGTGATGTCGCCGATCTGCATCGCCGAGACCGCCTCGCCGATCCGCCGGGAGATCGACCCGCCGATGCGGCCCGCCTCGGCCACGTCGGCGAGGGCATGGGTCCTGTGGCCGTCGATGACGGCGAGGTGTTCGCCGAGGCGCAGCGAGATCGCCGCGAGTGTTCCTTCATGCTTCCTGCGGAACGCCGCGTTCGCGCCGCCGGCCTGGGCGAGGGCGTCCGTCAGCCGGCGATGGGCCTTCGAGAACTCGGCCACGATCGAAGCGGCTGTCTTGCCGAGTTCGACCATCTCCAGGGCGAAGGAATCCAGGTCGCCCGTCATCTGCGCCATCCCGGCGGCGATGATGCGCGCATTGATCGCGATCAGCCCGAGATTGCGGACCGCCTTGCTCAGCCGGTCGATCGGGTCTTCCAGCTCCCTCGCCATCGCCATGAGCTTCTCGACCCGTTCGCCGCTGGCGTCCTGGCGGCTCGCGATGTGCCCGGCTTCCTCACGCAGCCTCGTCAGCAGCGCGACGGCGGCCGTGAACTCCTCCCCCTGCAGTTCGCCCGGCATGCCCTCGTGTGCCGACATGATCTCGCGCAGGAGGCGCGAGCTGTCGAGGAGCTGCCGGCCCATGTCGAGGAACGATTTCTCGATCGACCTGCGCGAGAAGGCGAGGGCTTCCGTGACGACGGCGTGGCCACTGCCCTCCCCGGTCGCGCTCATCCGGTGTGTCGTCAGTGCGTTCATCGCGACCTCGCCGGCATTGTGGCGTGGGCAGCCGCCATGATCTCGCCCGCGATCTTCGGAAGCGGGACGATCCGCCGCGCCGCGCCGCGTTCGATCGCCTCCTTGGGCATCCCGAATACGACGCAGCTGTCCTCGTCCTGGGCCAGGGTGAAGGCGCCGGCCGTCTTCATCTCGAGGAGCCCCTGCGCGCCGTCGTCGCCCATTCCCGTCATGATCACGCCGACCGCATTCGCGCCCGCCGCCTGCGCGGCCGAACGGAACAGGACGTCGACCGAGGGCCGATGCCGGCAGACCGGCGGGCCGTCGGCGATCGACACCCGGAAGCGGGCGCCGATGCGCTGCAGGATCATGTGCAGGTTGCCGGGTGCGATGAGGGCGCGGCCGGCCACGACGTCGTCGCCGTCTTCGGCCTCCTTGACGTTGATCGCGCAGAGGCCGTCGAGGCGGCGCGCGAAGGCCGCCGTGAACTTCTCCGGCATGTGCTGGACGATGACGATGGGCGGCGCGTTGGCGGGCAGCGCCTCGAGAACGTCGCGCAGCGCCTCGGTCCCACCGGTGGACGCGCCGATGCAGACGATCTTCGTGCCGATGTCGGGCATCGCGCGCGCCGGGTTCACCCTGACCGGCGGCAGCATCGCATCGGCCGTCAGCTTCCGCTCGACGACGACGGGCTTCGGGCGCGGCCCCCGGGGACGGGCCTGGGCGGCGGCCTTGGCGACGTCGCAGATCTGCATGCGCGACATCTGGAGGAATTCGATCGAGCCGACGCGGGGCTTGGTCACGACGTCGACCGCTCCCCCTTCCAGTGCCTGCAGAAGCGCGTCCGATCCGCTTTCCGTCAGGCTGGAGCAGATCACCACCGGGATCGGCCTCTGGGCCATGATCTTGCGCAGGAAGGTCAGCCCGTCCATCTTCGGCATCTCGATGTCGAGGAAGATGACGTCGGGCACCTCCTGGCGGATCCGCTCGGCAGCGGCATAGGGATCCGGGGCCGTCGCCATCACCTCCAGCGCGGGGTCGCTCGCGATGATGTCCGAGAGGGTCTGGCGAACGGACGCGGAATCGTCGACGATCAGCACCCTCGTCCTGCGTCCGGTCCGTGGCATTCGGTCGGTCATCGCGCTCTCACACCAGCTTGAAGACGGACGGCGCCAGCTGCTTCAGCCGCACCGCGGCGCCGATCATGCTCTCGGAGTGGCCGAGAAGCAGGTAGCCGCCCGGCCTCAGGTGCTTCAGCAGCCGGCCCACGACCGCCGCCTGGGTCGGCTTGTCGAAATAGATCAGGACGTTGCGCAGGAAGATGGCATCGACGTCGCCGTCGACGGCGTATGACTCGTCCATCAGGTTCAGATGCATGAAGCCGACATGTCTGCGCAGTTCGGGAACGATCCGAACCTCCCGCGCGGCGGGATTGCGCGAATGCATCAGGTATCGCCGCTGCAAATCGGCGGGGACCGGCGCGACGAAGTCCGCCGGATAGACGGCACGCCGCGCCTGCACGAGGATGTCCGTCGAGATGTCCGTGCCGAGGATGGAGAAATCGAACTTCGGCCCGCTTCTCGCGGCCTCGGCCAGCACCATGGCGATCGTGTAGGCCTCGGCGCCGTTGGAAGCCGCGGCGCTCCATACCTTGATGGCGGCCTTCCCGCCCCGGGAGCGGGACAGGCAGTCCGGCACGATGTGCCGGCGCAGGACGTCGAAATGCTCGGGCTCGCGGAAGAAGTCGGTCTTGTTGGTGGTGACGGCGTCGATCATGTGCGTGGCTTCGGTGGCAAGCCCGCCGTCCTCGAACACGTAGCGGCAATAGTCCGCGAAGCTCGACTGCCCGGTCGCCCGCATCCGCTTGCGGATCCGCCCCTCGACCATGGTGCGCTTGGCGGCCGGCAGCCGGATTCCGGTATGACCGCCGACGAGTTCGGCGATGCGGGCGAAGTCCTCGTCCGAAAGGCTGTCCGCCGGCGGCAGGGGAACCGTCTGCGACTTGCGGAGGGCAGCGGAAGCAGGGGCCATCTGTCACGTCTCTCCGGCGCCGCGGGGACGCCACTGATGCTTTCCTATGGCGACGACCGGCCGAGGCCGCCCGCCGCTGGTCAGTCGTCCGGTCGCCTTCAGGCGAGCCCGTCGCCTCAGGCGACGAGATCGGCGGGTGCCTGCCGGTCGAGGGCGACCGCGTCCATGGCGATCAGCCTGTCGAGATCGAAGACCGTCACGAAGGTGCCGTTGCGCCGGCCGACGCCGCGGACCGTCTCTGCCCGCCAGCGTGCGCCGATCTCCGGCGGCGGTTCGAGATCGCCGTCGAGGCCCGTCACCTCGAAGACGCGGTCGGCCTTCAGCCCGAGCTTTCGCATGGACCCGCGCAGCTGAACCTCGAGCACGATGATGCGGGTGTTCTCCGTGTCCGCTGCGGCCGGCAGGTCGAGGCGCGTGCGCAGGTCGATGACCGGAACGCCCTCGCCGCGCACGTCGATGATGCCGAGGAAATCGGCCGGGGCGTGCGGCATCCGCGCCATCGGCTGCGGCTCGAGGATTTCCTGCACCCGCTCCACCGGGACGGCGAACAGGCCCTGGGCGACGCCGAGCGTCACGTATTGCGAAGTGATCGACATCTGGGTTCCTCTCGAATGAGCGCCGCCCCCGGGCATGAGCCCGGGAGCGGCACCGGTTCCGGTCAGGCCGCGCTGTTGCGCATGAACTGACGGTCGAGTTCGTCCTCGTCGCCCTCGAGATCGAGCGAGAAGCCGCCGCTCGCCCTGCCCTTCGCCGTGGAGCCGCCGAGCTTCGGCGCAGCGGAGCGCAGCGCCGTATGCATCTCGGCGACGCCCATCTTGCGTCCCTTGAGGCTCGCCCGCACGGTAGCCTGGGGAGCCGGCTGTGCGGTCGCGGGCGACTGATCGAGGCGGAAGTAGGAGATGACCTGCTCCAGCTGCTCGGCCTGGCTCGCCAGTTCCTCCGACGTCGAGGACAGTTCCTCGGCGGCCGACGTGTTCTGCTGGGTCACCTTGTCGAGCTGCTGGATCGCCGCGTTGATCTGCGCCGCACCGGCATTCTGCTCGCGGCTGGCGTTGGAGATTTCCGAAACCAGCTCGGCGGTCTTCTGGATGTCCGGCACGAGCCGGGTCAGCATCTCGCCTGCCTCCTGGGCGGCCTTGACCGTGTCGCCCGACAGTCCGGAGATCTCCTGGGCCGCCGCCTGGCTGCGTTCGGCCAGCTTGCGCACCTCCGAGGCCACCACCGCGAAGCCGCGGCCATGTTCCCCTGCACGGGCAGCCTCCACCGCCGCGTTGAGAGCGAGCAGGTCGGTCTGGCGGGCGATCTCCTGCACGATCATGATCTTCTGGGCGATCGTCTGCATGGCGTCGACCGCCTTGCCGACGGCCTCGCCCGAGGCCTGCGCGTCGAGCGCGGACTGCCGCGCGATCCGCTCGGTCTGCGTGGCGTTGTCGGCGTTCTGCTTGATGTTGGCGGCCATCTCTTCCATGGACGAGGAGGCCTCCTCGGTCGACGATGCCTGCTCGGTCGCGCCCTGGCTCAGCTGCTCGGCCGAGGCCGACATCTCCTGGCTGCCGGAGGCGACGTTGCGGGTCGCCGTCGTGACCTCCGAGACGACCTCCTTCAGCTTCGCGACCATCCGGTTCAGCGCATCGATGAGGTCCTTGATCTCGTCGTTCGACTTGACGCTCGCGGATGCGTTCAGGTCGCCGGCGGCGACCGACTCGGCAAGGCCGAGCGCGCTCGAAAGGGCGCGGCTGATCGACAGCACGATCCAGGTGGCGGCGCCCGCCGCGATCAGGGTCGAAGCCGCGAGAAGGGCCAGGAGCAGGTTGCGGGAGAAGACATACAGATTGTCGGCGGAAGCCGTCGCTTCCTGCATCTGCTCGTTGTTCAGCGCGATCACCGCATTGAGCGCGTCGACAGATGCCTGCCGCGCCTCTCGGCCCGCCCCGTTGGCGAGCTGGAGGGCACTGTAATCGGAGTTGAGGAGAGCCGTCTGGCGCGCCGTCTCGACCGTCCCGAGCCACTTGTCGATCTGGCCGCGATAGCCGCTGAACGCTTCGCGCTCGTTGAACGGCATGATTGCCGCGTCCTTCTCCAGCATTTCGCGGAAGGTCCCGATGCGCTCCTGAAGCGTGCCGTCGAAATCCTTCTGCGCGACCGGGTCGAGCGTGGACAGAACCACGTTGCGCAGGTCGATCGCGATGCTGGCCGAGACCCGCTCGAGGTCGAGCGTCTGTTCGTAGGCCAATCTGGCGCCGTCGTTCGTCGCGGACGCATCGCGCAGCCGCGTACCGAGCTCGGCAAGCATCCTGTTGGCTTCGCCGCGCAATTGACGTCCGGCCTGCACGGCCTCGAAGCCAAGGATGCCGGAATTGCCCCGCGCGAGTTTCTTGACCTCTTCGTGCTTACCGAGGAACACGTTCCAGGCCGCCGTGAAGGCGTCGACCTTGGGCTTTCCCACCTCGTCGCTCGACAGCTCGCGCAGCTTGGCGACCTTGTCGACGATCGCGGCCTTCTCCGTCACGATCTCCTGCTCGAATCGGTTCATCTCCTCGTCGGTGTTGACGAGGATGAAGTTCTTCTCGTCGCGGCTGATGCGCAGCGTGTGCGCGTTGATCTCGTTGGCCAGCCGGATCCGCTCGACATTGCCTTTCACGATGCCATTCAGCTCGTCGTCCAGGCTGCCGAGATTCTGGATCGCGACGAACATGCTGATGCCGGACATGACGACGATCGCCGCGAACGTTGCCCCCAGCTTTGCCTTGAGTGTCAGTCTCATCAGTTGGTCCTTTCTTCCGACTGATGGGGCGGGTTTCTGTCCCCCTCCGCCCCGAAGATGCGCCCCATGTCGGGGATGATGATGAATTCCTCGCCGCGCCGGCCGATGCCGCGGACGAACTCCGCCGGCCACCGCATGCCGACCTTCGGAGCCTCCTCGATCGTGGCCGCGTCGATGTCGGTGACGTCCCTGACCCGGTCGGCCAGGATGCCGGCGATCGTCGGCTCGCCGTCGAGCTCGATCTCGATCACGACGATGCGCGTGTCCTTGTCGGGCGGCGGCCGGTCCATGCCGAACATCACCCTGAGATCGGCGAGCGGCACCACGCGGCCGCGCACGTTGATGAGCCCGCCCACGAAGGCGCGCGCGTTCGGCACCTCGGTGATCGGCACCAAGTCGAGGATCTCGCGCACGCTCTCGGCGGGCAGCGCGAAGGTCTCGTTCTGGAGGCCGACCGTCAGCGCCTTCATCGCCCCGCCCGTCCGGCTCTGCATCTCTTCGCTCATGCCGCCCTCCTCAGGCGTTCGCCCCGCAGCCGGCTTTCGAGCTTCTGGCCGAAGGTGACGAGGTTCATCACGTCCAGGATCAGCGCGACCGTCCCGTCTCCCAGGATCGTCGCGCCCGAGAAGGTTTCGACGTCGGCATGAAGCTTCGACAGCGACTTGATGACCGTCTGGCTGTTGCCGATGATCTGGTCGACGACGAGACCGACGCGGGCCTCCCCCGCCGAGACGATGACGACCTTCTGGTAGGGATCGGGCGGGGTGGCCGTCCGGAACAGCTCGCGCAGCCGCAGGAACGGCACCAGGCTGCCGCGGATGTTGAGGAAGTTGCGGCCCTGGTCGCAGAACTCGGCGGCCGGCGGTAGCTCGACGCATTCCTCCACCGCCGACAGCGGGATCGAATAGCGGCCGTTGCCGACCCGGATCAGCATTCCTTCGATGATGGCGAGCGTCAGCGGCAGCCGGAGCGTCGCCGTGGTGCCCTCGCCCGGCCGCGTCGACAGGTCGATCGAGCCGCGCAGGCCTTCGATCGTCCGCTTCACGACGTCCATGCCCACCCCGCGGCCGGAAACGGCGGTGATCTCTCCCGCCGTTGAGAAGCCCGGGTGGAAGATCATCTGGTAGAGTTCGGCATCGGCGATCTTGGCGTCCGGCGCGATCAGCCCGGCCTCCTCCGCCTTTGCGCGGATACGCTTTGCGTCGAGGCCCTTGCCGTCGTCGCTGATGGAGATCGCGACCTCGGCGCCGGAATGGATCGCCGACAGCTTGACCCGGCCGCGCTCGCCCTTGCCGGCTGCGAGCCGCTTCTCCGGGCTCTCGATGCCGTGGTCGATCGAGTTGCGGATCAGGTGGACCAGCGGATCGGCGAGCCGCTCGATCATGGTCTTGTCGAGCTCGGTCTCCTCGCCCGTGGTGACGAACTCGATCTTCTTGCCGAGGTCGTGCGACAGGTCGTGCACCAGGCGGCGGAACCGGCCGAACAGCGAGCCGATCGGCACCATGCGGATGCCCATCGTGGTGTCGCGCAGGCCCGACGCGAGGCGTTCCAGCTCCTCGGCGACGTTCTTGAGGTTGAGGTCGTTGCTGGCGCTGGCGATCTGGGTCAGCCGCGACTGGGCGATGACCAGTTCGCCGACGCGGTCCATCAGTTCATCCAGCCGCTCGGCCGCAACGCGCATTGAGGAGCCCGCGCGGTCGGCCGGGCCGGTCGCCTCCTTCGCCCCGCCGCGCGCCGGCGCGGAAACCGCCGGGCGGTCCTCGCTTTTCGCGACGGGGGCCGGCACCGGGTCCGCCGCAACGGCAGCGGCGGTCATGGGCACGGTCGTGCTCGCCGGCTCGATCGACAGCTCCATGCCGTCGCGGATGAACAGGAAGACGTCCTCGATCTTCTCCAGACCGCCGTCCGTCTCGAGGACCACGTCCCATCCGAGATAGGCGAGCGTCGGTTCCATCGTCTCCAGCGTGGGGATCCGGTCGGTCAGCGCAGTGACGCGGCAGGGGCCGAGCTCGCGCAGTTCGTCGAGCAGCAGGAGCGGATTGGTGCCGAAGGCCAGCGCGTCGTCGGGCAGCCGGAAGACGATGCGCCATGCCTTCACCGCGCTCCCGGATGGGTCCGGCGCCGGAGAGACGACCGGCTCCGGCGCCGGCGCTCCGCCCGTCTCGACGATCTTTCGCAGCGCTTCGAGGACCGGCCGGCCGGCCGGCGCGTGCTGCCCGGGCTGTTCGATCAGCTTCTGGATGTGGTCCCGGGCGGCCAGCGCCACGGTCACGAGGCCGGGGCTGACCGACGACATGCCCTTGCGGACCTTGTCGAAGGCGGTCTCGAACTCGTGCACGAAATCGGCCACCTCGTCGAAGCCGAACATCGAGCCCGACCCCTTGAGCGTGTGCAGCGCCCGGAAGGCGGCGTCGACGAGGTCGTGCCGGTCGGGCCGCTGCTCCAGGTCGAGCAGCGACTGTTCGAGGGCGTCGAGGAGTTCGCGCGCCTCTTGCCGGAAGGTTTCGGCAGGATCGATGCCGGTGCTCATGCGCCCGCCACCTTCCGGACCACCGCCAGCAGCTGGTCCTGCTTGAACGGCTTGACGATCCAACCCGTCGCGCCGGCCTCGCGCGCCTGGCGCTTGAGGCCCTCGTCGGATTCCGTCGTCAGGAACACGATCGGCACGCCGCTGCTCGACGGGTGCGACCGGTACTTCCGGATGAAGTCGAGCCCGTTCATTCCGGGCATGTTGAGGTCGGTCAGCACCGCGTCGATGCGGTTGCCGATCGCCTTGTTGTAGCCGTCCGCCCCGTCGGACGCCTCCAGCACCGCGTAGCCGGCCGAGGAAAGAGTGAGGGAAACCATCTGGCGCACGGATGGCGAGTCGTCGATGGCCAGGATCGTCTTGCTCATGGCAATGACCTTTCGTCGCGATGTAACTGTCTGTCGTCAGGCGTGGATGGGCGGGATGCCGAGACGCGAGACGACGTCGGGCAAGGCGCTTGGGGTCCCGGCGAGGATGAAGAACCGGCGCCCCGCTTCGGCTGCGCTGCGTCGTGCCGCAAGCAGGACCTGGACGACGCCCGCATCGACCGAGGTGACGCGGGTCAAGTCCACCGTCACCGGCCTGTGGCCGCCGAGGGCCTCGAGGATCGCGTCGCGCAGTTCGCCCGCATTGCGCAGATCGAGCGTCCCGCTCCTGGCGATGACGAATGCATCCGCGCCGGCCGCCCCCGGACCGCCGATGGACATGACTGAACTCACTTTGGTGCCCCCTTCGCAAATGCTCGCCGGATCGCACTCGCCGGGTCGGCGCCCGCAACGGAGGATCAGCGAAAGCACGAGTCGAATGGTTAGTTGAGCGCGCTTAAAAATTATTGAATCAAGCCAGAATTCTATACGCGAATACAAATCGGACGCGACCCAGTAACTTAAAAGATACGGCGTCGCTGCAGCACCTCTCTTCATGCGGCAGGACCGAGGCCCGCCACGTTCAGGAATCGCAGGATTCGCGGCCAGTGCGCCTCGACGCCGCCACGCGGGCGGGGCCGGACTGGCTGCCGCTCAGGGAGTGGATCTCGGCGCGAGCGCGCTCGGCCAGCCGCGCTTGTCGGGCGGCGCGGAAGAGCGCGTCGCTGATGCCGATCTTTCCGATGCCGTGAAACGCACGACCGCCTCAACATCGCGTGCCAGCCGTGCGGCCGGATCCGCAAGTTCAGCTTGCGCCTTCCGCAGATCGAGCAGGTTGCGGTCGATAGCCGCCGTTTCGCTCCAGTCGAAGGGCCTGGTCGGGAAATCGGTTGCGCCGAGCGCGATGGCCTGCCGCTTGGGCTCACGGTGGTTGATGGAGGTGATGAGGAAGATCGGAACCGTGGCTTAGCGGTCGAGCGGCCTGAGCGCGCCGAGAACCTCCGGCCCCTTCATCAGGGGCATCACCTGGTCGACCATCACGGGATCGAACCGCTCGCCCCCGTAGCGTGGCGGCGCAGCCTCCGGATCGAGAAACCCCTCCGGCTCGCAGTTCTCCAGACGCGACAGCTGGTCCACGACGGCCAGAAGGCTCGATCTGCTGTCGTCGATCACGATGGTCCGCATTGAGGCCCCCAGCAGCAACTGCGCCCGACCATTGGAGCAGCGTTCTTGAACGCGCAATGATGCCGCAGCGGTCGAGAACTGCGCCCCAATGTGAAGTTCCGACTTCCGCTAAATCCCCGGGACGCCATTTGCCGCGGGTGCGCGAAGTCATCGACTGGATGCCTTTTCTCGATGAGCGCACATCCGAAGGTGGAAAAGTCTGTGCACCGTCTGGGCGAGCAGTGGCTGCGAGTTTCGGCTCGGACTAGTCTCACGGCGCATTCCGCTGGCCACTGTCTCATGCTCGCACTGCTACTGGATACATGTGACTGGTTGACCGCTGAGACGAAGTCGCTCGCCCGCGTGGCGCTGCGCTGGAAAGGCGGAAAGGCGCTTTCGCGCGGCGGATCGGGTATCGAGAACAAGACCGCCCGATCGTTGTCCGATCCCGCGCAAGAGACGGGCGCCGGTGTCGCGCCTGTGGGTCTTTCCACATCGCCACTCGCGATCGCGCTGGGCCGCTCCGACTGCCTCAGGCGCCCGCTGACCGCGATCCGTCTCAGGAAGAGCCATCTCGAGGCGATGGCGGACCTGGATATTGCCACGACACCGATCAAGCGGGAGGACGTCGTAATCTATTTCGAGCGGCGCACGGCGGAGTCGGTAGACAATGCCTACTTCGTCGTCAGGCGCGACGTGCATGCGTCCATTGTCCACGCAGCCCGGGCGCAGCGGCACGGGGACGTGGAGATCGTCTTCACGGAGGACGGCCGGACCTACCGGCTCGATCCGCGCCCGCACTGCTCGGATGGCGCAGCGCTGCGGCTCCTCACGCGCGGCCTGACGGCCTTGGTACTCCTCTCTGCGGGCGCCGTGGCAGCCGACGCGGTCGTCGCGCTTGCCGCCGCGAAGCACAAGCTCGGCCAGGAGATCGCGCGCTTCGATCTCGAACGGACCGCGATTGGGCGAGCCCGTGCGCAGATCGCCCGGGTCGACGAGGTCCGGCAGATGCTCGACCGGACGGTGCTGGCGCGGCGCAACCCCGCGGAACTGCTCGATGCGTTGGCGACTGCTCTGCCGGATCACGCCTGGCTGACGGACGTCCGCATGTCGGACGGGATCATCGAGATCGTCGGCATCTCAACGGCCCCGATGGAACTGCCATCGCTCGTCTCTGCATCCCGGTCCTTCGACGGGGCGGGATTCCAGGGCGATGTCGTCAAGGCGGTCGGGGACGAAGGCGAGCGCTTCAGGATGCGAATGGAGGTCGCGCGGTGAGGGATCCGCTGACCTTCGCGATGAACCTGGGTGCGACCGCGCGCCGCGGGCTGGCCGTCGCGATCCTGTCGGGAGCATTCCTGCTCTCAACCGGCCTCGTCGCCTTGGTTGCGCAGTATCTCGCCGCCCAGCATGTGGAAATCGACGAACTCCGGCACGAACTCGGTCGAGTGACGTCACTTGTGGAACGGGGACGCGACCTGCAGCGGGAGGCCGAGGATCGAGGCCGGAACATCGAGGCCCTGTTCCTCGCCGGAGCGGACGAGGCGGCAGCGGCCTCCGGGCTGCAGACGGTCGTGACGGCGGTCGCGCGCGAGATCGGATTGGATGTCATCTCCTCCGGGCGCACAGCCTCCTTTGACATCGAGGGCGTGCGGATGGTGGGCGTGAAAGTCGACGTCACTGGAGGGGTGTCTGCGGTCTACGCCTACCTCGACACTCTGTTCCACCGCCTTCCGAATGCCGACATCCGCAAGATTTCAGTCTGGCGGCAGGATGGCGGGAACGTCCCCGGTCGTGAGGCGGTGCTGGTGGCGCAGATCGAGGTCTTCGGCGCGCTCCCGCCCGCCGATTCCGGTGGTAGCGAGGCACGATGACGACCGGCTGGCGCGGAGTCCGGATTGCCGGCCTCGCCTTGGCCGTCGTCGCCGGCGCGCTCGCGATCCTGACGCGCGACCCGATCGACGTGTCGCCGCTCGCCCCACCCTCCGGCCCCGGCGAGGCTGCCCGGTCTCCGGCGGCGAGCAATCCGGAAACCGGACCGAAGGTGACGGCTGAACGAGGCGCTTTCCTGGAACGCCCGCTGTTCGAACGCAGCCGGCGCCCGGCCCCGGCGCGCGCCACGGCACCGGACCCGGACGCTGTCGGCATCGACCCGGCGGCGGAGGCTGTCGCGACGGTCGCGCCGCCGCCTGATCCGATATCGGAGGCATCACCGCCACGGCTTCGTCTTCTCGGCACACGCCGGTTCGCGGGGGAAACCCGCGCCCTGATTTCCGGTCTCGACGAGCCGTCGCAAGAGCCCGCATGGTTCGGGAGTGGCGAAGTCGTCCAGGGCTGGAGCATAGAGGCCGTGACCTCGCGGTCCGTCACGCTCAGGCTCTCGCAGTCGACGGTGGACCTGCATCTGCACGAGGCCGGCCGATGAGAAATGCCCGTCATGCACATATCTTCGAGAGACCGGATGCTCATTCGGGCTATGCGCTCCCCGCCGTTCTCGTCTTCCTCGGCATCGTCGCCGCCATGTCGGCACATTTCGTTGGCGAGGCACGTCTGGAACTCGACATTCAGCGCACCTTTCATGCGCGCGCCGGCCTCGATGCGCTGGCTCGGGACGTCGCGTTGGAATTCGCCCCGTCCTGGCTCGAGGGTTCCAGCGAAGACAGGGTGTCTTTCTCCTGTCCATCGAGCGCCTACTCGGTCTCGGTCACCCTCCAGCGGCAGGACCGGCTGACGGACTTGAACGTCGCCACGGCCGGGGACATCGCCGCAGCTTTGGGGATCCTCGGCCTTCTGCCTCGGGTTGCCGATGAGGTCGCGGACGATATCATCCGGTTTCGCAGCTACGACCCGCATGACCGTTCCGGAAACGAACGGGTCGACATCTCCGGGGGCCTGAAGAGAGGCCCGTTCGAGGCCGTCGAGGAACTGGCAGACTTTCCTGCACTTTCGGCTATCGCCCCCTCGCGGCTGAGGCAGGTCTTCACCATCCGGCAGCGGAAGGGTGGCGCAACCAGAGACGACATCGCCGCGACATATGCCGTCGAGGCACGGGCGGCGAGCCGGGATGGTCACGCGGCGGCGTTCGGCGCGGTCGTGGCGTTCGATCCCGCAGTGCCCGCGGCGCTGTTGATCGACGTCTTCGAACCAGGTCCGGCCTCGGTCTCTTCTCAGCCGGTGGCGCGGCCTTGTCCTGAAGCGGCAGCGAGGCTGGTCACGCAGCGGCCGGCTGCTGCGGAGCCGGTCCGATGAGGCACCCGGACGAGTTCGGCTTCGTGCGGGAACTGGGCCGGCGCGGCCATATCTCCGAAGACGCGCAGCGCCGGGTCATCCGTGCGCTGGAGACGTCCGCCCACCCGCTGGACCTCGTCTTCACCGAACTCGGCATCCTGCGCGAGGACGAGTTCGCGCGGGCTGCCGGCGAGATCGGCGACATCGACGTCCGGAGCGACCTTGAGGCACACGACGGCGACCTCGTGGCGCAGATCGGCGAGGACTTCCTCCTCAGGGCTGGCCTTCTGCCACTGACCGTCGACGAGACGGCCGTCCGCGTGGTCGCGGCCAATCCCTTCGCCCGAACGGAACTCCGCACCCTCGCCTTCCATCTCGGGCGGCCGCTCGTCGTTTCGGCGGGCGAGCGGAGCAGGATCGCCTCCGCACTTCGCCCCGGCCACGTCGACGAACCGGATGCAGCCGATGCCGAGGAAGCACCGGACGATACCGACCTCGACGTCCTCAAGGCTTCGGCCAGCGACGCGCCGATGATACGTCTCGTGTCGCGCATCTTCTCCCGTGCCGTCTCCGACGGCGCCTCGGACATCCATGTCGAGCCCCAGGCTGAAGGCATCCGCATCCGGGAGCGCATCGATGGCCGCCTCGTGACGGTGGAGACGGTGCAGAAGGCCTCTCATGGAGGGCTGATCGCCCGGTTGAAGGTCCTCGCACGCCTCAACATCGCCGAACGGCGCCTGCCGCAGGACGGGCGGATCAGGACGACGGTCAAGGGCCAGCCGGTCGACATCCGCGTCTCTTCGGTCCCGTCGAGCCATGGAGAGTCCCTCGTCCTGCGCATCCTCGATCGATCGCAGGTGCAACTGGACCTGGGCGGCCTCGGCTTCGATGACGGCGCTGCAGCGAAACTGAAAAAGCTGGTCGACACGCCGAATGGCATCGTCCTGCTCACCGGGCCGACCGGCAGCGGCAAGACCACGACGCTCTACGCGCTGCTGCGCGAGCGTCTGTCGGAGGACGTCAAGATCTTCACCGTGGAAGACCCGGTCGAGTATCGGATCGACGGCATCACGCAGTTGCAGGTCAACCCGGAAATCGGTCTCGACTTCCCGGCGGCACTGCGATCCGTGCTCAGGCAGGACCCCGACGTGATCCTGGTCGGCGAGATCCGGGACCGTGAAACGGCGGAGATCGCCGTCCGGGCGGCGCTCACTGGCCACCTCGTCCTCTCGACCCTCCACACCAACGGCGCGGCCGGCGCGATCACCCGCCTGCGCGATCTGGGCATCGACGACTTCCTGATCTCGGCCACGCTGCGGGGCGTCGTCTCGCAGCGACTCGTGCGCCGAAGTTGCCCGCGTTGTGCCGCCGCCGGCTGTGAACGCTGCGGGCATCAGGGTCATCGCGGCCGTCTGGCGGTGCACGAGATCCTGCCGGTGTCCGCATCGATCTCGGACGCGGTCGCGAAGCACCGAAGCGAAGCGGACATTCTCGTTTGTGCGCGGGACGAAGGCTTCCGGACGCTCAAAGAGGACGCTGATGACAAAATCGCGCGCGGACTGACGAGTACCGCCGAAGTGTTCCGCATCCTGGAACCGGAGTCACTTCGATGACCCAGCGTTTCGCCTATGTTGCCTATGGCCCCGATGGCAGATTGCTGCGGGGAACGGTGGACCAGACCGACCGGCAGGCAGCGATCCGCCAGATTGCCGGGGCCGGGCTGCGAGCCGTCGAGATGACACCGGTCAGGGCGGGCCGGGCGTCCGGAGCCGAGGCGGCAGGGCTCGGGACGTTCGGCAGCGGCGACTGGACGAAGGCGTTGGAGCAATTGTCCGTCCTCCTTGACGCGGGTTTCAACCCGAAGGACGCGATCGACGTAGCCCACGCCTCCGCCACCGAAGGGCGGCAGCGCGCACTGCTCGGAGTGGTCGCAGATGCGCTGGCGACGGGGAAGAGCCTGTCCGAGATCCTTCGAACGGCCAGGGGCGTGCCCGAACACCATGCGGGTCTCGTCGCTGCCGGCGAGGAGAGCGGCAGGCTGGCGGATGTCGTCGCGCAGATCGTCTCCTTCGAAGCCGATCGCGCACGGGTGCGGCGGGAACTGTTCGACGCGCTGTCCTATCCGGTCTTTCTCGTGGCGATGACGACTGGCTCGGTGGTGTTCCTTGCCTTCGTGCTCGCCCCCGCGCTCGAGCCGCTTTTCGAGGCCGAACCGGCTGCAATGCCCGTCGCCATCGCTGCACTGTCGCGCCTGCGGAGCCTCTTGTCCGACCAGTGGACTCTTCTCGCGGCCATCCCGTTGATTGCCATTCCGATCGTCTTCCTCGTGCGGCGATGGCCGGGTTGGCGGATGACGATGGGTCGCCTGACCCTGAAGATCCCGCTCGTCGGAGGCTTCGTCGCGGACATCGATCTGGCCCGCTATTCCGGGACGCTGTCGATGCTGGTCGGCAGCGGTGTCCCGCTCCCGCAAGCCATGCGGCTGTCGGCCCGATCCTGCTCCAACCGGGCGCTGGACGAGACGCTGACAGCGGCAGCGGAACATGTCGAACAGGGCTCATCCCTCCGGTCGGCGCTGACACGATGCGGCCGCTTCGCTCCGTCGGACCTCTCGCTCGTCGCGACCGGTGAGGAGGCCAACCGCCTGTCCGGCATGCTGCATAAAGTCTCCGGCCTGATGAATGCCCGCACGGCACGGCGCACCGCCCGCTTCTCCGCCGTCGCAGGCCCGGCGATCACGCTCCTCCTCGGCGCCCTCGTGGGCACCGTCATCCTGTCGGTCATGAGCGCGCTGCTCAGCCTCAACGACCTCGCTCTGAGATAGGCGGGTCGATGGATCGCAATGACGGTAAGGCCGGCTTCAGCCTCGTCGAGATGCTCGTCGTCCTCGCGATCGTCGCGCTGTCGGCTGCCGTCCTCGCTTCCGGTCTCCCCGGACGGCAATCCCGCGCGTCTCCGGCCGACAAGGCGCGCGAACTCGGGCGGCTGCTGGTCTCGACGCGCAACGCGGTGCTTGCCGACGCCAGGCCGCGATCGGTCGATATCGCCTTCGCAGAAGCACGCGCATCGGCGGAGGGGCCGCCTCGCCGGGAGGTCTCGCTCGCCGGCTTCACGCTGCGCGCCAAGGCGGCGGGCGAATGGCTCGACCGGGACGGCAAGCTGGAAATCCCCTTCGCAGCCGACGGAAGCTCCACAGGCATGGAGATCGACATTCGCGCTGCGAGCGGCGCATCGTCCCGCCTTTCCCTCCATTGGCTGACCGGCAGGGTGCAGGTCTCGGAGAACGCCGCGCCATGACCGGTCGCAGCGATCCGGAGGCCGCGGGTGGATTCGCCACCATCGAGGTGGTCGTCGCCTTCGTCATCCTCGCTCTCGGCCTGATGGTCGCCCTCGAGGCCCTCGCCGTCGCATCGCGCTCGGTCGGCGTGGCCGACCGGCTCCGGAGCGAAAGTCTGGAACTGAAGCGGTCGGCGCTGGCACCACCGCCGGGGACGCTGGAACCGGACGCTGGGGTCCGGCGATGACCGGACGCCCGAACGGATGCAAGGTCTGGCCCGCCTCCCCTGCGTCGGGCTCGGAAGAGGGCTTCGCCCTCGTCGAACTCCTGGTGTCGCTCGCCCTCATCGCCATCATGGCGGCCCTGATCGCGCTTTTCATCGGCCAGCTTCGCGGCTTCTCCGCAACGGCCGAGCGCCTCGCGGTCGCACGCGAGGCGCAGGCCGTCGCTGCCTATGTCGAAGAGGTCCTGGAGGGTGCGAAGCCGTTGCCCTTGATGTCCGACAGACCGGCAGAACGGCGGTTCCTCGTCGGAACGGCGACGGGCATCCGGTTTTCGGCGGTCGCCCGGACGGGCCACCAGCGTCGATCGCTTCGAGAGGTCGAGATCGCGACGACGGACGCTGCAGGCGGGCAGGCTATCGGTCAGGTCCTGCGTCCGCGCCGCTTCGGAGTCCCCCTCCACGATATCGGAGTCCAGGCCGAAACCCTGCTGCCGGCGCAGGCACGGATCCGCTTTCGCTACCTTGGCTGGCGCGAGGCGGACGACGCCTGGTCCGACGACTGGAGCGAACTTGCCGCTCTTCCGCGAGCGATCGCGATCACCGTCACCCTGCAGCGCGACGGCAGGACATACGAAGCCGAGGCGCTCGCGATCCTGCCCCTTTCGCGCCCGGAGCCGTGATCGTCGGAGCCCTACTGGCCGAGATCGGCGTCCTGCCCGTCTCCGCCGGGGCGCCCGTCACGTCCGAGCGACGTCAGTCTGAAGCCGTCTGCCGTCTCTGAAGCCTCGTAGACATAGGCGTTGCCCCAGGGATCGAGGAGCTTGTCTGCTCCCTTGAGATAGGGACCGTTCCAGCCGTCGAGCCCCGCCGGCGCGATCGCCAGTGCAGCGAGGTGCTCCTCGCTGCTCGGATAGCGGCCGGTGTCGAGATAGAACAGTTCGAGCGCGCTCGACGCGTTGCGGATCTGCGTCTTCGCCGCTTCCACCTTCGCCGAACCGAGATAGCCGAGCACGCGCGGCGTCGCGATGGTGGCGATCAGTGCCACGATGCCGAGCACCACCAGCAGTTCGACCAGCGAATAGCCGCCCTCGCCCGCGGCGGTATGCGGCCGGCGGCGGCGGAGTGTCGAAGACGGTCGCATGCGATCTATGCCTCCAGACTGGGAAGGATGGTCTCGATCAGGAACAGGGTGAACATGGACAGTGCGAGAAACGGGCCGAACGGCAGGCGCTGCCCGAGCCGCGACGTGCCGGTCGCCAGGGTCGCGGCCGCGACATAGCCGAGCGCGGAGAGACTTGCGATCAGGATGAACTGCGGCAGCAGCCAGGGACTGATCCAGAGCGCGGCGGCGGCAGCGAACTTGACGTCGCCGAGGCCGAGCGCGTGGGATCCGCGCAGCCGGCGAAAGCCGGTCCGGACGACGAGGAGCGCCCCAGCGACGACGAGAGAACCGGCGACCTGCCACCCGATCTCTGCAGGGCGGAACACCAGCACGAAGGCGAGGCCCGCGGCGCCGAGCGCCAGGTTGAGCGGATCGGGGATGACCATGCGGCGAAAGTCGATCCACGCGATCGACACGAGCAGCGCGGCGAGCGCCGCCGTGAACACGACCAGCTGGCCGGTGCTCCCCTCCGCCATCATCGCGCCAGCCGCTTGATGTCGCGTTCGACCTGCGTCCCGCCGCGCCGCGCCCGGATCGCCGAATCGAGGCTCAGCTGCTCGCGGAATTCCGCCGTGACGTCCCGCGCTTCCTGCACGTCGCGCACCACGCGCGGCCGGATGAAGATGATCAGTTCGGTCCGCGTGATCCCGTCCGTCTTGTTCTTGAATGCGTTGCCGATCACCGGAATGTCGCCCAGCAGCGGCACCTGCCCGCGATTGATCGCGTTGCGCTCCTGGATCAGGCCGCCGAGCGCCAGGCTCTCGCCATCGGTGACCAGCACCCGCGTGGAGATGCGGCGCTGCTGGATCGTCGGCGAATCGATGCCAGACGACGTCGTCTTCACGACGTTGCTCACCTCCTGGTCGATGTCGAGCATCACGCGGCCGGAACTGTTGACCCGGGGCGTCACCGTCAGGATGATGCCGGTGTCCTTCAACTCTACCGAGTTGACGATCGGCGCGTTGGCTGCATCGGTGCCGACCGATTGCTGCGTGACGATCGGCACCTGGTCGCCGACCTGCAGCACGGCCTTCTGGTTGTTGAGCGCCATCACCGTTGGGGCCGAGATGACGTTGACGTCGGTGACGCTCGACAGCGCGTTGAGCGTCACCTGGATGTCGTCGGTGGCGTAGCTCCAGGCAAAGCCGGGGAAGGCGGCCCCGGTGAAGCCGCTGGCCAGGTCGGAGAGCGACAGGCCGAAATTGCCGCTCTCGAAGAACCAGCGCAGGCCGAACTTCAGCTCGTCCGACAGCGTCACCTCCGCGATCACCGCCTCGAGCAGCACCTGCACCGGCAGCACGTCGAGCTGCTTGAGGATGCGTTCGATCCGCTCGTACTCCCGCGCGGTGGTGTGGATCAGCAGCGCGTTGTTCTCGACGTCCGCCACCACCGACAGCGGATCGGCGCCCCCGCCCCCGTCGAGCGGCTCGTCGGGGCTCGGCGCCGGACCGCTGCCCGCATCGACGGTCACCGCCACTTCGCCGACATCGGGCGCCAGCGGACTGGCGGCCGCGGTCGAATCGCCACGCGCGAGCACCGAGCGCAGCACCTCGGCCAGATCCTTGGCGGGGCGGTTCTGGATCGTGTAGACGAACATCTGCTCGTCGCTGGTCTCGGCCAGCGTGTCGAGCCTGGCGATCCAGTCCGCCGCCCGCGACAGATAGGCCGGCCGCGGCGAGATCACCAGCACCGCGTTCAGGCGCTCGTTCGGGACGAAGCGCACCAGGCCCGCTCCCGGCCCGCCCTCCGTGCCGAAGATCGTCGCCAGTTCCTTCGCCACCGCCGCCGGACGAGACGCCTTCAGCGGATGCAGCGCCACCGACATGCCGCGCATCCAGTCCACGTCGAACACCGCGATCGCGTCGCGCATGGCCTTCAGGTCGCCCGGGGCGCCGGCAATCACCAGAAGGTTGCGGGCTGAGTCGGCGCGCAGGATCGCGCCCTGCTGGCTGATCGGCTGCAGGATCGTCCGCATCTCCTCGGCCGAGATGTGCTGCAGTTCGATCGCCTGCACCCGGATGCCGGGGCCGGTCGGCGTCATGCGCGGGATGCTGACCGACGGCGTCGCGGCCAGCACGTCCGACAGCGGCACCACCCGATAGGTGCCGGCCCGCTCGACGATGCCGGCGCCGTTGACCGACAGCGCCGCCTCCATGATGTCGGACAGCGCCTCGCGCGCCACGGGCCGGGAGGTCTGCAGCGTGATGGTCCCGGTGACCCGCGGATCGACCACGTAGGGCACGCCGAGCGCGTCCCCCAGCACCACGCGCGCCGCCTCCGCCACCGGCGCGTCGACGAGATCGAGCTCGAACCCCTCGCCGCCCTTCGTCGTCGTGCCCCGCCCGAGCGGTGCTGCGCCCGAGACGAAGCTGCCGGAGCCCGTATGCGTCGCGCCCGCGAAGGCCGCCGCGCCCGACTGTCCGCCCCCGATCGCCTGCGAGCGGCCTTCGCCGCTCCGCAAGGGTGAGTTGCGGGCATGCAGACTGTCGACGGTCTCGGCGAAGAAATCCCGCGTCTGCCCGCCCATGCAGCCGGCGAGCGGAACGACCAGCAGCGCCGCAGGCAACCACGTCCCTCGCATCGACCGCTCCCACCCTCGATTGCAGGCCAGTCTAGCGGCAAGGTAGGCGAAGGCCCATGCCTTGCGGCAACTCAGGGGAGATGTTCACAGGTTTGACGCCATCGGTCTGTTCGGCTGGCGATCCGTCGAGAGACGAGCAAGGCAAGTCCGCGATCTCAGCGTCGGCCGGCTTGGAAAGCGGCACGCCCGGAACCATGTTGCCCTTGGCGCCGGTGCCGGTCAGCGCAGCACCCAGCAGCACCAGCGCATGCGGCCGCGGATCGGTGTTGGCCCCGATAGGGTGAGCGGCCGTCGCGGGCATCGTCCCCGAGGCCGAATGCCGGTGGCATGAGGCCAGGCCGCGAACGCCGGGG
>Ga0208243_1000501_pt1 | contig 21622 bp, 19 predicted proteins | sample Subbio2Aug_QV12A_FD_184826 | JGI IMG/M metagenome (GOLD analysis project Ga0208243, IMG submission 184826) | Serpentinite rock and fluid subsurface biosphere microbial communities from McLaughlin Reserve, California, USA - CR12Aug_QV12A (SPAdes) | ecosystem: Environmental > Terrestrial > Deep... | reverse complement strand
CTCCCCCGACGCCAGCGCCAAGGGGAAGATCAAACATGGGTCACTTCTGAATGAAAATTTATGCCTCTCCCGGGTCAACTCTCAGTGGAAATCAACAGCCTATGCCCACCAGGAGGTGGTGATCAAAGCCTATGTCGACCGGGTTGCGATCATTTGCGGCGGGCAGCAGATCGCGGTGCACCCACGCAGCTATGAGCGTGAGGACTTCATTGCCAACCCGCTGCATTATCTGGCGCTGTTGGAGCAAAAGCCGCGCGCCCTTGATCAGGCCGCGCCGCTTGATGGCTGGGTGCTGGCTGAACCGATGCATCGCATCCGCCGTTTGATGGAGGCTCGCAGCGGCAAAGAGGGGCGGCGCGAGTTTATCCAGGTGCTGCGGCTATGCGAACGCTTCGAACAATCCTTGGTGGAATGGGCGGTGGCCCGCGCGCTGGAGATGGGGGCGATCAGCTTTGATGCGGTCAAGATGATCGCACTGGCCCGGCTCGAACAGCGCGTGCCGCGCCTCGATCTGCAGTTTTACCCGCATCTGCCGCGCGCCAATGTCGGGCGCACTGACCCGCGCAGCTACATGGGCCTGCTGTCGCAGTCCGGCACCCCGGCGACGGGAGTGGCAGCATGAGCGATCCCATGATGCCGTTGCCAGCCATCGAGGCCGAACCCACCAGCGTGCCGCCCGCCGTGCTGCTGGCCAATCACCTCAAGGCGCTCAAACTGCCCACCTTCGTGCGCGAGTATGAGAAAGTGGCCTTCGAGGCCGCGCAGGATCGGGCGGATTACCCGCGTTATCTGCTGCGCCTGTGCGAACTGGAGCGGATCGACCGCGAACGCCGGATGGTCGAGCGCCGCATCCGCATGGCCAGGTTCCCGCATACCAAGAGCTTTGACACCTTCGATTTTGCAGCCCAGCCATCACTGAACAAAGCACTGGTGCTGGAACTGGCGCGCGGGGAATGGATCGAGCGGCGGCGCAATGTCATCGCACTGGGTCCCAGTGGCACCGGCAAGACCCATACTGCCCTCGCGCTGGGACTGGCCGCTTGCCAGAAGGGGCACAGCGTGGCCTTCACCACAGCGGCGGCGTTGGTCCATGATCTGATTGAGGCCCGCGACGAACGACGACTACGCAGCCTGCAAAAGCATCTGGCCTCGGTGAAGCTGCTGATTCTTGATGAGCTGGGCTATGTGCCCTTCACCGCGGTGGGCGGTGAGTTGCTGTTTGAAGTGCTCAGCCAGCGGTATGAACGCGGCAGCACGCTGATTACCAGCAATCTGCCCTTCGATGAGTGGACATCAGTGTTCGGATCCGAGCGCCTGACCGGTGCCTTACTCGACCGGCTGACCCACCACGTCCACATTCTCGAAATGAATGGCGACAGCTTCCGCCTCGCCAGCAGCCGCAAGCGCCAGAAGGACAAGGAGGAGGTCAAATGACCTGACAAAAATGCGGCCATCGGCAGCGGGAAATCGGCTTCCGCTCCGCTCCAGCCGCTTCCCCGCTGCCGATGCTGTCCAGCCTCAACCATGAGGCTTTTTGTTCAAGCCAACTGGCCCCATTTTAAACCGGTGACTGGCCCGTTTTTATCCCGGTGTTGACACGAAGCGGCAGGCCTTGCTGAACGTCGCGCGGCCGGGGGAGACCGGCGGGTTTGGACCTTGCACCCCTTGCCGAAAGCAATCGAAATCCTCCCCTCGGTGCGTAAGGCCGCCGATCGACTATATCTGGAATTGCTCCGCAACGTCCCCCTTGAGGACATCGACCAAATGCGCTCCACGCTCTCCAGGATGGTAGCCAATATCAGTGGTCTAGACCCGGACTGAAGTCGGTTTGGGCTGGCAACAATGCCCGTTACATATTGTAGGCCCCGCGACCGCTGGCGACCAGCGTCCCGGCCTCGTCGTGAATGCGCACGTCGGCAACGCTTAGCGATTTCCCGGCCTTGATCAGCCGCCCTTCGGCATGAAGCGTCTGGCGGCTCGCTGCCCGATGGTAATCGACCCTCAGGTCGGCTGTGGATTTGCACATGTTTCCTGAGGCCAGGACTGCATAGAATCCCGTCAGATCGATCAACGAGGCGAGAATTCCACCGTGCATCGACGGGAGCGTGGGGTTGGAGATCATCTCGTCCCGCCATGGCATTTCGATCAGGATGTGCTCTGCGTCAGCTTCGACCATCCGCAAGTTCAGCCAGCGGTGAAACGGCGCGACCAGCAGGGCGCGGTTGAGCTCTTCCAGCGTCATGCAATCGTCTCCGGTTCGGACTGGCTTTCGAGGAATTCGATGATGGCCCTGCTGAACACGTCGTTGTCGTCGCCGACAACCATATGTCCAGCGCCCGAGACGTCGGTGAAGCGCGCGCCAGGCACCATCGCGCAGAACCGCTTCGCAGCCTCCATGGAAATCAGGTCGCTCGATCCGCCCCGCACCAGGTGGACCGGTAGCGAGAGGACGCTTGCCGCCGCCTGGGCTTGGGCATAGTCCTGTTCGCGCCGCCCGGTCATCCCGCTCAGAAAGCCGGGATCCCAATGCCAACGATAACGCTGGTCCGGGTCGAGACGGAGATAGCTCTTCAGGCCCTCGCTGGCGCCGCGCTTCTCGCGGTTCGGCATATAGTCCGCGATCGCCTCTGCGGCTTCGTCGTATGACGCGAAGCCGCGCTCCACATGGGCGTTCATGAAGCCGACAATTCGTGAAACACCCTCCGGGTCCATATCCGGAGTGACATCGACCAGCGTCAGCGACGCAAAGCTACCCGGTCGCACCGCCCCTTCCGCCACCAGCGCCGCCAATCCGCCAAGCGATGCGCCGATGACATGCGGCCGCTGGTTCAGCTTGTCGCAGACCGCGAGGATATCCTTGCCGAAATCGGCAAAGCGGTATCTACCGGGGGTGGCCCAGCCACTCTCGCCATGACCGCGCATGTCGATCGCCACCGAGCGATAGCCGTGCTCCGCCAATTGCTGCATCGTCTTGCGCCAGGTGCGCCGGGTTTGCCCTCCGCCATGCGCCAGTAATACGGACGGCCGACCATGACCATCGCCGACAAGGCTTGCCGCGATGGAGATGCCGCCGCTTCCGTCAAACGTCATGTGCATGGCGTCTTGCTCAGTGCTGAAGCTCGGGCAGATGCAGCACCAGCCCATCGAGTTCGGGGACCATCGGAATCTGGCACGCGAGGCGGCTGGTTTCGGTCGTTCCCTCGGCAAACTGGATCAGATCGCTCTCCATGCCGCCTTCTTCCGGCGGCCCGACCCGATCCATCCAGGCCTGATCGACATGGACATGGCACGTGGCGCAGGCACAGACCCCGCCGCAATCGCCATCGATCCCCGGTACACTGTTGAACAGGGCGGCTTCACGGGCGCTGAGGCCCTCGTCTATTTCAACCGACCGACGTGTGCCGTCGGCGGAAACAAAAGTTACGTTGATCATATGGAAGTTCCGTATTTGTAACGAGCCAAGCCTTCAGTGCGCGTGAAGTTTCACCGGCAGCCGGGTAATCCCGCGCACCAGATTGGACAGCAGCCGCTCCGGCTCGCCAACAACTTCGACGAAGCGAAAGCGCTTGAGGATCTCTTCCCAGATGATCCGCAGTTGCAATTCGGCCAGACGGTTGCCCATGCAGCGGTGGATGCCGAACCCGAAGGAGAGGTGGTGGCGCGGATTTTCGCGATCGATGATGAATTGGTCGGCCCGGTCGATCACGGTTTCGTCGCGGTTGCCCGAGAGATACCACATCACCACCTTGTCGCCTTTCCTGATCTGCTTTCCGCCAATTTCGGCGTCTTCCAGCGCGGTACGGCGCATGTGCGTCAGCGGGGTCTGCCAGCGGATGATCTCGGGAATCATGCTGGAAACGAGCGCCGGATTGTCCCGCAATTTCTGATATTCGCCCGGGTTCTGGTTGAGCGCCAGGACCCCGCCACTGATCGAATTGCGGGTGGTGTCGTTGCCGCCGACAATCAGCAGCAGCAGGTTGCCGAGAAATTCGAGGAACGGCATGTCGCGGGTTGCGGGCGAATGCGCCATCATCGAGATCAGGTCATTGCCGCCGGGCTTGTCGATCCGTTCGTCCCACAGGCCCTTGAAATACATCGCACACTGGATGAGTTCCTCGCGGCGCTGTTCGAACGATTCGACGATGCCGGTTTCCGGTGACGCGGTGGTGACGTCCGACCAGCGGGTCAGCTTGGCGCGCTCGTCCCAGGGGAAATCGAAGATCGTCGCAAGCGTCATGGTGGTAAGTTCGACCGACACCAGCTTTACCCAGTCGATCTCCTCGCCGACCGGCAGCGAATCGAGGATCGCGCCCGCCCGTTCGCGGATGATCGGCTCAAGCAGAAGCAGGTTCGATGGTGCAACCACCGGGCTTACCGCCTTGCGCTGCTGGTCGTGCTTGGGCTGATCCATCGCGATGAACATTTCGAGCTCGAGCGCGCCCTCGACGCTGTGCATGTCCTGGACCGAAATCCCACCGAGCTTGGCTTCCGACGAGAAGACCTTGTGGTTGGTGTCGACCGCTATGATGTCGTTGAACTTGGTCACCGACCAATAGGGCCCGAACCGGCTTTCTGCACAGTAGTGGACCGGATCCTCGCGCCGAAGCCGGGTGAAATATTCCCCCACGGTGTCATTCTGGAAGAGGTAGGGATTGGCGACATTGATCTCGTGCAGCGGGATCGAATCGACGGAAGCGTAGAGGACTTTTTCCTGAGTTGCCGAAGTTGCCATGGAACAGACCTTTCTCAATGGCGTCACCTAGGGCCGAAAGGGCCATTCTGTCAATAAAGATTATCAGCTTTAATCCGCCAACTCGGGGAGGTGCCAGGTCGGGATCGCTTACGATTACCGAAATGCCGAGTTTTCGACAGGTTTCAGGGCGCCAACGTTTTTCCGCAGGAGATGCTAGACGCGGTGATCGATTAATGCTTATACGTTTTTATGGCTTCTGTTCCACATCGATCTCCGGACGACAACGCGGTGCCCGCAGGCAAGGCAAAGCGCGCCTTGCAGGTCGCGCAGGCCATCGTGTCCGATATCCAGCTCAACGCCCGTGAGGCCGGAGACCGCCTCCCGCAAGAGGAGGATATGCTGGCGCGTTACGAAGTCGCGCGCGCAACCTTGCGCGAGGCGCTCAGGTTTCTTGAGCTGCAGGGGGTGATCCAGTTGCAACTGGGCCGCGGCGGCGGACCGGTTGTGTCGCGGCCGCAGACGCGCGATTTTGCCAGCTCTCTGTCGCTCATCCTGCAATTCATGGATACCGATCTGCGGGCCCTGCTCGAACTGCGCGAAGCGATCGCGCCCGATATGGCGGCCAAGGCTGCGGCGCGGGCGACCAACGCAGATCTCGCCGCATTGAGCGATTGCTACGCCCAACTCGAACGCGACCGCGAAACCGCTGGGTTCGAGGAAACCAACCGGCGCTTTCACGATTTGCTGGGCTGGGCCAGCGGCAACCCGACCTTCGGATTGCTTACATCGGCACTGCATTTGCTGACCCGCGATCTTGCCATGGAATTGGGTTATTCCGCGCAGGAACGGGCCGGCCAATTGCGCTGCCTCGCGCGGGTACTGAACGCGGTGCGCCTGCGCGATGCCGATGGTGCACGCCGACACATGGAGCGGCTGGTCAAGGGATCGTCCGAATATCTCGCGGCTCGCAGCCCCGAGCTCGTTACGCAAAAGGTCAGATGGGGAGACCCAGGCTAGGCCGGCACTTCTGGAGAGGACGATGGCACTGAACAGCCGAATTTGCGGGATGCTCAAGATCGAGCATCCGATCCTGCTGGCCGGTATGGGCGGCGCGAGCGTGCCCCGGCTGGCCGCTGCGGTTTCCAACGCCGGTGGGCTAGGTGTGCTGGGCGCGGCGGCATGCTCGCCCGAACGCTTGCGCAGCTGGATTCGCGAGACCCGCGCGCTAACCGACAAGCCGTTCGGGGTCGATACCTTACTGCCCGCTTCTGTCCGCCGGGGCAAGGCACCTGAAACCGGGGCGGCTCCTACGGATCCGATGGCGGTGTTCGGCGAGTATCAACAATTCGCCCGCGATTTCATGGCACGTGAAGGACTGGGCGAAGTCGATTCCGCTGCGGCGATGCGCGCCGCCGCCGGGGCGGAAAGCGAAGGTGGTCCGCCGCTGTTCTCGAAGGAGTTCTTCGAAGCGCAGATGGAGGTGGTGATCGAGGAAAAGGTGCCCGTCTATGCGGCCGGACTGGGCAATCCCGGACCGTGGATGGATCGCCTGCACGCCAACGGCACGATCGTGATGGCGGTGGTGGGCAAGGTCAAACACGCCTTGCAGGTGGTAGAGTCCGGGATCGATATGATCGTCGCCCAGGGTCACGATGGCGGCGGCCACAATTCGCCGATCGGGACGATTTCGCTGATTCCCCAGGTGGTCGACGCCGTGGGGGACCGGGTCCCGGTGCTGGGTGCCGGCGGCATCAGCGACGGGCGCGGAGTGGCAGCGGTCTTCATGCTCGGTGCCGAGGGTGCCTGGGTGGGAACGGCCTTCCTCGCGACCGAAGAAGCCGGAATCGAGGATTTCCAGAAGCAAGCCATTGCCGAGGGCGGTGACGGCGACACGGTGGTCAGTCGCTCGATCACCGGCAAGCCAGCCCGGATGATCGCCAACAAATGGGCCAGTGCATGGATCGAAGCGGGCAAGGAGCCGCTGCCCATGCCTTACCAGTCGATGATTGCTGGCCCGGTCATGGCGGCGGCGATCCGCGACAAGCGGATGGATGTGCTTCCCGGGTTTGCGGGACAGGGCATCGGTTTGATCAAGTCGGTTCGCCCCGCCGCCGCGGTGATGCGCGATCTGGTGGCCGACGCCGAAAAGGCCTTGGCCGGAGCCAAGCGATTTGGGTGAGGAAGCCGCATCGAAATGGCAAGCGAGGCGAAGATGAAGGGACAGGAACTGAAGCGCCGCATCCGCCCAGGAGAAGCGCTCTCGGCGGTAAAGGTTCTACTCCGCGACAAGGAAGATACCGCACAGGTATTCAGGATTGTCGAGGCCTTGGCTGGAAACAGCTATTATCGCCATTTCAGGCGGTTTGCGGGATCCGAAGGCGGGAGGCGCATCCTGGCCAGCCGGAGCAATCTGCTCGATCGCCTGCGCGACCGCGAACGGTTGGCGCGCTGCCCGAAGGGGAGCCTGGGACAGCAATATCTGGCCTTTGTCTATGGCGAAGGCCTGAGCGCTGAAGGGCTGGTTGAGGCGAGCGAGGAGGGTGGTGTCCGGACCTTTGTCGATCCCGATGTCGCCCTGTTCCGCAACCGGATGAGGGATTCGCACGATCTCTATCACGTTGTCACCGGTTACGGGCGAGATGGGCTGGGCGAAATTTGCGTGCTGACCTTTGGCAACGCCCAGTTCCACAACCACGGCATCGGCTTTCTGCTGCTGCTCGGACTGCTCAAATCAAGACGTGAGCATCCCGGATTACCGGTACTGGGCCCGATGATCGAGGCTTGGCGGCGCGGGCGTGCGGCCAAGAACTTTCCCGAAATACAGTGGGAAGAACTGCTGGATCGTCCGCTCGAAGAGGTTCGCGCGTCGCTCAGTTTGGCTCCCGCGCCGCGATACAGAAGGGCCGAACCCGAGTCCAAACGGATCGAGGTCGAATTCCAGGTCCGCCGCGAACTCGCCATGCAACGACAAAGAGACCTGGAACCGGCATGACCTTTTCCGACAAGACAGCTATCACCGGGGTTGGCGAGACTGATTTCGTCAAGGGCACTGAACGCACCGCCGTCGACATGATGCTGGAGGCTGCGCGCAAGGCGATTGCCGATGCCGGGCTCAAGCCTTCGGACATCGACGGCATGGTGCCGCCGCCGATCTATACCACCAGCGAGGAGCTGGCCGCCAATCTCGGGATCGACGTGCTGCGCTATGCGGCGACGGTGCACATGGGCGGCGCCAGCCCGACCACCGCGCTGCAGAACGCCGCGATGGCGATATCCGCCGGGCTGTGCGATCACGTGCTGGTCACGCTGGGTTGGAACGGCTTTTCGGCGCTGCGGCCCAAACCGGGCGCGCCGCCGACCCGGTCGATGAACATGAACACCCTGACAAACACCATCCAGGGGTACTACATTCCTTACGGCGTATTCCTGCCGGTGCAGATGTACGCCTGGCTGGCGATGCGGCATTCGCAGCTTTATGGGGTGGGGCCGGAAGCAACCGCCGCCATCGCCCTGGCTTGCCGCAAGCACGCCCAGCTCAATCCCAAGGCGTTCACCTACGGGAAGCCGCTGGACCGTGAGACCTATCATGCGGCGCGGTGGATTTCGGAACCGTTCCGGCTTTACGATTGCTGTCTCGAAACCGACGGGGCCTGTGCGGTGGTGGTCTCACGGCTCGATCGCGCGCGCGACCTGCGGCACGTTCCGGTGACGATCGCGGGCGCTGCCGAAGGCCATCCTTATCCCGCCGATGATATTCCGTCCCGGCCCGATCCGTTCAAGATCGGCCTGTCCTATGCCGCGCCCAAGGCTTTCGAGATGGCCGGGGTGTCGCGTAGCAACATGGATTTCCTCCAGGTCTACGATTGCTTTACCTACGTGGTGCTGCTCCAGCTTGAGGCGATGGGCTATTGCGAGCCGGGCGGCGCGCTCGATTTCGTCAAGGATGGCCAGATCGAGCTTGGCGGGAACTTTCCGCTCAACACGCACGGCGGCCTGCTCAGCGAAGCCCACGTCTGGGGGCTCAACCACGTGGTCGAAGCGGTGCGCCAGCTGCGGCACGACTGCGGCGAGCGGCAGGTCGAAGGGGCGCAGACCGGGCTGGTCACCGGCTGGGGCGATCTGGGTGACGGCAGTGTTGCCATCTTGCGGAGGTTTGGCTGATGGACGAAGATCTTTCTCCCAAGGCGCGCGCCGCGGCCGCCGCTGCGCCGGCCAAGCCGCGGCCTCGCCCGCAAGACCCGGTCGAGCAGGAATTCTGGAAGCGGTGCCAGGATGGGCACCTCTACTTCCAGAAATGCGGGGGTTGCGGTTCGTGGCGGCACTTGCCGCGCTACATGTGCGCGCGTTGCGGCTCGCCTGACTTTGCGTGGGAACAAAGCTCGGGCAAGGGCACGGTGTTTTCGTGGACCGTGGTGCATCAGGCGCTGCACCCCGCCTTCGCGGCGGACATTCCCTATGTCGCCGCAGTGGTCGAGCTCGACGAGGGGGTCCGCATGGCCACGCGGCTGATCGATTGCCCGATCGACGCTGTCCGGCTCGACCTGCCGGTGGCACTCGCGTTCGAAACCATCGGGGAAGACTTTCGCTTGCCCGTCTTCCGGCCGGCCTGAAAGGACGCTGTGCAATGGACCTGAGTTATGGCCCCGAGTATGAGACGTTCCGCGAAGAGGTGCGCGACTTCATCGCCGTCAATCGCCATCTCGCACCAAAGAATGCCGGTCGTGCGGCCCGCCCGTCGAATGAAGGCGTGGCCTGGCAGAAGCTGCTGATCGAGCATGGCTACACCGCGCGCACCATTCCGCGCGAATACGGCGGGTTCGGGGCCGAGCCCGACATTCTCAAGTCCCGGATCATCGCCGAGGAGTTTGCGCGCGCCGGTGTGCCCGGCGGACTCGCCAACCAGGGCATTTCGATGCTGGTGCCGACCTTGCTCGAACTTGGCACCGAAGAGCAGAAGAGGCGCTGGATCGAACCGACTTTGGCCGGCGATGTGGTGTGGTGCCAGGGCTATTCCGAACCCGGATCGGGATCGGACCTCGCCAGTCTCAAGACCAGCGCCCGGGTTGAAGGCGGCGACTTCGTCGTCAACGGCCAGAAGATCTGGACCAGCACCGCCAAGGAAGCGGACATGATCTTCTGCCTGGTGCGGACCGAAGGGGACGCAGCCAAGCACCAGGGGATCAGCTATCTGATCTTCCCGATGACCACGCCGGGGATCGAAGTCCGCCCGCTCAGGACCATGACCGGCCATGCCGAATTCAACGAAACCTTCTTCACCGATGTGCGCGTGCCGGTCGATCAGATCGTCGGCCAGCGCGGGCAAGGCTGGTTCGTCGCCAACGCCACGCTCGGGCACGAACGCGGGATGCTGGGCGATCCCGACGCACTCGAAAACCGGCTGCTCGCGCTGATCGAACTGATGAAGGTGGAACAGGTCGGCGGTGCACGGGTGATCGACCTTCCGGCCCTTCGCGACCGGCTGGTGGCGCTCCAGGCCGAAGTCGCGGCGATGAAGTACAACGGGATGCGGATCCTATCGAACCAGATCAAGGGCGAGCCGGGCGGCATGGCCAAGCTGATCGTCAAGCTCCAGGCCTGCGAGCTGGCCCACCAGATTTCCGCTTTGGCGATCGACGCGCTGGGCGAATTGGGAATCCTCTACAACGGCAGCGCCCACGAGCGCGCAAACGGCAGCTGGCAATGGAACTACATGTTCCAGCTTGGCCTGATCATCGGCGGCGGAACCGCCCAGATCCAGAAGAACATCATTTCGGAGCGCGGCCTCAACATGCCGCGCGAGCCGCGCCTGGACCTGCCCAAAGGCCCGTCCGCGCAAGGAGGGCAGTGATGGATTTCGGACTTTCGCAGGAACAGCAGATGCTGGCAGAAAGCGTTACGCGGCTGCTGCGCGAACTCTCTCCGCTCGATCATGTCAGGCAAGTGGCCGAAGCCGGCAGCGCGGTTAGCGCGCAAAGCCAGGCCGCGCTGGCCGAATTGGGGCTACCCGGGCTGGTGGTGCCGGAGGCCCATGGCGGCCTTGGCATGGGACTGCTCGATGCAACGGTCGTTGCTACGGCGCTGGGGGAAGCGGTGGCGCCGGTGCCGTTCGCCGCTCGCAACGTGATGGCGCCGCTCGCGCTGATCGCGGCCGGATCCGAGGCGCAGCAGGCCCAATGGTTGCCGCGCATTGCAGCTGGCGAGGTGCGTTTCGGCGTCGGGGTGAATGAGCAGGTCTCCCGCCGCGATGGTTCGGGCGTGCGTTGCACCGGTGGCGCGCTGACTGGCACGGCGCTGTTCGTGCTCGATTGCGAGGAGGCCGATCACTTCATGATCGCCGACGAAGCCGGTCGGCTGCACATCGTATCGGCGCAGGCAGACGGGTTGGAGCTGATTGCCCTCAAGACGATCGACGCGACGCGCTCGGTCGGCGAACTGCGGCTTGCGTCGACCCCGGCGGAAGCCCTGGCCGACGACGGCGGTGCGGCGGCGCGGCGACTGATTGCCGCAGGCCGCATCCTGCTCGCGGCGGACAGCCTAGGTGCGGCGGATGCGATGATCGCCCAGGCGGTTGCCTATGCCGGGCAGCGCGAGCAGTTCGGGCGGGTGATCGGCAGCTTCCAGGCGGTCAAGCACATGTGCGCTGAAATGGCCGCGAAGAACGAGCCGTGCCGGTCGCTGGTGTGGTATGCGGCCCATGCGTTTGACGCGGTCCCAGCCGAAGCGGAACTGGTCGCTTGCCATGCCAAGTCGCACACCGGCGAAGTAGGCCGGTTTGTCGCCCGGACCGCAACCGAGGTGCACGGCGGCATGGGCTTCACCGACCTGTTAGGGCTGCATTACTGGTTCAAGCGGATCGGTTTCGACCGGCAGGTACTGGGCGGACCCGAAACGGTCCGGGAAGAGGCGGCGATACTGCAAGGCTGGACCGCAAGAGGGGTCTGACTAAGCGAGAGGACAGTTCCAATGGCAAAGTGGAATCTTGGCGACATACTGGACGCGATCGAGCCTGCCCTTCCCGCAGATACACCGGCCCTGATCCACGGCACGCGTGTCGTCACCTGGGCGGAAATGGGCGCGCGGTCGAACAATATCGCGCGCTTCCTTACGGCGAACGGCATTTTGCCCGGAACCAAGGTCGCGTTCTACATGCGCAACCGCCCTGAATACGGCGAACTGATGGCGGCTTGCTTCAAAGGCCGGTTCACCCATGTGAACATCAACTATCGCTACCGCCCCGAGGAGGTGTTCTACATCTTCGACGATTCCGACAGCGAGGCCATTTTCTACAGCGCCGAATTCCGCGATTGCATAGTCGAACTGAAGGACCGGCTGACCAAGGCCAAGCTTTTCGTCGAAATCGGCGATGCGGCGGCAAAGGCCCCGCTTGCGCTTGCCTATGAAGATCTCGCGGCATCGGGCGACGGTTCGCCGCTGGGGATCGAGCGGTCGCCGCACGATGAACTGTTCATCTACACCGGCGGGACGACCGGCATGCCCAAGGGTGTGGTCTGGCGCCACACCGATATGCGCGAAGCCCAGCTCGATGCGCAGCGCATGCTCGCGCCTGTGCCGGACAGCCTCGACGAAGCCGTCGCCATGATCCGCGCCGAAGGCCCGGGTCGGATGACTCTGCCAGCCTGCCCGATGATGCACGGGACGGGCTTCATCACGGCGATCGGGACGCTCGCCTCGGGTGGTTGCCTTGTCACGCTGGACAATCCCTCGCTCGACGCGGTCGAGTTGTGGGAAGCGGTCGAACGCAACAAGGTGCAGTCGATCGCGATCGTCGGCGATGCCTTCGCCAAACCGATGCTCAAAGCCCTCGATGATAACCCTGGCGGTTTCGATACCTCAAGCCTGATCACCATCGTCTCGTCGGGGGTGATGTGGAGCAAGGAGGTCAAGCAGGGCTTGATTGGGCATATTCCGCAAGTGGCCCTGATGGACAGCTTCGGCGCTTCGGAAGGGCTTGGTTTCGGGCGCTCGATTACGACTGCCGCCGGGACCACCGAGACGGCGAAGTTCACCATCGGCGGTTTCTGTGACGTGTTCGACGAGAACGACCAACTGGTCCGCCCAGGCACCGGCACACCGGGTTTTATCGCCCTCAAGGGGCCGATCCCACTGGCCTATTACAAGGATCCCGAAAAATCGGCACGGACTTTCAAGACCATCAACGGAGTCCGCTACTCGATCCCCGGGGACTGGTGCACGGTCGAGGCCGATGGCAGCCTGACCCTGCTCGGCCGGGGCAGCGTATGCATCAACACCGCTGGCGAAAAGGTCTATCCCGAAGAGGTCGAGGAAGTACTCAAGACTCATCCGGCTATCGAGGATGCGCTGGTCGTGGGGGTCGCCGATGAGAAGTGGGGCCAGGCGGTGACCGCAGTGGTTCACCTTACCGCGGGCGAGACGCTCGATGAACCGGCCGTCAAGGAGCATGTCCGCAGCAAACTGGCGGGCTACAAGACCCCCAAGGCCGTGTTCGCTACCGCGATGGCGTTGCGTGCGCCCAACGGCAAGGCCGACTACAAGGGCGCGGCAGACCTTGCCGCCAAGCTGAGCGCCGCCCAATGAGCGCACCCGATCCAGACTGCGACGCACTGATCATCGGGGCGGGATTCAGCGGAATCTATCTGCTCCACCGGCTGCGTCAGGCCGGGTTTCGCACAAGGTTGATCGACGCCGCCGCCGAACCCGGCGGGATCTGGTACTGGAACTGTTATCCCGGTGCCCGGGTCGATTCGCACGTCCCGATCTACGAATTCTCGCTGCCCGAGTTGTGGCGGGACTGGACCTGGAGCGAACGGTTTCCCGGCGGCGGAGAGCTGCGACGATATTTCCGCTACGTGTGCGAAAAGCTGGAGCTCTGGCCCGACATGGACATGGGGACGCGGGTGTCTGGTGCCCGCTTCGATGCCGAAAGCGATGTCTGGCGTGTCGATACGGCGCAAGGCCAGCAGATCAGCGCCCGCTTCCTGCTGCCTTGTGCCGGTTTTGCCGCCAAATGCTATACTCCGGACATTGCCGGCCTGGAAACGTTTGCGGGTGAACGGCACCATACCGCGCATTGGCCTCAGGACGGCCTTCCGTTGGCCGGGAAGCGGGTGGCGATCATCGGCACCGGGGCGAGCGGCGTGCAAGTTGCGCAGGAAGCCGCGCGCGACGCCGCGCAGCTGACCCTGTTCCAGCGCACCCCGATCCTGGCTCTGCCGATGCAGCAGCAGCCGCTGAGCCTTGAGCAGCAAGCGCAGGAAAAGGCTGCCTATCCCACGATCTTTGCCAGACGGCAGACCTCGAACGGCGGCTTCGATGCCGATCGAATGGAAATCAGCGCGCTCGACGTCGATGCAGTCGAACGTATCGCAACTTTCGAACGTCTATGGCGAGCCGGCGGCCTGCGGTTCTGGTACAACAATTTCGCCGATCTGCTGACCGACGAACGCGCCAACCGCTTCGCCTACGATTTCTGGCGCGAGAAGGTCCGCGCGCGGATTGCCGATCCCTTGCTTCACGAGGCATTGGCGCCGATGGAACCTCCGCATCCCTTCGGCACGAAACGACCCTCGCTCGAACAGAACTATTACGAGATATTCGCACAGGACAATGTGTCGCTGGTCGATCTCAAGCGCGATCCGATCGAACGTGTGGTCCCCAGCGGTATCGAGACCGCAAGCGGCCTGATCGAATGCGACATCATCGTATTCGCCACGGGGTTCGATGCCGGCAGCGGCGGGCTGATCGACATGAATCTGCTCGGCACCGAAGGCTTTAACCTGGGTGACGCGTGGAAGGACGGGGTCCGCGCCTATCTGGGCAATTCCGTTTCCGGGTTCCCCAATATGCTGTTCCACTACGGCCCGCTGAGTCCATCCGGCTTTTCCAATGGTCCGACCGCGGCCGAGCTGCAGGGCGACTGGACGACTGATTTCCTGGCTCACCTGAGGAGCGAGGGGATAACACGGTTCGAGCCCGATCCGGCAGCGGAGCGCGAATGGACCGACATGGTCGAACAGATCGGTGCGATGACGCTCTTTCCCAAAGCCAAGTCCTGGTACATGGGCGATAACATTCCAGGCAAGAAGCGCCAGCTGATCAACTTCCCGAGCGTATCAACCTACGCCCAGATCTGTGCCGACGTTGCCGCAAATGGCTATCGCGGCTTCGGTCTCGTTTCTTGAACATTCTGATCGGAAAATACCTTGTCGAGTGACATAACGAACGGTCTTGGCGATATCGATCCGGAATGGGCACCGAACCCTGAAGAACTGCCCCGCTGGTTTGTCGATGCCCTTGCCGTTCCGCGCGAGGAAGGCTTCGTTGAGGTTGATGGCACGGGGATCCACTATTTCCGGTGGGGGCAGCGCGGTAAGCCACCCGTGCTGATGACTCACGGCTTCCTCGCCCACGCCCGCTGCTTTGCCTTCATCGCGCCATTCCTTGCGAACGATTACGACGTCGTAGCCTACGACCTGTCCGCAATGGGCGACAGCGCGGTGCGCGAAAATTGCGACATGGCCGCGCGCGGCCGGGAAATGATCGGAGTGGCGCGGGCGCTGGGCTTGTTCGATGCTGACCGGAAACCGGCGATCGTCGCGCACAGCTTCGGTGCCAGTGTCGCGCTGGAGGCGCTTGAACAATTGCCTGGCGGCTTTGCCGGTGCAGCCACTTGCGACATGATGACCCTGCGCCCCGCCATGCTCGAAGCATTCTGGGCAGGCGGCCACACCAGCCCGGGTTCAGGCAATCCCGACAAGCCGCAGCGCATCTACCCGGACTTTGCGACTGCCCGCAGCCGCTACAAGCTCTCGCCGCCGCAGCAAGTGGGGGAACCGTTCCTGATGGACTATATGGCCTATCATTCCTTGCGCCGGGTCGAAGGCGGCTGGAGCTGGAAGTTCTCGCCTGCGGTGTTCAATCGCGACAATTCGCGTGCCGATTGGCTAGCGATCGGCCCTAAACTGGTTTCGGCACCGGGGCGAAAGGCGATCGTGCATGGCGAGGAAAGCCTGTTGTTCACGCGAGACTCGCGGAATTTCGTGCACGAGCTTGGCGGAACCGACATCCCGATCATCGCGATACCCAATTCACGACACCATTTGATGCTGGATCAGCCCTTGGCATTTCTTGCCGCGATCCGATCGGTGCTAGGATGCTGGCTTTGGCCGCCCGGTTGATCGGCAGCTAGAAATCAACGTGAGTTCAAGATTCTAAAAAAGTGAGGAGGATTATATGTTGAGATCTAATGGTTTTCATTTGATGGCGTTGTCGGGATCATGCAGCCTATTAGCGATAGCGAGTCCTGCTCTGGCCCAGCAAACCGCCGGGGGTGAGGCAAATGTGAGCGAGCAGGTCGAGCAGCAAGCGCCGGGTGGAGAAATCGTGGTCACCGCAACCCGCCGTTCGGAAACCCTCTCCAAGGTTCCGCTGGCGGTTACCGCCGTTAATGCTCAATCGTTGCAGAATTCCGGCGCAAGCGATATTCGGCAACTTGGCCAGCTCGCACCTTCCTTGATGGTCTCTTCGACAGGAACCGAAGCTAACGGCTCGGCGCGCGTTCGCGGCGTGGGGACAGTCGGGGACAATCCGGGCCTTGAAAGTTCGGTCGCGGTATTCATTGATGGCGTCTACCGGTCTCGGTCCGGCGTTGCCTTGTCGGAACTTGGCGAGGTCGAGCGGATCGAAGTGCTGCGCGGACCGCAGGGCACACTGTTTGGCCGGAATGCGTCGGCTGGCTTGATTCATGTGATCAGCAAGAAGCCATCCTTCACCTTCGGAGCGAACGCCGAGGCCAGCTATGGCAATTATGATTATTGGCGCCTGGCTGGTTCGATAACCGGCCCTTTGACCGATACACTCGCGGCAAAGATTGAGGGCGTATACGCCAAGCGCGACGGCTTTTATGACGATGTGAACACAGGAACGACAGTTAACAACCGTGATCGCTATTTCGTGCGCGGGCAATTTCTGTTCGAACCGACGGATGCAACCAGCGTCAGGTTGATCGGCGATTACACGCACCGCGAAGAAGCATGTTGCGGAGCAGCATATATCGATGCGGCCTTCAATCCGCTGATCGGGGGCCTCAACGATCCGGCTCAGAACAACATCGTCAAGGTTCTGCTCGATCTCGGCCAACAGTCCCAGGCATTCAGCGATCCGTTCAGCCGAAAGATCTGGACATCCACCGCCCATCCGATGGGCGGGACCATCAACGATGGTGGCGTTTCGCTTGAGATCAATCACGATTTCGGCGCGGCAAAGCTCACCTCCATCACGGGCTATCGCGAGTTCAAGAGCGAACAGGAAGGTGATAGCGATTATTCCACGGTTGATCTGCTCTACAGGGCTCCTGGCTCTTTCCGGCAGTTCAAGACCTTCACCCAGGAATTGCGCCTTCAGGGTTCAGCCTTCGACGATAAGCTGGATTGGCTGGTTGGGGGCTATTTCGCGGACGAAAAGCTGAATGTCGACGATGCGCTGCGCTTTGGCAGCCAATACGGACGCTTCGCCGCCTGCCGGATCGTTTCGGGCGGAGGCCTCGCGGGCTTCTACGATCCTGCAAGCACCGGTTGCCTCAGTGCAACCGGCCGGACTGTCGTGGGAAGTTTTGGCGCTGACATTATCAATGGCTTTGATCGCCTCGATTCGATCCGCAACGTCGGTACGACGATGGATTCGTACCACCAGCATTCCAAGAATTATGCGATGTTCACGCACAACATCATCACACTTGCCGATGAATTGAAGTTGACGCTTGGCGCGCGTTACACGTGGGAAGACAAGAGCCTCGACGCCACCTTTGGCAACAACAACACGATTTGTCCGGCATTGCAGGGAACCTTGATCGATGATCTTTCCAGCGCCAACGCCACGGTTCGCACGCTAGCCGGATCGCTCCTCAGCCTGGGCTGCCAGGGGAACTCGACATCCGAGGTGAACAGGGTCTCGATCAACGGCAAGCGCAGTGAAAGTGAATTCACCTATACGGCGGGCCTCTCCTATCAGGTCCGCCCAGAGGTAATGATCTATGCCAACTATTCAAAGGGATACAAGGCGGGTGGATTCAATCTCGATCGATCTGCCCTTAAGTCGCCAATCATGCCATTTGCGGCAGGTGGCGGCGCGCAGGCCTATGTCCACAACCTCATGTTCGATCCGGAATATGTCAAAGCCTATGAGGTGGGTCTGAAGTACAGCTCGCGGGAATTCAGCCTGTCCGTGACAGGATTTCGGCAGGAGTTCAGCAACTTCCAGTTGAACACTTTCGCCGGCGCGGTTTACATCGTTCAAACGGTCAACGGTTGCAAGGCTAGCCTGGGCGGTGCGGACAGGGACGCTGATCCAGCTACCGGCTCCTGTGCTTCCGGCGATGTTGGCTACGGTGTCCTCAGCCAGGGTGTGGAGATCGAGGGTTCCTTGCGCCCTGTGCGCAATCTGACCTTTAACCTTGGTGTCACTTACGCCAGCACAAAATACCGCGACAACCTGGTCGGAAACAGCCAAGGTGCTCCGCTTGACCCGGCATTGCGCGTGCTGCCTGGCAAGCAGATCTCGAATTCCGCACCGTGGGTGGTCACCAGTTCGGCCTCCTGGACACCCGAAATCGGCAGTTCGGGATTGCATGCGCTGTTTTACGTCGATGCCCGGCTCAGCTCGGATTATAATACAGGGTCGGACCTCTATCCGCAAAAGAGTCAAGATAGCTTCGTGGTCGTCAATGGACGCATTGGTTTGCGTGGTCAGGATGAGCGTTGGGGAGTGGAGTTCTGGGTCCAGAATCTCTTCAACCAGGACTACACTCAGGTAACCTTCAACACGCCTTATCAGGCAGGCGGAAGTTCAGCCAGTTACGGCTATCCCCAGTTTCCGGGCGGACGGCAAATCTTCTCGTCATTCCTCGCCGAGCCACGTACCTACGGTGTCACGGTGCGCGGCAAGTTCTGATTAGTCATCATCAGCTTCCGGGATGCTTCATTGTGTCCCGGAGGCTGCCTTGACTTGGCGTTATTAGTTTTTCAACCCTGATTAGTAATAGCTATCCGACAACTTCGACTACGGAACCATAACCGGCATTATCGGGAATCACGAGGAGACGTTTGCCATCGCGTTCTTCCAGCGCGGGGATAACGGTAACCAAGGTTCGCTCCTCCGCGCGCTTGATACAATCCGCCGCATCATTGGCTTCGGCCAGCAGTTGCACGTTCATCCGAGTCGGGAAGATAACCGTGCGCTCGCCGCATTTGGCCAGGCGCAAGACATCGCTTGGTGAGATCCATTCGGCATCGACGGTCTCGTGCCCATCGCAGGCAGCGACCTGGTTGGCGGGGGCGTGGACCACATAGAAAAAGGTGTCGAACCGCTTTGGCATGATCAGCGGCGTGATCCAACGGGCAAAAATGCTGAGCGCATCAAGCCGCAAAAGCACACCCAATTCACGCACCACGTCGATGAAGGCAATTTCGCCACGTTCGACGGAGGCACGCACATCTGGATCAGAAGCGGCCTCGAACAGGTCGCTGCCAGGATAGCGCGCCAGCAGAATGCCGGCCTCTTCGAAGACCTCACGGATTGCAGCTATGCGAAGGGAACGCTGAACAACGTCAAACTGATCCCATCCAGCGCAATGCTCCACCCAGGCCGGGTTCGAATCGCCTCGATGTAACTTTCCGCCGGGAAAAACGAGCGCACCGGAGGCAAAATCGACTTGCTGGTGGCGTCTAACCATCAGCACCTGGAATTCGGGATCATCGCGCAGCAACATGATCGTTGCTGCCGGTTTGGGCTCATGTGCTCCTTTATCATGGCGCATCTCGTCTTTCCTTTTGCTATCTAGCCAGCCAGTTTAATCATGCCGTTTGCGCCATGCAAACGCCAGCTTTAGAACCTAGCCGACATAGACACCCCGGCCACTCGCCAACAATTGGCCGTTGCCATCTTCGATCCGTAACCGCTGTTCGGCCCCCACCTTGCGCGGGTAATGTCCAACGTTGAGCTTGCGGGCCTGATTTGGGCTGAGGCGCTACTCCTATGATAATCCCGTGTGATGATCCTGTGAGCAAGGGCGCGCAGCGGTTCGAGATATTCACCGGTGCGGGCAAACGGCGCGATTGGCCACCGGAGGTCAAGGCATCGATTGTGGCGGAGTGCTATGCGGGCAACAGAGGTGTCGGCGCCGTTGCCCGTCGCCATGGTCTTGACCCTTCGTAGGTCTATGCTTGGCGGAAGGATTTGCACAAGTAACTGGCGGTCAAGGACCGGCACCTTTGCCGGCAGAACCGGCTACCACGGCGTTCGTGCCCGCAGTGGTCGAGTTGAGCCCACTGCCGGATCCGGCATCTGCGCGTCGAGCCCGGCACAGGCGGCGTGCTTCAACGGCTGCGGTGGAACTGGAGATTGACTGCGTAGCGGTAAAGATTGCGCGCGGTGCCAATGCCAGCGTGATTACCGCGGTGATAGAAGCACTCAAGGCCACCCGATGATCGGACCCGGCCCTGGCGCGCGCGTGATGGTGCCAACGCGACCGGTGGATTTCCGCAAAGGGCCCGACGCATTGGCGGCGCTAGAGCGTTTTCCACAGCTGCTGAATCGACGGGGATTCCTGTTCGGCTGAAAATCTGATTCATCCTGCCTGCTGGGCAGGAGGCCAGCATTGATGGCCAGAGCGTTATCTCAGGATTTGCGGGATCGAGTGGTTGCTGCGGTGGAGGGCGGCATGAGTTGCCGAGCCGTCGCAGCGCGTTTCGGTATCGGCGTGGCTACGGCGGTCCGCTGGCGTCAGATGGGGCTTGCGCATGGTCGGGCAGTTGCTGGCAAGCCGGGTGGTGACCAGCGTTCCTCCAAGACCGATGCTCACGCTGGGCTGATAATGACGATGCTCGACGACAATGGCGGCATTACCCTTGCCGAGCTCCGTTCCGGACTTGCCGCCCAGGGAGTCCTGGTCGGCATTGGTACGCTGTGGCGGTTCTTCGATCGTCGCGGAATTACGAGGAAAAAAAGACCGGCCACGCGATCGAGCAAGACCGCCCCGACGTCCTGAGCCAGCGCCGGCGCTGGTTCAACGGCGAAATCGATCTGGAGCCGGAGCGCCTCGTGTTCATCGACGAGACATGGACCGCCACCAACATGACCCGAAGCCACGGCCGCTGCGCCAAGCGTGATCTGCCCCCTTCTGAGTGGTCCAATTTCTATTTTAGGAATGGCCACGAAGGAGGAATGGAATGGCAAGGAAGCACAAGCCGGAAGACATTATCGGCAAGCTGCGTGAAGCGGAGATCGTGCTCGCACAGGGCGGAACGGTTGCAGATGCTTGCCGACGGATCGGTGTTACCGAACAGAGTTATTATCGCTGGCGTAAAGAATACGGCGGCCTGAAGATGGACCAGGCCCGGCGGATGAAAGAGCTGGAGAAGGAGAATGCCCGGTTGCGCCGAGCGGTATCGGACCTGACGCTCGACAAGCTGATCCTGCAGGAGGCCGCAAACCCGACCTTTCGCATCAACTGTCACCTTGGTGTAGGTGCCCGCAGCAACACCGCTGTTGGCCAGTGTTGCCGCAAACGACAGGGCAGCAGATCCATCGAATGCCGCGCTGGTGCCGGTCACATCGCCGGTCAGCGCAATTGTGCGGCCGGTCGCCCACCTGGTCGCAGTGGCCGCATTGCCGGTGCAGGAGCCGGACGATCCGCTGATCGATCCGCTGGCCGTTATGTAGCCGCTGTGCGGTGAGCTGGACCGTAACGGGATCAACCGCCCTCAACACGTGAATTGCAGTTTGTGCTCAAAATCAGATGCGCAACCGATTCAAGTACCTGTATTTAAGCCATTTCGTATTTTGACCCCCGGTCGTTAATTCGCGGTTGCGTGAACTTTGGATCGAAGGCGGTGTCCCATCTGAGACCTCCAAACTATCGACTCCCCCCCCCCC
>Ga0208243_1000500_pt1 | contig 21630 bp, 13 predicted proteins | sample Subbio2Aug_QV12A_FD_184826 | JGI IMG/M metagenome (GOLD analysis project Ga0208243, IMG submission 184826) | Serpentinite rock and fluid subsurface biosphere microbial communities from McLaughlin Reserve, California, USA - CR12Aug_QV12A (SPAdes) | ecosystem: Environmental > Terrestrial > Deep... | reverse complement strand
CCCCGCCGGCGGCTGGCGCCTGCGCCGGCTCGGGGCGGGGCGCGAGCGGCCGCGCGGCAGGAACCGCGCCATCCGGTTCCCGGCCGAGCAGCAGCGCCTCCATGGCGGCCGCGACATGGGCGGATGCCGCGCCGAGGATGTCGCCGTGCTTGTCGACGACCGCGTGCACCTCACGCCGCGGCAGCAGATGCTGCCACGCCCCGTCGCGGTCGAGATAACCGGCGATCCTGGCCCTGGAGGCCAGGATGTGGCAGCGGTCGTCGAAAGGCGTGGGCCAGGAATGGCGATACGAGGCGATCAGCCACGCCCGCGGCCAGTGCTTCAATCCGGCATTTCCATACCGCAGCCGCTCGCGCGGTATCCCCATCCGCTTCCTGACGGCAACCAGCACGTTCACGACGGCGCGCGCCCTGATCCACAGCGGCTCTAGAAAGGACCGGCTCTCGGACAGGCGGCCCGTTCCGAAGAAGAGGATCAGCCGTCCGGCAGGACCCGCCGGATTTCGGGAGAGCAGGGTCGTCGCGCGATGGCGCGCGACCAGCGACCGCGGCATGCCTGGGTCCAGCAGGACGAGGCTCGCGAGAGCCCGGCCGCGCTGCTTCAGGAGCGCGGCCATCTCGATGGCTATCAAGGCGCCGATGCAGAAGGCGGCCAGGCGCACCGGTCCGTCCGGCTGTTCCCGTTCGATCTGCTCGACATAGGCCTTCGCCACCTCCGGAACGCTGCGCGGAAATTCCCTGTCACCCCGGATCCCCGGGAACTCGAACATCACCAGGCGCGCACCGCTCGACAGCCCCGACATGAAGGACGGCCGCGGCACGGTGTAGCCGCCACGGCCGTGGACGACGAAAAGCGTCTCCGGCTGCCCCGACTCCTGCACGGCACCCGCATGACCCGACAGATGCGCGGCGACCGCGCGAGGCGTTCCATGTTCGAAGAGATCGGAAATCGGGAATACCCTGCCCGTGATCCGAAGGATCTCCATGCTGATCTGTTCGCCGAGAAGGGAATCTCCTCCCAGGTCGTAGAAATCGTCTTCGGCACCGACAGGAAATACACCCATGACCTTGGAAAAGATGTCGGCGATCTGTGCCTCGGTGCCTGACTGCGGCTGCACGAAAAGGTTGCGCAGACGAAGAGACTCGCGCTCGATCGATTTTTCTGTGCCTTGTTGCATCCGGGTCCGCCAGAAACAGTTCCTTCTGACCGGAACTTGTCCTAGCATCTTGCTTCATGCAACGAAATTCGGGCCGAATAGCGGCTCTTTCAGCGATACGTGGAAACGGATGACAATGTTCACGCGCTTGGGTGTCGCCCTCCTTCTCATCGCGGCCGTCATGACCTCCGTCGCGCGCGCCGAACCGGTGACGATCGCTTCCGCCGCGCAGGGATCCTCCACCTACAACATCGCGCTTGCGGTCGCCCGCGCCGCGAGCGAGATCGGCGGGCTCGACCTGCGCCCGCAGCCCTACAAGAGCACCAGCCAGGGCGCCGCCTTCGTCGACAGCGGCGAAGTCGATTTCGGCCTCGAGAACGCCTTCGCGGTGCGCGAGGCGATGCTGGGGCTCGGCCGGTTCGAAGGCCAGAAGATGGCCAACCTCAGGCTGGTCGCGCGGCTCCAGCCGCTGCGCATGGCGCTCGCGGTGCGCAAGGACAGCGGCATCCGCGGCTTCGATGATCTCAGGGGAAAGCGCCTGCCCGCCGGCTTCCGCGCCGCCGTCACCGGAGAGCTGCTGATCTCGGCCATGCTGGCCAACGGCGGGCTTTCCTACGACGACGTCGAGAAGGTGCCGGTGAACGACTTCACGGCCATGGCCGACGCCTTCGCGGCCGGTCAGCTCGACGCCTACATCTTCGTCATCGGCACGCCGCGCGACGAGCAGGTGTCCCGCGCGGTCGGCGGGCTGCTGCCGCTGCCTTTCGACGATAGCGCGGCTGCGGCCGCGAAGGTGAAGGAGGTCCTTCCGGTGGCGTCGCTGGGACGCCTGCAGCCGGACCCGTCGCTGATCGACATCGAGAAGGAGACGGTCGTCCTCGAATACGACTATTTCGTCTACACCCATGCCGGCGAGGCGGAGGAAACGGTCCGAAAGATCGTCGAGAGCCTGCATGGCGGCAAGGATCTGATGGTCCAGTCGGTCGCCAGCATGGCCTGGTTCGATCCCGCCCGGATGAACGCGGATCTCGACCTGCCCTACCACCCCGCCGCCGAGGCCTTCTTCCGCGAAAAGGGGCTGTCGAATTGAGGCATTCGCCTGCCAGGCAGGCGCTCTCGGCGGCATCGGCGGTTGCGGGCGGACTTGTCGTCGTCCTTCCCGTCGTCTGGACCCTGGACCCGGCCCGGCTCCTGTCGTCGCGTTTCGTCGGCGAGCAGTTCCTCAGCGTGCTGCTTGCTGCGGCAATCGTCTCCGTCCTGCTCGAGAGGGCCGGCCGCGCCGGGCGCGCGGCGGCGGCCGCGATGGTCCTCGGCGCCGTGGTCGCCGCGGCGGCCGGCGCCTTCCTCGTCGCGCATTTCGGCAGCGATGCGGCGCTGTTCATCCGGCCGACGCCGGCCATCCTCGCGGTGTCCTTCGCGGTCATGCTGACCGTCACCTGGACGCTCGGCCTGTCATCGGGCCGCGCCATGGTGGTTCTCGTGGCGGCCACCCTGTCGCTGGGCTATCTGGCGCAGTTCTTCGGTGCGCCCTTCGGCGCCGCGCCGGTCAGCGCCGCCCGCTACGTCTCCTACATGGTCGTCGGCGGGGATGCGTTTCTCGGGCAGGCCCTCGCGGTCATCGGCGGCACCGTCACGGTCTTCATCCTGTTCGGCGCGATGTTCGAGGCGTCGGGCGGCGCCGCCGCGCTCGACGTCCTGGCGTACAGGCTGGCGCGCGGAGGCAGTGGCGTCGCCATCAAGGCGACGATCATCTCGTCGGCCCTGTTCGGCACCGTCTCGGGCAGCGCGACGTCCAACGTGCTGACCTCGGGCAGCGTCACCATCGGCGGCATGCGGCGGATGGGGGTTCCGGCGCCGCAGGCGGGGGGCATCGAGGCGCTGTCGTCGACGCTCGGCCAGCTGACGCCGCCGGTCATGGGTGCCGCGGCCTTCCTGATGGCCGACGTCAGCGGCATCCCCTACGGCACGATCGCCCTGTCGGCCGCCGTCCCGGCGGCAATCTGCTACATCGTCATGCTGCTCCACGCCGGCCGCTATGGCCGCCGCATCGAGGCGGAACGCGCGCTGGATCCGTCGGGGCTGCCGCCCCTCGCTCCGCTCCGCCGTTCGATGCTCTGGCACCTCGCGCCGTTCGTCGCCATCATCGTCACGATGACCGCCGGCGACAGGGCCACGGCCCTGGCCGGCGTCGCCGGAGCGGCGACGGCGGCAATGGTCGGCCTGTTGCTGGCGGGGCCGCGCGGCTTCACGGCACGGCTGCGCGACGTCGCGCCGCGGACGGCCAGCGCGACGGCCGTGCTGGTGCTGGCCGGCTCGGGCCTCGGCGTCGTCGTCGGCGCGCTGAACCTCACCGGCCTCGACGTCAGCCTGGCGCTGGGGCTCGTCCATGTCGGCGAGACGAGCCTGCTTCTCTCGCTCGCCCTCACCGCGCTTGCCGCGCTCGTCCTGGGCGCGGGACTGTCGACGAGCGGTGTCTACATCGTCGTGGCGACGCTCCTCGTGCCGGGCCTGGTGAAGCTCGGCGTCGAGCCGATCGCCGCGCACATGTTCGTGCTCTACTTCGGGGTCGTGTCGATGATCACGCCGCCCGTCGCCTTCGCGGCGCTGGCGGCCAGCGGCATCTCTGGGGCGAGCTTCTCGCAGACCGCCTTCGCGGCCATGCGTTTCGGCTGGTTCCTGTACGTGCTTCCCTTCCTGCTCGTCTTCTTCCCCGGCCTGCTGCTGGCGGCGCCTCCGGCGGAGACGACTGCCACGCTCGCGGCCGCGGCGGCAGTCCTGGCGGCCGCGTGGTGGATGCTGGTTCCGAAGCCGCCGGCGCAGCGGGCCGTCCTGCAGGACGGCGGTGCGGCGCCGGACTGACCCGGCGCGGGACGACGGCTATTCCTTCTTGCGGCCGAGCCCCATGCTCTTGGCCAGGGCGGACCTGGTGGCGGCATAGGCGGGCGCGACCATCGGATAGGTCGAGGCGAGGTCCCATCTTGCGCGGTACTCGTCCGGCGTCATCCCGTACTGGGTCGCCAGATGGCGCTTCAGCGACTTGAATTTCTTTCCGTCCTCCAGGCACACGATGTATTCCGGCGTCACCGAGCGCTTGATCGGCACGGCTGGAGTGGGCCGCGAGTCGGTCGTGGCGGAGCCGCCGGAACGCAGCCGCTCGATCGCCGAGTGCACGTCGAGGATCAGCGCGGGGAGGTCGGACCGTGGCACCGGATTGTTGGCCACGTAGGCTGCGACGATGTTGGACGTCAGCGAGACGTTGGACGTGTCGGCATTGGTCGGGAGCGGGTATGTCATTTCATGCATTCTCCTTGCTGGTTGGGCAGTTCAAGGGTTCCTCTCGCTTTCGGCGAGAGGCAGTCTGACGGTCTGGACGAGGCCAGCCGGATCGACGCTGTTGGCGATGGTGATGGAGCCGCCGAACCGCTCGATGATCTCCTTGGCGATGGCGAGGCCGAGCCCGGCCCCGGGCATCGTCTTGCGGCGCGCGGCGTCGACGCGGAAGAAGGGCTCGAACACGTTCGCGATCAGGTCCGGCGGTATGCCCGGACCCCGGTCGCGGACGGTGACGACCGCCTCGCCCCCGACGCGGGCAAGCCCGATCGTGGCGCCTCCCCCGTGGGTCGCGGCGTTGATGATGAGGTTGCGCAGCGCGCGCTTGAGCGCGAGGGGACCCGCAGACACGGGCAGCGACAGCGGCGAAGGCGGGGTCACCCTGTATCCGAGCGGGACGAGTTCGGCGACGATCTCTTCGATCAGCAGATCGAGGCGAACGGTTTCGCGGCTGTCGCGACCGACTTCCTCCCGCACGAGGCGGATGGCGCTGTCGGCGATGGCGTCGAGTTCCTCGAGGTCGGCGAACCACTTCTCCCGTTCCGCCTCCTGCGGCAGGAATTCGGCTCTCAGCCGCATCCGCGTCATCGGCGTTCGCAGGTCGTGACCGGCGGCCGCGACCAGGCGCATCCGGCTCTCCACGGCCGATTTGAGCCGGCTCGACAGCGTGTTGAGCGCCTGGGCGGTGGCGCGAACCTCGCCCGAACCGGTTTCGGGGATGGGCGGCAGCATGCCGTCCGGGCCGATGCGGCCGATCGCCTCCTCCAGCAGCTGCAGCGGCCGGATGATCTTGGAGGCCGCGAAGATCGAGATCGCCGTGCTGCCGAGGACGATCAGGATGATCCAGCCGGCGAGCGCCCACCACCGTCCGGGCGGAGGCCGCAGATCGGGAATCTGCGCGACCACCCAGTCGCCGGCGCCTATCTGGACGGAGGCGAGGATCGCCGACGTTCCGGCCGCTTCCGTTACGATGGCGACCCGTGCGGGGCCGATGCTCGCCATCGTTTCGGTGAGGAACCGGGACATGATCGCGTCCTCGATACCGCCGGCCGGCTCGTCCTGCAGCGTCACGCCTGCCGCCACCGCTTCCGCCCGGTTTCTCAGGGCGAGGTCGGACAGCGCGTGAAGCTGGCGCGCCACCGGCACCATGATGGCATCGTGAAGAGGAGGCTGCAGCACGAGGCCCGCCGCCAGCGTCGCAAGGCCAACCACCGACACGATGGCCACGATCAGCAGCAGGACGAGGCGGTTGCGCAGCGACTTCATCGCGGGACGGTCTGGGCGCGGACGGGCACGGTGAGCTGGTAGCCGCCGTTGCGCACGGTCTTGAAGATCGGGAAGGCATCGTCCTCGTCGAGCTTGCGCCGCAGGCGGCTCATCAGCACGTCGATCGAACGATCCATCGGGTCGCGGCTGCGGCCCTGGGTGAGATCGAGCAGCTGGTCGCGCGAGAGCAGCCGGCCGGGCCTTTCCAGGAAGACGTTGAGAAGGTCGAACTCCGCTCCGGTCAGGTCGACCGGACTTCCGTCCTCCCGCACGATGCGGCGCAGCTGCGGATCGACCTCGAACGAGCCGAAGCTGTAGGTCTTCGTCTCCGGGACCGCATCCTCCTCGTGGCCGGCCCTGCGCAGGACCGCCTTGATGCGCGCCACCAGTTCGCGTGGATTGAACGGCTTGCCGAGATAGTCGTCCGCACCGATCTCGAGGCCGACGATCCGGTCGACGTCCTCCTTGAGCGCGGTCAGCAGGATCACCGGCAGGCGCGGCCGTCGGTCCTGCAGGCCGCGGCAGATGTCGAGGCCGGAGCCATCCGGCAGCATGACGTCGAGGACGACCAGATCCGGCTCGCTCATCGAGAGCCGGCTTTCGCATTCCGCCCGGTTCGAAGCAGCCGACACGCGGAAACCCTGGCTGCCGAGGTAGCGGCCGAGAAGAGAACGTATCTCCGGATCGTCGTCGACGATCAGTATGTGAACCGGTCCCTTCATGCGATCCGGCAGCCTCCATTCGTGTCTCGACACGTCGTATATCCATCCGGGACGGTCTTCGCCGGAGATATTTGCAACGGAACTTTGCTGCCGGCGCCGCAGCAAACTTCGGTTGCAAGAAAGTCCGTCCTGGAAACGTTCGGAAACATCGGGACCAACGGCGGATACGCGCGGAGGCTACCTCTCTCCTGGCGGGCAACGGCTCGAAAGGACGAATCGCATGTATCGCACATCATCCTCGGGACCTGTCCCGGTCAATTCCCTGCTCTCCATGGCGGTCGCCGTCCTCGTCCGGATGCTGTCGCCGCGCTCGATGACGGAATGCCTCGGCCTGCACTGTCCGCACCCGGTGACGTCGATGCTGCCGCTCGACGCCGCGGGCGCGGGGATGCCCGGCGCCGCTCCGCTCTCCTGGAGATCGCCCGCCGCGCCGGTGTCTTCCGGTCGTCCGGCCGCGTTCGGGAGCAGGGACCGGACGCTGATCGGCGAGGCCGAGATGGGGCGGTTCGTCCTGACGGTGCGGTGGCGGCTGGCGGCGCTCGCGGTCGCGACCGCCGTCGCCGGGCATGCGGCGTCCATACCCGGTCCGGATGGTGGCGGCACACCCCGGCGGGCTGCCGAAACGGCAATGGTCGCGGGTGCCCGGTGATGAGCAGGCCCTCCTGCGCCGCCGCGCTCGTCGTCCTGTGCCTCGTCGCGACCGCCTGCAGCGGCGAACAGGGCGGAAACCTCGTGGCGGGGCTGCCCGGTGGTCCGACCGGCCCCGTCGAGGTGGGCGTCGTCCGGCTGGAAAGCCGGCCTGTTCCGCGCAGCGCCGAGCTGACCGGCCGCGTCGTGGCCTTCGCCACGGCGGAGGTGCGCCCGCAGGTCGACGGTCTCGTCCGCAGGATCGCCTTCAGGGAAGGCAGCGACGTCGAGGCCGGCGACATCCTCTACGAGCTCGACGACACCAGGTTCCGCGCCGCCCATGCGTCCGCGGCGGCGTCCCTCAGGAAGGCCGAAGCGGCGACGGCCGGTGCGCAGGCGACCTTCGACCGGACCGAGAAGCTGGCGTCGAGCAGCGCCGTCAGCGCGCAGACGCTCGACGACGCGCGCTCCACGCTCCTGCAGGCCAAGGCGGAGGAAGAAGCCGCGCGGGCGGATCTCCGCACGGCCCGCATCAATCTCGACAACACGGTCATCCGCGCGCCGATCGGCGGGGTGGTCGGCGTGTCCGCAGTCAGCGTCGGCGCGCTGATCACCGAGAACCAGACCGACGCGATGGTCACGATCCGCCAGGTGGATCCGATCCACGTCGATCTGGTCGACTCCAGCGCCAATCTCCTGCGCATTCGCGACGAGTCCGCGGCGGGTCGGCTCGGTCGCCCGTCCGATGACGCGGACACGGTCACCCTGACGCTCGAGAATGGCCGGGACTACGACAGGAAGGGCAAGCTGTCGCTCGCCGAGATGGTCGTCAGCCGGACCACCGGGACATTCCTGCTGCGGGCGACCTTCGACAACCCGGACCGGACCCTGATCCCCGGGATGTTCGTGCGCGCGTCGGTCGATCTCGGCTCGATCCCGGACGCCTTCCTCGTCCCGCAGCGGGCGGTGTCGCGCAACGAGGCGGGCGAGGCGATGGTGTATCTCGCCTCGGCCGACGACAAGGCCGAACGGCGCAAGGTCGAGACCGGCGGCGCGGTCGGAAACGACTGGATCGTCACCGGCGGCGTCGCGAACGGCGACCGGCTGATCGTCGACGGCTTCCAGAAGATATCCGAGGGGTCCGGGATCAGGCCCGTGGAGAGCACCGTCGACGCCGCCGGCATCGTCGCGCAGCGGCTTCAGGACGTGGCCGAACCGGCGAAGGATGCTGCCCGATGAGCGCGATCCAGACCCGGAACGCCATTGCCAGCTTCTTCATCGGCCGCCCGGTGTTTGCGATCGTCATCGCCATCGGCACCGCCCTCGCCGGGCTGATGGGGGTCAACTCCCTGTCGATCTCGCAGTATCCGGACATCGCGCCGGTGACCATCCGCGTCTCCTCGACCTACACGGGTGCGACCGCGGAGGCCGTCGAGAACTCGGTGACCAAGAAGATCGAGGGTGCCATGACGGGCCTCGATGGCCTGCTCTACATGGAATCCAAGTCGAGCACCGGCTCCTCCTCGATCTCGCTCACCTTCGCCAACGGCACCGATCCGGAACTCGCGCAGGTCGAGGTGCAGAACAAGCTGTCCACCGTCGAGTCGCAGCTTCCGGATGCGGTGCTCGACAAGGGCGTGCGCGTCAGCCGGTCGCCCTCCGGGATCCTGATGATCGGCAACATCGTCTCGCGCGACGGCCGGTACAGTTCCTCCGAACTGTCCGACATCATGTCGAGCCGGATCGAGGAGCGTGTCGAACGGCTGGAAGGCGTCGGCTCTCTCCAGACCTTCGGCTCCGGCTACGCGATGCGCATCTGGCTCGATCCGCAGGCGATGCAGAAGTATCAGCTCGTGCCGGCCGACGTGACCGCGGCGGTCGGCTCGCAGAACGTCCAGATCGCCGCCGGATCGATCGGCGCCACGCCGGTGGTGGCCGGCCAGCAGCTCAAGGCGAACGTCGTCGCCCGCACCCAGATGACGTCGGTGGCGGAGTTCGAGCGCATCGTGCTCAAGACCGCGACCGACGGCTCGGTCGTCCACCTCGGCGGCGTCGCACGCATCGAGGTCGGGCTGGAAAGCTACGGCCAGTCTTCGAGCTTCAGCGGGGTTCCGGCTGCCGGCTTCGGCGTGCAGCTGGCCTCCGGCGCCAACGCGATCTCGACGGCGGCTCGGGTCCATGCGGAACTGGACGCGCTCGCCGGCTCCCTGCCGGAAGGGGTCGAGATCGCCTATTCCTACGAGACGACACCTTTCGTCGAGCTGTCCATCGAGAAGGTGGTCGAGACGCTGGTGGAGGCCATCGTCCTCGTCTTCCTCGTGCTGCTCCTGTTTCTCCAGAACCTCCGCGCCACGCTGATCCCGATGATCGCGGTTCCGGTCGTGCTGCTGGGCACGTTCGGCGTGCTCGCCGCGCTGGGCTATTCCATCAACATGCTGACGATGTTCGCCATGGTGCTGGCGATCGGCCTGCTGGTCGACGATGCCATCGTGGTGGTCGAGAACGTCGAGCGCGTCATGCGCGACGAGAACCTGCCGGCACGCGAGGCGACGGAAAAGTCGATGGGCGAGATCACCGGGGCGCTGGTCGGCATCGCGCTCGTGCTCACGGCGGTCTTCGTCCCGATGGCCTTCTTCTCCGGTTCCGTCGGCGTCATCTACCGCCAGTTCTCCGTCACCATCGCGAGCGCCATGCTGCTTTCGGTGATGGTCGCGGTCGTGCTCACGCCGGCCCTGTGCGCTATGATGCTCGGACACTCGCATGACGGCTTCCTCTCGCGCTGGCTCGGATGGTTCGAGCGCGGCTTTGCCCGCCTCACCGGAGGCTATGTCGCCGTGGTGGGTGCGGCGGTCGTGCGCCCGCTGCGCATGTTCGCCGTCTTCGGCGCGCTGCTGGCGGCAGCCTTCGGACTCTATGCGCAGCTTCCCACCTCCTTCCTGCCGGAAGAGGATCAGGGCGTGCTGATCACCCAGATCACGCTGCCGGACGGCGCCAATGCCGCGCGCACGCAGGCCGTCATCGACATGGTCGAGGACTACTACCTCACCCAGGAGAAGGACGCGGTCCAGAGCGCGTTCATGAACCTCGGCTTCAGTTTCGCGGGCAGCGGCGAGAATTCGGCCATGGGCTTCATCCGCCTCAAGGACTTCGATCTTCGCACCGACCCGGATCTCTCCGCGTCCGCGGTGGCCCGAAGGGCGTCGGCCTACTTCCGCCAGATCCGCGACGCTCAGGTCTTCGTCCTCGCGCCCCCCGCGATTCAGAGACTCGGCCAGTCGAGCGGCTTCGAGATGTATCTGGAGGACACTGGAAACCAGGGCCGCACCGCCCTGTTCGGTGCCAGCAACGCCCTTGCGGACGCGGCGGCCGGGAACGCCCTGATCTCCAACATCCGCGGCAACACCCGCACGCTCGAGGCGCAGCTCAAGATCGACATCGACCAGGAGAAGGCCGGGTCCATGGGCATAGACCTGTCGGCGATCGACAGCCTGATCAACACCGTCTTCTCCGGAACCAACGTCAACGATTTCGTCTACAACGGCGAGATCAAGCCGGTCTACGTGCAGGCCGACGCGCCCTTCCGCATGCAGCCGCAGGACCTCGACCGCTGGTACGCGAGGAACGACGCCGGCGAGATGGTGCCGTTCTCGGCCTTCGCCACCACACGCTGGGTGCAGGGATCGCCGTCGCTCGCACGCTTCAACGGCACCGCGGCTGTGTCGATCAGCGGTCAGGCGGGCCCCGGCGCGAGTTCCGGCGAAGCCATGAGCGAGGCCGAGCGGCTCGTCGCGGAACTGCCCGGAGGCTATTCCGCCTCATGGTCGGGGCTCTCCTACCAGGAGCGCCTGGCGGGGTCCCAGGCGATGATGCTCTACGCCGTCTCGCTGCTCGTCGTCTTCCTCTGCCTCGCAGCGCTGTACGAGAGCTGGTCGATACCGCTCTCGGTGATCCTGGCGGTGCCGGTCGGCGTGTTCGGAGCCCTGCTGGCGGCGTGGCTCTTCGATCAGTCCAACGACGTCTACTTCAAGGTCGGCCTGCTCACCACCATCGGTCTCACCGCCAAGAACGCGATCCTGATCGTGGAATTCGCGAGGGATCTGGTGGCGCGCGGGCACGGTGCGATCGATGCGGTGGTCGAGGCGTCCCGCCTGCGGCTGCGTCCCATCATCATGACGTCGCTCGCCTTCATCCTCGGGGTCCTGCCGCTGGCGGTGGCGACCGGCGCCGGCTCGGCGGCGCAGAATGCCATCGGCATCGGCGTGATGGGAGGCATGCTCTCCGCCACCGTGCTCGGCCTGTTCTTCGTGCCGCTGCTGTTCGTCAGCCTGTCCTGGCTGAACACGAGGCTGAGGCGCGGCAGGCACGGCCGCGAACGGCCGCAGACAGGCGGAGTTTGACAATGTCCGACCGCATGACACCCATGCAGATTCCGCGCGCGCGGGCCGCCGCGGCCGGGTGGAGGGCCGTGCCGGTGCTCGCGCTGTCGGCCGTGCTGGCCACCGGCTGCGTCGTCGGACCGGACTACCGGACGCCAGAGATGACGGTTCCGTTCCGCTGGGGCGCCGCGAACGAGGCTGTCGCATCGCGCCCGGCCGAACTGTCGCGATGGTGGCGTCGGCTAGGCGACGAGACGCTGAACGCGCTGATCGAGGAGGCCGTCGCGGGAAATCTCGACGTCGCGGCCTCGAAGGCGAGGATCCGCGAAGCCCGCGCCAGCTACCGGCAGACCGTCGGGTCGCTGTTGCCGTCGGCCGACGGCTCGGCATCGGCGACGCGCAGCCGGAGCGGCGCCTCCACGTCCGGGTCGGGCACCACCTCCGATCTCTACCAGGCCGGATTCGACGCGAGCTGGGAGCTCGACCTGTTCGGCGGCAGACGGCGCGCCGTCGAGGCGGCCCGCTATGGCATGGACGCGGCCGAGGAGGACCTCCGCAACACGCTGCTCACCCTGATCGGCGACGTCGCCTCCAACTATGCCGAGGCGCGCAGCTATCAGGCCCGCGCCGCGCTGGCGCGCCGCACGGCTGCTTCCCAGCACGAGACGGCAGCGCTGACCCGCACGCGCCTCGAGGCCGGCGCGGCGTCGGCCGTCGACGTCGCCAACGCCTCGGGACAGGCCTCGAGCACCGAGGCGGACGTGCCGACGCTGGAGGCGAGCTACGCCCAGGCGGTTCATCGGCTGTCGGTGCTGACCGGCCGCCCGCCGTCGGCTCTCGTCGACCGCCTGAAGAAGGCGGCGCCGATCCCGGTTCCGAGGCTGCCGATCCCGGTGGGCATCCCGGCCGACATCCTTCTCTCGCGGCCCGACGTGCGCCTGGCGGAGCGCCAGCATGCGCAGGACACCGCGCTCGTCGGGAAGGCGCAGGCCGACCGATATCCGGCGGTCAGCCTCAGCGGCAGCATCGCCACCAGCGGCCTCGACCTCGGGGATCTCGGCAGGAGTTCCTCGATCGGCTGGTCGTTCGGGCCGACGCTGACGGTTCCGCTCTTCGATGGCGGCCAGCTCGCCGCCGCCGCCGATGTGGCGCGGGCGCAGCGCGACCAGTCCTTCGTCGCCCTCCGTGCGGCGGTCCTGACCGCGCTGGAGGACGTCGAGAACGCCGTCGTCTCGCTCGGGCAGGAACGGGTGCGCCAGTCGCGGCTCGCATCCTCGGCCGGACATTATCGCGAGGCGGCCGCGCTTGCCCGCACGCTCTACCAGTCCGGCTCGACGAGCTTCCTGGAACTGCTGGAGGCGGAGCGCTCGCTCTATTCGGCCGAGGACGCGCTCATCCAGAGCCGCCTCGCGATCACGCTCGACTATATCGCGCTCAACAAGGCGCTCGGCGGCGGCTGGGACGGGCTCGTCGACGCGTCGAGACCGGAGGTGCTGGACGTCGCCGCCGGGCCGCACCTGCCTGCGTCGAGCCGCCGGACCATGAGTAATTTCGGGAGCAGCCGATGACCAACGGCAGACGCATCGGGACGGCGATCCTCGCGCTCGCGGTCGCAGCCGCCGGCTACGTCTTCTGGCAGCGCTTCATCGCCGAGGAGGCGCCATCGCTGCTGACCTCGGCCGTGTCCCGCGGCAGCGTCGAGGAGTCCGTTCTCGCCACCGGCACGCTGAAGCCGGCCAGGCTGGTCGCGGTCGGCGCGCAGGTGTCCGGTCGCATCGTCGCGCTGAAGGTCGAGCTCGGCCAGTCCGTCAAGGCCGGGGATCTGGTCGCGGAGATCGATTCCGTCACCCAGGAGAACGCGCTGAAGACATCCGAGGCCGCACTCGCCAACGTCCGCGCGCAGCGCCTGGAGAAGCAGGCCCAGCTCGCGCTCGACGAACAGACCCTGGCGCGCCAGAAGCAGATGATCGAGAAGCGGGCCGTCTCCCAGGCCGACTACGACAGCGCGGCCGCCGCCGCCGCCGTCACCCGCGCGCAGATCGAGGCGCTCGATGCGCTGATCGCGCAGGGCGAGGTGGCGATCGAGACGGCGAAGGCCAACATCGGCTACACGAAGATCACCGCGCCGATCGACGGCACCGTGCTGGCGATCGTCAGCCAGGAGGGCCAGACCGTCAACGCGACGCAGTCGACGCCCACCATCGTCATCCTCGGCCAGCTCGGCACGATGACCGTGCGGGCCGAGATCTCCGAAGCGGACGTGGTCAAGGTGCGTCCGGGGCAGCCGGTCTGGTTCACGATCATCGGCGAGCCCGACCGCCGCTACGACGCCGTCCTGGAATCCATCGAGCCGGCTCCCGAGTCGATCCGCAACGACACGAGCATCAGCACGTCGACGACCAGCTCGTCGTCGACCTCCTCCTCCGAAGCCATCTACTACAACGGCATCTTCGACGTCCCCAACGCCGACGGCCGGCTGCGGACCTACATGACCGCGCAGGTCCACATGGTGCTGGGCAGCGCGACGGACGTCCTCGTCGTCCCGGCCGCCGCGCTCGGCGAGAAGGACGCCGACGGCCGCTACGCCGTCCGCGTCGTCGGCGCGGACGGACAGGTCCAGGAGCGCCGGGTCGGGATCGGGCTGAACGACAAGGTCACGGCCGAGGTGCGCGACGGTCTCGCGGAAGGCGAGGTCGTCGTGACCGGCGTCGCGGCCGCACGGTCTTCCGGCGGCTTCATGGGCCCGGGCGGACCGGGCGGACCGATGGGATTCTGACGATGCCGGAACCGTTCATCGAACTGAAGCGCGTCACGCGGGAGTATCCTTCGGGGGAGGGCACCATCGCGGTTCTCCGGGAGGTCGACCTGGCCATCGGCGACGGAGAGATGGTGGCGATCGTCGGTGCGTCGGGTTCGGGCAAGTCGACGCTGATGAACATCCTCGGCTGCCTCGACCGGCCGACAGCCGGCAGCTATCGGCTCCAGGGCCGGGAGACGTCGGCGCTCGATCCCGACGAACTCGCGCAGCTGCGGCGAGAGCATTTCGGCTTCATCTTCCAGCGCTACCATCTGCTGGCCGAACTGACAGCGCTCGGCAACGTCGAGATCCCGGCCATCTATGCGGGGACCGAGCAGCGCCGGCGCCGCGACCGCGCGGCGGCGCTGCTCGGCCGTCTCGGCATGGCCGAGCGAACCTCGCATCGCCCCGGCCAGTTGTCGGGCGGCCAGCAGCAGCGCGTCTCGATCGCCCGCGCACTGATGAACGACGCACGGGTCATCCTCGCCGACGAGCCGACCGGTGCGCTCGACAGCCACAGCGGCGAGGAGGTGCTGCGCATCCTCGACGAACTCCACGCCGAGGGCCGCACGGTCGTGATCGTGACGCATGATCGGTCGATCGCCGCCCGGGCCGACCGCATCGTGGAAATCAGCGACGGCGTGATCGTCTCCGACCGGAGGACACGGGGCGCCCCGCAGCCGACCCGGGCTGCCGCCGCGCCGGTGCCCGCTCGGGCCGCCGCCGGCCTGCTGCGCGGGCTCGCCAGCCGTGCGCGCGAAGCCTTCCGCATGGCCGTGCTCGCCATGCGGGCGCACCGGCTCCGCACCTTCCTCACGATGCTCGGCATCATCATCGGCATCGCGTCCGTCGTCTCCGTGGTCGCGCTCGGCTCGGGCACGCAGCGGCAGATCCTGGCCAACATCTCGAGCCTCGGGACCAGCACGCTGCAGATCTTCGCCGGCACGAGCTTCGGCGACACGCGGTCGGGGCGCATCACGACCCTCGTCGTCGACGACGCGGATGCCCTGGCGCGGCAGCCCTACGTGGCCGCCGTCACGCCGACCGTCACGACCTCCGTCGTCGCACGCTTCGATGCCGTCGAGGCGAACGCGCAGGTCACCGGCGTCGGCGACCGGTATTTCGAAGCGACCGGCATGACGCTCCTGCAGGGGCGCCTGTTCGACGCGGCGGCCGTGCGGGACATGGCGCAGGAGGCCGTGCTGGACGAGAACGCGCGCGACGCCCTGTTCGCAGACGACGCTGCGAGCCCGCTCGGCCGCACGGTGCTTGCCGGAAAGGTGCCGCTGCGCGTGGTGGGCGTCGTCGAGACGAGCCAGACCGGACCCGGCGGCAGCGAGAACCTGACGATCTACACACCCTATACCACCGTTCAGGGGCGTATCCTCGGTTCCATGTCGCTGCGGTCCATCACGGTGAAGGTGAACGACGACATCGACACGGGCCTCGCCGAGCAGGCGGTCACGTCGTTCCTGACGCGCCGACACGGCTCGAAGGACTTCTTCATCATCAACAGCGACGACATCCGCGAGACGATCACCAGCACGACGCGGACGATGCAGATCCTGATCGCCGCCATCGCCGTCATCTCGCTCGTCGTCGGCGGCATCGGCGTGATGAACATCATGCTGGTCTCTGTCTCGGAGCGGGTTTCCGAGATCGGGGTGCGCATGGCGGTGGGCGCCAGGCAGAGCGACATCATGCAGCAGTTCCTGATCGAGGCGGTGCTGGTCTGCCTGATCGGCGGCTTCCTCGGCATTGCCGCCGCGCTCGGCTTCGGGTTGGGCTTCACCCTTCTCGATACCGGCTTCGGACTGATCTATTCCACCACGTCGATCGTCGCCGCCTTCCTCTGTTCGAGCCTCATCGGCGTGGCCTTCGGCTACCTGCCGGCGCGCAACGCCTCCCGGCTCGACCCGGTGGCGGCGCTGTCGAAATAGCACGTCCCGCCGCCCGGGTCCCGGGCGTCCCCGGGCCGCCGAAACGGCTCGTCATCCCCGCCGTCCCGCACCCGGCGCCGCTGGCGCGCCGAGCTTTTCCTCGATGGCGTCGCGGCAGGCGCACACGGCGGCGTGGATCCGCTCTGCCTCCGCGCCGGCGCGCGACGTCGGCACGATGGCGGCGACCGCGTGCACGCCGAAGCCGCTGCGGATCGGCGCCGCGAAGCCCGTCAGCTCGGGATTGAAGTCGCCGGCGTCCCGCGCGCGGCCGGACGCGCGCGCGCGCGCGATCAGGGCCTGCGTCCCGGCGAGTTCCCCCGGCGGCACGGCAGCCGAGAGCAGCTGCGTCGCCCGCGCCTCGGGCAGTGCCGACAGGATCGCCAGGCCGGGAGCGAGCCGGTGCGCCGGGTGCGGGATCGTCCCCAGGGGGAAGACCACGCGCAGGGTTCGCTCGGCGACGCAGCGGTCGATGGTCGTGACCTGCGCACCGGCCAGCCCGCAGAGCGCCACCGTCTCCTCGATCTCCGCGCAGAGCGCCTCCAGCAGCGGCCGCGCCACCGTGACGATGTCGGCCTGCTGGCGGTAGACGAGCTGCGCCAGCGTCGGGCCGAGCTGGAAACCGCCCTGCGGCCCGGAGAGCTCGACCATCCCCTCGGCCTGGAGGGCCTGGACGATGCGCTGCACGGTGGACCGCGCGAGCCCGATCTCCGCCGCGATGGCGCTCAGGCTCAGCCCCGGCGGATGTTCGCTGAGCAGCCGCATGATCGACGCCGCCCGCGCGATCACCTGGATTCCCGCCGTCCGGTCCTCAGTCTCCATGATCTCTCATACCTCCCATGCAGGCGCGCTGACGCCTTGACTCCGTCTCGCAGCCTCTGCATATCATCGCGGTACACCAGCCCGCAATGCGATATATACGCGGGTCCTTCAGCGTCCCCGGCCGCGCTGCGCCGCGCCAGGGCATTTCCCGATCGAGGCACGGATGGCCGCCAGTTCACAATCCCCGTCTTCTTCGTCTCCCCTTTCGCTCGCGGCAATCCTCGTCCTGGCGCTGCTGTCGGCCGTCGCGCCGCTCGCGACCGACATGTACCTGCCGGGCTTCCCGGCCATGGCGGCCGATCTCGGCTCGGGCGCCGCGGGCATCCAGATGACCCTCACGAGCTTCCTCCTGGGTCTCGCGGCCGGGCAGCTGGTGATCGGCCCGATCTCCGACCGGTACGGCCGACGCGGGCCGCTGCTCATCGGCACCGCGGTGGCGGTGATCTCTGGACTTCTGTGCGTCCTGGCGCCGAACGTCGAATCGCTCGTCCTGCTTCGTCTGCTGCAGGGCCTGGGCGGTGCGGCCGGCGTCGTGCTGGCCCGTGCGGTCATCGCCGACCGGGCGCCCGATGCCGTCTCGGCGGCGCGCCTGTTCCAGGTCATGATGATGATCACCGGCGTGGCGCCCATCCTCGCGCCGATCGCCGGAGCCGGCATCGTCCAGGCCGGCGGCTGGCGGGCGGTGCTCGCGGTGATCGCCGTCCTGTCGATCCTCTCCTATCTGGGCGTCGCCCGTTTCATCGACGAGACGCTCGAACCCGGACGCCGAACCCCCGCCGGGCTCGGCGCGCAGCTGGCAGCGGTGCGGTCGGTGCTCGGGAACCGGGTCTATCTCGGCTACACCCTGACCATGGCCTTCGCCTTCATGGTGATGTTCGCCTACATCTCCGCGTCGCCCTTCGTGTTCCAGACGGTGCTCGGCCTCTCCTCCACGGCCTATTCGGTGGCCTTCGGCGTCAACGCCATCGGCGTCCTGGTCTTCGGGGCGGTGTCGGCGAAGCTCGTCGGCCGCGTGTCGCCGCGCCGCCTGTCGGCGATCGGTCTGGGGCTCGCGGCGGTCGCGGCGCTGGCGCTCTGCGGCGTCGTCCTGGCGGGCGGCGGCGCCACGCTGATGATGCCGCTGATCTTCGTGGCGGTGGCGGCGAACGGGCTCGTCTTCGGCAATGCCAGCGCGCTCGCCATCTCCCAGGTGCCGAAGAACGCCGGAACCGCGTCCGCCGTCCTCGGCGCGCTGCAGTTCTGCCTCGGCGCGGTCGCATCGCCGCTGGTCGGGCTCGGCGGCGAAGGCGCCGCGCTGCCCATGGCCCTCACCATGCTCGCGGCCTGCGTCCTGGCCATCGCGAGCTTCCTCGTCCTCGCCGGCCAGGACCGCGGCGTGACCCGCGAAGCCATGGCGGCGGGCTTCGGCCCGTCGCATTGAAGTGCCGGGAACTCGCGCTTGTCGTGGAGGCACGTCCTTCGGCGTCGTTCTGCTCGCCGGATTTTCGGTGCCGCTCCGGCGGGCGGCACTCCAGCTCGGGCCGCAGGAATACGTCGCGCTGATGACGCTGGGGCTCGCGGCGGCGGTCATCGGCACCGGCCGGTCTTTCCGCTCGCCGGTCGCGGTGGCGCTCGGCCTCGCCATCGGCCCGATCGGCCTCGACCTCAACGGCGAGGCGGCCCGCTTCACCTTCGGCGTCACCGGCTTCGATGACGGCCTGCAGTGGCGATCGGCCTCTTCGGCCTGCCGGAGATCATCGCCAGTGCCGGCCGCACCAGCCGCGCCGCGGCGGCTTCGCGCGCATCTTCGAAGCCGTGGGCGTGCCGACCTACATCACCGGCACGTCCATGCCGAGCCGCTCGGCACGCTGTAGCGCGTCGACGAGACAGGCCGCGCGAGGGCGCTCGTCGGCGGCATCCGCATCTCCAACGCGCTCTGCTTCAGCCCGGACGGCCCTGTCCTCAGTTTCGCCGACAGCCCGGAGCGCAGGATCCGCGCCTATCCCTGCGGGCCGGACGAGGCGGATGTCGGCGAGGCGCGGGTCTTTGCCGACACGGCGGGATGGGGTTCGGGGCCGGACGGCGCGACGGTGGACGCCGAAGGCTGCATCTGGACCTGGCTGGTCCGCGCCGGCCGGATCGCCCGCTTGACGCCGCAGGGCGTGCTCGACCGGCTGCTCGACGCGCCGACGGACCTGCCGTCCAGCCTGGCCTTCGGCGGACCCGGCCTCGACACGCTCTTCGTCACCTCGATCCGCGATTGGGCTCTGGCCGGGCGGTCTCCACCCGTCCGCGCGAGGGCTGCCTGCATGCGCGCACCGGCCTTGGCGTGCGCGGCATCGCCGAAACGCCGTTCGGGCAAAAGGCAGGCTTCTGAGGGCCGCAGGCCGGCGCCGGTATCGTCAAGGCTTCAGCGATGGGAGAAGACGTCGGCAGCCCGCAGCGAGCCGGCCCCCGGAATCGACGCCGCGCGCAGCAGCGCCGGCATGTCGACGTCGCGGCGATCATGGGGAACGTGCACCGGTCGCCTGGGAGGATGTGAAAGAAAACCCGTGCCCGCTCGGCCTAAGCCAGGAATCTCAAGGATTTCAGCGGGCATTCCTTCCCATACTCGATTGATTCACGCGCTCTGAGGCGTCGAAGGGAATGGTGGGCGATGAGAGACTCGAACTCCCGACATCTTCGGTGTAAACGAAGCGCTCTACCAACTGAGCTAATCGCCCGGACCGGCGCGATTTAAGCGCTTTGGCGCGTCCGCGCAAGTCGCGTGCGCGTCAAATCGCGTCCGGCACCGTCGGGCTGCAGCGCCTGCCCGGCCGTCCGGCCGGCACTGCGCCGGGTCCGTGCTCCCCGCCAGGCCGAGGCCTCCGGCCGCACGCGCTGCCGTCCCCGCCGCCGTTCGCAGACGGCCCGTCCGCATTCCGCTTTCGCACCTTCCGGACCCGTCCTGGCGACCGCTTCGGGCACCGCCGCCGGCCCTCGGGCAGGGGCTTCCGCAGGGGCATGCGGCGCGCCCCGACAACAAGTTTCGTCCGTTGCCTTTTTCGTCGGCTGAACGCGCCCGAAGACGCTTGACACTCCCGTCCGAACCCCGTAATCACCCGCCCACGACGACGGGCGCAGCGCCGCCCCAGTCCAATGCGCGGGTGTAGCTCAGTCGGTTAGAGTGCCGGCCTGTCACGCCGGAGGTCGCGGGTTCGAGCCCCGTCACTCGCGCCATTTTCTCCCGAGAAGGCTCCCGTCTTCCGATTTCTGCCGCTCTGACGCGCGCGCTCGGAATGCGCCATCTTCCCGTCCACCCGAGACATTCCCCCGAACAACGTCCCGTCCTGCGCCATCGCGCGGCCCGATCCGCCGTCACCCTTGACCCGCCTGCCGAAAACCCCGACCTTTCCGGCACGATCAGGCGAGAGGGTGGCGAAGGCTTTGGACGCGAATTCCGAGACCACCGGGACCGGCGCGATGCCGTCCCGCCGGGCGCCCGTGCCGGCTGCGCCCGCGCGTGAGGTGGAACTCAAGCTGGTGGCGCCGCCGGACGTGCTCGACGCGCTCGCATCCGTGGACATCGTTCAGGCTGCGGCGCGCAATGCCGGGACCGTGCGCCATCTCACCTCCACCTATTTCGACACGCCCGGCCGCGACCTGACGAAGGCGGGCTTTGCGCTTCGCGTGCGCAGCGTCGGCCGCAGGCGGATCATGACGGTGAAGACGGCCGGCGGCGGTGCGGCCGACGGCCTCGTCGGCCGCGGCGAGTGGGAGGTCGACGTCGCGGGCGAGACGCCCGACCTCGCCGCCCTCCCGGACGCCGTGCCGCAGGCTTTTCGCGACATCCTCGCCGGGGCGCCGCTCGAAGCGGTGGTTTCCACCCGGGTGCGCCGGCGGGCGCGCAAGCTCGACCTGCCGTCCGCCTGCGTCGAGCTTGCCGTCGACAGCGGAACGGTGGATGCGGGCGGTCGCACACAGCTTCTGAGCGAGATCGAACTCGAGCTCGTCTCGGGTGAGGTCTGTGCGCTCTACGACGTGGCGCTGGCCATGCTGGAGCGTGGTCCGGCCGAAATGAGCCTCTATTCGAAGGCGGCGCGCGGCTTCGACCTCGCCTTCGACCGGCCGCCCGCCTGGCGCAAGCCGCGCCGCGCGGCGATCGCGCGCTCCGCCGCGCTCGACGACGCCTTCGCCGCCATGCTGTCGGAGGCGCTGCGGCATTTCCTGGACAACCGGCCCGCCGCGCTCGACGGCCGCGACGCCGAGGGCATCCACCAGACGCGGGTCGCGCTGCGGCGCCTGCGCGCCATCCTCACGGTCATGGCGAAGGCGACGGGAAGTGCTGCGGCGCGGGATTTCGCCGCGGACGCGAAGTGGCTTGCCGGCGAACAGGGCGATGCGCGCGCCTTCGACGTGTTCCTGGCCGAGACCGTCCCGCCCGTCGAGGCCGCCTGCGCCGATCCGTCCGGTTTCGATGCGGTCCGCGCGGCCGCACACCCGCTGCGCGCGGCGGGCTATGCCCGCGCCCGCGCCGCCTTCCGCGATCCGGCCGCGCTGCGGCTGCCGCTGGCGCTCGCCCGCTGGATCGAGCTGCGCGGCTGGCGCGAGGGTGCTGCGCCCGAAGCGCTGGCGCGCC
>Ga0208243_1000499_pt1 | contig 21640 bp, 20 predicted proteins | sample Subbio2Aug_QV12A_FD_184826 | JGI IMG/M metagenome (GOLD analysis project Ga0208243, IMG submission 184826) | Serpentinite rock and fluid subsurface biosphere microbial communities from McLaughlin Reserve, California, USA - CR12Aug_QV12A (SPAdes) | ecosystem: Environmental > Terrestrial > Deep... | reverse complement strand
CCGAGGGCCGCCGGCATCCGGCTGCCGCGGGAGGCGACCGCCAGCGAGACGATGGCGACGAGGTAGGGCGCGATGACGAAGAACTGGTAGGGCACGCCGGGATAGCTCGCCTGCATGCGGATCTGCAGCGCGTCGGCGATGCCGAAGCCGAGCGCCGCGACGATCGCCCAGAACGGGTTCCAGCGCGCGAACACGACGCAGGATATGGCGAGGAAGCCGCGGCCCGCGGTCATGTTCTCGACGAAGCCCCACAGCTGGGCCGTCGACAGGAAGGCGCCGCCGGCCGCCGCGAAGGCACCGCTCGCCATCACGCAGAGGAAGCGCAGCCGGTCGACGTCGCCGCCGGCCGCGTCCAGCGCCTGCGGATAGTCTCCCGCCGCCCGGATCATCAGCCCGAGCCGGGTCGAGGAGAGGATCCAGGCCAGCGCCGCGGCGGCCGCGACGGCGACGTAGACGAGGGCATGCTGGCCGAACAGGACCGGCCCGACGATCGGCAGGCCGGAAAGCCCGAAGAGATCGAGTTCGCGGAAGCCCGGCACCTGCACGGCGCCGCCGCCCTGCGCGAGCGTCAGGCGGAAGCCGTAGCCCGACAGGCCGATGCCGAGGAACAGCAGCGCGATGCCGCTGACGATCTGCTCCGCCTTCAGCCGCACGGTGAAGACGGCGTGGACCGCCCCCATCGCCGCGCCCGACAGGACGGCCGCGGCCAGCCCGGCCCAGGGGCTGCCGGAGCCGACCGTGGCGAGCACGGCGACAAAGGCGCCGACCAGCATGATGCCCTCGATGCCGACGTTGATGACGCCGGCGCGCTGCGAGATCGTCTCGCCGATCGCCGCGAGCGCGATCGGCGCGGCGAGGCGGATGCCGGCCGCCAGCAGCCCGCTCAGGAACAGCGCCTCATCCATCGGCCGTCTCCGCCTGCGTGCGCTTCGCCCGGTGCGCGGCGTAGACGCCGCCCGCCAGGAACGCGAAGATGATCGCACCTTCGAGGATGTTGACGAGCGGGAAGGGGACCACACCGTTCCGCGCCAGGGTGCCGAGACCGGCATAGACGAGCGAGAAGCCGAGGGCCGAGACCGGCACCAGCAGCGGGTTGAGCCGCGCCACCAGGGCGACCGCGATCGCGGTGATGCCGAAACCGGGCGCGAAGCCCTCCTGAAGGCGGCCGTAGACGCCGGTGATCTCGACCGCGCCGGCCAGGCCCGCCAGTGCGCCCGACAGGGCCAGCACGCTGCCGGCGATCCAGCGCGGATCGATCCCGGCATAGCGCGCCGCATCCGGGCTGGCACCGACCACGTCGAGCATGAAGCCGTAGCGCGTCCGCCGGACGAGGACCGCCACCGCGACCACCGCCAGCAGCGCGATCACCAGGCCCGCGTGGATGCGCGTCGCCTCGAACAGGATCGGCAGCCGCAGCGAGGCGTCGATCGGATCGGACCGCGGGATGATGCGCATGGATTCCTGCATCGGCCCGCGCACCAGCCAGGACAGGATCTGCAGCGCGACGTAGTTGAGCATGATCGTGGCGATGATCTCGTTGCCGCCGAAGCGTCCCTTGATCACGCCCGCGACGCCGCCCCAGGCCGCGCCGCTGGCGATCCCGCACAGGAGCAGGACGAGCAGGCCGAAAGGCCCGGGCGGGACGAGCGGCGCCATCGCGATCGCCGCCACGCTGCCGGCGATCAGCTGCCCGTCCATGCCGATGTTGAAGACGCGCGCCCGGAAGGCGAGGGCGATCCCGAGGCCGAGGATGGTCAGAGGGATGCTGCGCAGCACCGCCTCCAGGAAGCCCGACCGCGTGAACAGCGCGCGCTCGCCGATCCCGATCGCCACCGAGACCGGATCGGCCCCCGCGAGCAGGATGGCGCCGACGACCAGGGCGGCGATGCCGCCCGCGGCGAGGAGCGCCTGCCGCGCGATGGCGCCGTCCCCGCTCATGCCGGCGCGCCCGCATGGCCGGCGATCCAGGCGCCGATCTCGTCCCGTGCGATCTCGCCGCGGCGCGCCGGGCCGAAGGTTCGGCCGCCGGCGAAGACGACGATCCGGTCGGCCAGCCGCAGGATCTCGTCGAGGTCGGACGAGACCAGGAGCACCGCCTTCCCGGCGAGGCGCGCCTCCTCCAGGAGACCGTGCACGAAGCGGATCGTCTTGATGTCGAGGCCGCGCGAGGGATGGGCCGCCAGGATCAGCCGCGGTTCCCCGTCCAGCTCGCGGGCCAGCACGAATTTCTGCTGGTTGCCGCCCGACAGCCGCTCGATCCGCTCGTCGGGGCCGCGGCTGCGCACGTCGAAGGCCGCCAGGCGCTCGCGCACCAGGCGCTGTAGGGCCCCGTCCCGGACGAAGCCGTGGCGGACGACGGCCCGCCGCTCGCCGTGGCGCAGCAGGTAGTTCCGCGCCAGCGACATGTCGCCCACGATCCCGGACCGCCGGCGGTCCTCCGGTACGTGCGCCACCCCGGCGCGGCGCAGGCGGCCCGCGGTCCAGTCCGAACCGTGCGAATCCCGTCCCAGGCACTCGATCCGGCCACCATGCGGCGCCTCCATGCCCGAGAGCACCCGCATCAGTTCGCTCTGTCCGTTGCCGTCGACGCCGGCGACCGCCACGATCTCGCCGCCGTACAGGTCGAGCGAAAGGCCGGAGACCGCGACGGAGCCGTTGCCGCGCCGCAGAGTCACATCCGACAGCCGGCAGACGAGGCCGGCCGCCGACGCCGCCCGGCGCGGCGCCGCCTCTCCGGTGACGATGGCGCGGGCCTGTTCGCGGTCGCCGCTCCCGACCATGTGCAGGACGACGTCGTCCGGCGTCAGACCGGCCGTCGGCGCGTCGGCGACGACCTCGCCGCCGCGCAGCACCACCGCCCGGTCGGCGACGGCGAAGATGTCCTCCAGCTTGTGCGTGATGAGGATGACGGCGGTGCCGTCCGCCTTCAGGCGCCGGATCGTGTCGAACAGGCGCGCCTTGTCCTCCGGACCGAGCACCGCCGTCGGCTCGTCGAGGATCAGCAGCCGCACCTTGTGGATCAGCGCCTTGACGATCTCGATCCGCTGCTGCTGGGCCACGTCCAGCCGCTCGACCGGGACGCCCGTGTCGACCGACAGGCCAAGTTCCCGCGCCGCCGCGTCGACGGCCCGGGCGATGCCCTCGCGGTTCAGCCGGCCGATACCGAGTTCCGGCATCGCCAGCGCGATGTTGTCGAGCCCGGTCAGTGTGGGAACGAGCGTGAAGTGCTGGTGGACGACGCCGATGCCCGCCCGCACCGACCGCGCCGGCGAGGAGAGGTCGACCGGCCGGCCGTCGACGAGGATGCTGCCTTCGTCGGGCCGCAGCAGGCCCGACAGCATGTTGACGATGGTCGACTTGCCGGCGCCGTTCTCGCCCGCCAGCGCGAGGACCTCGCCCGGACGCACGGCGAGATCGACCGCGCGGCTGGCGACGACCGGGCCGAACCGCTTCGTCACGCCCTGAAGCGCGACGAGCGGGGGGACGGAGCCCTCGGCGGACATGGCGCCTGCCCCTACTTCGGGGGAAGCGTCCCGTCGGCGAAGGCCTTCATCATCGCGTCGATCCTGGCCATGTCCGCGGCCGGGATCTTGCTCTCGAACCCGCGGAAGGGCGCCAGGCCGATGCCGTTCTCGTTCAGCCCGAGCACGTAGCTCTCCGGCTTCAGCGAGCCGTCTATCAGGCGGCCGACCGCCAGGTCGATGTTGACGTCCATGTTGATGAGCGCCGTCGTGATGATGGTATCGGGCGCCATGGCCTGGCTGTCGAAGGCCGTGCCGATGGCCTGCACGCCCGCCTTCTGCGCCGCCTGGATGGTGCCGACGACGTTCTCGTTGCCGGTCGAGGTGACGACGTCGGCGCCCTGCTCGATGAGCGAGGTGGTGATCTCGGCGCCGCGGGCGATGTCGCTGAAGGAGCCGACATAGGCCGACAGCACCTTGACGTCCGGCCGCATGCTCCTGGCGCCGGCTTCGAAGCCCTTGTTGTAGTCCTCGATGACCGGGACCGGGATCGCGCCGATATGGCCGATCGTTCCGCTCTTGCTATAGAGGCCCGCCACCGCCCCGGCCATGTAGCCCGCATCGCCCCAGCGGTTGTCGAAGGACGCGACGTTCGGCGCCGCCGCCACCTGCGCGGTGTTGACGACGAACCAGGTGTCGGGGAACTCGGCATGGATCTCCATCACCGGCTCGGCGAACTGGAAGCCGTGGCCGATGATCATGTCGTAGCCCTCCTCGGCATAGGAGCGCAGCACGTCCTGGATCTGGGCGAAGTCGGTGTTCTCCCGCACCACCACCTCGATGTCGTACTTCGCCTTCGCCGCCTCGATGCCCTTGTTCGCGGCGGAGTTGAAGGTGCCGTCGGTCACCGGCCCGGGCAGGACGAGCGCGATCCTCTTCGTCTCGGCCATCGCCGTGCCGGCCATCAGCGCGAAGGCGATCGCCGTACCTGTCAGAAGCTTCAGCATGTCAGTTCCCCATCGTTGGTTCTCGTTGTCAGTCGCACCCGTCACGGCGCCAGCCGTTCCAGGATCTCGTCGGCGGTCATCACGTCGCCGAATTGCTGGATGATGTTCTCGAGGCTCGCCTGGTGCTCGCGCTCCGAGAGCGCGGCGGTGCCGTCCGAGACCATGATCACCTTGAAGTCCATCATCATGGCGTCGCGCGCCGTGGACTCGCAGCACACGTTGGTCTTGGTGCCGCAGATCAGCAGCGTGTCGAGGCCGAGGCTGCGCAGCACCCGTTCCAGCTGCGAGGAGCCGGGAACGAGGGCGCTGTAGCGGTTCTTGAACAGCTTCACGTCGTCCTCGCGGACGTCGAGTTCCTCCCAGATCGCCTGGCCGGACCCGCCCGGCGACAGGCTCTCGATGGTGCGGCGGCGCAGGTCGTCCGACACGAAATGGTCGAAGAAGTTGCGCCAGTCGCTGGTGGCCCCGACGCCGACATTGGCATGCGTGCACCAGATCACCGTGCCGCCCGCCGCGCGCAGCCCTGCCGCGAGCCGGTTGATCGGCTCGATGATGCCGCGCGAGGCGGGAACCTCGGCCGGCGCGCCGGGCTCGCAGAAGGTCTTCTGCATGTCGACCACCACCATCGCGGTGCGCGCCGGATCGATGCTGTCGAAGATGTGGAGCCGGCCGCGCCTGGCCACGACCCGGTCGATGATGTGCTGGCTGATCATGTCGAGAAGTCTCCCTAGAAGGACAGCCCGTCGGAGAAGACCCACAGCAGGACCGCCTTGTCCTTTCCGGGGTTCGTCCACCGATGCGGGATGTCGCATTTGAAATGAAGCGAATCGCCCCGTCCGAGGCGGTATTCCTCGCCGTCGAGGTCGAACACCACCGCCCCCTCCAGCACGTGGACGAGTTCCTCGCCCGGATGGCTCATCAGGTCCGCGCCGGAATGGGTCTCGGGGCCGATCGTGCCGATGCGCGCCTCGAGCAGGCCGGGCACGAAGCCGATGTTGAGGTCTTCCAGCAGCATCGACATCTCGGGAAAGTCGCGGCGCCCGCGCTGGCCGCGCCGCACGACGGCGGATCGCGCCACCCGGGTGCGGGCCCTGTCGACGAGAAAGCCCAGATTGGCGTCGAGCGCCGAGGCGAGGTTGATGGCATGAACGAGGCTGGGATTGAGCAGCCCGTTCTCGATCTTGCTGATGGTGCTGGCGGGCACCGCGGAAGCGCGCGACAGGTCGGCGATGCTGAAGCCGCGCTCGCGGCGCAGCAGGCGCAGCCGTTCGCCCAGGGTCTCGTCGGCCGGGTGCCCCGCGCCGGCGGGTTCGCGCCGCGCCGCCATGTCTCAGGCCCCATCGGCCCGGTCGAGGGACTCGACCCGGTCGAAAGATTCGACCCGGTCGACCAGGAAGGGTTCGCCGGGCAAAGCGGTTTCCGTGTCGAGCGTCGTGCCGCAGGAGGGGCAGTAGAAGCGGCGCAGCAGCACGCCGCCGTCGGTCCTGAACAGCGGGCCGCCGGCCTCGCCGAGCGGGCGCTCGTCGAGCACGGCGACGTCCTTCCAGCTCGTCCCGGCAGCGCACAGTGCATGGCCGCAGGCCCGGCAGGCGATCCTGCCTGCGCTCAGGACGAGCGTCGGGGAGATCGATCGCGTGGTGCTCATTGCAGGACCTTTCCAAGTCTCGCCGCCCGGCTGCGCGCACGCAGATCCTGCGTTGCGGGTCCGTCCGGCGCCCCGTCCTCGCCGAGGACGACGCCGTAGACGTCGCGCGCCGCCTCGACGCTCACCAGATCCTCCGCCACGTCGGCCGCGACGCGCTCCGGCGCCCGGTCGAGCGGGTCGCCATAGCCGCCGCCACCGTTCCACCGGACGTAGAGCGCGTCCTTGCCCATCAGCGGAAACACGCCCCAGGAGACCGGGTCGCCCGCCGCCGCGTCCGCCGCACCAGGCTCGTGGCCGTCGCCTGCCTTCGCCCAGGCATATCTGTTCGGCGCTCCCGGAAAGCCGCCCGCCAGGCCGTCGCTCATCGGGTGGCGGTCGCCCTTGCCGGAGATCACGTAGTGGATGCCGCCGTCCGGCGCCTTGTGCGGGACGACGGCCAGCTCGCCGCCGGTGCCGCCGCGCCACAGGCCCGGCCCGCCGGAATCCGTCATGCGGCGCCGGAAGAGATAGCGGATCGGGAAGTTCGCCTCGACCGTCTCGACATTGGCCATGCGCGAGATCGGGTTCGGGATCTCGCCGCCGATGTCGACGCCGTCGGCGAAGGAGCGGGCGCCGCCGGCGCCCGCGAAGGTCTCGGTGAAGATTCCGATCGACTGGCCGCCCTTCTGGTTTCGACCGAACTTGAAGATCGCGAAATGGTTGGCGTGCCATACCGACGTCGCCTGCCCGCGGTAGCGGTCGCTCGCCGCCAGCATCTTGCCGATGGTGGCGCAGGCGGCGTTGTTGACCGACTGGATCGCCGCGACGGTCGCCACCGAGACCGGGGCGGGCCGCGTGCAGTTCACGATCGAGCCTTCGGGCGCGACCATCTCGACCGGCCGGATCACGCCTTCGTTCCAGGTGATGTCGTAGCAGAGCAGGGGGAACAGCGGCGCGAACAGGCCGCCGAGCGAGGCCCATTTCGTGCAGTTGATCGCATGGCGGCTCTGTTCGCTCGATCCGGTGAAATCGAAGACCAGCCGGTCGCCCGTCTTGGTCATCGTCAGCCTGACGGTCGCCGTCTCGCCGTTGACGTCGAGATACTGGCGCGACTGCCAGCTGCCGTCCGGCAGTTCGGCCAGGCGCGCCCGCAGCAGCGCCTCGGACTGGGTGATGAGCTCGGAGCCGGCATCGTCGACCGCCCGCGCCCCGTACTTTCTCGCCAGCGCCTGCATGCGTTCGCGCGCCACGTTGTTGCATGCGATCATCGAGCGCAGGTCGAGCATCACCATCTCGGGGGAACGCACCATGTTGAGGAGCGTGTCGACGACGTCCTGGACCATCTCGCCCTGGTCGACGATCCGGATGCCGGGCGAGGAGAACCCTTCCGTGAAGATGTCGGCGGACTGCGGACTGAATCCGCCGGGGTTCATCGCGCCGATGTCGTAGACATGCACGAAGCAGGCGCTCCAGGCGATCAGTTCGCCCTCGAAGTGGATCGGAGCGACCAGGTAGATGTCGGAGGTGTGCAGCGCGGCCGTGTAGGGATCGTTGAGCAGGAACACGTCGCCTTCGCGTATGCGCCCCTCGAAGCGCCGGATGATCGACTTGCAGGCTTCCGCCGCGCTGGTCAGGTGATGCAGGAAGCCGACGCCGCCCATCAGCAGCGACCCGTCGGCCCGGTAGAGCGAGACCATCAGGTCGTGGCCTTCGTTGGTGATCGCGCTGCCGGAGACGTGCTTCAGCGTGATCACCGCCTCGTCGATGATGCGGAACAGGCGATGGCGGATGATCGAGAAGGTCATCGGATCCATGGCTCAGGCCTCCATCTCGAGCACGATGTTGCGGTAGCCGTCCATCCGGGCCGTCTGTCCCTCCTGCACGGCGATGGTGGTGATCGGCGTGTGGATCACCGCCGGTCCCCGGAGCCGGTTGCCCGGCGACAGCCGCGAGAAGTCGTAGATGTCGGATTCGACCAGCCGGCCGCGCGCCTCCACGAAGATCGGCCGGCGGCCGATGCGCGCGCCCTCGCAGGCGGCCTCGCCCTCAGGCTCGACCGGCAGCTGCGGCCGCTGCATCCGGCCGCTCGCGGTGAGGCGGAACATCGTCATCTCGATGCCGGCCTCGCGATAGGCCGACCCCTTGCCGAACTTGCGCTCGTAGAGGCTCTCGAAGTCGTCGACGAGCGCCGCCATGCCGGCCGCGTCGAGCGGCGCCGCGGCGCGCACCGGCGTGGTGACCTCGTGCACCTGGCGGCGGTAGCGCAGGTCGACCGACCGGTCGAAGCGCATCGACGCCTCCGAAAAGCCCTCCGCCGCCAGCTGGCGGCGCGCCTGCTCGGCCAGCGGAGCGAAGATCGCCTCGACCGCCGCCGCGTCGACGTCCGACGGCAGCGTCGTGGTCGCCGAGTATTCGTGGCGGACGTCCGCGGTCACCAGTCCGAAGGCGCAGTTCACCGACGCCGTGTAGGGGATGACGATGCGCTTGACCGCCAGTTCCTCACCGAAGGCGGAGGCCAGCATGCCGCAGGTGCCGCCGAAGGCATGCAGCACGAAATCGCGCGGATCGAGGCCGCGCTCGACGGTGATGGTGCGGATCAGGTCCGTGATCTGGGCGGCGGCGATGCGGTAGATGCCGATGGCGGCCTCCTCGACCGAGACGCCGAGCGGATCGGCGATCTTCTCCTTGAAGATCCGGCGGGTGTCGTCGACGTCGAGCGTCATGGAGCCGCGCAGGAAATGGCTGGGCTCCATGTAGCCGATCAGGAGCATCACGTCGGTCAGCGTCGGCTCCGTGCCGCCGAGCCCGTAGCAGATCGGACCCGGCCGCGAGCCCGCCGAACGCGGACCGACCGTCGGGAGCCTGGTCTTGGGATCGAGCTGGACAATGCTGCCGCCGCCGGCCCCGATCGAGACGACGTCGATCTTCGGCGCGACGTAGTGGAAGCGGTCCACCATCGGCTCGCGCGCATAGTCGAGTTCGCCGTTCTGGATCACGCCCACCTTGAAGGTGGTGCCGCCCATGTCGGCGGCGATGATCTCGGTGTCGCCCATCAGGTCGCCGAGGAACTTCGCGCCGATGACGCCGGCGGCCGGACCGCATTCGATCATGCCGACCGCGCGGTCGCCCGATTCCGACGCCGGCAGCAGTCCGCCATAGCCCTGCATCACCATGGTCTGGCCGCGATAGCCGTTCTCGGCGAGCAGTCCCTCCAGCGAGCGCAGGTAGTCGCGGGTGACGCGGCCGGCATAGGCGTTGATCACCGCCGTCGAGGTGCGCTCGTATTCGCCCGGCACCGGCGCGATGTCGCTCGACAGCGTCACGTAGACGTCGGGCGCGACGCGGCCGATCAGGTCGCGCACGGCGCGCTCGTGGCTCGGGTTGAAGAACGACCACAGGAAGGACACCGCGATCGCCTCGACCTTCTTTGCCTCGACGAGGTGGCGCACCGCACGCTCGGCGCCTTCCAGGTCGAGTTCCTCGACGACCTCGCCGTCGCAGTCGATGCGCTCGCGGATCCCTCTGATCGCTCCGGTCGCCACCAGCGGCTCGGCGCGGTCGGTGCGTACCGGGTTCTTGATCCCGTCTTCGGTCAGGCCGGACCAGCGGCCATAGGCGCCGCGCGTCACCAGGAGCGTGTCCTCGAAGCCGTGCGTGGCGAGCAGGCCGGTCGGCGCGCCGTCCCGCGTCAGAACGGTGTTGTCCACGACGGTCGAACCGTGCACGAAGAGCGTCGTGCGTTCCAGCACGTGCCGGCGGTCCACCCCCATGATCTCCGTCGCCGAGGCGATCGAGGCCAGCACGCCGGTCGCGAAGTCCGGCGGCGTCGACAGCGCCTTGCCGATGTGGATCTCGCCGGTCGAGGCGATGATGATGGTGTCGGTGCAGGTGCCGCCGACGTCGGTGGCCACGATGTAGGTGGTCTCGCTCATGCCGTTTCCTGTCCCCCGTCCGTCCCCGCGGCCTGGTCTGCCAGCGCCTCGACCACGAGCAGGCGCCCGCCGGGTGCCGGGCTGCGCCAGCCCCGCAGTACGCCCGCCCGCGCGTGAAAACTGTCGCCGCGGCGCAGCAGCGTCTCCTCGCCGTCGAGCGTGACCGCTACGCCGTCGGCCAGCACGTATCCGAAGACGGCGTTCGCGGGCAGGCCCGCCATGTCGTCGCCGCCGACCTGCACGATGCGCGCCCGCATGCGGGGCGAGCGCAGCGTCCGCGTCAGCTCGACCGTTTCAGTTTCATCGGAGGCGGGCGTGTGATCTGAAACGGGGTCGCTCCGCCTGGCCGCCTCGACCAGGTCGTTGAGGTTCGCGCCGAGCACATCGGCGAGACCGACCACCGTTGCCAGGCTCGGATTGGTCCGCCCGGCCTCGAGGTCCCGCACGGCGCGCTCCGAAAGGCCGGCCGCGCGCGAGACCTGCGCGACGGTGCGGCCGGAGCGCTCCCGCAGGATCCGGAACTGTCGTCCGATCCTGCGGATTTCCGTCTCTCTGGAAGACAGGGACATCGCTTCGGCCTTCACCGGGCTTTCATTCATGCATGATGATGGACCGATCTGAAACGGCGTGTCAATGCGGTTTCCCATGCGGCAGCTTGTGCCTGCCGCGTCGCCGCGGCGCCGGCCGCTCCTCCCGGGGTCTGCTCCGGGATCGTCCTTCTCTACGGCTCCCGCACGAGCAGCCTCTCCGCCGCCACCACGACGGCGAAGATGGCGATGGCGAGCAGCGAGGACAGCACGATCGCGGCGTAGAGGCGGTCGGACTGGTAGTTGAAGGTCGCCTGGATGATCAGCGCGCCGAGCCCCTTGTCGGAGCCGATCCACTCGCCGACGATCGCGCCGATGACGGCGGTGGCCGAGCTGATCCGCAGCGAGGAGAACAGCAGCGGCAGCGAGCGCGGCAGGCGCAGGCGCCAGAACACCTCCCAGCGGCTGGCCGACAGCATGCGGAACAGTTCGTGCTCGCTGGGGCCGGCCGAATCGAGGCCGCGGATCATGTTGATCAGCGTCGGGAAGAAGCAGATCACCGCGGCGATGACGATCTTGGGCGTCATGCCGAGCCCGAAGATCAGGATGATGATGGGCGAGAGCGCCAGGATCGGGATGGTGTTGAAGAACAGCACCACGGGAAAATAGGCCGCCTGCAGGACGCGGCTGTGGACGAAGACGACCGCGAGCAGGATCGCGGCGAGGTTGCCGATCAGGAAGCCGGCGCCGGCCTCCACCGCGGTCGGCCAGAAATGGCCGGTCAGCAGGGCCGCGTCGCGCGCCAGAACGGCCATCACCGCGGTCGGCGTCGGCACGATGTAGGCGGGCACGCCGGCGAGCGGCAGGAGATACTGCCAGGCGATGATCAGCGAGGCTGCGCCGGCGAAGGGCAGCACCGTGCGGGCAATCGGCGGGAGCGGTGTCATGAAGCCTCCGCCAGCGCCGCGCGCAGTTCGGCCATCGCGGCGACCAGAGCGGGGTCCTCGCGCGTGCAGCGGTTCTGCGGCTGCTTGATCGGTTTCAGGTCGCGGTCGAGGAGGATGCGGCCGGGATTGGCGGCGAGCACGAGGACGCGCTCGCCGAGATAGGCCGCCTCGGCGATGGAATGGGTGACGAACAGGATCGTCGTGCCGGTCCGCCGCCAGAGGTTCAGCAACTCGTCGTTCAGGCGGTCGCGGGTGATCTCGTCGAGCGCGCCGAACGGTTCGTCCATGAGCAGAAGCTTCGGCTCGCCCATCAGCGCCCGCGCGATGGCGACGCGCTGGCGCTGCCCGCCGGACAGCTGGTTGGGATAGCGCTCGCCGAAGCCCGACAGGCCCATCAGATCGAGCAGGGCCTCGCTCCGGTCGGAGATCGCGCGGGTGAGCCGCGACCGCCCGACCTGGAGCGGCAGGCAGACGTTCTGGCGGACCGTGCGCCAGGGCAGAAGCGTGGAATCCTGGAAGACGAAGGCGACGTCGCGGCGGCTGCGCACGGCCGCGGCGGTTGCGCCGAGCACCTCGACTGTTCCGGCGAGCGGTGGCAGGAGGTCCGCCACGACGCGCAGCAGGGTCGACTTGCCGCAGCCCGAGGGGCCGAGGATCGACAGGAAGGAACCAGCCTCGACCACGAGGTCGAGACCGGTGATGACGGTGACGGGTTCCCCGGCCGTCGGATAGCCGACGTCGAGACCGACTGCCCGGACGGCCGGCTGCATCGGCTCAGGCGCCGGGGGCGGCGAGCTTCGGCCGGCTGTCGGCCGTCAGGTCGAGAATCGTCGTCGTGTAGACGTCCTCGGTTTTCGGGCGGCCGTTCGGATACTGCCCGACCTTGTCCAGCAGCGTCAGCTGGCCGTCGAGGGAATCGGGGCTGAACGTGCCCCAGCCGCCGGCGGCGGTGTTCCCGTCGAAGGAGAGCTTCAGGATCAGGTCGATGGTCTTCTGCTCCCAGCCGAGATCCATCTCCGGATAGGCTTCGACCATCATCTTGACGGCATCCTGCGGGTTGGCGTGGACGAAGCCCCAGCCCTTGGCCGACGCGCCGATGAACTTCGCCAGCGTCTCTGAGTCGCTCTCCACGGCGGCGTCGGTGGCGAAATAGACGTTGGCGTAGGAGTCGAGGCCGAGGTCGCGGACGAGGAGGTCGATGCGATCCTCGCCGACGACCGACAGCGCCTGGGTGTTGGTGATCCAGCCGCCGATGGCGTCGACCTCGCCGCGCACCAGCGGGCCCTTGTCGAAGCCGACATTGATGACGTTGACGTCGGCCGGCGCGATGCCGTTCTTCGCCAGGATCGCGTCCATCAGGAAGCGCGCCGTCGGCTGGATGCCGATGGTCTTGCCCTTGAGGTCTGCCACCGCCCTGATCGGCTTGCCGGGCTTGGAGGTCAGCGCGTAGGGGCCGGTGCGGAAGCCGCAGGCGATGATGCGGACGGGCACGCCGCTCGCTCGGGCGGCGAAGAGCTGCGGCGTCTCGGAGAACTGGCCGAGCTGGGCGGCGCCCGAGATCACGGGCGGCACGGTGGCGGAGTTCGGTCCGCCCGGGCTGAACGTCACCTCGAAGCCGGCCTCCTCGAAGTAGCCGTTCTTCATGGCGACGATGTCGCCGATCTGGCCGTTCGACATCAGCCAGTCGTACTGGATGACCAGCTTGGCGGCGGCCCGCGCAGACGTCGCCGAGAGAAGCTGGATGCCCGGCGCGAAGGCGAGCAGGCCTGCCGCCGCGCCGGTCTTCAGGAGGGTTCTGCGGTCGATGCGGTGGTTCGAGAATGCTGTCATGATCGTTCCCCTTTTCTTTGTCGGTTCATGCCGGTCCGGTGTCCGGCGCGGATCAGGTCACGGCTGTTCGTCGTGATAGTCGCCGGGGCCGCCGTCGAGCCAGGCATAGAGTTCCCAGAGCGTGCCGTCGGGATCGGTGAAATAGGCGCAGCGCGCGTTCCAGACGTAGTCCGCCGGAGGGCCCTGGAAGGGCACGCCCTTCGCCGACAGCTCGGCATGGACCCGGTCGATCTCGGCCGGCGCGTCGAGTCTCACCGCCACGCAGGCCTTGTGGGCCTCGCGCGGTGCACGCGCGTCGGAAACCCCGGTGTGGCGGTGGATGTGCCCGATCTCCCAGGCGGCGAGCGTGACGCCCTCGCCGTGGAAATCCGCGAAGCCTTCCGCCCGGCGGCGCAGGCGGAAGCCGAGCCTGTCGACGTAGAAGTCGACCGTGCGCTGGACGTCCTCCACCAGCAGGCAGATGTCGGAGATGCGGTGCTCCGTTCCGAAGGTCATGGCTTTATCTCCCCGGCTTTCTGATCGTTCCTGGAGTTCCTCAGATGCACGCCGACGCGCGCGGCGGCGCCGATGATGTGGCGGCGCATGGCGTCCGCGGCGGCGTCCGCGTCGCCGGCCGCCAGCGCCTCGTAGATCACCACGTGCTCGCCGACGTTGACGTCGACCAGATCGTGCAGCGGGTTGACCGCGCGGGCGTAGTGGATCGAACGGCGGATCTGCTCGCAGATGAAGGCGATGAAGGTGTGGATGTAGCCGTTGCCGGTCGCCCGCGCGATCTCCCGGTGGAAGGCCAGATCCGCCTCGATGCTGCCGTCCTCCCAGCGCTCCTCGCCGCCCATGCGGTCGAGCGCGGCCTTGATGGCGACGAGGTGCTCGGGCGTACGTCGCTCGGCTGCCAGCGCCGCCGCCTCCGCTTCCAGGATGCAGCGCAGCTCGAACAGCCGCTCCATGTTGTCGCCGTCCTTCAGCGCATCGCGGTCGATGCGGATGGCGGCCCGCTGCTCGGGCGCCCGCACGAAGGCACCCACGCCCTGCCGCGCCTCGATGACGCCGTCGGCCCGCAGCTGGGCCACGGCTTCGCGCACGACGTTGCGGCTGACGCCGAAGCGGTCAGCCAGCTGCTGCTCGGTCGGGAGCCGGTGGCCGGCGGGGAAACCGCCGTTCTCGATCTCGCGCGACAGCAGGGCTGCGACCCGCCCGGGAAGCGCCTCGAACGCGCCGATGCTGCTCGATCGTTCCTTCATGCCGATTCCTTCGCAAGCGGGATGAGGCATCCCGGATTCATCAGGGCGAGCGGGTCGAGCGCGACCTTCACCGCGCGCATCGTCTTTCGCTCCACCGCGCCCAGGCCGTTCCAGAACGCGTCCGTGCGGGCGCGGCCGATGCCATGCTCGGCGCTGATCGAGCCGCGGAACGCCTCGACGATCGCAAAGAGGCCTTCGGTGATGCGCCGCCCGTGCGCCTGCGCCTCGTGGCGCGGCATGCCGGTCGGCGGGAGGAGATTGAAGTGGATGTTGCCGTCGCCGGCATGGCCGTACACCTGAGGCGTCCAGTCGGGCCAGTCGCGGGCGGCGAAGGCGCGCGCCGCGGCGACGAAGGCCGCGACGTCGCCGAGCCGCACCGAGACGTCGCTGCGCACGTGGTAGCCGCGGCGCGCCTGGCCCTCGACGAGCCCCTCCCGGATCGCCCAGAAGCGGCGCGCCTGGGCCTGGCTCTGCGCCACCACGGCATCGCCGGCGAGGCCCTGCGCCAGCATGTCGGCCAGAAACCCCTCGAGCAGCGCGCGGCCGTCCAAACGCCGGCCGCAGGAGAGCTCGATCAGCACGTGCACGGGAAAGGTGGGCGACACGGGGGAGGCGAGATCCGCGTCGACCAGCCGCGCCAGCGGCAGGCATTCGGTGCCGATGATCTCGAAGGCGGTGACGAGTTCGGAGAGTTCCGCCCTCGCCAGGGCGCTGATCGCCATGGCGTCCTCGACGGATCCGACGCCGACATAGGCGGTCTCGACCGTCGCCGGTTTCGGATGCAGCTTCAGGCAGAGCCCGGTGACGATGCCGAGCGTGCCTTCCGAGCCGATGAAGAGCTGCTTCAGGTCGTAGCCGCGGTTGTCCTTGCGCAGGCCGCGCATCGAACTCCACAGCGAGCCGTCGGGCAGCACGGCCTCGAGCCCCAGGATCAGGTCGCGCGCCATGCCGAAGCGCAGCACGTTGACGCCGCCGGCATTGGTGGCCGCGTTGCCGCCGACCTGGCAGCTGCCCTGCGCGCCGAGGGCCAGCGGAAACTGCAGCCCGATCGCGTCGGCCGCATCCTTCGCCTTCTGCAGCGTGCAGCCGGCATCGAGGTCGAGCGTGGCGTTTGCCGCATCGGCACGGCGGACGGCGTCCAGCCGCGAGAGGCTCACGACGACCATGGCCTTGCCCGACGCGGGCGGGAAGGCGCCGCCGACCAGTCCGGTGTTGCCGCCCTGCGGAACGACCGCGATCCCGTGCCGCCGGCAGATGTCGACGCAGGCCCGGACCTCGCGGACCGATCCGGGTCTCGCCACCGCGACGGCATCTCCCGTCCAGTCGCCCGACCAGTCCGTGAGGAAGCCCGCCTTGTCCTCCGGCCGGACGAGCACGGCGGATTGGCCCAGCGCTCCGAGGAGGTCGGCGCGGAGGCTTTCCAGGGCTGGGCTGGCGGCAGGGGAGAGCACGGAGACTCCTCTATTGAGAAGTCGGATCATACTGTCATCCTACAACTTGGCAAGAGGGTGACCTGTTGCGGACCGGCACGGCGGGACGGGGTCGTGCCGGGCGTCCTCGCCAGGCGGGGGAGGTGAGACGCAGGGCACAGCCCGCGGCTGGCCCTTGATCACCGCTGGACCAAGGCCCGTTGCTCGCGCGGCGACACCCGTCCAACCTTGGGGATGGGAAGGTAACGGGTGTCTTGAAGCTCTCCGACTGCAGGCGCGTGATCCAGAAGACGCTGTGGGAGGCCGCCGCGCGGCGGCGCGCTTCAGCCGCAGGGGCGCGGCTCGCGCCCGGAGATCTCACTGTCGTCGGCGAGGATCCGCGCCGGGACCAGGGCTTCCTGCTGGAGCGGGCCCGCAGGTTCGGTCCGGTCTTCAAGGTCTGGATGCCGCACAAGCTGACGACCTGCATCGTCGGGCACGCATTGTCCCGCCGGTTCCTCTCCGAGAACGCCGCCAGCCTGCGGGTCGGCACCCCCGATCTCTCGCCGCTGTTCCCGCATGGGTTCCTGCGCGGGATGGAAGGCGAGCCCCACAGGTTCTACCGGAAGCGGCTGGCCGAGGCGTTTCGGGCAACGCCGGTCGCGCTCGACGATCCGGTCGCGCGCGTGGCCGTCCGGAACTGCCTGGCCGACCTCGGGGAGCGGCCGCAGCCGGTCGGCGCCTCCGCGCTCCGCAGCCGCATCCGTGACCTGACGACGGACCTCATGCTGTGGTTCGTCCTTGGCGTCCACCCGGGTTCGGACCTCGCGCGACGGCTGGCCCAGGAGTGCGAGGCCTATGCGCCGGATGGGGCCTTCCTGGTAGCGAGAAGGCGCCACCGCCGCGCCTTCCGCGGGATCCGCGAGCTCGTTGCCGGGCATGCTCGGGCGCTGAAGGCCTACCGGTCGCCGCCGGGCCTGCTCGGTCACTTCGTCCGCACGGACACCCTGGACGAGACCGTGCTCGGCAACCTCATCCAGATGGTCGTGGTCGCCAGCTACGACCTTGCCGGACTTTGCCTGTGGCTGCTGAAGCACGTGGCCGACGATCCCGGGACCGCGGCCTTCGCGAGGAGCGGTCCGGCCGAGGGCGCCGGCGCGCTGCGGGCGGCCTCGGCGATCGCGCGCGAGACGTTGCGCATGGAGCAGAGCGAACTGCTGCTGCGGGTTGCGACGCAGGACATCGTTTTCGACGGCTTCTTCATCCCCAGGCACAGCCATGTCCGGATCTGCGTCTGGGAGGCGCACCACGATCCGAGGGTCTTCGACGAGCCCTTCCGGCACGACTGCCGGCGGTTCATGGACGGGAGAATCGGCGCGAGCGACTACGCCCCCTTCGGCATGGACAGGCACCGCTGCCTCGGTGCCGACTGGAGTTTTGCGGTGGGCGAGATCTTCGTCGAGGAACTGGTCTCCCGATTCGGTCCGGAGATCGTCAGCGACGGACCGCCGGAATTCGGGCGGTTCCACTTCCAGCCCAGCGGCAGGCTCGCGGTCGCCTTCACCCGTGCCGCGCGGCCGCGCGGCTGAGTAGCGGCGCGGGCGCAGCATCGCGCCCGTCGTGCTGCCGGAACCCGGAGGGGCCTTCAGGCCGGCGGATCCTTCCTCTGCGCCATCAGGCTGCCGAGCGTCCCGATAATGCTGGAGATCGCGTAGGGCTTCTCGCAAGTTGCGACATTCGCGTAGCCGGCCGGGATCGAGGATGCATCATAGCCGGTTGTGAAAACGATCGGGATTCCGCGGGCCGCCAGATGGTCGGCTGCGGGAAAGACCGTCTCGCCGCCGAGATTCACATCGAGAAGCGCGAGGTCGATCACCGCTTCGGAGCGGGCCAGCTGCAGCGCCGCTGCGAGCCGGCCGACGGGGCCGATGACCACCGCTCCCGCCTGCTGAAGCTCTCGTTGCAGTTCGTCAGCAAGCAGGTACTCGTCCTCCACGACGAGCACGCGGCAGCCTCGAAGGGTGTCTTCAGTCATCGGCCGTCTCCGCCGCGTTCGAGGTTCCGGAAACAGGCACGGAGATCGTGCAATGGACCCCGTCCGACCCGAGTTCGTAGGTGGTGCGGGCACCGAGCTGGTAGGGCAGGGCCCGCTCGACCAGTTCCCGCCCCTGCCCGGTGCCCGACGGACGAGCCCCCGCCGCGGGCATCGTCACGCCGCTTTCCCGCCAGTCGATGTGGAGCCACGGCTCCCCGGCGGGTCCCGCCCGTTCGAAGGACCAGCCGACCGTCAGACGTCCGGCGCCGGGGCCGAGGGCTCCATACTTCGTGGTATTGGTCGCCAGTTCGTGGAGCGCCATGGCCAGGGTCTGGACGGTCGACGACCGCAGCCGCACGCCCTTCGGTCCGCTGAGGGCCACCCTGTCGGAACCTCCGGCCATGGCGGCGAACTCGACCTGGACGAGTTCGTCGAAGGTGACGCGGTCGTGCTCGTTCAGCCGCGACAGCAGGCCCTGTGCCCGGGCCATGGCCTCCAGGCGGTCGCGGAAGCGGTCGCGAAAATCGGCGATGTCGATGCTGGTCTGCGCCGTCCGGTCGGCCATCGAGCGGACCACGCTCATGAGGTTGCGGGTCCGGTGCTGGAGTTCGGCGACCAGTACCTTCTGCCGCTCCTCCATTTCCCGCCGGTCGGTGGTGTCGACCATGGCCCCGATCATCCGGTGCGGCCTGCCGTCGCAATCGTAGAAGAAGCGGCCGCGGCCGAAGAGCCAGTGCACCGAGCCGTCCGGGTGCACCACACGGAACTCCCGGACATACTCCCGCCGCGCCTCCATGGCCTCGCGGAGAGCGGATTCCGTCGCTTCCCGATCCTGCGGGTGGATGCGCCCGCTCCACGCCTCGTAGCTCGGCGTCACTTCGCCCACCGCGTAGCCTTCCATCCGGAAATGCTCCTCCGACCAGTGGACCTCGCCCGTGCGCACGTTCCAGTCCCACAGACCGAGCCTGCCGACCTCGACCGCGCTGCGCAGCCGCTCCTCGCTCTCCCGCAGAAGCCTGTGCGCGTCCCGTCTGTGCGTCACGTCCTGGCCGATCTTGATGAAGCCCGTGAGGCGGCCGGCGGGATCGCGCAGCGCCCGGACGGACCCCTCGATGAAGACGTGCGAGCCGTCCTTGCACAGATGCCATCTCACGTTCGGCGCGACGCCGTCTCTGCGGGCGGTTTCGATCTCCCGGAGATCCTCTCCCGCCGCCCGATCCTGCGCCGTGAAGAGGATCGACCCCGTCTGCCCGATCGCCTCGTCCGCGCTCCAGCCGAAGACCTGTGCCGCGCCCGGGAGCCAGTCGGTGATGCGGTCGTTCTCGTCGGTGATGAAGATGGCGTAGTCGCTGGCCGCTTCGACGGTGAGGCGAAAGCGCTCCTCTGCGGTGCGCAGCGCCCGGAGCTTGAGGATACGGTCGACGACCGGCCCGAGGATCGTGGCGTAGGTGCGCAGGAACTCGGTGTCATCCCGGTCGAATTCGCGCGGCTCGGTCGCGTCGACCTGCAGCAGGCCGAAGGCGCGGCCACCCGGCAGGAGGATCGGCACGTTGGCGAGCGCGCGCACGCCGGCCTGCCGCATGAAGGCGGGGACCCCGAAGCGGTCGTCGCTGTCGATGTCCTGGCTGATCACCGGCTTGCGTTCCCGGATCGAGAAGCTTTCCGAGGACGCTTCCTTCATCGAGAGGCGGGTTCTGCCGACGATGTCTGACGCCCAGCCCACACCCGCGCGAACGAGCAGGCTTTCTCCGCCCTCCTCGATTTCGAGCACCTTGGCGCGGCCGGTCTCCATCGCTTCGCCGACGAGTCGGCAGGCTTCGGTCAGGATGTCGTCAAGGTCCTCCGACTGGAGCGCGAAATCGCCGAAATCGGCCAGCGTCCGCTGGCGGCGGAGCAGCACGTCTTCCCGTCTTGCATTCATGCCAGGCACTCCCTGCCCGGCATCAACGCGGCAACCGCCCGTGAGATGCAATTCGATGCGAGGTCCCGCCGTAACCCCTCGTTGCAGGTTGCGACCCCGTGCATGCGCGGGCGAGGGGGACGTCTCGCGGACGGCCTGCCGCCGTTCCGGATCAGATCAACTGCTGCTCGGCGGGAGTGGTGACGATCAGTCCGTCCAGATAGGCTGCGACGCGGATCTGGCAGCTCAGCCGCGAGTTCGGCCGGACCGCGTCGACGAATTCCAGCATGCCCTTCTCCATCGGTTCCGCGGACCCGACGACGTCCAGCCATCGTTCAGCGACATAGACGTGGCAGGTGGCGCAGGAGCAGGCGCCGCCGCAATTGGCTTCGATTCCCGGCACGCCGTTGGAGATCGCAGCCTCCATGACCGTCGCGCCTTCGACGCCGTCGACTTCGCGTTCGCTGCCGTCATGCGCCCTGAACACGATCTTGACCATGAGTGGGTTACCTCGCTGCCATGTTCGGGAATGTGATCCGGCGACGGCGCTCAGCGCCGCGCCACGAGTTCGCGGAACTGGGCCTGCTCCAGGCGAAGTCCTTCGGTCAGCGGCAGGCGGCCGCCATCCACGATGGCCCGCTTGGCGGCGACGAGGCCGGCCCTCGGCATGGCCGAGAAGCGCCTGATCCAGGTGTCGAAGTGGGTTTCGGCGCCTTCCACCGGCACGACGGCCTGCAGCAGGCCGATCGCCAGCGCCTCCTCGGCGTGCACGCTGCGCGCCGACATGATGATCTCCGCCGCGCGTCCGGCGCCCACGAGCCTCGGCAGTCGCTGCGTCGCGCCGGCACCCGGGATCGCGCCGCGCGCGATTTCGCGCAGCACGAATTCGGCTCGGGCCGTGCCCACCCGCATGGTGCAGGCCAGCGCGAGTTCCGTACCGCCGCTGGCCGCCAGCCCGTCCACGAGTGCGACCGACGGCTGGGGCAGTTCCTCCAGCCGCAGCAGGGCGCGCATCCACCAGTCGAAGGGGGCTGACGGCTCCTGGCCGCCGGCGAGCGCCCGGATGTCGTCCAGGGCGGCGCCGGCACTGAACATGCCGTCCACGCCGCTGCGCAGGGCGACGATGCTGATGGAGTCGTCCCTTCCCAGCGTCTCCAGCATCGCGTCGAGGTCGCGCAGGCTCGAGAACGGGAAGCGGTTTTCCGGCGGACTGGCGTAGGTGAGGATCCCCACCGGACCGTTTTTCGTAAGCGACCAGCTCAAGCGTTGCCCTTTCCCCTGGGATCGAGAAGAATTTTGCCCACCGTGGAGCGCGAGGCGATCTCCCGCAGGGCGTCCGCGGCACGATCGAGCGGCATGACCGAGTGGATCCGGGGTGTGCAGAGGCCGCGCCGGTGAAGCGCAAACAGGCTGTCGAGCGCGCGCCCGCCGCCTTCCGGTTCGCGCAGGAAGTCCATCAGCCAGAAACCGGAAACCGTACGCGACCCCGCGATCAGCGCCCCCGTCGCCACCTGTCCCGGCTGGCCGGACGAGGTGCCGTAGCAGACGACGCGGCCGCGCGGAGCGGTCGCCTTCAGCGATTGCGCGAAGACGTCGCCGCCCGACCGGTCCAGCACCAGGTCGAAGGGGCTGCCGCCATTCGCAGCGACCGCGCGCTCGGCCAGCGCCTCTGCCTGCGGTTCGATCGCGGCGTCGGCGCCCGTCGCCACGGCCAGGGCGCGCTTCTC
>Ga0208243_1000498_pt1 | contig 21735 bp, 16 predicted proteins | sample Subbio2Aug_QV12A_FD_184826 | JGI IMG/M metagenome (GOLD analysis project Ga0208243, IMG submission 184826) | Serpentinite rock and fluid subsurface biosphere microbial communities from McLaughlin Reserve, California, USA - CR12Aug_QV12A (SPAdes) | ecosystem: Environmental > Terrestrial > Deep... | reverse complement strand
GGTTTTGGCAGTTTTTTTGCTGTCCGTGTTGTTGTTGTTGTTGTTGTTGCAACCGAAAACTGTGATTAAAAAACCAATTGTCAATATTCTATACGTTGTCGTCATAGGCTTGCTTGTAACGGTTTCGGGCTTTGCGAAGGTGGCGATTTTCACCACAAAACTACCTACGAAGCACGGTCTTCAAATTTACGAAAAACTGTCATACGAAGCACTGCACCGCCACTTTTGCAAAACCCGTGTTGGCAGCTGGTGTTCTTGTCCACCGTGTCTGTAAACCATTGTCACTATTGAGTTTTCGTCAATGTCAGTCTGCTTTTTTGTCCTTGTCGGATTGAGCGTAGGAGTATTTTTTATTTTCAGAAGGGGAGGAGATTTTTTTTAATTCAATTTTTCTTGGGTCGGAAAGGTGGAAGCTCTTTTGCAAACTTCGGTCTGCGGGGTGGCTTGTAGCGGTTTGCAAATGTGCTTACACCTGTGGGCGGGTTATTCCAAGAACAGTTTGTTTAAGAAATATCGTTCTTTTTTGTCGTCCCAAATCAACCAAGTATTTTTCTTAGTGGAATAGATTTTCTTTAGGAACTCTGAATTGTCTGCATAATTGTTTGTTAAATTCTTCCTTGTCAAATGGTAAATTGGGTCATTTAGTGTTTTACTGAAATGGTATGAAGTTCTTGTCGGGGAGTAAATGATGTAAATTATAATTCCCTTATCGCAAAGAACCTTGTAGTGTTTCTCTTTAAATATCCTAATGAACTGTCCACGATGGTCAGTATATCCCCAAATGTCAGCACGTTTGTGAACTATGCTTGTGTCAGGTGTTTTTAGTTCAGGGTCTTTGTTTATAAAAAATCCTTTTGGCCAAAGTGTATAACCTTTCTTGTAGTTGGGAAAACCATTGGTAATTTTTCCATTCACATAGTCATTATACGTCAAGTAAAATCCCGAAGAATCATTGGGCATTTCAATAGAACGTTGAGCAAACAAGGTTGTTGAAAAACCTGCAAACAAAATCAGAATAATTAAATACCTAACTTTCATTTTAGATGTTCTGTTTTACGATAAGCCCAATAAAAAACTTGTGGCAACACGGTTAGCGATAGAATCATACAAATGAGTAAACCGCCAACAATCATAATTGCCAAGGGTTTTTGAATTTCAGAACCCATTCCTGTTGAAAGTGCAGCAGGCAATAATCCCATTGAACCCATCAGAGCAATCATTACAATTGGACGAATACGACTATGAACCCCATTAGAAATGGCTTCGTGTAAACCCATTTTTCGCATATTTTCTTTCATTACAGCAATCAAAATGATACTGTTGATGGTATTCACCCCAAACAAAATGATAAATCCAATACCTGCGGAAATTCCAAAAATAGTTTGCGTTACCCAAAGCGAAATGAATCCACCAATAAATGCATACGGGATGGTGCTTGCTGCAATTAGCGTGTCTTTGATTGTTCCGAAATTGAAGTAGAGCAAGAACAATATCAATAACAATACAGCAGGAACAATTACAGCCAATTGTTTACTTGCTCTTTCTTTGCTTTCAAATTCTCCTGCCCAAACTAATTTGTTTGCTTTTGGCAACTGCACATTTTCAGCAACTTTCTTTTTTGCTTCTGCAATCGTGCTTCCCAAATCCCTACCTTCGATGCTAAAACCAACGGCTATGTAGCGACTGCTACCTTCACGGTAAATGAATGTTGGTCCGGTAATAAAATTGATATCAGCGATTTCACGCAATGGGATTTTTTTACCGCCCATAGTAGGTATCAGTATTTCTCCAATCTTTTGCTGATTGTCTCTGTATTCTTTTTGAAAGCGAATACGCACATCAAACATTCTTTCATTTTCGTAGAAAGTTGTTGCTGCTCGTCCGCCAATTGCCATTTCAATAACGGCTTGAGCATCTGCCATTGCTACACCATATTTACCCATTTTCACTTCATTCAATTTGATTCTTAATTCGGGCAAGCCAATATTTCTATACACATTCAGGTCAGTTATACCCTCTACATTTTTTATACTATTGGCAACTTGGTCGGCATACTTTTCCAGTTCAAATAAATCGTCTCCGAAAATTTTAACTACCAACGAGCTTTTTACCCCTGCAACATATTCTTCCACATTATCCTGAATGGGTTGGCTGAATCCAAAAACAATTCCCGGATAGGTTTGTAAAACCTGCCTCATTTCATCTATCAAACCATCCTTTTTAATGTTGCGTTTCCATTCCTTTTCGAGATGTAGTTGGATGTGAAATTCTATATTAAAAAAGCCTGTCGGGTCAGTGCCGTCATTGGGTCGTCCTACCTGATTCAGAACAAATTTTACTTCTTCAAATTCACGCAACTTGGCTTTCATTTCTTTGGCTAAGCGTTGCGATTCTTCAATGTTCACGCTGTTGGGTAAAGTTGCCCGAACGTAGATAGCTCCTTCATTGAGTTTAGGAATAAATTCAGAACCATAAAAAAGAAAACTAACGGTACAAATAGTTAAAATAGAAGCAAAACCAATGAGCGTAATTCTTCTTCTTCGGTTACTCCATAAAAAGAGTTTGAAAAGATTATTGCGGAAAAAGCGGGAAATGAAATTCTCTTTTTCAACAATGTTTTTTTTCAACAATACTTTACACAATGCAGGAACATACGTAATACTTAATAAGAGAGAGCCAAGCAATGCGTAACCCAAAGTAAATGCCAATGGAGAAAACATTTTGCCTTCTACTTTTTGGAATGAGAATATAGGAAGCAGAGCGACAATCAAAATGATTTGAGCAAAAACAATATACGTGGCAACACTTCCAGCACTTTTCTTTATTAAGCCCATTTTACTGATTCGGTTGAATTTATCCATCCCCAAATGGTGGGCTTTCCGCTCCATTGCTACAAAAACAGTTTCAACTATTACAAGTGTTCCTTCCAACAATAATCCAAAATCAATGGCTCCCATTGAAATAAGGTTAGCGGGCAATCCTTGTATGCGAAGCATTACAATTGCAAACAGGAATGAAAGGGGAATAACGGAAGCAACAATTACCGTAGTTCGCCAATTGAACAAAAAGATAAAAACAATGATGGAAACGAGTAAAATACCTTCTACAATATTTTTGCTAACAGTGTTTACTGTGGCATTTACCAATTCTGTTCTATCAATAAAGGGTTCAATCTTTACATCTTTGGGTAAAATTCTTTCATTCAAGTCGGCAATCTTTTCCTTTACCCTTGCAATTACCTCACCCGGATTTTCACCCCGAAGCATCACTACAATGCCCTGAACCAAATCTTCTTCATCTTGTAAGCCCACTACGCCCAATCTTGGTTTGGCAGAAACTTTAACTTCTGCTACGTGTTTCACCAAAATGGGAGTCGTTCCTTTGGTTTCAATCAAGATATTTTCAATGTCCTCAATGCTTTCTAATAGCCCAACACCACGCACTACATAGGCTTGCGAACCTCTTTCAATTACATCACCGCCAACATTGACATTGCTCTTTGATACGGCTTCAAAAACTTCCAAAGGAGACAGGTCGTAATTCGCCAATTCGGTGGGATTGATTTTGATTTCATAAATTTTTTCTTCTCCTCCAAAACTCACCACATCTGCCACTCCCGGAACAGCAACCAATTCTCTTTCAATAACCCAATCGTGTATTGCTGTTAGTTCTTTAATGGGACGGCTACTTTTTATTACATAGCGAAAAATCTCTCCTGTTGCTCCGTAGGGCGGTTCAATTCCTGCATCTGCTCCGTCAGGTAAATCAACCCCTTGCAAGCGGTTGGCAGCGTATTGTTGAGCATAAAAATCATCTACCTCATCTTCAAAAATTACGGTAACTACCGACAGACCAAAAAGAGAAATGGAACGAACACTTGCCTTTTTAGGAATGGTGTTCACTGCCTTCATAATTGGCAGGGTTACAAATTTCTCTACTTCCTCTGCACTTCTTCCGGGCCATTGGGTAATGATTCTTGCACGGGTATTGGTTACATCTGGAAAGGCTTCAATAGGCGTATGGATATAACTGATAATCCCTGCAATTAATAGTAATGCAGTAAGAAAGAAGACGATAATCGAATTCTTGAGTGAAAAAGCAACGATACCTTGAACAAATTTCTGCATAACAATTAGTTGTTGAAGTTTTTAATCTGTTCGTAAATCAGCAGATGGTTCTTCGTGATGATTTTTTCGTTTTCACTTAAACCGCTTGATAGGAATGTTGTGCCGTTGCTCTTCGTAAGAATTTCTACTTGCCTTACTTCAATTTCACAATCAGATTTATACACCACCACATAGTTTTGATTGTTATCAAATACCATTGCTGCTGTTGGAATACTCAGGGCTTCTGTTTTAAGTTCTTTTAGAGCGTTTACATCAACCAACATCCCCGGTTTTAATTTCAAATCGGTATTCTGCAAGACTACCCTTGCTTTCATCACTTTTGCGTCTGCATCTAAAACCTGTGAAATAGCTGCAATTTTTCCTTTAAATAGTTCGTCAGGATAAGAAAGAGTTTTGATGATTACTTCCATCCCCGGCTGTATGTTCTTTACGTTGGTAGCATATACATTTACCAAAACCCAAACTTCATTCAGGTCGGAAATGGTAAACAGGGGTTCGCCTTCAGCCGATATTTGCTGACCTGCTGCAATGGATTTTGCCGTAACTATTCCCGTAGCGGGTGATTTTATTAGAAAAACACCTTTCTCTGAACTGGCACTAAAAAGACTAAGGTTGGCATTGATTTTTTCTAGTTCAGCTTTTAAAATGGTCAGTTCGCTTTGTGCTTCCATCAAATCTTTTTGAGAAGCTACGCCATCATCAAACATTGACTGAACACTTTGCAACTTTTTTTCTGCCACTTTTATTTGAGCATCAATAGTTTTCGATTGTGATTGAAGTTCTAAAAGTTGCGAACTTTTCAATTCGGCTAATACTTGCCCTTTGGTTACTTTATCGCCCAAAGAAAAATAGGTGTTGGAAATAATTCCACCCACCAAACTCACAAAATGAATGACCTTATCAGGATTGGGTTCTACTGCACCTGTCAGCGGAATGCTCTCGGTAACGATTTGATTTACGGGACTTACTGTTTCAATTATTACTTTGAAATTTTCGCCCAAACAATAGTCTTTACTTTCCGTTGAGTTGCTTTTTTCTTCCGAATTTCCGCAACCGCTTAAAAGAAAGCTAATTGCCAAACAACCGATAATTGTATTCTTGAGTGATACGCTGTTCATTTTATACTGATGTTTTTATTTAATCAAATCTGTTCCTACCGAAAAATTCAATTCTTCTACTTTATCGTTAACCTCTTTTCCTGCTTCCAAAATGATTTTTTTGTTTTCCAGATAAGCGTCCAAAAAATCAAGGTATTCAAGCAAACTCATATTGCGATTGGTGAAATTCCTGGTATATGCATTCAGCAAGTCGTCCAATGTCTTTTCATAATCAGGCTCAATGCTTTCGTAAAATTGCAGGGAAGCATTTAGGTTTTGCCAAGCCAAAACGATTTCATTGGTTATACTTAAAGTCTGTTGTTCGAAACGGATTTTCGATTGTTCAATACCTAAGTTGGCATATCGAATATTTCCCTGATTTCGGTTGAATACCGGTAAGTCCATTGCCACACCAAACCCAACGAAATTATACATAAAGTTTCCGCCTCGGTCATAGCCTCCTTTTAGTGTTACGTTTGGCGTTCTTTGAGCTTTTTCGTAAGCATATAATTTGCTGAAATAGGTTTGGTCTAATTCAGCAATTTTTAAATCGGGTCTTGTTGATTTTGCAGTGTCTAACAATGCAGCAAGGCTTATCAGTTTGAAAGATTCAGCATTTTTCAAATATGCTTCATCTGTTAATACCAATTGAACATTTGCAGGCAATCGCATGAGCAATTTGAGTTCCTTTTGCGCTTCGTTTATTTCTTTGTTCAACTCATTGATTTGCTTTGAAAATTCCAATTCCAATGCCTTTAACCTGATGTATTCACCTTTGGGAATATTGCCCAATTCCATTTGCTTTTGATAAGCTTGGGTGAGCTGCCTAACGCTGCTGATTTGATTTTGGTAAATGATTCTATTGAATTGCAGGTATTGTAGTTGTGTAAGTTGCTGTCGGAACTCAATTTTCAGATGTCGCATTAAATCTTCAAAATACTGCTTTGATTTTTCAACATTTACTTGTTCCAAAGCCGTCAATTTTTTTCGTTTTCCGGCAGTAAGTATGAGTTGTTCAATGGAAAAGCTGATTTGTTGGTTTCTTCCAAAGTTACCTCCATTAAATCCCTGCAATTCCTGACCAAATACTCCCAACTGTTTTTGTGTAGCCCATAGGTTTATTTCATCTAAAGAAACCGTTGGGTTTGGCCATAGCTTGGCTTGCAATACCATTGCTTCGGCTTTTGGCACTTCCAATCTTTCGGCAATGAGCAGCAAATTCTCTTTAAGAAAAACGGCTTCACATTGTTGTCGGCTAAGTTTCAAGGTATCTTGAGCCATAGCCTGAAAAGAAAAACATAGAAAAAGGATTGTTGTTGCTCCGTATTTTGAAATCTCCATTATGAACCTGCACTTAATTAAAGTGCAAAAGTGGAACGAACAACCTTAAAAAGACCTTAAAGCCGATAAAATTTAGCTTAAGGGGAAGGTGATTTCAAACACATTCTGATTTGGTGATGGACTGGAATAGTGTATCGTTGCAGAATGCATTTCAAAAATTCTTTTGGATAGCACAAGACCCAAACCAAAGCCCGTTTTGTCTTGGCTGTTATGCCCTCTGAAAAAATGGTTAAAGAGAAATTTTTCTTCGTCTGATGTTATCGGAACACCCGAATTTGATACAACGATTTTTAATTTGTCTGATTTCGTGCAGTCGAAAAGTATAATTGCCTTTGCATTATCGCTGTATGTAAGGCAGTTACTCAAAATATTCAGGAATGCCTGCTTAATAAGTGATTGATTGGCTTTAATTTCAAGAATAGATTCACTGAATTGTTTGGGTGTATAATTCACCTCGAAATGAAAATCGGGAGATATGATGTTTAATTCAGCAATGGTGTCAAAAATTAATTCATCTATACGCAAAAGTTGCTTTTTGATTTTATTACCTGATTCAATTTTGGAAATATCCAGTAAGATACTGATGATGTTTCCCAAAGATTTTGTTTTTACAATTTGAGATTGAATATCTGCTTTGAGTGCTTGAGATTTTGCATTCCTCTCTATTTTCTCCAATTCGGAAACCAAGATGGCAATAGGCGTTTTTAGCTGATGCGAGATGTGGTGAATCGTGTGTTTTTGAAAGGCGAAGGCTTCATTTGTTCTTTGAATTAATTGATTGAATTTTACGGTCAGATACTTTAGTTCATAGGAATTTGCATCGCTCTGTAAGGCTAATATATTTTCACTTTCAATATCCAGTTTCCCTAATTGTTCTGCTATTTCTGTTATCGGCTTTGCAATTCTTTTTGATAAAAAAACAGTAACAAGTAAAACAATTGTGGAAATAATTGCCGTGATTCCAATAAGCACGTTCCTAAGGAATGTAAGTTTAGTATAACCAAATGCATCATAGGCTTTGCTGATGGCATAAAAGTGATTTGCGTCATTCTGAATATAAACTGCGATGATGTCGTATTTATCTTCTTTGGTTTCAATCCACTGTTTAGCAGGTGATAAGCCGTTCAAAAGATTATCGGCATTATTTATCGGTAAATCATCAATGCTTTTATAAATTAAATTTTTGTGCTTATCATAAATCAACATTTTTTCATCATAAAAATCGTGAATAGTGTGCTTGTCCATTATTGAGCTAAGATTTTCGCTTAGCTCTTTGTATTCGGCAATTAGTCCAATGGTATATTTTATTTTCTCTTTTTGCCTTTGATGAAATTCCTCTTCTCTATATTCAGAAAAAAGCAAATAAATTATTACTGACGAAATAATTGTAAGCCCAATTACAGTAGTGGAAAAGAAGAGTAATATTTTGTTCCTTATTTTCATTTTGCATCAAGGTAATATCCAAATCCCACTTTTGTTTTGATACTGCTTTTATTGAATGGCTTATCCAATTTATTGCGTAGAAAATTGATATATACTTCAATGGTATTGGTGTTGGCATCAAAAGAAGTTCCCCAAATTTGTTTTACCAAATCCGCTTTTGAAACAATTTCTCCCGGACGTTGAATTAATTTCAAAAGTATTTGAAATTCCCTTGGAGTTAAAACGATTTCATTATTATCCCTAAATACTTTTTTAGTCGAATCATTCAGCGTAATATCATCAAAGGTGAAAACAGGCTCAGTTGAATATAAATTCTGTCCTTTTCTTTTGATTAAGGTATTTACTCTTATCAGTAATTCCCTCATAAAGAAAGGCTTTGTTAAATAGTCGTCTGCACCACAGTCAAACCCCTGAATTTTGTCTTCCAATTCGCTAAATGCGGTCAACATAATAATGGGAGTAGCAATGTTGGTTTTTCTGAAATCTTTGCATAACTCAAACCCATTTTTACCGGGTAGGTTAATATCCAAAATAATGCAGTCAAATTGTTCTCTTTTGGTTGTCCGTTCTGCCAAAGAGCCGTCAAATAGTGTTGTTACGTCATAGCTCTCCGCTTTTAGTGCTTCACTAATGTTTTTGTTTAATGTATGGTCGTCCTCTATTATTAAAACTTTCATAAATGCAAAACTACTGAATGTAAAGATTATTGCTGTCGTAGCGTTGGCAAAAAAAGGCTCTTTGGATTTTGCCTGAAGGGTTGTCTTGTGCGGTTGGGGCAAAAGCCAATGTGCCGTTTGCGGGTAGCTCTAAAATTACTCGCTTGTTTGATTTCTCTTTCAGCGGTGCTCGTGAATCGCTTCGCTTATTTGAATTAAAAAAAATGTGCGGTGGGGAAAATAAAAAATACAGAAGCGTAGGCAATGAGTGTCGGCTTACACGTTGGTCGTTTGTTCTATCGTTAATATGTCCTTGTCCACTTGTCAAAATGGTTTACTTTTTTTCAGTTTTTAGCCTTCTGTATGTCGTTGCACGGTCGTCTGTTACACTTGCTGCCAACGTTTTGCGGCTTTGCGTTCGTGCGGGATTTCAGGGCACAAAACTGTCAACCCAGCACTAAAGTTAAATTGAAAAACTGCACTTGAATTTAAGCACTTCACCCCGCATGACGCAAAACCGCTGTTACCAGCTGGCGTTCTTGTCCACCGTGTCTGTAAACCATTGTCATTGTTGAGTTTTCGTGTCTTTGTCGTGTTGGTCTGTGTGTCGGGTGTTTTAATTTTTTCAGAAGGAAGGGAGAAAAAAAATTGAATTTCTTTCTGCGTTGGGAAAAGCACACTCTTTGCCAAGTTTTGGCTTGTGTGTCGGCTTGTGCGACTTGGCAATGTGTGTGCTTTTGTGCGTTGGCTTGTCATTGTCATACCGTTGTTATTGAGTTCGCCAATCTTTTTTCATTTCCTATTCTTGTCGTATAGTAACGCTGTTCAATTCCGTAAAGTAGTTTTTTCAAGTCTTCTTCGTTTGATATTGAAAAGTTCTCGTCATTCTCGTCAAATTCCAAGTCTGCACAATATTCTCTGATGTAACTGAAAATTTGTTTTTTCTCTTTTGGCTTGAATTTCTTCAATGTCTCTTGAGCCATTGCAATACGTTTTCTGTTTGCTTTTTTCACACTGTCTGCCGTGAAACTCTCGTCCAGATTGATAAAGTCATTTTGTAAAAACTCTTCAGTTTCTTCCTGTGTCGCTTCTTTGTAGAGTTCGTAAATGCCTTTGAAAATTGTTGTTATAGCTGGAAGTCTTTTGAAATACAAAGTGTCATCATCTTTTACATAAATCGCATCTGGAATTTCATTTATTACAATTATTGGAGAGTCAACTAAGTCGGGTTGGTCGGAAATTGAAAAATACTTTTTACGGATTATTTGGCTTGATGAAAGTTTCTGAAAACAGTAAACACCTGTTTGATAAGCAACCAAATATTCCACATTGGTATATTCTGCTCTTGGCAACTGGTTGTAGTCGGTTGAAATAAATCGTGTAGTTAAAAAGTCAATGCAATATTCCTTTTCTGAAAATTCGGTAACGGCAAACCATTCATCATCTTCCAATTTGTAATCGGAATTGTATTCAACGGCATTGTTCAAATCGTCAGGCATATCAAATATTTGCCTGTTGGAAATCACTTTGAAAAAGTTTCCGTTTCTGCCTTTCGTTTTTGCTAAAAGATGATTCATGGTATTACTTGTCTTTATCTATGAATGTAAAATCATTGATGCGTTTCAGGTTTGGAAAATTCAGTCCGCTTGGGTTTTTCAAATTCCGTTTAGAAATCACAAATATTTTGATGTTCGTTTCAGTTGTCAGGTAGTAAAAATGATAACCGAAAACCAAAAACAACGGATTGAAATACAATGTCTGCGATAAAAATGTAAATAGAAACAGAATTGCAAAAACGAAAATTAATGTGTCGCAATGCGGAACACTTAACGCAACAAAGAAATAACCTAAATAGCTTGGCAAATATGCGTTGTTAGCTTGTTCAACTTCTCTGATTGCAGATTGCCCTTTTTCGGCTTCTATATTGTCGTCTGCCAACTTGTTAGAAAGCAACAAACTCAAAAAAGTGAACAGAACAGGAACGGCAAAATACAGAACGTAAGAAACCCATTGTGGCAATCCTGCTAAATAACAAGACCAGCCATTAATTACTTTCTGCTCCTTTACCAAATACACCACCAAAATCAATGATGTTGCATTGAAAGTCAGGAACAAGCGGAACAAAAGGTTTATTACATTCATATCAATTTGTCATTCCATTTATAAAAGTTTCTACAAAGCCCAGGATTTTACTCAAAATTCTGTCGCCTGTTTTCTTGCGTTCCAATACCGAAGGTTTTTCGCCTTCCAATAATTCCAAAATTTCATCTCTCAACGGTTCTCTCTCTGCATATAAGTAATCTTCAATTAGCAATTGGGTTTTATCGGGGGAAAGGTTTTCCTCCTTCACCAATTTGTTGAAAGCGTTTTGTTGTTCTTCGTTCCAAAACTTGTCAAATGCTTCGGGAATGTCTTCTTCATCTTCCAACACAGGCAAATTCTCTTGGATGAATTTTTCTATCAATTCCCGCTTGCTTCTTAAATGTGCTTCGGTGTTCAGTAAATTGAAGATTTCTTTTTCGGCTTGCGAAACGTCATTCTGCACTTTCGATTTCAGTTTTATGAGCAACTGAATGATGTAAGCAACATTTATTTCGTCACGGTGGATGAGTTCCAGTTCAAAGTCCACATCTTCCAAAATAGAAACTTTCTCTTTTTGGTGGTCGCTTTTTACTTTGTCGTATAGGTCAAGGTATTTGCTTTTGTAATCTTCAAACAACTGCTCATTCATTGCCAAATCTTCCCATTTGAAGTCGGCAAATGCAGCCAAAATGTTTTTAATCCGTATCAGTTCACGAAACGCTTTGATAAATTCCAGTTCGTCATTTTCGGTTTGCAAGTCGTTTACGCTGTTTACGGTTGGCGTAATTTTCAGCAAGGCAATAAATGCTTCATTGAATTTCTTTACATAATCCTCATAAGGTTTCATAATGATAACCTCAATCGCTTCTTTGTTGCTGAACAACGTAATCGCTTCGTCAGTAGCGTTTTTCAGGTTTCGGAAAACAATGATGTTGCCTTGTGATTTCTGTTCGTTTAAAATTCGGTTGGTTCTTGAATACGCTTGTATCAAGCCATGATAACGCAAATTCTTATCTACATACAAGGTGTTCAAGGTCGGGCTGTCAAAACCTGTCAGGAACATATTTACCACCAACAAAATATCAATCTTGCGTTCCTTTACTTTCTTGGAAATGTCGTTGTAGTAATTGTAGAAACTCTCACTGTCTTTGGTGGAGAATTTCGTTTCAAACATTTGGTTGTAATGCCCGATAAATTCATCCAGTTTCTCACGGCTGTGTGCTGCTAAACCGTAAAGGGCTTTTGGTTCCTCTACAACCGATAATTCTTCAGGTAAAAATCCGTTGGCATCTGCGTCATCTTCATTGCTGGCATAGCTGAAAATGGTCGCAATTCTCAGGTTGTGTTTACCTTCTTCTTTCTTGCGTTGAAAAATGTCATAATACTTTATCAGCGTTTCCACACTGCTTACGCAAAACATGGCAGTAAAATCCCGATTGTGTGTTTTACGGTTGTGATGTGCCAAAATGTAATCGGCAATTTTCTCCAATCGCACAGGCGATTCCATCAACTCCTTTTTGTCAATGTCTTCTACCTCTATATCAATTTCGGTGGCGGTTTCTTTGCGTTTGTATCTGCCCACATATTCAACAGAAAACTTCAATACGTTTTCGTCTTTAATGGCATCTGTAATCACATATTTGTGCAGGCAGTCGGCAAACAATTCTTTGGTGGTTCGTTTGCCCAATTCATTTTTCACGGCATTGTCGGCAAATATGGGTGTGCCTGTAAAACCGAACATTTGAATGTTGTTGAAAAATGATTTGATACGGCTGTGTGTTTCGCCAAACTGCGAACGGTGGCACTCGTCAAAAATGAAAACGATTTTTTCGTCTTTCAGCTTTTCCATTTTACCCAAATACTGCTTTTTGCTGATGGCAGTATTGAGTTTCTGAATGGTGGTTACAATCAGTTTGGTATCGTCTGAAAACTGTTTTACCAATTGCTTGGTGTTGTCTGTGCCGTCAATGCAACCTTTGCTAAAGCTGTTGAACTCTTTGTTGGTTTGGTAATCCAAATCTTTTCTGTCCACCACAAAAACCACTTTTTTAACCTGTGGCAGATTCATTAAAATCTGACTGGCTTTAAAACTGGTTAAGGTTTTTCCCGAACCCGTGGTGTGCCAGATATAACCGTTTTTGTTGGTGTTCTTTACTCGGTCAATCAAAGCTTCAACGGCATAAAACTGATAGGGGCGAAGCACCATCAAAATCTTGTTGGTTTCATTCAGCACAATGTATTTGCATATCATTTTGCTGATGTGGCACGGTTCTAAAAATTCAGAAGTAAAGCCGTTTACAATGTTGGTCAGGCGTTTGTTTTCCTTGTCTGTCCAGTAAAAGGTTTGCTTGAATGATTGATGCCTATTGTTGGCGTAATACTTGGTATTTACACCGTTGCTGATAATGAAAATTTGAACGTATTGATATAAGGCAGAATTTGCCCCGAATGAATGGCGTTGATAGCGGTTGATTTGGTTAAAGGCTTCTTTCAGTTCCAGCCCTCTGCGTTTCAGTTCTATTTGCACCAAAGGCAAACCGTTGATGAGAATGGTAACATCATAGCGGTTTTTGTATTTGCCCTCCATGGTTACCTGATGCGTAACCTGAAATTGGTTTTGGCACCAGTGTTCTACATTGATAAACTCAAAATACAGGTTGTCTCCGTTATCTCTTACAATGTGCTGTTTTTGGCGAAGGGTTTTGGCTTTTTCAAATACCGAACCTTTACTTAAAATATTCAGCACTCGTTCAAATTCTTTGGGGCTGAACTGAATGTTGTTGTGTTTCTCTAATTGCGTTTTCAGGTTGGCAAGCAGTTCTTTTTCGTCTTTGATATACACCAGGCCATAACCCAACTTTTGAAGCTGTGCAACTAACTGTTCTTCTAATATCTGTTCGGGTTGTTTAGCCATTAAATACACATATTTTGTAGAAGCCCTTTTTTGTATTCTTCATTTCTTGAAATAAGTTGTTGGGAGTGTTCAATTTTTCTATCGATACGACTTAAAAAGTCTGTGATTTTATTTTGTTCCTTCTCGCAAGGAAATAAGAACGAAAATGAATTAAGACTTTTCGTTGTTACTTGATTTATTGTAGCTCCAAGATGTTCGTTTACTTGTTTGAAAAACAAATCAGTTTGGAATAATTGGTAAATGAAATGATTCTGATTACTTCGGAAAATTGACATAAATGCACCAAAAGCAAATCCCTCATGTTCTTTTCTAATTAGTGCACATTTGCCAATTAGACTTCTGCTTCCATTCCGAGCACAAATAAGTATGTCATTCTCCTTGACAAAATTCTTTTCTGAAATTGTGGTGTCAACATAGACATTATCTTCAAAGGCTAATGTTCCGTTTTGAATATTTGAAGAACGTAGAACTAATGTTCCTCCACTTTCAACAACATCATTTGGAGAGTATGTTAAACCAATAAAGCATTCACCAATTTCCCCTAATCTTTTCTTTTGCCATTTAGGAAACTCCTTGCCATTGTCGTCCTTAAATCTCAACTCCTGTGATAGTAATTTTTGCATCACGCCTTTTTTGTATTGCTCCAAAAGGGCTTTCTTTTGTTTGAGTTCGGCAATTTTCTTGTCCACCACCGTAAAGAAAGAAGCAATGCGTTTTTGTTCGGGAATGCTTGGGGCAAAAATTCTGTCGTGCAACACATAAGCGTTGTTAATCTTCATGTCGTTTTTTGCACCCTTCTTTACCAAGGGTCTCAAATAGCGGTTGGTGTTGGCATCTAACGAGAAGTAATAATCTAACCAAGGTCCGTAACAGGTTTTGTTGTTCACCTTGTAAACGGCATAAAGTGTAGAAACAATGCCCGCTTTGCCTTTATTGAGTTTAATAATGCCAAAGGGATTTGCCTTCAACGGACTTTTGGTGTAAACAATATCGCCCGTTTCTACCACATGGTAGTTGTGCACCGAAGCACCGGCATAGCTTCTGCCCAAATGTTCAATTTGGTTTACAATGCCCAATTCACCCGAAACAGAAAGCACTTCGTCTTTGCCGTATTTCAAATCTTCGTTCCGCTTTTTCGCTTCGCTTAACAGTTCACTCAGCTTTGTATGTTGCCAGTCGTCTTTAAACTCTGGAAAACGGATGCTCGGTTTTTTGCCTTTCAGTTTTTCCATGGTTAAAACGGTGTGTCAATTTTAAGTTCTTTACAAAATGCCGATAATTCGGCATCTGTATTTTTCATTTCCTTTTCCAAACTTTTCAGTTGTTTGGCAACTGCTGCAATGTCAATCTTTTCTTCTTCCTCAAACGTGTTTACATAGCGTGGAATATTTAGGTTGTATTCGTTTTCGGCAATAAATTCAAGACTTGCCAAACTGCTATATTTCGGAACTTCTTTTCGGTTTCGGTAAGTATCTATAATGCGGTCAATGTCTTCTTGTCGCAAGGTGTTTTGTGTTCCTCTTTCAAAGTGTTCTGCTGCATTGATGAACAAAACATCTTCGGGGTTTTCTCTGCACTTTTTGAAAACCATGATACAAGTAGGAATTGGCGTTCCGTAAAACAAGTTGGCTGGCAAACCAATTACTGCGTCCAAATAGTTTTTGTCCTCAATCAAATACCTGCGAATGTGTTGCTCTGCACCACTGCGAAACAATGCTCCATGCGGTAAAACAATTGCCATGATTCCGTTTTCTGCCAAATGGTAAATCATGTGTTGCACAAAAGCAAAGTCGGCTTTACTGCTTGGTGCTAACTTCCCGTATTGGCTAAAGCGGTCATCACTTGTAAACAATGGGTTTGCACTCCATTGAGCTGAAAAAGGCGGATTGGCTACAATGGCTTCAAAAGTCTTGTCAATGTGCTGCGGATGCTCTAACGTGTCCTCTTGCTTAATATCGAATTTGCGATAATGAACACCGTGCAAAATCATGTTCATTCGGGCAAGGTTGTAAGTTGTTCGGTTAAGTTCCTGTCCGTAAAAAGTGCTTACTTCTTTTACTTCCTTAGCCACTCGAAGCAACAAAGAACCCGAACCACAAGTTGGGTCATAAACCGATTTCAGTTTTTGTTTACCAGTGGTTACAAGTTTTGCAAGCACCATGCTTACTTCCTGTGGCGTGTAAAACTCACCTGCTTTTTTCCCTGCACCGCTCGCAAATTGCCCAATCAGATATTCGTAAGCATCACCCAACACATCCAGTTCGGTATTTTCCAACTTGAAATCAATCTTGTCAAGGTGCGATAGCACCTTGGCAATAATTGCATTTCTTGCTTCGGGTGTTTTGCCCAATTTGGTGCTGTTTAAATCCATGTCCTCAAACAAATGGTCAAAATCTTCTTCCGATTCTGTTCCCATTGTGCTTTGCTGAATGTTGGTCAGGATTTTTTGCAGGTCTTCCAGTATAAAGTTGCTTTCATCTTCTTCTTTGTCGCTGTTGCCACGTTTAGCCACTTCGCTGAACAATTCAGATGGTTTCAAGAAATAACCCAATTTCTCCAACGATTCCTCACGGATGGCTTCAATATATTCTTTGCCTTGTTTGGAGTTTTCTTTAATGTCTTTGTATTTAATCTTATCCGCTTTCAATATGCTGTTCGCATAAATGTCCATTCTCTCGGATAGATATTTATAGAAAATGAAACCCAAAATATAATCTCGGAACTCGTCCGCATTCATCTTGCCTCTCAGGGTGTTGGCTATATTCCAAAGTTGTTGTTCAAGTATCTTTTTTTGGTCTTCACTCATTTGAAAATGTCTTTATTTGTCAGTTTGCTAATTTACATTTTAATGTCGGTGCGTTGGCTAAAAAATGGCTCTTTTGCTTTTGCTGAAGGGTTGGTTTGTGCGGTAGGGGCAAAAGCAAATGTGCCATTTGTGCGGTGGCAATGAAATTCAATTTTTTTTGTGCGGTGGGGAAAAAATTAAAACACAGAAGGGTCGGCAATGAGTGTCGGCTTACTCGCTGTCCGTTTGTTGTATCGTTTTTATGTCTGTGTTCACCTGTCAAAATGGTTTGCTTTTTTCTCTGTTTAAGTTCGTGTCTGTCTGCTGTGTCGTGTCTTTTTACGCTTGCTGGTAACGGTTTGGGTATTGCCGAAGGCGGGAATTTTTAGCACAAAAGTTCAATAGAATTACTGCTGTTGAACCTTGCACAAATGTTAAATCGAAGCCGTTCAGCCCCGCTTTTGGCAATACCTTGTTACCGGCTGGTGTTCTGTCCGTCTTGTCATTTATTAATTTTTAAAAAGCTTGCATTGATGGCAACTACAATCGTACTAACACTCATTAAAACTGCCCCCATAGCAGGACTTAGCATAAAATGCGGATAAAGCACACCTGCTGCAAGTGGAATAGCAATCACGTTGTAACCAACTGCCCAGAGAAGATTTTGAATCATCTTTTTATATGTCCGTTTACCAAAATCAATCATTTTTACTACATCTCTTGGGTCGCTGTTTACCAAAATAATGTCGGCTGTTTCGGCTGCTACATCTGTTCCTGAACCTACTGCAATACCAACATCAGCTTGTGCCAATGCGGGTGCATCATTCACACCATCGCCTGTCATTGCTACTACTTCACCTTTTGCTTGATATTCCTTTACTTTTTCCTGCTTTTCGTGAGGCAATACGTTGGCAATATAATCGTCCATTCCTAATTGCTCTGAAACTGCTTTTGCAATTTTTTCATTATCACCTGTAAGCAAAATGGATTTGATGTTCATTTTTCTCAAATCGTCAATTGCTTCTCGTGAACCTTCACGGATACTGTCTGCCAGGGTGATAATACCAACAACTTCTCCGTCAATAAAAACATAATTTACCGTTTCAATATTTTGATTGATTTCTTTTGGAGTTTCAGGTTCTGTAAGGTTGTTCTGCTTGAAATAATTAGGTCCAGCCGCTACAACTTCCTTTCCTTTTACAACTGCTTTTACACCAATACCTGCCATATAACTGAAGTTTTCCGACTTCCACAATTCAAGGTTTCTTTCTTTCAATGTTTTTAAAATTCCTTTTGCGATATGATGTTCGGAATATTGCTGAACGGCTGCTGCATATTGTATCATATCATTGGCAGAATATTTGTCGGTTAATGGAATAATCTTTTCCACTGCGTGAGAGCCTTTGGTAAGCGTTCCTGTTTTATCGAAAATAATGGTGGATAATTTTCTTGTGGTTTCAAAAGCGGTGCGATTTCGAATGAGTAAACCGTTGGTAGCTGAAAGCGTTGTAGAAATGGCAACCACCAATGGAATAGCCACACCCAAAGCATGCGGACAAGCCGTAACCATTACTGTTACCATTCTTTCCAATGCAAAAGCAATATCTCCGCTACTGCTAAACCAATAAATAAAAGTGATTACACCTACGGCAATGGCAATATAGGTAAGCCATTTGGCTACTTTGTCAGCAAGGTTTTGTGTATTCGACTTTGCTGCTTGTGCATCTTGAACCAAATTGATTACCTTATTAAGGTAGCTGTCTTTGCCCACTCCAGTTGCCGTAACTCGTAAAGCCCCTTCGCCATTGATAGAACCTGCAATTACTTTTCCGTCCGCTTCTTTTTTTACGGGAACACTTTCGCCAGTGAGCATACTTTCGTTCACATACGAAACGCCATCAATTACTAATCCATCTGCAGGAATTTTTTCGCCCGGTTTGATGATTATGGTTTCCCCATTTTTCAGCTCTTCGAGTTTTATTTTTATGGCTTCTCCGTGCCGTTCAACAGTAACATCATTGGGTAACAATGCCACTAATGACTGTAAGGCTTTTGAAGCAGCCATTGTAGAACGCATCTCTAACCAATGGCCTAAAAGCATTATCACGATAAGGGTTGCCAATTCCCAATAGAAATCCATTCCTTTAAGCCCAAACGTAACCGCAACAGAATAGATATAAGCGACCGAAATGGCGATGGCTACCAAGGTCATCATTCCAATAGCTTTTGCTTTTATTTCGCCTACCATTCCTTTCAAGAAAGGCATTCCGCCATAGATGTATATGAAGGTTCCCAACGCCAATAGAACATATTTGTCTCCCGGAAAGGAAATGCTAAAACCAAACCATTCCTGTATCATTTGCGATAACAGCAAAATGGGAACGGTAATGATTAAACTTACCCAAAAACGTTTGAGGAAATCATTGGTATGATGCCCTTCGTGCTTGTCATAACCGCTTTCCGAATGTTGGCTATGGTCTTCGCTATGATGCGAATGTTCTTTGTTGCCATGATGGTGTTGGTGTCCGTGATGACTATGCGTTTCTTTTTTTGCTCCACCCATAGGCACTAAATCCATTCCGCAAAGCGGACATTTTCCCGGTTCGTCCTTAATCACTTGTAAGTGCATTGGACAGGTATATTTCTTCATATTCTTTTTGTTCGTTCTTATATCTTTGAGGTGTCGTTTTACACTTGCCGGTAACGAAAAAGGCTTGGCGTTGTTGGGGAATTAGCATTCCGTCTGCCCATAACCAAAGCCCAATGATTGCAATATTGCTGATGTTCTATTCATAAGCCAAATTTATAACGTCAAGCCCGAACTGAAGCACAATAATGAACAAAAGCTGAGGCAATATTCGTCAAGCCCCAATAATGCCAAACCTAATGTTAGCTACAGTAATTCTCTCAGAGCTGCTACAAATTCTTTTCCATCACCCATTTTCATTTTCTTTTTGTCGTCAATTATGTAAGGGATGCCGCTTTCTATTTTTTTAACAACGCCGTTTTTGTCTAAAAATATGTTTACTGGAAATGCCGTCATATTCATAGAGTCAGTAAATTTTTTAGCATTTGCAATCTGCGTAAAACTAAACTTATGCTTTTTGTAAAATGCTTTAACCTTTTCAGTTGGTTCAAATGTTATTGCAATAAAGTTTACGCTGTCCTTTAATTGGGTTTTAATTATATTCAAAACTGGCATTTCTTCAATGCAAGGTTTGCAAGTTGTAAACCAAAAATTAATTAATGTTGGTTTGCCTTTTAAGTCATTTATGCTAATTTTTTTATTGTCTAATGTCCTTAAGGTTGGTAAAGGAAATTCCTTGTCAATATAGTCATCAGGTTCAAATGATTTACTTTCTTTAATTTTTGGGTCACCTATTTTAATGTCCCACTTATAAGAATAGATTAAACTGTCTTTAGTCCTTTTTATTTCTTTGAAATTATCTTTTATAACTATTTTAATATCTTTTGTTTGAAAAATGCTTTTCATCTTTTCAACTTGGGCATCTTTTAGTTTAGAGTAAGTAACTGTGTCCACAATTTCTCCTTCGGTTGTCTTTATGTATTTGGTTTGTCCAAAAGCAACGGAAGTCAAAATGTTTAATGTTGTCAGAAGAAGAAAATTTAATTTCATAATTATTTTCAAATTTTTGTGGTCAAATATTATTGTAGCTAACGTTTTGGCGCTTGCCGCAGTGGGGGATTTCGGAGCACTTCACTGTCACCCAAGCACAAATGTTGATAGAAGCACTGCACTTGATTTAACCACGTTAGCCCCCATTGCGGCAAACGGCTGTTAGCGGTTCGGGCTTCTATTTTCTGTGATATACTGTCACTTTATTGTTTCTCAAAATCATTAAATAATTTTTCACCTTATAATCTTCTCCTTCAGTGTCTTTAATTATTGCTTCGTAACTGTCATCTGTTAGAATTGTATATCCTATTTTGTCTTTGCATTTTTGATAGACTGATTTCATAAATGCTTTATTCTCTGCATTGCCAATTAAATATATTGTCTCGTTACCGTGATTAATTTTTTCTATGTTTTTTATGTAAGTCTGCTCACCAAGGTTTGTCACCTTATATTGCTTGCCGATAATTCTAATTGCGAACTTGCAATATTGCCCATTAAAATCGTTTATTGAATCTTCTTTCAATTTTCGTTTTGCGTAATTGTTCAAATAAATGATTAGTTGTTTTACTTCATCATAAATTTTGTTTGCATCACGCTTTTGTGCAAATACCTTTTCTCCGAGAAATGTTAATTCTTGAACAAGAATTGGATAAAAAATTCCTGCTTTGTCTATGTCGTGGTATATTTCAAAAAGAGAAGCAATTTTATCATTGTCCATTTTCTCTTTCATAAAATCTTGAACAAACTGGTCAAGAATCTCTGATTTTTCGTGTTTCAGAAAATCGTAACAAGCGTATAAGTCAAGTGATTCACGTTGATATTTTGCAATGTATGATTTTGCTTTTTTTAAAAAGGCATATGAAATAAAAGCTAATGAGGCATTAACAATATTCTTGTTTTGATTATTACTTTTATGTAGTCTAACTATAAGCTCACCATTTTTAACATATGTTTCAGGGTTTTGATTTTCTACGTCAACCCAAGCGATATTTATTTTTTCAATGTCAATGTGTTTAACTTTTTTAGAGACTGTTTTCAGATAATCATTCACTTTTCCTTGAAGGTCATACTTTATATAGGTTTTGTCAAACTTGTTTGAAATATATGTTGCGAACTTTGCAATTAAAGCGACAAGTTTTTCAAACTTTTCGGGGTTTTTAAGATAGTAACCAAAAAGTCCAAGTAAAGCTACAGTTGATACAGTCCACATAGAAATATGAAAATTGAAGTTTATATTAAGGTCGTCAAATAGACTAAAGCTTGTGTTCATTAACATAGTCGGTAAATAGTTTAATTGCTTCCGGGCTGTCACAAACAACTTTTATGTCGCCTGATTCTGGGAAAATTGAATAAAGATTTTCAAAGTCTATTGGTGTCCCTGTGAATTTACATTTCAGCTTCCCTTCGTTCATTTTTTCCATAAGTCCTAAATTTTTCAGTAGTTGATTTAGGTCTTTGTCGTGAACTGCGTTTAAGTTTCGTTTATTCATATTTCTGTTATGTTGTCGTTTTTTAGCCTGACCGCTAACGTTTTGCCGCTTGCCGCAGTGGGGGATTTCGGAGCACTTCACTGTCAACCAAGCACAAAGGTTGATAGAAGCACTGCACTTGAATTAACCACTTCAGCCCCCATTGCGGCAAACGGCTGTTAGT
>Ga0208243_1000496_pt1 | contig 21744 bp, 24 predicted proteins | sample Subbio2Aug_QV12A_FD_184826 | JGI IMG/M metagenome (GOLD analysis project Ga0208243, IMG submission 184826) | Serpentinite rock and fluid subsurface biosphere microbial communities from McLaughlin Reserve, California, USA - CR12Aug_QV12A (SPAdes) | ecosystem: Environmental > Terrestrial > Deep... | reverse complement strand
TTGATTTTATAGTTTTTAGCATACTTGAAAAACTACAGAAAGTTATTCAAGTTTTTAAAGCTCATTACTAAATCAAGGGTATCACACTATTATATACCTTCATAGGTACGCACTATTTACCGTTTACTATAATAATAAGACTATCTAATATATAATTAGGGTGTTATTGATGGGGGTGAGTATATGTATTCAGCTAATGATATAATTAATATCTTGAAAACGAATATAAATAAAATTGAAAGCTTTCATGTTTCAAAAATTGCTTTATTTGGTTCGTTTGTTAGAGATGAACAACATAGTAATAGTGATATAGATATACTTGTAGAATTTGAAAAAAAGTTCGAAACCTTTGACAATTACATGGATTTAAAATTTTATTTAGAGGATTTATTTGATAGAAAAGTTGACCTTGTAATAATTAGTTCTATAAAACCTACTCTTATATAGAATTATATGAACACATTACCTCATACACCCGTAAACTGTAATGAGGAGGAATGTGTATGAGAATAGCTAGTAGATATTTAAGATTATTAGACCCCTACATGGAGGGACCTGATGTAATGCATGTACAGGAAAGATTGACAGACTTAGGCTATTATCAGGGTCCTATTGATAGCATTTATGACGAAGAAATATTTGAGGCTGTCCGCAATTATCAAGCGGAGTTTGGTTTGAGTCCAGACGGCATAGTTGGTCCCGATACTTGGAATTCCATTGGTCTTAATCCTACAGATAGATACCCTCTACCACCAGAGGGATACTCAATTAATATAGACCTAGAGCAAAAAATCCTTCAATTAAAGCAATTCACAGAAATTTTAAGAACCTATCCAGTGGCTGTGGGCAAACCCTCAACCCCTACACCAGCAGGAGATTGGCAAATCATTCAAAAAACCAGAAATCCAGGTGGACCCTTTGGTACTAGATGGATGAGGCTTAACGTACCCTGGGGTGGATTGCAATGGGAATACTAAAAAAACGAGGTAATTACCTGCCTAAATAATGATAGAGAAGGCCATGATGGACCTTCTTTTTTAATTCTTAAAATAGTGCCTCTTGTTTAGATCCTTTTTACTAACTGTTTTTAAAAATTAATTTTAATATTGTATAAATCTTCGGTAATGCTAATGAATTTCTCTTTTAAATCCTGTTTATTACATATATCGAGAAGAATAATTGACTTATTAATGCTATCTAGATAATCATCTAAGCCAAGCTTATATTGTGCAATTCCTTTCCTATAAAACAGGTGAGGGAGGGAAAAAAGGGTGTCTTTTGATATAGCAAATTCAATTGCTTTAGATGCCATATTTAATGCATCTAAGTGTTTTCCTTCATCATGATAATTATGAGATAGATTGTACATTAGTTTTAAAATCATTTGAGTTCTCAATGGAGATCTGGAACTTTTTCCTTCCATACTGATTAATGAAAATTCCATAATTCTTGTACTCGCTTCTAATTCCTTGAGATTAAATAATACAATTCCGAGTAGGAGAAGTAAGCTTAATTCAAAATAATTAAATCTATAATTACTTATTTCTAGATAATTAAAGTTCTCATATATACTGGATAATGCTTCTAATAAATATTTTTTAGCTAATAAATAACTATTTTCATTATTTTTGAAATATTCTTCTATGCTATTGAGATATAACCTAAACATGTTAATTTCATTATTATTAATTATATTAAATTTTTCATCAGCAATAACCAAAATATCATTAAAATCATCAACAACTGAATTTAATTCTTGCACATTGTTGTTAACTATAACTTCGTTTACTCTATCAACAAATGCTAACAAATCTTTATTGCTTTTATGTTCAATTAATAGTTCAAGTAGATCAATTTTATAAATATCTGATAGGTACTGAAGAGTTTCGTATTTAGGAATAACTAATCCATTTTCAATTTTTCTTAAAGAATCTTCGTGTACTCCGGCACTTTTACTTACTTCAGATTGTGTTAAACCGCATGAAATTCTAATATTTTTGAGAATTGACCCAAACTCTGTCAGACTGTAAGTTGTAAACATTATATCCCTCCAATTGGAACTCCGATTTGAATCGGGTTGATATTTTATATCACTAATTATATCATAATTATAGTGATTTATTAACGCAATAAAGGAGGAATTAGTATGAGACGTTTTATTAAAATGAGTTACTTTTTCATTATTCTACTTATGATGTTTACAATTTTTTCTACGAGGAGTAATGTCGGCTCATATAGTAGGCGAGCAGATATTCCTAGAATTTTTAGTGTAATTCAAAAAATTGCACAAATGACTTAGATAATTGGTTATGTTCTTCTACTGGTGTAAATATATAGTCTTCAAAACATATTAATGAGAATAGTTAAACTTTATAAGTTATGTAGCTAGCGGATTGTTTAGGCATTCCTAAAACGCTTATAACTATGAAACAAAACTATCTGAAAACTTAGACTTAAAGTTTTTTAGGTATATATAATCTATAAAAGGAGGTCGATGGATCATTAGCGAAATGTTTTATAGAGAATAAAGATATGATTGTAAGAAAAACCAATATGTTAGAGGAGGTAGTTCTGTAATGTACAGAGGAGCAAAAGTGTTAACATCACTATTACTTGTTTTAATTATTGTTATTAATGTAGTATCACCGGTTTTAGCAGAAACGGAACAAAATGATACTTATTTAAGTATCAGTAACGAAAGACTCAAAATGTCAGTAGATAAGCCCAAGCTTTCCAATATGGAAGATTTTACAAGAAAAGAACAACTACTAATAAATCGTATAACGAAAAACCCTAAACTTTATCTAGAATATGCAGATATCATTAATGACACAGAAGTATTAATTTATGGTACAGAAGATCCTACTGTTAAAATAGGTAGTACAGGAGGCTATATTGAAGTAGTTACTAAAAAAGGTGATGAAATATATGTTATCAATGGAGTAGAGCATAGAATAACATTTACATATGTAGAGGATAACGCAATAACGAAAAATGAAATTGACTTATCTGATTCAAAACCATTTTTAGAAGAAGAGTCTAATGATTTTCAAATATATAGTGGTAGATGGATAGAAACTTCATATGTTGCCCCTCCATGGAGAAGCGTACATTCAGGATGGTATAATATACATCTTGAAAATGCTGTTAAAACTTACACATGGGCAGTTTTAGTTATGATAGCAACATCTATTGTTAATCCTCTCGCTGGGGTTGTTGGTGGCATAGTGTCACTGTGGGTGGGTTCACAATATACAAATTCAAGTGTAGCAAAAGTATATAAAGTTTTTTATGAGCATGAAACATATCCTAGTTTGTATAAAATGGAGAGTCATCATTGTTATGCTGTGTGGGAAGGAGAAGATAAATTTTTAGGTATCGATAGAAAATACTACGAATATTCATATAATTAGTCATAAATTCTAGTTAAATATTTTTATTTAAAAAAGCCAATTTCTACTAGGTAGTATGTTAAGTAATTTATACTATCTAGTAGACTTTATATTTGTTAAACTAATGTTAGTAATAAAAACATAATTAAGGAGGTAAGTTTAATTGAACTCATTTAATAAAATAATAGTTTATATAATTATTGTACTTATTTATGCAATAACTCGAAAATTTCTCCAGAAACATTTATGTATAAAAGATAGTTTTATTTATCATCGAAAGAATAATCTCCATCTTTGGTTAGAAGTTACAGTACTTATTATTCTTTTTATTGGATTCTTTATTTGGGGATTTGTTTATATGCGCCCAGTAGAGTTTTATTATTATTTTGGTCTTTTTAGCATTTTTCTTGCTTTTCGAACAGTGTTTGAATGGAAATTTGATAAAAATAGTAAACGTTATATCGTAAGTATTTTAGATAGCGTAATGTTCTTTATAGTTTTTGTTATATCATTATTAATTATTTAAGCTTATATCTACTTAAAAATTATACAATTGCATTATGACTGTGCACAATATCAAATATAAAATAAATGTATAGTACATTCTTTAAATAATGTATGCTTTTCACAATATAAAACTATATAAAAACTTTTCGAAATTTGAGTCTCTAAGTAATTAGGGGCTTTTTTATTACCTATTTTGAAGGAGGAATTTTAAATGAAAAAAACAATAATAGCTGGCTGGGATCCCGGCCGGCTCAATAATAAGCTATTCATGGAGGACAGTAAGATAATTAATATGAATGCGATATGCAATGGCTTTGAAAGGAGGGTTTTAGAAGAGGAATCTGGAGAGCATAAAAACTTCCTAGATGTTGAAGTGTTTCGAGATGAGGAATATTTAGGAAGATACTTTGTTGGTGGTATGGCCTATCGATTTAATAGAGGAGATTTAAGATGGTCAGCCAATGGAATACCTAAATTTTACGACATTGAAAATGGAAATGATGAGATTATCAAGCTAGTTACTCATTTAGCCCTAGCACAGTATGAACCAGGGCATGCAAAACAAGTATATTTTAGGTTAGGAACAGGAGCACCAACAGAGGAGTATTTTGAACAACCCCAACTTTTAAACACATTTGTTGATGTACTGAAGCATGAATATGGGGTGGTATTTAAGCACCCCATGTTTTCAGGAGCAGTAGTAAAGGTAAGAGTACCAGAGGTTCATTTTAAACCAGAATGGACTGCTTCAGTAATTTCTATGTGTTATACGGATGAGCTACAGCAAAAGAAAGATATACAGAAATACCTAGAGAAGGGTTATATTATTGGTATGAATATAGGTTCATCCACAACAGATGTAGCTATAATGAACTCAAAACTGGAGTTTGAGTCAGCAGGCTTTTTGGAATACCAGTAGGCAGCAGCAATGCATTAAATGAAATTAGAGCGCTGCTTTATAAAGACTATGGTTATGATGTTACCAAAGTAAAGCTGGACTTTCTAATACGAAACTACCCAAGAATTAAATATAAAGGACAGGTAATAGAGCTTGAAGAAATTGCGAAAAGACCTTTTAGAAGTATAGTATCTTTATTAAAAACTAAATTCTATGACCAGATAGAGATGAAAGGTATAGAGCTGGGTGAAGCCGGAGCTTTATTTATATCAGGAGGAACAGTTCTATTAGCATCTACCGCACTGGAAAGTTTTATTCCAGGTGTGCAGACGGTCATATCATCGGATCCACTGTTTGAAGATGCCAGGGGATATTTTCTTGAAGCAAAATATTATGAGGAGCTGGATAAGAAAGCCCAGCAGTATATATTTCAGGAAGCTGATGAAATAGAGGTAGAGTAGTATGAAGGTTAAGAAAACAAAGCTTCTGAAGGCAGGACAAATAACCAGCTATAAATTTCCTGTGATTAAAGGCCCTGAGGGGGAAGCCTTCTATAATTGGATTAATTCCAATAAAAAATATGGCTACAGAAGTTTAAATAACCTGATTACTGAAGCATTAAAACTAAGGTTTATGATGGATAATTTAAAATCAAATCCTGAGAATACTGCCTCCAAGGGTATAGTAGAAGAAGTTATAAAAAAAGAGACAGATGCAACTGTATTTGATGTCGAAAATATTGATTTTGTTGAACTAAGTGGATATTCTTCTATTGAGAAAACCTTTGGATCTATTAAAAGGTAGTATCTTAAAGGCCTTGATTTCATTGGGGTTTTTAGTGTTTATACTTAAAAAAGTAATATAATGTAGTCATAATTACAAAAAGGTGTTACCTTTTATGTCTAAATGATACTTATTTCCTCGGAAATAACGGAAAATGGTAATATAATACGACATAGGTTTATAAAGTCTTTCAATTACTTAAGCAATAAAAAGGTAACACCTAATCAAAAAGGTATTACCTTTAAAGGGGAGGTGCGCTATGGATAATATTAAGGATGTATTAAAGATTGAGGGTGTAAATGCAAAAGGCTATGGCATCATAGGCAAGTTAGTTATGCAAGATAAACGCTTGTCTATCGAAGCTAAAGCTATTTATGCCTATTTCAGGAGCTATGCAGGAGCAGGAACAACAGCCTTCCCAGGGGTGAAAAGAATAGTAGAAGATTTGGGTATTAGTGAAAATAGATATTACAGGCATTTTAAGCTTTTGAAGCAGAATGATTATATTCGGGTAGAGCAGATTATGCAAAGGGGAGGCAAATATAGCCATAATGTTTATACACTAGTTGATAATCCTCAGCCGATAGCTGAAAGCGATGCTGTAGTTGAGATAAAATCAAAGTTTCAAAATCCAATTTCAGCTAATGAAGCGCCGTCCCTTCAAAATGACGGTACGGTTGAAGAAGAACCGCACCTACAAAATGAAGGGACGGGACATAAAACGTCCCCGTACCTTCATTTCCCGTGCACGGAAAATGAAGGTATTAATATTAACAGTATTTATTTAAAATTAACAGATATATATAATAATCTATCTTTCTATCTAAATAATATAGATAATCTTAAGAAGGATGAACGTGAACTATTAGAGCTAGTGCTTTCACAAAATAAAACCTTGCAGCTGAGCCAAGACTCTATAATGAATAGAAGGAAAGAAAGAAATGAAGGAAAGATAGAGAAGCAGTTAGAGAAGCAAGATTATAGTAACAAGGGGATAAGACCAGAAAACGAGTTCCAGGACATAGTTACCCGAGCCCAATTGGAGTATTGTGAGGATGTCCTTGCAGCAGAACAGGCCCTAAGGCTCTTATACTATTCAGATAAGCCACTAAAGGTCAACAATATTCACGTGCCTCCAACTCAAGTAAGGGAGGATTTGAAGAGGGTTGACTACAATATCATTAATGCTGCTTTTGATGATTTCCAAAAACAGTCGAAAAACCAGAGGATTAGAAACCCCGTAGTTTACTTAAGCAGATGTATATATAATGCCATCTGGCATGCAAAGCTTAAGCTAAATGCAGACATGAATTTTGAGGGTATTAATTATTAATTTTGAAGGAAGGGTTGCAGATGGTCGCTTATTTTCCAAATTACAAAATACCTACTCGACCTAATTTCGTGCAAAATAGGAATATAAAACGGGATGCAGTTCTTATTAATGATCAGTATGTATGCCCATTATGTATGACATCTGACTACACAATTATTAAGACCGAGATAGAAAAGGATAGAAAGCACACCCTGCTACACACTGGCAGATGCAGAAAATGTGGTATTCAGATTAGATATAATAAAGCTACTCCAGAGGTGAGATAATGGTCAAGAGTAGGAACAGAAAGAGGAATTTTCACCCGTAACATTTACAAAAAACACTATACCCTAAAGTTACTTGCTTTCACTTATTGATTTTTGTAGTGGTTTTGCCAATTTGTTACTAGAGACAGAATAGAAAATTTGTAGATTTTCTATAGTAACATTCATGTACTGTTTTTTTAATTAATAGACGGCTCTACTGGGAGTTGTTTTTTATTGGGAGTTTTTACTCGTAACACTTAGTTGATGAAGTTCTTCGTTAATGTTATTGTTTTCGAACATCGTCGATATTTTTGTTGAGGAATCCGTGAGGAATCTTGATTTTTTTATGATAGGGGGGAGGGAGGGGATAATTGAGTATGAAGGTATTATATTTCTTTGTTAATACAGTCGATCAACTTATTAATCAGAGGCTTCCTAGTGGTGGAAGGCTGTTTATTGAGACAAAGGATAGTAGATATATTAATTTCAGACCAAAGGACTTTAGAGTGAAGCTCCAGCATGTCGCAGAGGAAAAGAATATCAATGGGTGTTTGGGCTTTTATAAAGAGCTGGGCTTGATAATAACTAATGAAAAAAATTCATTTACTAATGTACAACGGTATAAAAATAGGGTTTTACGTGTAATTACTGTCGATAGAAAGAAGTTTGAAGTACTTAAAGCTATGATGCAGGAGGAGAAATTTAATGAGGCTTGAGTCTTTTAGGATGGCTTTGAAAAAGCAAGTTGTACAAGGTCAGATTACTGAGGATACTGCCACAACCTACCTAGGGTGCATAAAGAGGATTCATGAAAGGGCTCTGGATGATATAAGTGCTGAAAAAATTAAATATATACTTGTTGACATTGCTAAGTCTAAGACTGAGCTAATTAAATATGTTTCTGCTATTAGGAAATATGAGCAAGAAGTAATGAAAAGGGATAAGGCACTTCTTTTCGGTGAGCCTGAGTCAGAGCTCTTCTCTTTATTTAGTTGCAAGAGTAACAAGCGAAATAATCATTTTAAGCATTCGAGTGTCACTATTACTAGGAAAATAAATGCCTTAAGGAATGAAAAGCTTAAATATGCATTAAGGCTACAGTTAAGAAGCGGCTTGAGGGTAAAGGAGATATCGCAGCTAAAGAAGGATCAGCTACTGTTTGGTGAGGAAAATGAGATGAAGGTAGTTGTAAAACAGGGAAAGGGCAGGAAAGACAGGATTGTTGAAGTTTTAGAGGACCAATACCTACGAGAAAGGCTTTCAGATTATGTTGTGAACCATGAATCTGAAGAGCCTTTATTTTATTCTAGAAGCTATATCAAGAAAAAGGCTGCTGAGATAGATATTAAAACCCATGATTTAAGAAGGATAAATGCTCAGGAGAGACTTAAGAAGGCTTTAGATGAAGGCAAGAGTCTGGCTGAGGCAAAGGACATTGTAAAGGAGCAGCTGGGACATGAAAACATAAAGACCACTGATATTTATCTCAGCTATAGATTTAAGAAAAAGTAGTGTGACTGAAATCTTAAAGTGTAGTAAATTGCAAAAGGCAACCTCCTTTGAAGGAAGCTGCCTTTACCAGGTTATTTGAGCCATGATGAAATAATCACACTCAATAAAACCCTGGCTATCCATGCAATAATGTTTGGTGCAAGTTTATGTAGAAGTTGATAATCGATTCTTACAACTCTAGATTGCAACGAAACAATCAGCACGGATAATACAATAAGCCCTAATGGTAGATGCTGCATAATGTATCCTCCTAAACAAATAATCTCAGATTATTTATCTAGAGTACTTTTATTGACAGCTTTAGTTTTTAAAACTTTTTTCTTTAGTTTATTAAAGATTTATCCATAGGCTTATTTTGATTATCGACAGTATTTTAGGTTTTTATACTTCAAAGATGAAGGGAGGTCTATAATTGTCAGCCAAAAGAAGTGAAGAAGAAGTAATTGGAATGGCAATATATAATGCCTTTATTGTGGTATTTGGAATTTTTAAAAGTGTATATTTGGGTGCTAAGAAGATACCATCAAAAAGGTCCTATTTATTGGGATTATTAGTGTATACAGCCTTGGGTATAGGGCTTTTTTTTATGCGTGATGGTATATGGTCCTTAATACCTTCAGATAACAAAAGGCTATTACCAGTGAGATATTTCATATATGCAGCACCAATGCTGCCGGTGTTTTATCTTTGGTTTAAGGGTGATGAACAACGGCGTTTTATTACCTCCTTTGAGGAAAAGTTTGAGGAGATTGGGTTTTATACAAAGGGTAAGAGGAAGAACTTTAGTGGAGATATGGTTGAGACTAAAGTATATCCTACGTTTCTAGGGGAGGAAAAGGGGGGGGACATAACCATATACTCCTTCCGCAGCAACATTCCTTTGGAGGACTGGAGAGTAAAACAAAAAAATCTTGAACTTATGTTGGATTGCAATATCCTAAAGATCGATAATGCTCTAAATACAAAAAAGGTGGTAAAGCTTAGGACCGTACCAGCTTCAAAGATAATTCCTTTGTATGCTGATTGGAATGATGGCTATTTATCGGACAAGGATTTTGAAATTATTGTCGGCGAAAATATGCTCGAGAAGATAAAATTTAACTTCAATAGTACGCCTCATGTATTGGTGGCAGGTGAGACGGGATCAGGGAAGTCTGTAATTCTACGTTTGATATTAAGGCAGGCGGTTTTAAAGGCTGCTAAGATATTTATGATTGACTTTAAGGGCGGGGTTGAGTTTGGTATCAGATATGAACGCTATGGTGAAGTAATAACTGATAGACAAAGGGCTTTAGTTGTATTAAAGGAATTGACTGTAGAAAATGAAGCTAGATTAAGGCTATTCAGAAAAATGGATGTAAAGAATCTGGCTCAATACAATAAACGAGCCGAAAAGAATGGTTGGAAAAAGCTCTGTCGTATAGTTATCTTCTGTGATGAAGTTGCTGAGATGATGGATAAATCAGGGCTTAACAGAAATGAAAAAAAGATATTTGACGAAATAGAAAAAGAAATATCTACTCTAGCTAGATTATCAAGGGCTACTGGTATAAATTTGGTACTCGGCATGCAAAGGCCTGATGCAAAGGTGCTACCGGGGCAAATTAAGAACAATATCCCTGTTAGAATTAGCGGTCGTTTTGCTGATAAGCCAGCATCAGAGATTGTATTAAGCAACAGTAGGGCCACTGAACTTCCAGAGGTCAAGGGAAGGTTCTTGTTTAAGGTGGGTGCAGATACCCAAGAATTTCAGGCCTATAACTTTGATGATGATAAGATGCTAACCGATATGGATAGTGTTAAGGGAGGCATGTTAACTCAGGATTTTGGGGATGAAGCAGAGGGTACTTATGATGCAAAAGAAGATAAGACTAAAGTTAGATATGAAGTTCAGAAGGATGGCATAAGTGACCAAGTAGGTAATGAGGTGTTCAATGATGATTGGCTGCCCTTCGGAGATAATCCAGGTCCAGCAGAGATAGTTTCCTTTTCAGATGTGGAGTACCTTGGATTTCATGATGGTGAAGATGAGGACTTTGAAGAATATATAGAAATAGATGACTACGATGAGGGTGACTAGGATGAGCTGGAGAGGGAAGAGGAGTATGAAGGGTTCTAAATATAATTATAAGGGAGGTGAAGCATTATGAAAATTTCTGTTATAAAGGGGGCTAGGAAGCCCTTTAAAATAAAAACAGTTATATTTCAAAAAATCGGAAGAGTCATTTTATGGACTCTTATTATTTTTCTCTTTTTAAGGGGAGTAGGTACTCTTTTCGTAAATAGCGAGACGGGAGAAGCCCAGAGGCTTATTAACCAATTTATTGAGGATAAAGGCTATAAGGAGAGGGTTGAACTTGAAGCAACTGCCTTTGCTGAGGGGTTTGCTATGGAGTATTTTACATACGAGAGGGGAGGGGACTATGAAGAAAGGCTTCTAAAATATCTTCCTTCTTCTATTTCTATAGGAAATCCTGGCTATGGAAAGATAAAGGCTCTAAGTGCAAGAGGGTACGGCCTTGAGTGGTATAGCAACACTCAAATCAATGTATCAGTAGCCGTAAGAGTACTCTATGATATTCAGACACAGGAGAACAATGAAACTAGAACACAGCAAAGAGAAGAAGAAATATTTATAATGGTGCCGGTTATGGAGTTGGAAGGCAAGTATATTGTAGAGGATCATCCCGGCATACTACCAGCTCCATCTAAGGCTGAAGTAAGTACTGCCTTTTTTTCAGGAGCTGGCCCTGATGCAGCTACAGTGAATGAAGTTAAGGAAGTGTTGGAGAGCTTCTTTAAAACCTATTACAGTGGAACTCCAGGGGAAATAAGCTATTACATGTATGAAAATAAGCGTATCAAGGGGCTAGAAAAACGGTATTCATTTAATCGTTTAGATAGTGTTAGAGTATTTGATACTGGTACTCAAGAAGATTATCTCGTAATCTCAGAGCTTACGATTTCTGATAGCATATCAGGGATTAGCTATAAGCAGGGATATCATATTCAACTGACTAAGGTCAATAACCGCTATTATATTAAGGAATTCAATGTTAGGACAGTAAATATTAAAAATGGTAGTGTAAAGTGAGCTATGAAAAATCAAAGTAAAGAAAAAATATATTAAAAGAATCTTGATAGTGATAAATTACTTCAAAAGATAGGTTAGTTGTAGTCTACCGCCACCCTTGACAGCATGGAAAACAATGCTCTGAAGTTGATACCGACGGCGAAAGAACTCAAAAACAGATAGTTTTCACCGTCTGATTCACAGCATTATATCATTGTTTGTCCACGCCATCAAGGGCAGGTCCTTCGGATGGCTAGGATGTTTACCTCAGGCAAATGAATCTTAAAACAGATAGTTTAAACCGAGTTAGTCTTCTGCATATTTAAAACAGTCTGTTGACCAAGGAAGATGAGTAACTGCCATTTACCAGGCATATTATCAGCATTACTCAACGTTTCAACATGATTAAGAACACGAAAACTTTTAGACTGATGGGGTCGAAGGAAATTGTAGTAGGCAACCCATAAGGAAACAGCATAGTTAGCACCATCAAAATTATCATAGCCACAAGAGCAACGATAGGTAGCTTTGAAAGAGCGATTCAATCTTTCAACCATTTGCTTGAAAGGGCGGAACTCTTTAGAAACAGCATCATCATTAGTAAGACCAATAACTTTAGTAATATCAAAGTTAAGAGGGTTATCCTCTTTAAGAACAAACTGCTGCGCAGCAAGAGGATAAGCGCTATAACCATCAGCAATGAATTTAAACTTTTCTGGAAGACTTTTAATACTACGGAAGGCCATGCGCATAGCCATGATACAAGGACCAACGCCACGGTTATCAGACACTCTATAACCAATGATGGAACGAGAAACAGCGTCCATGATAAACCAGATGTAACCCTTGATACCACGGACCTTAATATAGGTTTCATCAGCAACCATAGTATTAGAAACATTATAATCAAAGTGATCAACAAAAGGCTTAATAACAACAGCAGCAGTTTTGGCATAGTTTGCGACCATGGTGTGAGATACGTTGATATTATAAAGGTCTTTCAAAGCTTGAGAAGTTTTGCGAAGTGAGAGACCAAGGTTGACATGGAGAGTGAGACAAAGAGACATGATGTATGCATTATTCTTAGAAAACTTAAGAGAAGAAGCATTTTTAGGTAAAGAATCTAAATCCATACGAAAGAAATCCACGGTGAATTCACGGTAGATGTAATGGAGTTTATATTTGTTTTTGCCGTAATCCGCCAGGTCATCCTGATCAACCTTTTTAAGGTTGTTTAGATAGTAAGAACACTTAGAATTAACGCATTTATGAAGGATAAAGTGCTTGCGGTCCTTCTTATGAACAAGAGCATGACCGCAGTAAGGGCAGCGAAGCTTTAGGGGCTGGTTGTACTTGTTTTCAGGCTTAAAACGAGTCTGGCATACCTTACAAAGGACTTGACCCTTAGAACCATTGTTTTTGTAGAGATAGGGTAGTGGAGCACCACAACGGGGACAATGACAATCCACAGGGATATCACATTCACTACGGCGATTAACAGGCTTAACAATATAGTTATATCGTTCTTTGTAGTATAGAATGAGTTCGTTGTAATCCCAAATTTCGTAATGGATGACCTTAGGAAGAATATCAGTTTTAAACTTTTGATACTTCGGAGAGTGAGCATCATCGTAAGCCCACTGCTTTAAAGGGATATATTTAGCGATAAAGAGGGTTAACCAGCAAATTTGTTTATATTGGTATTGGATAACAGTAAGTAAATAGGTTATAATTGAGTTCATAACAATGACCTTTCTTTCAGAGAAAATTTTGTGTGAGAGCTTAATTATAACTGAAAATGGGGGGTCATTGTTTTTGTCAGCAAAAAAACTTTGAAAACATTGAAATATAAAGATAAATATTTAAAAAAGGAGTGTCAAACTTGACACTACCTTAAAAATTAAGGAGGACATAATTATGAATAAGAACTTTAGATTAACAGTAATGATTTTTTTAATGGTCTTCATGACTATAAATATGTCAGGTTTATTTGTACATGCCACTAACCCTGGTTGGGGTAAAAATACATATGATTTTGTTAAAGACATTGCATGGTGGTTAGCGCTGGCAGCTGTTGTTATTTTTGCAGTTAAGTTTATTGCTAAGAGGGCATGGGTGCAGCTGGGGGGCTTTTTATTCTTAGGTGGAGTAGTTTTAGTAATCATAGATGATCCAACAAGAATACAAAAGGTTGCTTTAACTGTTTGGAATTTCATATTTAGGTAGTGATTAAAATGGATGAGAGAAAAGAAGTTATATTAAGGACCTATAAAAACGTATGGAAGTTTGAAAGAGAGATCTACTCAGTCGAAGGAATTAAGCTTTTACTTCCAGTTAAGCCTAATGAGGTCCTTTATTTTCTCATTAGTGTGGTTATAACTATTCTTTTAGTAAAGCTCATACCCTTTCTTGACAGAGTAAATGTTGTTGTAAAGTTTGGCTTAATTCCCTATGGTATCATGAAGTTTCTCACCAAGCAAAAGCTTGATGGGAAGCTTCCCCATAAATTCTTTCTAGATTTTGTGATATATAAACTTTCTCCTAAAAAGCTTGAGAGATTCCGTCCGGTGGAAGAAAAGAAAAAGCCTATTAGGTTTTCAACTCCAGTAGTATACAGACTTACTGCTTTTTTCAATAAGACAGAAGAAGCATTAAAGAAGAAAATGAAAGAAAAAACAAAGGCTAAGAAAAAGCCTAGTAAAAGGAGGGCTGTATAGTTTATGTATGATTTTCCTATTAAATATTTCGCAGATAACCTCATATTTAACCATTTGAAAAATGAGTGCTGGGCATATTTTAAACTTGAGGGAATACCATATGATTTTCTCAAGGAAGAAAGTAAAATCCAGGCATTAAATACCTTAGCTTTATTCATTTCTAATATCGGTCAAGAGGCTAAAATACATATAGTACCTATAGCCCAGGATGTAAATAGTCATTATGAAAGGCTAATTGATGAGCTTGATAAGTCAGATCCTTTATATAAAAAGACAGCGGCCCATGCTAAAGGCACCCTTGACCACATTAATCGAAAGATAAAAAGAAAAGGCATGAGTAATGACTTTAACGTTTATGTTGGTACAAAACTGACTCTTAAGGACAATATTTTAAAGGAGCTCAAGGACGCTTTTTACTATTTCTTAATGAATCCCTTAAATGTCTTTGAGGAGGCCTTAGGTACAAAGACGAAAACAATATTAGACCGTGAGATAGAGCTCTTTCAAGATTTATCTAGCGAGTATTTTAAACGACAAAACAAGAGGATTAGACTGTATAAAACAGATGAAACAACTACTCAATGGCTATCAAGAAGAGCCTTTAGAAGAGGCTTAGGAGAGGTTAGGGTAAGGGACAATTGGTATAAGAGTGTTAAGGGTAAGGCCTGGTTAAGGCGAAATAAAGAGAAGGCTGAAAGAGAATTGGAAGTTGTAGAACGAACAATGCAAAGACCTTGGTCTCCATTCGCTGAGAGGATTGTTAAAAATGGCGAATATGCAAAGCTGATTGATACTGCCCAGCTCCTATCATTATCAGAAGGATTAATTGATCTATCTGAGGGCAGAACCTTAAAGATTCATCATGATGATGAAAGAACCTCTTTTCAAACATTTCTAAGTATTTCTCATATTCCTGACGGAATTGTTTTTCCAGGCTCCGAATGGCTGCTGGTTCTTCAGGATTTGCCTTTACAATCAGAGGTTTGCATTCATATAGAAACTAAGGAGCATAAGGAAAGTATTCGTTCTGTAGGTAAACAAAAAAGAGATATATTAGGGCAGATAGATCACGTTTCGGATAGTAAAGAAGAGGTACCAGATGAATTAATTGACGCTAGAGAGAATGCCAACCTACTAGAAGCAGAATTAAAGGCTACTAGGGCCCCTATAACAAGGGCATCTATTACCATATGTGTTGCAGCTGATAATAAAGAGGAGCTGGAGGATAGAGCAGCCTTTGTTAAGGAATTATATGAAGACCAAAATTTTATGATTGAAAGGTCCTACTCAGACCAGCTGAAGCTCTTCTTGGAATTTATCCCTGGTACAGGAAGGTATGTAACTGATTATATACAGCCATTGCCTCCTAGAACCTTAGCAGGCTCCATGTTCGCAGCCACAAGGTAGCTAGGGGATAATGTAGGACCTTACATAGGAACCACGGGAGTAGTGGAGAAAAACGTATACTTAGATATGGGTAGAGCTTGCCTTTTAAACCGTTCGGCATCTGCCTTTTTCTTTGGCACCCTGGGTGGTGGAAAATCCTTTAATGCTAATCTTATGGCCTATTTAACTATTATGTATGGTGGAAAGGCCTTAATTTTTGACCCTAAAGGGGAACGGACTAAGTGGCTTCATCTTCTGCCAGAGCTTAAGGGGTACATAAGTGTTATAACATTATCACCTTCACAGGAGGATAAAGGTAAATTAGACCCATATATCGTGTATAAAGATAACGTGGAAGAAGCTTCAGAGTTAGCTACAAACATTCTGGCAGAGATATTTAAGCTTAATCCAAAGGATGACGAATATATTGCAGTCCTGGAAGCTGTAAATCAGCTTAAGAAGCTTGAAAACAGATGTATGATAAAACTCTCAGAGCTTCTTGATGATTTCCCTGACGGGGATGAACTGGCAACATCAGCAAGAAAGCTGGCTAGAAGAATTAGGCTCCTAAGAGAGAATGGAATGGCAGGTCTTTTATTTGGAGATGGAACAGAAGAAGCCTTAAGCTTTAAAAACAGAATCAATATTCTTCAAATTCAAAACCTAGCTTTACCAAAGGTTGGTACACCTAAAGAGGATCTTAACCAGGAGGAAGTAATTTCTACAGTACTAATGCTACCTATAGCCTCCTTTGCAAAGAAGTTTGCAATGTCTGGGGAGGACTGCTTTAAGCTGGTTGTATTTGATGAGTCCTGGGGGCTAAAGGCCACCACCATGGGACTTAAATTAATGGATTTCTTGGCTAGAATGGGACGAAGCTTATTTGGTGGCTGTATTTTTATTGGCCACTCAGTAGACGACTTAGGCGAAGGTGGAATTAAAAATGCTATAAGTTATAAATTCTGCTTCCAGATGGCGGAAAGAAAAGAAACCATTAAGGCTTTAGAGTTTATGAAGCTTGAGGTTACAGATGAAAATATAATGGAAATTGAGACATTAGGAAATGGTGAATGTCTATTCCAGGATCTTGATGGTAGGGTTGGAAAGCTTAAGTTCGATGTAGTATTTGAACATTTACTGGAGGCCTTTAAGACCACTCCAAGCAAAAAGAAAGCAGGTGAAGGGGATGAACTCACAGCTTAAGAGATATATAGCAGTTATCTTATTAATAATTTCTATATTCACCCTCTTTACAGGCTCATATGCCTATGATCCGGCCGAAGGTGCCTTTCCTAAAATTGATGAGGTTTTCGGTAGTCAGAATAATAGCCCTTATCTAACTAAGTACATAAACAACTATTACCTAGATATGAGGGAAATGGGGGCTATTGAAAGAATACAGAAGATGGAGGGTGCATTTAATGGCATAGCAAATCTACTATTCACATTACAGGCCTACCTTGCAAGGATGCTAATTATAGTTGTGTACTATGCCTATGAAATTGATGTTTATAGTATTTTTTCGGGGCTAATAGATAGTGTATTTAAAGAAATGAAGCTAGCACTCTTTGATGAATTAAGTATGGTAGCTATCGTTTTACTAGGGATATATTATCTTACAAAGATAATTGCAGATCAAAAAACTCAGGTATGGGTAGCCATTCTACAAACAGTATTTATATTGGTTTTAGCCTTAGCACTATTTAATAACCCAACTGGGATGTTAAAGAGAATAGATGAGTATTCAAAGGATATGTCTCGTAGTGTATTAGCAGGTACCTATAAGGCTACAAACCAAGGACATACACCGAAGTCAGCAGTAATTGCAGCTTCTAATGATATTTGGATTATGTTTGTTCATAAGCCCTGGCAGATTCTTGAGTTTGGTAGTATTGAAATAGCCGAAAGGGAACAGGATAAAATACTATCATTAGCACCCGGTTCAAAGGAACGGCAGGCAATAATTGATGAGCTAGCAAAGGACGGAAAGTTATTTTCGCCTGACTGGGGAATAAAAAGAACTGGGTTTATGCTTTTGTATATGCTGCCTATGTTTGTTATGGGGGTTATAATTGGGGCCTTGGCCCTTTTAATAATTGGCTATCAATTCTTGGCCATGTTTTTTACCTTAATGGGGATATTTGTTTTCATACTGGCTTTAGTCCCCTTCTTTGGACCTAGAATTATTAATAATTGGGCTTCAAAGATTATCGCTAATGGTTTTATCAAAGTACTTATTAGCTTTATATTAGCATTAATATTTGCAGTTAATGCTGCCTTATTTAACCTCATAGGAGTGTATGGTTGGTTTGTAATATTAATGCTTCAGATAGCCATGATACTCATGATAGTATGGAAGAAAAATGACTTTGTTGAGCTCTTTACTAGTATGAGAAGGGCTGTACAAACTGGTAATATGCAAAAACCTATGAAAAAGGACATAAATCTTGAATCAAGGCTTAATAAGTATTCAGACCAAATAAGCTTTAGAAGAAGGAGTTCTAAGTATAGTGATAATAACGAGTTTGAAGAAGTAGAGACTCCTTCAGGGGCAAGGCAGTTTAAAAGGGTTACTGATCCTGGTTCTGTAGATGGCCAAGGGCTGACAACATCAAATACAAGAGCCTCAGAGCTATCTAATTCTGATTCCATAATAAATGGTATAGAGGTTAGGGTGGCCCAGGTGGGAGAAATTACCCATATGAATGACAACCTAAAGGCTCTAATTAGAAAGGCTGAGGAGCTTCTTGAAAGAAAGTTTGATGATGAAAAGCAAGAAGCTGAAGAGCATTCAAATAAGCTTAGGAAGGAACCGGAATATAGTTCCTTTGTAAAGCGTGTTCAAACAAGAGAAGAGTTAGGAGCTCCACGTTTTGAAAACCGTGAAATATCAGCTGTCGCTAAGTCAATCCAAATAGCTCAACGGGCTGGAGGTACTGCGGACGATGTTTATATGGGGATGAGAACTAAGGAAATTCAAGAGATAGAAAGGCCTAAGAGCTTAGAAAGCATTAAAGTAGATGTCTCTGGTGAAAATGTTGACCTTGATAAACAAGAGGCATATAAAATACTGGAAAGGCAATACAGCGGCGAATATGCAGATGAGTTCAACCAACACTATAATAAGCAGTATGATAAAGCCTTCTTTGAGGAGTTATTTAAGAAATACGGACAAGAAAACGTCAGGACAATGCTAGATAGAATGAAGGACATCGAGGAACGTGAAGACCATATGATACAAAATCCTGCAGGGTACTTAACAACTGCACTTAAGAAAAATCAAAGGGATAAAGTGGGCCAAGAAAAGAGTAGTGAGAAGTCAGAGTCAGAACATGCTTTAAGTAATATGAGAAATAAAGTAAATAAAGGAGTTTAAGCCATGAAGGGAAAAAAGCCGTTTAATAAAAAACTGATTCTCTTCGGGCTTATTTTATTTCTCATTCAAATTACACTCATGACCTGTACTGCTTTATTCTTTGGCACCCAAATTAATACTTTACTACCAGCAGCTGAAATAATGTTCGTTGAGGAATATAAGCAGGTTGGACAGAAAGCAATGATTAATTGGGCTGAGATGCTTATCTATGACACTATACGATATGATAATAACTTTGAAGATGTTAATCCTAAGGAAACAGTCTTTGATTTTCTTGTAATAGAATATGAGAGAAGAGAGAAGGTCTACAGCTATACACTGGATGAGGAAGGAAATGTTATTGAGGAGGACTATACATGGGAGACGGTTGAAAAGAGCTTCCTATATGGAAAAGACACACTAAAAAACAAATTAAGGGATATAGGTTATAGCTCTAAAAATTATGAGTTTGATGAAATAGTAGATGCCTACAAGACCTTAAATAATGGGGAGAGCTTTATCATTATATTTTCAGGAAAGGATCTGGAGGACCTTATGGATTCTTTTACTGACGATCAACTGGAATGGGCTAATTTATTAATCTCTGAAAACTATATCTTTGAAATGTTTGGTGGGGTCTTTGATTTACCTGAAAATATTCCTGTGGCAGGTGATGTTAAATTCGCATGGCCAACACCGACTCTTAGGAGCGTAACCTCACCCTATGGTTGGCGTATTCATCCAGTAAAGAATGTAAGAGAGTTTCATTATGGGATAGATATAGCAGGATCAAATGCAATGGGGCAGCCCATTATTGCCGTTAGAGATGGAGAGGTATTTCAGGTTAATTACACCAATACCGTTGCCGGATACAATGTAAGGATTAAGCACATTGACGAAGAAGGAAACGAGTGGGAATCAAGATATAGCCATATGTCTCAGATTATAGTTAAATCTGGGACACTAGTAAAACAAGGGGACGTTATTGGAGCAGTAGGTAATACCGGAAGAAGCACTGGACCTCATCTTCACTTTGAGCTGAGATTTTCAGGGCAATTAATAGACCCATATCCATACATCAATTATTGAAGGAAGGTGAAAAATTGAGATTATTAACAGCAATAGGAAATCTGGAAATAGTCGAAAGAGTTCATGAAGCAGATTTTGAATTTATCGATGAAGTAGATAGTCTTGAGGCATTAGAAGATTTAGTTGAGATGATGCCAATGGATGCTTTGATTTTAAATCGATTAATAGACGATGATGGCCTTAGTCTCATAAGGATTTGTAAAAAGGCTGCTAGGAAAAATATCAAGGTGGTAGTTATAACAGAAGATTATCACGGTTTTTCAGAAAAGAAGCTTATAAGCAGTCTGATAAACGAAGGGGTCTATGCATTTTTAACCTTTGATGAAGTTACTGCTGATGCAATCGAAAATATAGTATTAAACTATCCTAAGGAATTTAATTATAATTTATTTGCCTCGGGTGAGGCAAATACTAGGATTGAAAAGGTTGTAGAAAGTGTTTTTAAGGAGGTCATAACAGTATATTCACCATTAAGTCAGGGAGCAACTACAACAGCTGCACACCTGGCTTTTGCATTGGCTTCAACAAAGAACTGTAGGGTTTGTATAGTGGACTATAACCCATTGAAGCCTTCATTTAAGCGAATATTTGACACAAGCTTTGATTTCACTCTTACAGATGTGCTGGATGCAGCTGTAAGACAAAACCTAACCTACGAAAGGTTGGAAGGCTTTACAAAGGCATATAAACTGCAGACTAACCTAGATATATTGCCCGGTATCTATGAAATAAACGACTACTATGCCTCTGGTAGGGAGCAGTACCGGGAGGTTATTGAGAAATTAAAATTCAACTATGATTATGTCATCATAGATACCCACTCCTGGTTCGATGTCTATTGTACAGATACTGCCCTAAAGCTAGCCGATAAGGTTATAGTTCCTATGTATGGTGATAGACATTCTGTGGATGCTGTAAATAGGTATATAGAGGCATTTAAACGGTATAACGACTTTGATGTTCGGAAATTTAATTTCTTGATTAACCGATTTGGAGGGGAAGATTTAACCTTCGTAGAGCTGGAAGCGAAGCTCCAAGGGAGAATTATAGGCTACGTAAGTAACCATAAAGCATTAGACAAGGCCTTCAGCTTTAGGGATAAAAGGATACAGAATGAATACATTGAAATTCTAAATGCCATAGGGATAAAGGCCGCAAAGCATAAAAGGATATTAGACCTATTTAATAGAGCATACAGGGTGGTGAAGCATAAGTGATAGTTAATAGAATTGAGGAGAGGGCAAAGCACAGGCCTCAGGAGGCAAAGGAAGAGGTATTTAAGTCTATATATGAGGTTATAGAAAGAATAGCCCATGAAACCATAAAGGAGCATAGAGAGCTGATCGGGGAGATAAACCTTAGTAGAGCGCCAAAGGCCTCTTTAGAGCCAGCCATTATAAAGATAATAAATCGAAGAAACTACAAGGTGGTGGATATATCCAGAAAGGAGCTGG
>Ga0208243_1000495_pt1 | contig 21746 bp, 22 predicted proteins | sample Subbio2Aug_QV12A_FD_184826 | JGI IMG/M metagenome (GOLD analysis project Ga0208243, IMG submission 184826) | Serpentinite rock and fluid subsurface biosphere microbial communities from McLaughlin Reserve, California, USA - CR12Aug_QV12A (SPAdes) | ecosystem: Environmental > Terrestrial > Deep... | reverse complement strand
TATAATGATCAATCAGCCCAAATATAACCCAGAAAACTACAATCAACGTAAACAAAGCAACATGATATATTATCTTCAACTAAATAACCCCCTATACTTTTTCGAAAATGAAATTATTTTTTGATAGGTAATTTTCATAATTTCAATCTGCGTTTCTCAAGAAGTTATTCGACACAAATTTTCTAAATCCTTTATTTTCCTATTGTCCTTGAACTTCAAAAACAAGAAAATTAGTTGCTGCCCAATTGTTCTTTGATTTCTAAAAAAGCATTTACTACCCTCCGATCAAATTGTGTGTTTTGGTTATTGATTATTTCCGTAATTGCGACATCATGACTGAGACCTCTTCTATATGGTCTGTCAGAAGTCATTGCATCGAAAGTATCTGCAACAGCAATTATTCGAGAGCCTAATGGAATTTCTTCTTTTGATATTCCCGCAGGATATCCATTCCCATCATAACGCTCATGATGGTGCAAAATAATGGGTATTTCTTCTTTTATGAATTCAATATTTTTCAAAATACTGACACCTATCTCAGTATGACGTTTTATATAATTGTATTCATCGGCATCTAATTTTTCAGTTTTATTAAGTACAGCATCTGGTATGCCAATCTTACCAATATCATGAAATAATGCTGCTAGTTCTAATACCTTAAGTTCTTGCTCGGTTAAAAATAGTTTGTTTCCAATTAACAAAGCAATTTTGGATACACGTTCAGAATGTCCCGCAGTATAGGCATCACGTGCATCAAATGCGCTCGTCAAAGCAATTACTGTATTTTTATAGGACATACTAAGCTGGGTATAAGCATCCTTTAGTTCTTCGCTTTTCTTTTCTAAACTTCTGTTTTGTTTCTCAAGAGTTTTTGAAGTTATATATATTACGTTTGAAAGGAGAATAAAGAGGGTTATCAATCCACCAAATACTGTTAAGAAAATTATTCTATACAAGTCAAAAATATGTGACTTAGCTTCATTATCGTTAATATTAAAAACATAATCATTTGTAATGTGATTAATCAAAAAATAGGAAAGTAGAATACCAGTTATTAGAAAGGCTATGCTGCTATAGATTATGAAAGTTTTCATTAACGTTTTATTTTTCATTATACATCTCCAAGTGAATAAAACAGGCTAAATGACCTTATAATTAGAATACTCTGTTTATGCGTTGATTTTATGAAGAAAACATTTATGTTATAATAATCTAAAATATATTAGAAGGAAGTGTTGAAGATGAAGGACGATGTCAAACCCATTCCTACGCCACTTTGAACCATATAGTTCATAATCCAATAGTTATATGCTAAAATAATTCCTAGTATAATTACCAAGAGTAATAATATCGCACGTCGAATATTCATAAAACTAGCCTCCCTCATTGTATTTATCTTTATATTGAAGCAAATTTCATGCCAAATAAACGCAATGAGCTATACAACAGATCACATTTCAAGTTTATTTTCTAGATAAAATCTTCTCAAAATTATCATTATGCATGATCTCTTGAAATGACTTAACATTGAATTGCTCTAAAATCTTCATAACATTTAAATTATCAAAAGGTGTTAGTATAAAGGAATCTTCGCCAAATTCGTTCACCTTTTTTGTTGCCTTTTCCACATCAATATTTGTCTTTGGTCCGCCTACACAGCCACCTACACAACCCATGCCTTCAATAAAGTTCGCATCACCTTTTATTCTACTGTAGAGTCCATCCAATACTTTTTTACAGTCTTGAATGCCATTCACTTTCTGGGCTTTGAGTTTTATGACTCTAGTTGGTTCCAACCTATTTACAACTGTTTTGACCGAAAAACTTACGCCACCTGTTCTGCCATACAACCGACCTCCAAATGAAGCCTGGTCTTTATCATCATCTTGTAGTTCCTGTAGATTAATATTTAGAGCATCAAAAATCTCTTTGAGTTCTCTAAAATTTATAACAAAATCTATAGCACCTTCTAATCCAGGCTCTTTGATTTCTGCCTTTTTAGCGACACAAGGTGCAATAAAAACAACCTTAGCCCCTTCATAGAGGGTTTTTAGTATCCTTCCGGACGCGATCATTGGAGACACCGAAGGTGATAAGTAGTCATAAATATTTGGGTAAATTTTTTTGATCATATTAAACCAAATCGGACAACAACAACTCGTTAAAAAGAAATCCTCTTCACTTTTAACTAGATGATTAAATTCATAGGCTTCCTTGATGGTTAAAATATCCGCAAATAAAGCGACTTCAATCATATCTTTGAATCCCAATAATTTGAAAGCGCTTCTCAACTGCCCCATACTGATGTCATCACCAAATTGTCCAACAATAGCAGGCGCGACAGTGACATAGACAGGCGTTACTTTGTCTCTTAATAATTCAATCATAGGCATAAATTCTATCTTGTCAGCCAAAGCCCCAAAATCACATTTTGAAACACCGTATCCACAACTGATATTTTCATTTAATCTTCTATACACATCTGTTTCATACTTACCTATTTCACAACAGTCACAGTGTTCATTTTTACATTGCTTGCATGGACCATCCAATTTCGAAACGACTGGTTGAAGAACTCTATTCGAGCTTTTGAGAATGTCTAATTCATCTTTGAATGCCTCATCACCTTTAGGGTCTTGTCCCATGGCGATTCTAATGTGATCCCTAATGAACGGCAGATCAGAATCGTTGAAGCCATACTCATTCTTTATATAATCTGCCAGCTTATTTAGGTCATCCACATCCTTCAAATTTCCATTCCAATATCTCTTTACTAACTCATTGAATATACTCATTCGTTTTTCATCAAAATTCAAATATTTGTCATCCATTTTAAACTCCAATCATTGCTTTTTTAAAGGATTCAATTTATTTTACTTCTAATTGCCCCATCATGCCAGCTTCTTCATGTTCTAGTATATGACAATGGTACATATATAGGCCTTCATAATCGAATTTCACGATAATCCTGACAGTCTCATTTGCCCTTACATAGACCGTGTCTTTCCAGCCCCGTTCATTGAGATAGGGCGGACTGCCGTCTCTACTGAGTACTTGAAACTGAGTGCCATGAATATGAAATGGGTGTCCTGGACTTCCCATCATCATACCGCTTGTTGTAGAGATTTCCCAAACTTCAATATCTCCTAACATGACATTATCATCCACTCGGTTAATATCAAATTTTCTTCCATTCAAACTTACCATGTGCCCCATACCATCAAGAACGATAGTCTTTATACCTGTGGCTAAAATCTCATCCATTCTTTCAATAACAGCCAACGATTCAGGTATTTCAGTTAAATCCTCTGAATTATCACCTACGAGGAATGTCATGACAAGTTCATTGTCGTTTAATAGTTTGACAACATCACCTTCATCATATTGGGAAAAATCAAATACGATCTCTGCACGCTCTCCCGGCGTGATAAACAAGTTCTCAGCCATTAGTGGTGCTTCAAGCAAACCACCGTCAGAGGCGATCTGGTAAAAGGGATCATTGTCATCAAATCTTAAATTGAAATTCCTTGCATTGGCACCGTTTAAAACCCTAAATCTCATTTTACTTGTTGAACGACTAAATCTGGTGTGATTGCTCCATTGACGAGTACATAATTGCCAACAGCGCCATCCATCATATTATCAAAATAGATAAAGGATCCATCGGTATTAAAATTTCTATCTTGAATGATCAAAGGTATATCGTTGATGCCATAGTCATCAGGAAGGTTCAATTCTTTTGTGTTTTCGTCTTCAACAATAATCATACCCGCTAAACCATAATATACCTGAATTGCTGTGGTTCCAATCACGTGAGGATGAAACCACAGCGTCGAAGCAGGTTGATTTACCTTGAAACTAGGTTCCCAAATAGATTGGGGCTGAATCAATTGATGAGGGCCGCCATCAACATTGCCAGGAATAACTAACCCATGCCAATGGATTGATGTTTCCATATCTAGTTCATTTTTAACGTGCATGCGCACTTCTTCACCATTGCTGACTTTGATGACTGGACCAAGATAACTTCCGTTATACCCCATAGTAGGCGTTTGTTTGCCTGCAAAAAAATTTGATAGTCCATTCTGAGCGCTTAAATAATAATCTGATACCAGTACATTTGGATTAGAATCAACAAGCAATTCTGGGATTGGCAATGAATTATTGCTTGCTTCCGATTGGTTTTCAGGAGGTGATTGGATTGGCATTTCAAATGATTGGTTATTCAAATACACGTAAATTCCGATTAGAATCATCAGTGTGATCACAATGAAAATTAATCTCAACTTCACTTTCATAACCTTCACCTCCTACGCCATTTTCATGGGAGAAATATCTGCAAATTGGAATTATGCAATTTCCTTATGCAACTTTCCAATTTGTAAGTTTAATCAATTTTTAAAAACTTAGCGTTAATAGCTACAATAACTGTGCTTAAAGACATAAAAACTGCGCCTAATGCTGGACTAATCAGAATACCTTGATTGTAGAGCACACCCGCTGCGAGTGGCAGTGCAAATAGGTTATATCCAGTTGCCCAAATTAAATTTTGTATCATTTTTTTGTATGTTGCTTTTGAAAGTTTGATAATATTGACGACGTCTAATGGATTGCTCTTAACTAGAATAATATCTGCCGTTTCAATGGCAACATCTGTACCTGCACCAATTGCAATACCAAGATCTGCCTTCGCTAAGGATGGTGCATCATTGACACCGTCGCCAGTCATAGCCACTTTTTTACCTTGTTTAATCAAGTCATCAATTTTATCTGATTTTTCATGAGGAAGCACTTCTGCAATCACAGTATCAATACTTAATATCTTGCCTACATATGACGCAACTTTATGATTGTCACCCGTCAACATGATGGATTCGATATGCATCTCTCTTAAAGTGTTGATCGCATCCTTAGCAGTCTCTCTTATGATATCAGAAAGGGCAATATAACCGATTAATTTGTTTTCTTCAAGAACAAAAACCACTGTCTTACCTTGTTGTGCCAATTCTTCGTAATGTTCAAAATTAAAATCATAATTTTGAAGCTTCATATAACCCGGACTTACAACCATAACCTTTTTATCATTGACTGTTGCCTGCAACCCTTTTCCAGGTAAATTGAGGTAGTCGCTTACTTCAAACAGCTTTAGATTTCTTTGTTTTCCTTCATTTACAATCCCTTTAGCAATTGGATGTTCAGAATTTGACTCAACTGAATAGGCAATAGCTAGTAATTCGTCCTCCGTTTTATCAATTGCTCTAATATCTGTAATTCCAAATGCGCCTTCTGTTAATGTCCCTGTTTTATCGAATACAACTGAATTCACTTTTCTAGCATTTTCAAAAGCATTCCTATTTCTAATCAACAAGCCATTCTTAGCACCTATACTTGTGGAAACAGCTGTTACGAGTGGTGTCGCCAATCCTAAAGCATGAGGACAAGAAATAATGATAACGGTGACTGCTCTTTCGATAGCAAAAGCAACGCCTTTACCCAGCATCATCCAAGATGAAAACGTAATTGTTCCAGCTACAATTGCTATATAAAACAACCACTTAGCGGCAAGATCCGCCAACCTTTGTGTCTGCGATTTTGACTCCTGAGCTTCCCTTACCAAGCGAACAACTTGAGATAAGAAAGTAGCATCGCCAACTTTACTTACTTTAAATTTGAGAACACCTTCTCCATTTATAGAACCGCCGATGACTTCGTCACCGCTTGCTTTGACGACTGGGACTGACTCACCAGTAACCATCGATTCATTCACTTCAGAATTTCCATCAAATACATCACCATCAATCGGTATTTTTTCACCCGGTTTAACCAAAATAGCATCTCCAGTTTTCAAGCTACTTACAGGCACATCTTTTTGGTTGCCATTTTCATCTAAGAGATGCGCTTCTTCTGGCATTAATTTAAGTAACTCGTCCAATGCCCTAGAAGCACCTAAAACCGATTTCATTTCAATCCAATGTCCCAATAACATGATGACAATCAATGTTGCAAGCTCCCAGAAAAAATCACTTCCAATCTTTGTGAAAACTGCAACTGCACTATAGCTGTACGCGACGGAAATTGCAAAGGCTATAAGCGTCATCATTCCAGGATTTTTACTTTTCAATTCATCAACAGCGCCTTTTAAAAAAGGTTTGCCACCAAAGATAAATAGAATTGTAGATAAGATAAACAATAAATACGAGTCCCCAGTAAATCTCAAGTCTACACCTAGAAACATTTGAATCATCGGCGAAAGCAAAAGAATGGGTACCATAATAAATAGTGAAACAAAGAACCTTTTCTTAAAATCCTCAACCATCATAGCATGATGGTCGTGATGGCTCTCACCATGTTTCGCTTGTTTGTGTTGATTATGATCATCATGTTGACTATGATTACCATTATTTTTTTGAAAGTTTGTGTCGTTTTGATGATTGCTGTGATTATGCGATTCGTGACCTTCATGATTATGACCTTTATGCCTATTGTTTTCGCTCAATTTAATCGCTCCTTTTCAATAATTGATTTAAATGACAGTCTTGTAAAGTTTGTACCCATTGATAGCATTGCAAAACATTAGCAATTTGTGAAACAATACTGACCCTCCTTCAAAACTACATTGAAAGAGGGTCAGTATATTATGTTTTTAATTTTGCGTAATTATTGGATTGCTTCAACAGTATATCCAACATCATCGATTGCATCTTTTAGAAGTTGATCCTCAATTTTGTCATCAGCCTCAACCATTGCTCTTTTTTCATTGAGATTAACTACAACTGAATTTACACCATCAATTTCAAGCAATGCATTTTCTACTCTTTTTACACAGTGACCACAAGTCATTCCAGATATTAGAATCTCTTTTTTCATACATTTACCTCTTTCTTTTTATTAGTTTCTTATGAAAATTGCATTATAAGCAACTTCCTCACTTCACCTAAATGCTTCTTTTACAGTAACAATCTTGACATTTTCATAATCATGAAGATTTGAACTTTGAACATATTTATCTTCTTTTGTAAACGGTTTAAAATTCTTAAGTCTTAATGCGTTGGTTAGAACCGAAACCGAGCTTAACGACATAGCTGCCGCTGCAATAATTGGATTGAGTTTAGGCCCACCAAATGCGTAAAGAAGACCAGCTGCTACAGGGATACCTGCAACGTTGTAGGCAAAAGCCCAGAAAAGATTCTGCTTAATATTTCGAATCGTACTTTTACTCAACTGAAGCGCCGTAGGAACATCCATAAGATCACTTCGCATTAAGACGATATCCGCTGATTCCATCGCAACATCAGTTCCACTGCCAATTGCAATACCAATGTCCGCTTGTGCAAGTGCAGGTGCATCGTTAATACCATCGCCAACCATTGCGACTTTTTTGCCTTCTGCCTGAAGTTTTTTAACTTCGTTGGCTTTGTCCTGTGGAAGGACTTCTGCAAGAACGCGGTCGATGCCCACTTGCTTAGCTATCGCTTCAGCCGTTTTTCGGTTGTCACCAGTAATCATGGCCACTTCTATGCCCATTTTGTGTAACGTCTTGATCGCTGCTAAACTCGATGGTTTTACCACATCTGCAACCGCAATTAGACCTTTTAGATTTGAATCTATGGAAACATACATCGGCGTCTTACCCTCTTCTGCCAATCGATCGGCATGATCCGTGTAACCATTTAAGTCAATGCCTTTTTCGAACATAAGCTTCTTATTTCCCAAATAGAGCATTTGTCCATTGATTGTCACTTGGATTCCATGTCCAGGTATTGCTTGAAATTGATCTACTTTGTAAAATGAAAGATTTATTTTCTCAGCACCTTTTACAATGGCATCTCCGAGTGGATGTTCAGACCCCTTTTCTGCAGATGCAGCGAGTCTTAAAAGTTCATTACTATCAAGGCTATCAGAAACGATGATATCAGTGACTTGCGGTTTACCTTCTGTTATTGTTCCCGTTTTGTCAAACACAATGGTTTTAATTTTATGCGCAACTTCAAGAGCCTCGCCACCTTTAATAAGAACCCCGTTTTCAGCGCCTTTTCCAGTTCCGACCATTATTGCAGTTGGTGTTGCAAGACCAAGTGCGCATGGACATGCTATAACGAGTACCGCAATAAATATTGTAAGAGAAAATACTTCTGACTCACCGCTTAGATACCAAAGCAATGCTGACAAGGTTGCTATGACAAATACAACAGGTACAAAATATCCAGAAACGACATCCGCCAGATGCGCAATGGGTGCTTTTGAACCTTGAGCATCTTCTACAAGCTTTATAATCTGAGCTAACGCGGTATCACTTCCAACCCGTGTCGCTTTAAATCTAATGGAACCGTTTTTATTGATACTTGCACCGATGACTTTATCACCTTTAAATTTTTCAACAGGCATGCTTTCACCTGTAAGCATGGACTCATCTACAGAAGTATGGCCTTCAACAAGTTCTCCATCCACAGGTATTTTTGAACCAGGTTTTACGATGATGATATCGCCAACTTCAACTTCCTCTATTGGTATCTCAATTTCTTGATCCCCTTGAAGGACTATCGCCGTTTTTGGTGCTAAACCCATGAGTTTTTTAATGGCTTCTGAGGTACGTCCTTTTGAAACTGCCTCTAAAGCCTTTCCGAGTAAAATGAGGGTGATGATGACGCCAGCTGTTTCGAAATATAGGTCTTCTACAAAATGAAAATCCCCTTGCGAAATTCTATAAGTTGAATAAACACTATATAAAACAGCTGCAGTTGTTCCCATAGCGATTAGTGAATCCATATTGGGTTGTCTTCGCCATATTGCGTTGAATCCAACTGTATAAAAGCGATAACCTGCAATGACAATTGGGATGGTGAGAACTAATTCTACCAAAGCATATTGGAATGGGTAATGCATAGGATCTAAAAATGAAGGAAGCGGCCAACCTAGCATGCCACCCATTGCAATGTAGAGCAGCGGTACAGAAAATATGAGCGAAACGATAAACTTTCTCCACAAAACTTTAATTTCTTTTTCTTTACGAAGTTTGTCGCCATCAACTTGCTGTGTGTTATCGATTTCTAGAGGCTGATAACCCGCTTTAACAATTGCTTGTTTTATTTCTGAAATTCTCAGTTGACTAGGATCATACTTTATTTTTAGCTTTTCTGTGGCAAAATTTACGGAAGCCAATTCAATGCCCGGTAGTTTTCCAGTTGCCTTTTCAATGGCTACAGCACATGCAGAACACGTCATACCACCTATTGGAATGGTGATTTCTTTTCCTGTCTCCGCTTCAATTACTTCATATCCTGCTTTTATAATTGCTTTCTTGATTTCATCTATTACTAATTTTTGTTCATCAAATGACACACTTAATTTCTCCGTTGCATAGTTTACAGAAACATCTTTAACATTTGGTAATTTTCCAACGGCTCTTTCGATGGCTTTCGCACATGCTGAGCAAGTCATACCACCTATCTTTAACTGTACAAAATTCATCATTCTTCACTCCAATCACTTGCAATTATACCCCGTGGGGGTATTTTTTGCTTTAATTATCACATGCTTTTATGTAGATTTTATGAAGAATACAAATAAATTTCACATTCATCAAAAATCCATTTGAATATATGCTTCAAATATCGTGAACGAGGAGAAAATCAAGTAATTCATAGCTTCTCCAGATTCAAACAAACCGGAATATTTCTAAATTAATCCGGTTTGTTTGAAGTCTCCAAATTTAAGTTTAAAAGAACTAATCCTCATGATTTTCGGAGATAAAATCTCATTTTGAATTCATATTAAGTTTTAACAATTTTTAAAAAATTCTGATAATCTCTGCCATTTTAGTCCTCCTTAATTTACATAGAAAAAGGGACACTCATTGTATAAGCATCCCTAAATATCTTGACTATATTATTCATTTTCATCTATAAATTGCTTTGTGTACCCTACGTCCAGGTATACACCAGCTGAAACGCTCATTCGACTCACAAGATGCTTTTCTCTTGATAAATCGGGTTTCACTTCAAAGGTCCAAAACTTGACAAAGTGTGTAAATTCAACGATTTCTACATAGATTTCTTTTGTAGCTTTACAATACTCTCCACGCCACCCGTCCAGGGGAACATGTCCACGATACTAAGACTCTCAGCATAGTAACCACATTTAGCGAATACCAGCAAATCATCCAGCAGGGTTGCAGGGTTACATGAGACGTACACGATTTGTGGAATATCATAGGCGGCCACGGCCTTAGTGGTTTTTTCACCCATTCCGCTACGGGGAGGATCGACGACGATAACATCGGGCTTATCTTCGATTTCAGAGAGCTTCTCAAAAACATCCCCACAAATAAACGTACAGTTATCCAGTTTATTAATAGAGGCATTCTCTCTCGCCGCTTCAACCGCCTCGCTGACCCATTCGATACCATAGACAGTCTTTGCATGTTTTGCCATGATTTGACCGATGGTACCCGTTCCACTAAAAAGGTCGAAACAGACTTTTTCGTTCATGTCAGGGATTAGATTGATTGCCGTTTGGTACAATCTCTCAGCACCTAAAGTATTCGTTTGGAAGAACGCGTATAGATGAATATTGAATGTTAGCCCCATCAAATGTTCTACGATAAAATCACGTCCATAAAGGCATTCAATATCACCTGCGACAACATCACCGAGGCCATCATTTTTAACATAAAGGATGCTCGCAAGTGTTCCAGAATAATTCAAGCCACGTAAAAAATCTACGAAGTGGGCACCATCGAAAGCGTCACCTTTTGGATTACACGCTTGCGTCGTCGCTGATAATGCGATCATGATTTCGCCGGTGCTTTTACTTTTTCTAACCACCAGATGGCGTAAAAATCCTTGATTGCTACGTTTGTTAAATTTTAACAGTTCCTGTGTTTTTGCATAGCTCAGCACCTCACGAAGAATCAACCTAAAATCTTCATCTACCAAATGACACATGGGGACATCGACCACGTCATGGTGATGGCCCTTTTTATGCATGCCTAAAGTTAATGGTCCGTCCTTATAGGCATCACCAAAGGAAAATTCCATTTTATTACGGTATTCAAAATGCTCTGGACTCTCGACGACCAGATCGATGGGAATAGAATACCCAGCTTCTTCAAATAACGCTTTAACCATATCCTTTTTAAGTTCCAATTGCCCTTTATAGTCAAAGGTTTGGAGCATACATCCACCACAAATATTAAAGTGCTCACAAAAGGAAGATTGCTCTAGGGGTGACCGTTCTACGACTTCCAGTAAACGCGCTTCGATTTTTCCGCTTCTTTTTTTGCTGATACGACCTTTAATCAACTGGTTGGTCAATGCGCCTTTTATTCTAATCGACTGTCCATCAAGCTGACCGATACCCACATTTGGGTATTTCATTTTATCGATTCGTATAATAATTTCTTCGCCTTTTTTCACGTAAACTCCTTATAACCCTTCTAATACTTCACTAAAGCTATTGATATAAGCATCCGCATCGCGTTTAATGACCGCCATATAGGGCGCTGACAGATCATCATAGATGGCGTATACTGTCATTCCAGCATTCTTCGCTGCCATAACACCAGCATGCGTGTCCTCAAATACTAAACACTTTTCCGGATTCACTTTTAAATCCTCAGCAACCTTTAAGAAAATATCAGGACTCGGTTTTCCTTTTGCCACCTCACAGGATGTGCGTACGGATTCAAACCACGAGGTCAAACCATGCGCTTCCATCACTTCGTGAAGCAGCTCCCTCGAATTGCTCGTACCGATTCCTAATTTAATCCCCTTAGTTAGCGCATATTGAATCACCTCAAAGACTTGCTCTTTCAGTGGGATATGATTACTATAGAACTGCTTTGCCATCTCATTCCATTCACGCTGAATCTCTTCAAGTGATTCATTTAGTGCAAAGCGTTCGATGAAATAATGCGCTGTTTCTGTGAAGCTCATGCCTTCAATGTCTTTTTGCAAGTCATCGGGCAATACAATATTTCTCTTTTCAAGAAAATCGATGTCAATCTGTTTCCAGATCCACATCGAATCAATTAGTGTGCCATCCAAATCAAAGATAATGGCCTCAAAATTATCTAGTTTTAGCATATTACTCCTCTGGATATGGTTCTCTTTCTCTATTTTCTGCTTTTTCCATTAACCGTTGATATGGAACTACACTTCGTGTATGATTTCCTCTGCCAATTTGACCATACTCGTCATAGGCACGCATCGATAACGTGTACTTCCCATTTTCAATTTTCTCGATTTTGACTTCGATCGTTACTGTGGCTCCTAAAAGTGTCGGTTTGAAGTGGTCGACTTCCACATGATGGCCTATAGAAATGAAACCTTCTGGTAACAATGGGTCCATGAGCTGTGAACTCGCTTCAACCATAAACGCTACAAGTTTAGGTGTCGCAAACAAATTTTGAATTTTACCACTGCCATAATTAAGCGCAGTGTCATCAATCGTGACTTTCTTTTGAAGTGTGTGAACCAAACCTACTTTTAAATCATCAAAATTTTCCATGGTGGCGCCCCCTTTCAATAAACCCGAGTATTGATATAAGTATCGACGACTGAAGCCATTTGCTCTTCGTGAAAACACCCTGCCATTCTTAACTTATATAAAATTTTACGGTCTCTTGAATGTAATACCACTTTTTCCAGTGAATTAAACTTGATTTCGTAAATCTGTCCTTCCAATGTTTTGGAATTCATGTTGATGTAATAGGCGTCAATCTGGTTAAAGCCTTCTAATTCCAGCATCTGAAGTGTTATCCGGTCCTTTTTTACATAAAGCGAAAAAGCCTCTTCTTGTAACGTTTGATACTGTCTTTCATTCTGAAAAACCACTTGATCGGCTTCCAGCATTTTCATCTTTGCCATGGCATTAAAATAGTGGTACTTAACGACCCCTTCTTCTAATGACTTTATCGTAGTGGTTATGTGTCCCAGAGATTTTACCAGTTCATAGTTTAATGTGATAAAGGCTTCTTTATCGAGTAGACCTTTTTCCAGTTGTTCAATAAATGCCAATCGTTTGGATAAGATAATTTCCATGTTGCTTTTCGTTAATGATTTCAATCTAAGACCTTTCTAACCCTCTAAGGTAAATAATTTAAACGATAAGTAGTCACATGACGTTAAAATGTACTCTGTGCCATTATAAAGGCCATTGAGTGAACCTCTAAAATTCGACTTACCATGTATATGTCCATAAATAACCTTTTTGACTTCATATTTGCTGAACAAGGCAGTAAAGCCAGAAGGTTCCTTTTTCTCATTCGTTGGAGGAAAATGTAAGACACCTAGAATCTCCGTATACCCATCGCGTTTTGCCTGTGTAATGGAGTTTTCTAATCTAAGCAATTCACGCTTGTAAACCTTTTCGTCCTCAGCTGTGAACTCTTCACCTGGACATGTCCAGCCCCTCGTGCCACAGATCGCGAGATTGCCGTAGGTAGCATAGCCATTGTGCACAAAGGTGATGGTCTTATAGCATGGATCCATCTTCGTCTTCGATACCCACCAATAATCGTGGTTCCCTTTGAATAGTATTTTTTTCCCGGGTAAAGATTCTATCCAATCCAGATCGATTTTTGCCCCCTCAAACGTGATCGCCCAGGAAATATCACCTGGAATTATCACCACATCGTCGTCTGTAACCCGTTCGCACCAATCCAACTTGATTTTATCGTAATGCGCTTCCCAGTGTGCCCCGAAAACCTCCATGGGCTTATCTGTACCAAAACTCAGGTGTAGATCACCTATTGCAAAGATTGCCATGATTCATCCCTTACTATAATAATCGCTTATAATCAACATTGCTTAACGCTTGTATCACTTTATCGGAAAAGTCTGGAACTGTCAATTCAATTTCGCTAATTAAACGTTCCGCATGGCTTCTAAGACGCCCCTCGGCATGTTTGCATAAATCCTTCATCAGAGGAAACCCGAGAATCGCCACTGCCTTAATAATATTCGACTCTGATAACCCGATTAAGGGCCGAATGATCTCGATCCCCTCTTCAGATTCGGTCTTGGGTGCCATGGCGCTCAATCGTCCATGCTTCATGATGTTCATCATAAAGGTTTCTACACAATCGTCTTTTGTGTGCCCAAAAGCGATTTTGTTAAAACCATTCTCAAGGGCATATCGCTTGAGAATCCCCTTTCGAATCCGAGCACATGTGTAGCACACTGAGCCGGTCTGCCTTTCGGCAAACTGCATGGCGTAGTGCTCCTCATGGATTTGAAGCGGTAGGCTGTTCTGTGCACAAAATTCTGTATAAGCCTCGATATTTCCTAATAAACCGTGGTCCACGACGATCCCTTGAACGTCATAATGAACTTCACTAATTTTCTGATATTCACTCAGTGCATAAAAGAGGAGAGAGCTGTCTTTGCCCCCTGAAACGCCGACCAAGATCCGATCTCCCTCCTGAATCAATTCGTAAGCTTCCACTACACGTCTAAAATCCTTCATGAACAGATTGTTCATCCACCGTTTCATATCAATCTTCCCTTTTCAAACTGATTGTAACGTGGCAAGCTCTTTTTGATTTCCGTCAATAGTAACTCAAACTCGAACATATTGTCGTTATTCTTAATATTATCGAAGCGTTGCTGGAAATCTAGTGCTTCAATTTCTTTGCCTTGAGTAAATAATAGCTGGATATTCGTTACGATGTCGCGAATCGTATTGGATTTCTCCTCAAACATCAGTTGTGCATTGATGACCTCTCGGCTGATCTCCATCATCTCCTCATCGAGTCTAGTCGCTGCGAGGGCAGAGTTTCTAAGTCTTTCGATAATATCTTCCGGTATATGGGATTTATATTTATAGTTTAGGGAGTGTTCTATCGTGGCCCAAAAATTCATGGCGAGTGTACGAATCTGAAGCTCTGCTAAAATTTCTTTAGTGCCCAAAGCGGTTTGTACAGGGTATTTGATGATAATATGATAGCTTTTATAGCCACTGTCTTTAGGATTTTTTATGTAATCCTTTTCATAGAGTACTGTAAAATCCTTGCCACTTCTTTCTCTGATGAGATTCACCACTTCGTAGATGTCATCGATAAATTGGCACATGATGCGAATTCCGGCAATATCTTCCATTTGCTCTTCAAGGTGCTCCATGGGGATACTGCGGCGCTCTGCTTTCTCTATGATACTGGAAATTTTTTTAACGCGACCCATGACGAACTCGATTGGCGAGTATTCGTTTAGCTCACGATATTGATTACGGATCGATTTAAATTTAACCTTAAGTTCTTCTACTGCTTGTTCATAAGGAATTAGAAGCGTTTTCCATTCTTTGATAACGTTCATAATTCGCCTCCTAGTATTATTCTTCGTATAAATCCCCCTGTTTGACACCTAACATGGTCATTCTATGATCCAGCTCATTTTGCAGTTTTCGCCAACTCATCCCCCAATTGCAAAATAATGTCATGCTTTCCGGCGCTCTCCCAAATAAGCGTTGGATGGTTATTTCTGGATTCAGTATTCTAAGGAAATGAATGACACGCTGGATATAGGTATCCGCATCGATCATGGAAAATTCGCCGTTTGTGTACCATTGTCCCAAAAGCGACTCTTTCAAAATGTACAGGGAGTGAAGCTTTACTGCATCGATTTTCAAATGGTTGATTAAGCGGGCGGCCTCATAAAGGTCTTCTTCAGTATCCCATGGAATATTGCCGATCAAGTGGGTACATATGGTAAACCCAAATGCTTGAACCAATTTCACAGCAGTTAAGAACTCAGAAACGCCGTGACCTCTATTGAGTTTAAGTAGAGAGGCTTCGTTAACCGTTTGAAGACCAAGTTCAATTTCGATGGCCAGTCCATAAGCGGTCGAGAGCTGCTTCAGATGTGCTAAATACGGCTCTGAAATACAGTCTGGTCTAGTGGAAACACTGATACCGATGATATCAGGATAACTAGCCGCTTCTTCAGTAAAGGCTTTGAAACGATCAAGTGCCATATAGGTGTTCGTGTAATTCTGAAAATAGGCTATAAATTTTCGCGCATGGTATTTAGGCGCTATCACGGCTATATTATCGGCAAGCTGTTTTGACACAGAGTGACAGCTCTCTTGTGCTTCAAAGCCAGCACCTATCTCTCCGCAAAATGCACAGCCACCCTTGCCGATGCTACCATCGCGATTCGGGCATGTTATCGGCAAATTGATGGGGATTTTATATACTTTTTCTCCAAATCGTTTCATTAGAGCATTGCTGTATTTATTATAATGCATGATGCCTCCAAACTCTCTATTCTATTTTAACACATACTGAATTCCAATGGAAAGTAAAGGTTGCATTAAAAAAGGCTGCCGAAGCAGCCTTAATTATTAATCATTATTTAGGAAGAACGAGTTGATCACCTGGGAAAATCAAGTTTGGATTTGCCAACTTGTTGAGTTCAGCAATTTTTTCCCATGTGGTACTAAATTTTTGTGCGATTTTCCAGAGTACATCGCCTGCAACAACGGTATAAGTTTCACTTGTTGAAGGTTCTTCCTCTTCAGCCACAGGAACGTTTATGACATTTACGCGATTTTGCATGAGCACTAAGCCCGGATCAAGCTTCTTCACTAAGCTGATGACTGCTTCATCTAAAGCTGCATATTCGCCTGTTTGAGGTGATTTGCCCAGCGTTACATATTGGTCACCGCCAGCTGCCATAAAATCGTTTGTTGCTACAGAATAAGTGGCATTAGGATCAAGTGGTTGATCGCCGAACATTACACTTACGATTCTTTGTCCAGCTGGTTTCGATGCGTCAAACGTATAGCTGATACCAGCGACATGAGGGAATGCACCTTTCGCGGCTGGATAGTCTGTTAAACCATTTTCAAGTGCAGCGATAAGATCAGACCCTTTAACATCAAGTGTTACGATGTAGTTACCAAATGGCAATACCGTGATAATATCGCCTACTGTCAACTCACCTGGCTCAATTGAGGCTCTGATACCTCCGCCGTTGGTGATTGCGATTTGAGCGCCCGTTTCATAGAGCATCGCATTCGTGATGACGTTACCTAAATTGGTCTCACCAGTTCTAACTTTCTCGCGTGTGCCTTCGAGGAAAGCACTGCTTGTTCCAACTTTTACCTCAGTGATCAACTTATTAGCAGCCACCACGTCCGCGATTACATCTAATATCGCTTGATCTGCTACGAGATCTGCTGTTTGAGCCGTGGTAATCAGTTCTGCTTTTTTCGCTGTGATTTTACCGTTTGTTACAGTAAGCGTCACCACGCCTAGATTTGCATCATATGAGCCTGTTTGTGCTAATAAGGTATTCTTGACCATTTCGCCTTCAGGTTTAACCGTATGTGAATGACCATCTAAAAAGACATCGATTCCATCCACTGCATTGATGATTTTCTTGGACGTGAATTCCGAACCTTCATCTTCTCCGATATGACCGACACATACGATGATGTCTACTTTACCTTTAAGTGCATTTACCATTTCTTGCGCTTTTGTGATAGGATTTTCAAAGGTTAATCCTTCAACATTTTTAGGATGTGTTTTATAAGCCGTTTCAGGTGTGGTCAATCCAAAGAAGCCTACTTTTAATCCACCAATTTCTTTAATATAAGTGCCTTCTAAGTAATCTGAACCGTCTGCTTTAGAGATGTTACCAGAAATGATCGGGAAATTAAGCATATCCGCTAATTCCAACAAACGGTCCTGACCGTAGTTGAAATCGTGGTTTCCAGGAACCATAACATCATACTTCATCGCATTCATGACGTCCACAACTGACTTACCTTCAACTAAAGTTGCGATGGTTTGTCCATGGAACGTGTCTCCGACATCTACCAATAGTAGATTCGGGTTAGCAGCACGCAGCTGATTAACTTTAGCAGAAATCTTAGCAAAACCCATGATATCTTTACCAGACTCAATTCGTGCATGGGTATCATTTGTGTGAACAATGGTCAAATTTACCACAGTGTCAGCAGCCATGGATACCGTCGACATAGAAAAAATCATTACCAGCACGAGGAAAATACTTAGTACCTTTTTCATGTTACGCCTCCTAATTTTTGTTTGAGGGTTTATCCCATCTCAACAATGATTTTATAGCCTTTTTTCTGAATCTTCAAACATTTTTAAATAATTTGTAACAAATGTACAAATAAATTTTTATCGGTCGACCAAAAAAAATAAAACACCAATTCCACTGAGCGAGAATTGGTGTTCATCTTATGATGCTTTTGTAAAGAGGGGCTATAATGAAACGATTTCTGAATCGTCATCAAAATGAATCGGAACAATCAAAAAGTGAACTGGATGCTTCATTTTTTCTTGAAGACGCCTAATCATATTTTGCTGCTCTGAAGCCTCAAGAGATTCTCCCATTACCACATCGGTGATTTCATTTTTAGTTGCAAACTGAGAAAGTGCCTTTTCGATGTCTTTCGCTTTGATCACCGTTAGCATCGCTTCTTTCTCCTTGGATACTTCAAACAGATAGTCTAAAGCGTCCTTTTCTTCAAGTTGACCAAAATACTTCCAATTCTCTTTGACGACATGAATCACGTGGAGTTCATCTGCTTCATCAGCGATTAGCTTCGTTCCGTAATCGATTAAACGCTCACAGGACTTTTGCTGAGTCACACAGACCATAATTTTCTTATTGCGCTTCATAAACTGTCTCCTTCCAGATTGCGTTTCGTCCATAACAATTATAGCAAAATGACAGGCCAAAAAGATTAAATTATTCATATCATTTCGTAAACTTTTGTTCAAAAATTCACTTTTCCATGACAGGTTGCGTTTCGTCAGTTATAATGGTGTATATTAACATTTGGAGAAGAAAGATGAATCGATATTCAAAGATAATCGGTATTACAGGTTCTATGTATGTAAAAGAGCATGAAAAAATCAAGCACCATAAAAACAAAATAAGAGAACTGAATGAAGATACTGTGATTAAAGCCTTTAAAGCTGGTGATGCAGAAATCAGGGTCTATTTTGAAGAAACGGATGTCGAGGTTTTCGTCGATGCTTATTCGGATGAAGAAACCATCAAAAAATACCTCGGTAAGAAATTCGTCTAACCGCATACGCCTAAGGTCAACTGTCAAATCGCATAAAAAATCCCATGGAATCGAAAGTGTTTAACCGCATTTTATCGAAGTCATGGGATTTTATATATTTATTCCTCATTTGTCACATATAATTGAAGTTCTTTTCTATCTTTTAATTCAAAAATCGGTGAAGACCCTGTGGAATTTCATTTTCATAATTAAGTGTCACGATGAAATCCATGCTAAATGCCGTTGACAAATCGTCAATTTTTGCAAAGAACCCCGTTAACTCTTCTTCAGTCATTTTAACCGTATTAAGGATGCCATCAATGTAGATCTTTTCAATATCGTAGTTGTTGGAGATTAGGCCACATATAAATCCGATAAATTCACATGCACTGCTTACTGGAAACTCACTGAGATTGATAAAACGGATATCATGATGTAAATCATACATCGCACGATTGTCATCATCGATAAAAATCATATTGCCCTTCGATCCCGATAGCTCTTCATTTGCTTTTTTTACAATGTCTTTAGTCTTACCAGAACCTTTTTTGCCTGCAATTAAAGTAACCATTTTAATCTCCTCCTTCGAATTAAACACTTGAATGTATTATTCTAGGTACATGAGCCAATTTCCTTCAAAAACATTAAAAAAATTTTCAGAATAATCATTCGGATTTCAAATGACTATTTCTGAGCTGTCCACATGCGGCATTAATGTCTGAGCCCAATTCCCTTCGAACGGTGGTGTTGATTCTATATTTATCCAATAATATCGTTTTGAATCGATTAATTTGATCGTTTTGTGACGGTTTAAACGCTTTTTCTTCAACTGCGTTAACGGGTATCAAGTTCACGTGGACGAGCTTGCCCCTTAACAGGCTCCCCAACTGCTCTGCGTGGAGCTCAGTGTCGTTTACTCCAGCAATCAAAGCATATTCAAACGTCACACGTCGTCCGGTCTTTTCAGCATAATACTCGACTGCTTTAAGAAGCTCTTTTATAGGATAACGCTTAGAAATGGGCATAATCTCCATCCGCTCTTCTTGGAACGGGTTATGAAGTGATATGGCCAGTGTAATGGCGAATTTTTCATCTGCAAGCTTATAAATCTCAGGCACTAGCCCACAGGTTGATAAAGTAATACTCCGTCCTGACAGATTTAGGCCATCCTCATCCGTTACCATTTTGATGAAGCGAACACTTTCCTCGTAATTATCGAGCGGCTCACCGCTTCCCATCAGTACGACATTATCGATTCTGTGTCCAGTCAATTTTTGAAGTGCATAAATTTGACCGAGGTACTCCCCAGCCGTTAAGCTCCTCACGATTCCATTAAGTGTTGACGCACAAAACGAACACTTCATTTTACAACCAACCTGAGTGGAGATACAGGCGCTGTGACCATGCTTATAGGTCATAAATACAGATTCGACGAGGTTTCCATCCTTAAGTGCACCCAGCACTTTAATGGTACCATCTTTAGCTTTTAGTTGCTGAATAATTTTATAGTTGTCCAAAATCGCCACTTCAGAGAGCTTCTGTCTTAATGCGTTCGGTAAGTTTGCCATCTCATCGAATTGTGATACGCCTTTGATGACCCATTCATAGACCTGTTTCCCGCGAAAAGGTTTCTCGCCTAAGGCTTCTACGAAATTTATGATTTGCTGCTTTGACATGTTTCTTAAATCTTTCATTTTTACTTCCTTCTAGAATAAAAAAGCTACTGTTCCCAGTAGCCCGATTAATACATTTCTTCTTAAGATTGGCTTTCTTGCTCAAACTCATCAATATAAATTGAAAGGATATCGGCTAATCCCGTAAACTCACAGCCATAGTTGAAGCCCTCTTCCAACTCTTCTACACGCAAAATTTTCAGGACACTATAAAATTGCTTTCCGTTACCCAAATCAATTTTTGCATTAAAATAAAAATTGACAGGAAGCTCTTCCTTAGCGAGAAAACCGATGCCTCCTTTAGAAATATCTAAAATGGTGATTGGAAATTCCCGTTGTCCTTTGATGACGTGCTCTTGATTATATACTTCGTCGATATTTATCACGGCATTATAAGATAGCCTATGGGCTCTCCTTCTCTCTCGCATAAGATCCTCCTAACCTAAATTGCAACCTACAGTCATTATACATGATTATTTTGCTTTTGAACCCTCAATTTCCATAAATTCGTGGAAATTTTCATACATTTTCTTCTTTTCGTTCTTTCCGCTCAGGTCAGAGATTACGTGGAAATCGTAAGCACCATCCAGTATAAAGCACTTCTTACCATTATTTGCATAAGCTTTTGCGTAACTGATACCTGGTAACTCAACAGGATCCATCATCGGTTTTGCGCCTGGTCCATTAAAATTGCCCCACAAATAGATTTTTCCAGTCTTTAGCACCGCCATGACCAGAGATTCCCTTACACGTAGCGTCTCTACTTCTCTTATACCCAAAACTTCAACTGGGAATAAGATTTCTGATTTTCCCTTAGTCCCTAACTGACCAAAAGCATTATTACCACATCCAAATACTTTCCCACTTTCAGTAACCACCAGAGAAAATTTATCACCGGCGTGGATACTCTTCACGTTAGAATATAACGTCACCACAGGTTCGCTTATGCTCCCCTTATAACCGACAGCCAGCTGACCGAAGGTATTATCCCCCCACGCCATAACGGTTCCATCGTATTTTAAAGCAAGGCCA
>Ga0208243_1000494_pt1 | contig 21772 bp, 23 predicted proteins | sample Subbio2Aug_QV12A_FD_184826 | JGI IMG/M metagenome (GOLD analysis project Ga0208243, IMG submission 184826) | Serpentinite rock and fluid subsurface biosphere microbial communities from McLaughlin Reserve, California, USA - CR12Aug_QV12A (SPAdes) | ecosystem: Environmental > Terrestrial > Deep... | reverse complement strand
TATCAGCTTTGCCCCGCCCTCATCGGCCAACGGCAGAAGTAGTAGTCGCGCGATCAGCGCGCCGCCGCCGGCGCGGTCCGATCCCACGTCCACCTCGGTGACCGCAGGCCCCTCGAAGACGCGTTCGATGGTGATGCCAAGCTGTGCCCGCGATTCCGCCGCGAAAAGGCAGCTGAGCGGCAGGCCCCGCACATCCATCCCTGCGAAGTCCGCAAGTCCCGAGCCGGCGATCCGCACCTGCACCAACCCACGCCCGATGCGTTCCGCCAGAAAGACCCGGTCAAGAACACCACTCAATCCGCGGGGGTCGATGGCCCCCCGGCTCGGAAGAGCGCAGTCGCGGCGCAGGCTTTCCCAATAGGCGCGGACCTGGGCCAGTCCCTCGAAGACAAGCGGAGCCTGCGGCGGGCGCTGCGGACGAAACCGATCCAGGAAGCTGAGCGACATCATTCTCTCCACCGCGCCAACGTGGGCCTTGCGGGTCAAAGGCCCGCCGCGCCATGAAGGAAAATAACCCGGATCGAGAAGATTCGGCCGAAAATCTAATCAAATGGTAAATGTCGCGCCCGTTGGCGCTGAAAGGACCGCATGATCTCGATGACAGGTTTCGCCGCCCGGCGCGGCGCGGGCGCTGGCTACAGCTGGGCTTGGGACCTGCGGTCGGTAAATGGCAAGGGGCTGGACCTGCGCCTTCGGGTGCCGGACTGGGTCGACGGTCTGGAAGCGGCATTGCGCGCGGAACTGCAGAAGTCCGTCTCCCGCGGGAACGTGAGTCTGACGCTGAAGCTTTCCCAGGACGAGGGACGCGAGGATGCGGCCTTCAGGCTCAACGAGACGGCCCTGTCGGCTGCACTGTCCGCTTTGGGCCGGGTCGAGGCCGCAGCGATGGATGCGCATGTCACGCTCCGCCAGCCGACGGCGGCCGATGTGCTTACGCTGCGGGGGGTGATCGACGCCTCGGCGCTGGAGCTGGACACCACCCCACTCCGCCAGGCGCTTCTCGCGGACTTTCCCGCACTTCTGGCCGATTTCCACATGATGCGCGGTGCCGAGGGCCGGGCGCTCGCCACGGTGCTGACCGCGCAGCTTGACCGCATCGCCGAGCTGACGGGCGAGGCGCTGAAGGAATGCGCCACCCGCGCCGCCACGCAGGCAGACACTCTCCGCGACGCCGTCGCCCGCGTGCTGGCCGCGACCGAGGCCGTGGATCCCGCGCGGCTGGCGCAGGAACTGGCCCTTCTTGCCGTCAAGACCGACGTGACCGAAGAGCTTGACCGCCTTGCCGCCCATGTCGCCGCAGCCCGCGCCCATCTTGCAGAAGGGCAACCGGCGGGCCGCAAACTGGACTTCCTGATGCAGGAATTCATGCGCGAGGCGAACACGCTCTGCTCGAAGGCGCAGTACCTTGCCCTGACCCGGATCGGTCTTGACCTCAAAACCGTGATCGATCAGATGCGCGAACAGGTCCAGAATGTGGAATGACGCATGACCGCAACGTCCCTTAGGCGCGGCCTCCTCCTCATCCTATCTTCGCCCTCCGGGGCGGGAAAATCGACGCTTTCCAGGATGTTGATGGACTGGGACCCGTCCATGCGCTTTTCGATCTCGGCCACCACCCGCAAGCCCCGGCCCGGCGAACAGGACGGCCGCGAGTACTACTTCCGCAGCCGCGAGGAATTCGAGGCGATGGTCCGAGACGGCCAGATGCTCGAACATGCCGAAGTCTTCGGCAACTTCTACGGCTCGCCCCGCGCACCGGTCGAGGCGGCAATGCAGGCGGGCACCGACACCGTGTTCGACATCGACTGGCAGGGCGGCCAGCAGGTGAAGCAGGCGATGCGCGGCGATGTCGTGTCGATCTTCATCCTGCCCCCGTCCATCGCCGAACTGGACCGCCGCCTGCGGTCTCGCGCCCAGGACAGCGACGAAGTAATCGCCGGCCGGATGGCGGAAAGCCGCGACGAGATCAGCCATTGGGCGGAATATGACTATGTCCTGGTCAACGACGATCTGGTGCGCACTTTCGACAGCCTCAAGACGATCGTGGTGGCCGAGCGCCTGAAGCGGGAACGCCAGCCCCAGCTTTCCGCATTCGTGCGGTCCCTCAACGAGGAGTTCGAAGCCCGATGATCTATGCGCTTGACGGTGTGGCTCCGACCATCGACCCCAGCGCCTGGGTGGCTGAGACCGCCGTGCTGATCGGCAAGGTGGTCGTGGAGGCCGATGCTTCGATCTGGTTCGGCGCAGTGGCACGGGGCGACAATGAAGAGATCCGCGTCGGCGCGGGCTCGAACGTGCAGGAGAACTCGGTCCTCCACACCGACATGGGTTATCCGCTTACCATCGGGGCGAACTGCACCATCGGCCACAAGGCGATGCTTCACGGCTGCACCATCGGCGACGGAACCCTGATCGGGATGGGGGCCACGGTCCTCAACGGCGCAAGGATCGGCAAGGGATGCCTGATCGGTGCCTGCGCGCTCATCACCGAGGGCAAGGAGATCCCGGACGGCAGTCTCGTCATGGGCTCTCCCGGAAAGGTTGTGCGCGAGCTTGACCAGACAGCGCGCGCAAGGCTCCTCGCCTCGGCCGCGGGCTACCAGGCCAACGCCCGCCGGTTCCGCGCGGGGTTGACGCCGGTCTAGGACGGTCAGCCTTCCTCGATCAGTTCGATGGTAATTCCCTGCCGCGCCGCGTGGCTTCTCAACTCGCGCAGCACGATCTGCCGGTTCGGCAGTTTCGGCGAGACCACTCGCAGCGTCTTGCGGAAGTCCTGGGCACCAAGCTTCTCGATAATTTCCAGCGCGTCGAAGGTCTTGCAGAAGAGCGGCGTCACCACCAGTTCCAGCGTGGCCGGCAGCGGCAGCTGGGTCTCGAACGCATCAAGCGGGATGGAGGCGAATTCCTCGGGTCGCAAGCTGCCCTCTGCGGCGCGCGCTTCCGGAATGCCGATCACCAGGCACCTAAGCTTTTGCGACAATTCTCGACCTCTCCATGCGTGAGGCGCCGCCAATTCTTTGTCTAACAGGACTTGCATCGGGGCCGACCAAATTTCCCGGAAAAAGGCCGGACCCGCACCGCTTACATATACAACCGGGAATTTACTGGTATTCCTGCGCAAGACAAGGGTGGAGGCGCGATATTGCAGGGAAGCCAAGCCGATGACCATGCTCGATCCTGATGCTCTGCTTGCCGGCCTCCCGCTTCCCGCGATGCTGGTCCGCCGCGACGAGCGCATCCTCGCCCTGAACCCGGCCGCCGAGGCGCTCTTCGGCGAGGGGATGGTCGGGCGGCACCCCGCGATGGCTGTGCGCGCGCCCGCGGTGCTGGAGGCGGTCGGGTCCGTCATGCGGCTTGGTGGCGTTCAGGAGGCGCGGATGACGCTCCGCCGCGAGGGGCAGGAGGCGGTTTTCCAGGTGACGGTCTCGGCGCAGGGAGACCTCGTTCTCTGCGTCTTCCGCGACGCGACGGTCGAGGAGCGGGCGGGGGAGATGCGGCGGGACTTCGTGGCGAACGTCTCTCATGAGCTGCGCACCCCCCTGACCGCGCTGATGGGGTTCATCGAGACGCTGAAGAACGCCGCGAAGGACGACCCCAAGGCCCGGGATGTGTTCCTGGGGATCATGGAGGGCGAGGCGGGGCGGATGAACCGGCTGGTCGGGGACCTGCTGCAGCTCTCCCGCGTCGAGGCGGAGGAGAGGGTGCGGCCGAAGGATCCGGTGGAACTGCGGGGGGTGCTGGAGGGGGTGATCTCCTCGCTGGCCGGGGTGGCCGCGAAGAAGGGCGACCGGGTGGAGCTGGTGGGCGATCCGGTGACGGTGCCGGGGGACCGGGACCAGCTGGTGCAGGTCTTCACGAACCTGGTGGAGAACGCGCTGAAATACGGGGGTGCGGGGCAGGTGGTGCGGGTGACCCTCTCCCGCGAGGAGACGGTGCGGGGGCCGGCGGTGCGGGTGGAGGTGGCGGACGAGGGGGAGGGGATCGATCCGGTCCACCTGCCGCGGCTGACGGAGCGGTTCTACCGGGTCGATTCCCACCGCTCGCGCGAGATGGGGGGGACGGGGCTGGGGCTGGCCATCGTGAAGCACATCGTGAGCCGCCACCGGGGGTGGCTGCGGGTGGAGAGCGTGGTGGGCGAGGGGAGCCGGTTCTCGGTCGTCCTGCCGCTGGGGTGAGGTGGGGGCCGCAAGGGACTCCGGGTGTCCACGGTGGACTTTCTCGGATTATGCTTTGGAAGCAATGGTTTGCGCGTGGGCGTTAGGGGTTTTTTAAGGGGATGGTTAAGGGAGGGTGAAGCAGTGAAACCTCGAAGGGTGCGCTGCAGCGACCCGCTCATGGGGAGACACGTTTTGCATTTCGGCAGCGTTGCGCACCCTACGATGATGCAAGTCGCCCAGAGCATCGCCGTCGCAGCAGTGCGGGCACAAGATAAAAACGAGGCCGCAAAGGCGCGGAATGTGGGGCGGGCGGAGTTGCTGGAGTTCCCGGCGGGCAGCAGGACCCTGTAGTTGCCTTTCGAGGTTAACTGAGCGTGAAGGTACAAGTGGGTGCCTTCGTTAACGCTCCTGCCCTACAACAACTAAGTTACCTGACTTCCATTGTCCAGAAGACTGATCCAATCTATAGTCACCCTTACCAGCAAACGTATATGATGAAGTCGTAAGTCCCATGCAGACATCTCCAGAGAAACCAGTGTAGTCTGTTGGCGTTTGGCACTCTAATTGCATTCTTGCCTCGCAGGTCGCCTGCTCTTTGCTTGAACCGGCCACACAGCCTCCACTTACAAAAGTAAAGCGAAACACTCCAATTACCGTCCCTAGCATATATGCTTTACAGGCGTCCCCCTCAGCACGGTATTCACCAAGTCCAGAGGCCTTCAATGTTGCGAGTTCCGCAGCCATTCTTGGATCAGTCGGATTACACATCTGATATGCCGCAGCTTGTGTCATCGAACTTGCTAGCGCGCTTTGACTTGGTCCGCCTCCTTCGAGTTTTTCAGGAACTGCGGGTGTGGTCTTTAACTGCAAATCGGAATTTTTTTCTGAATCAGAAGCTCCATCATTCTTGGCTTCAGCAAATAGTTTAACATCCGGTTCCCCAGAAACCAGAACGTCTGCGCCGCATCGATTTTCTGGACCAGAAAGCAACAGGGCCATCTCATCCGGCCCGGTAAGGCGGATACTGTACGTTATTGATGCAAAGGTTTCCGGAAATGGCCGGTAAAAGCTTCCAGAAACCTTACCATCAGAAGTCTTTGCGCGTATTTGTCCCGAGAGCACCGGTGATTCACCCAGCTCATCTTCACCGCTAAAAACATCGACTCTACCAAAAACACTTCCTTCGCTTGGGACGACTATATCTGTCCGAACTACATAACTATGCCCTGCACCCTCGACTAGCTCGCCCCTGCAAACGAGTTTTCCAGCCCAGACTCCGGTGGTCATCGTCTCTGAGTGCGCCATGGTTGCACAAATGATGACCACAAACATCCAAGTCGTGGATCGGAAACTGAGCAAGAACGATCGCGTTGCAGAGCTGTCAGGCCAAAGAAACATATCACCACCTAAGAGACTGGGATATCCAAAGCTTCTGTGATTCGGCGGAATCGGTCAACTGACGTGTTGGGCTCGTTTCATGTGGCTGGTGTGCTCCCTCACAACCTCCCCAACCGCTCCGTCAACAGCCGGTAGAACCCCTCCCGGTCCACCGATCCCATGAACATCGCGTTGGGCTCGCGGCCCGTCACACGCCACCAGTCAGCGACGGTCATGCCGAGGGTGAGCTCCGATCCCGTCTCGATTTCCACGTTGATGTGACGGCCGTGGAAGAGGGCGGGCTCGATCAGGTAGGCGATCACGCAGGGGTCGTGCAGGGGGGCGCCTTCGGAGCCGTATTTGGCGGTGTCGAAGCGTTCGAAGAAATCGGTCCAGGAGGCGACGGCCTGGCCCACAGGGGTCCCGAGGGCCCGCATCTCCTCGACCCAGGCGCGCGAGGTCAGGGCCTTGTGGGTGACGTCCAGCGGCATGACCACCAGCGGCACGCCGGATTTGAACACGATATCAGCGGCTTCAGGGTCGACGTAGATGTTGAACTCGGCCGCGGGGGTGATGTTGCCGCCCTCGAAGCAGCCGCCGCCCATCAGGACGATCTCGGCCACGCGGGGGATGATGTCGGGGGCTCGGCTAAAGGCGGTGGCGATGTTGGTCAGGGGGCCGAGGGGGCAGAGGGTGATGGTGCCGGGGGCATGGGCGCGCAAGGTCTCGACCAGGTAGTCGACGGCGTGCTGGTCCTGCAGGGGATGCGTGGGGTCGGGCAGCGGGATGCCGTCGAGGCCGGTCTTGCCGTGGACGTATTCGGCGGTGGTGAGGCGGCGCTTCAGGGGGCCTTCGCAGCCGGCGTAGACGGGGGTCTGGTGGCCGGAGAGCTCCACCACGATGCGGGCGTTCTTCTGGGTCAGCGCAAGGGGCACGTTGCCGGCGACGGCGGTGATGCCGAGGACCTCCAGTTCCGGCGAGGCGAGAGCGAGGAGGATGGCGACGGCGTCGTCCTGGCCGGGGTCGGTGTCGATGATGATCTTGCGGGACATGCGAGGCTCCTTTGGCGGGAGTAAGCGGGGTCTGGCTGAATTTGTCCAGATGGTCAGGAAAATCGGCGCGCGGTGTGGCGGGGCGGGTGTAGGCTGGGGGCGTCACGCGAAGGAGGCGGCGATGGAGATACTGGTCGGGACGACGAAGGGGCTGTTCGTGGTGAGCGGTGGCCGGGTGGAGGGGCCGTTCTGCGAGGGCTGGCCGATCAACCATGCGATCGGGCGCGGGGGGGAGATCCTGGCGGCCGGGGGCGGCAAGTGGGAAGGCGCGGGGGTCTGGCGGCGCTCGGCCGGGGAGTGGTCGGTGTCGAAGGGGCCGTTCGAGGGCGCGGAGCAGCTGTGGTCGGTCTGTTACGACCGGGGGCGGGTGCTGGCGGGGTCGAAGCCGGCCTATCTGTACGAGAGTGTCGATGGCGGGGAAAGCTGGCGGCGGCTGGATGCGCTGACCGACCAGCCTGGCGCGGACCAGTGGATGCCGGGGGCGGCGGGGCTGACGCTGCACACGATCCTCAGCGATCAGAAGGGCGGTCTTTGGGTCGGGATCTCGGCCGCGGGAGTGTTCGAAAGCCGGGATGGCGGGGCGAGCTGGCAGCAGCGGAACCGCCGGGGGAACCGGGCGGGCCCGGCGGGGGCGCTGGAGCGGTTCTGGGACGGCGAGGAGATCCGTCGGGAGGACGAGATCTTTTCCTGCGTCCACAACCTTGCCTTCGGGGCGGCGGAGGGGCTGCTCTACATGCAGAACCACCAGGGGGTCTATCGGTCCAGGGATGGCGGGCAGGTCTGGGAGGAGGTGACGGAGGGGCTGCCCTCGACCTTCGGCTTCCCGGTGGCGGCGCATCCGTCGAAGCCAGGGACGGCCTGGGTCTTCCCGCTGAACGGGGATTCGCTGGGGCGGTATCCGGTCGGGGCGCGGGCGCTGGTGTGGAAGACCGAGGACGGGGGCGAGACCTGGGCGGGGAAAGGCGAGGGGCTGCCGGAGAAGGACTGCTTCTTCACGGTGCTGCGGCAGGGAATGGCGTCCTGTCCGGGCGGGGTGGCCTTCGGGACGAACTCGGGCTCGGTGTACCTGAGCCGGGACGAGGGGGAGACCTGGGAGGAGGTCGCCCGGCATCTGCCGACGGTGCTGTCGGTGGAGTTCATGGGTAGGGCTTGAGGATTGCCGGCCTGCGCCGTCTCCGGGTATTCGCCATCGGATCAATTCTGGTCGTCATCGCTGCAACCCCGAGGGGGCGGAGACGCCGCTTTCCACAAGGCTGCGGGTCCTTGACCGGCGGGCGGGAGGGGCCTCCTATAGGCTGATCCCCTGGATGATGCCCATGCGACTCCTCGTCTTTCTGCTGCTGTTCCTGATCCCGCAATCCGCCACGGCCTTCACGATGGAGCAGTTGCGTCAGGAGTTCGACGCGCGCTGGCTGACCGAGCAGGAAAAGCGGCTTCTGCAGACCGGGCTGGCCTTCGCGGGGGCCTACAACGGCATGATCGACGGGGCCTGGGGCACGGGCAGCCAGCGGGCGCTCGAGCGGTTCACCCTGGCTGAAGGCGGGACGGCGACCGTCACCAACGCCGATGCGGTCTTTGCCGCGCTTGAAGCCTATGCGGCCATCGATACCGAAGGCTGGGAGCGGCAGTACAATTCGGTGCTCGACATGTCCTTCCTGGTGCCGACCAGGGCGCTGGTTGAGGGCGAGCGGTCGGATGTTTTCTTCAACATGGAGGTCAGGGGACGCTCGCTTGGCTATTCCCTGACGGTCCAGGACGCGGGTGGGACGGTGCGGCTGCACCAGTTCACCGAGGAAAGCTCGGTCATCGCGGCCTACACGGTGCGGCGGGCGGACCTCTGGATCACCTCCGGGCGCGGCTCTGACGGCGTCATGCTCTACACGCGGTCGGATTACCGGCGGGGTGCTTGGTCGACGATCATGCTGTCGAGCGAGGACCGAGATGCGGGGGCCTTCGCGGCCATCACGGGCAGCATTGCCCCGGGATATGCTCCTGCCATCGGAATTTCCCCCGGCCTGCTGTCCGACGGGATCGGGACGATGGCGGCGCTGATGGGCGAGCCTGCCCAGCCGCGTCCCGGACCGGGAACGGCGGCCGGCGCGGCGGCGATGCCGCCTGTGGCAGGATACGGAACCGGGTTCATCGTCACGTCGGAAGGGCATGTCCTGACCAACCGCCATGTGATCGCGGACTGCGGCACAGTGTCGGTGGACGGCCAGACGGCGCAGGTTGTTGCCGAGGACCAGACATTCGATCTGGCGCTTCTGCAGGTGGCCGGGCTGGAAGGCACGGATCCGGCCCCCTTCGCGATGGACCCGGCGCGACTGAATTCAGACGTGACCGTGGCGGGCTATCCCCTGCCGGACTTGCTGGGCGGCCTCAACATCACGCGCGGGGCGGTGACCAGCCTGAAGGGGATCGGGGGCGACGGGATCAACATGCAGATCTCGGCGCCAGTCCAGCCGGGGAACTCGGGCGGGCCGGTGATCAATTCGGCAGGCCAGGTTGTGGGCGTGGTGGTGGCCAAACTGGATGCGGCAAAGGTCGCCGACCTTTACGACGACATCCCGCAGAACGTGAATTTCGCGATCCGGGGCGAGATCGCCAAACTGTTCCTGGCGCAGAACGGGGTCGATCCGGTGATCGCGGCTTCGGGGTCCGCCCTGCCGCCCGAGGACCTGGCAGAACTGGCGCAGGGTTTCACGCGGTTGATCACCTGCAACTGAATGAGAAAGGGCGCGCCAATGGCGCGCCCTTTCTTTTCGGTCCCGCATCAGGTCAGCCGTCGAAGTCCACCGTTTCCATGATCTTCACCGCTGCCGGACGCTGTGCGGCGATTTCGGCCAGCGTCTTGGCGTCCGGCGTGAACTCGCCCCAGGAGGTGACGAGGGCAGAGCGTTCGACGCCGGGCTTTACCGGGTATTCGTGGTTCGTCTCGGCGTAGATCTTCTGCGCGGCGTCGCCCGAGAGCCACTCCATGAACTTCAGCGCGTTTTCCTTGTTCGGCGCGGATTTCGTCATCGCCACGCCCGAGATGTTCAGGTGCGTGCCGCCGGCCTCGAAGGTCGGGAAGACGATGTTCACGGATTCCGCCGCCGGGACCTGCTCGGGGTCGGCAAGCATCTGGCCCATGTAGTAGGTGTTGCCGATGGCGATGTCGCATTCGCCGGCCGCGATGGCCTTGACCTGGTCGCGGTCGCCACCGTCGGGCTTCCGCGCGAGGTTGGCCTTCAGGCCCTCGGCCCACGTCGTGGCATAAGCCTCGTCATGATGGGCGATGATCGCGCCGAGAAGGGCGACGTTGTAGTCATGCAGGCCCGAACGCGAGCAGATGCGGCCCTTCCACTTCTCGGAGGCGAGGTCTTCGTAGGTGGTGACTTCGCCGGGCTGCACCCGGTCCTTGGACGCATAGATGATCCGCGCACGGGCGGTCAGGCCGAACCATTTGTCCTCGGGGTCGCGGAGTTCGGCGGGAATGTTGGCTTCCAGCACGTCGGACTGGACCGGCTGGACCACGTCGGCGTCGACGACTTGCATCAGGCGGGCGATGTCCACGGTCAGGACGAGGTCGGCGGGGGAGCGGTCGCCCTCGGCCACCAGACGCTCGGCCATGCCCTTGTCCACGAAGGCCACGTTGACCTTGATCCCCGTCTCGGCGGTGAAGGCATCGACGAGGGGCTGGATCAGTTCCGGTTGGCGGTGCGAGTAGACGTTGATCTCTTGCGCAAGCGCGGGAACAGAGCAGGCAAGAAAGGCGAAGGTCGAGAGGCGCAACATATGCTGACTCCTTTTGTCAGGTTTATGCGGCGGGTTTAAACGGGTTCCCCCGCGTCGGTCAAGATGGTTGAGTAATTTTGTCGGTCTTTTTCCGGAGAGCCCCCGGCCGGTCTGGTTTCCGGGGGGCGGAACAGTGATCAGCGCGGCGCCTTATCCTCGGCCTTGGCGCGGTTCCAGAGCGCGTCCATCTCGGCAAGATCGGATTGGGCGGGGGTGCGTCCCTGTTCGGCCAGCCAGTCCTCGATGCGGGCGAAGCGCCGGGTGAACTTCGCGTTGGCAGCCCGGAGGGCGGCTTCGGGATCGACGTTGAGATGGCGCGCGAGGTTGGCCATGACGAAGAGAAGGTCGCCGATCTCCTCGGTCAGCTCGGCATGCGAAAGGGTGTCGCGGGCCTCAACAACCTCGCGGGCCTCCTCGACGAGCTTGTCCAGAACCTCGCCGGTCGAGGGCCAGTCGAAGCCGACGCGGGCGGCGCGGTTCTGGAGTTTCAGCGCGCGGGTGAGGGCGGGAAGCGACATGGCGATGCCGTCAAGCGTGCGCCGGGTACCGCGTTCGCGGGCCTTCTGAGCCTCCCAGTCGCGGGTCTGCTGTTCGGCCGTCTTGTCGCGCGAGGCATCGCCGAAGACATGCGGGTGGCGGTCGATCATCTTGTCCGAGATGGCGGTGACGACGTCGGGGAAGGCGAAATGCCCGGCTTCGGCGGCCATCTGGGAATGGTAGACCACCTGGAAAAGGAGGTCGCCGAGTTCGCCCTTCAGGTCGGGCCAGTCGGCGCGGTCGATGGCATCTGCGACCTCGAAGGCTTCCTCCAGCGTGTAAGGGGCGATGGTGGCAAAGGTCTGCTCGATGTCCCAGGGGCAGCCGGTCTGCGGATCGCGCAGGCGTGCCATGATGGCGAGAAGCCGGTCGATGCCGGAGACGTTGAGTCGGTCGTCGCGGTCAAGGTGGGATTGGGTCATTGCGGCCACCGGGCTTTTGCGATTTGATCAAAGGCCACGTCCGAAGGAGTCCGACATGCCCGTGCTGAACCGTATCGCCTCTTATGCCGAGGAAATGAAGGGGTGGCGGCGGTATCTGCACCAGCACCCGGAGCTGGCATTCGAGTGCCACCGCACCGCCGCCTGGATCGTGGAGCGGCTTCGCGAGATGGGCGTGGACGAGATCCACGAGGGGATCGCGAAGACCGGGATCGTGGCGCTGATCCGGGGGCAGGGTGAGGGGCCGGTGATCGGGCTTCGCGCCGACATGGATGCGCTGCCGATCGACGAGCTCACGGGGGCGCCCCATGCCTCGACCGAGAAGGGGAAGATGCATGCCTGCGGGCATGACGGGCATGTGACGATGCTTCTGGGCGCGGCGAAGTACCTGGCCGAGACGCGGAACTTCAAGGGCACCGTGGCGCTGATCTTCCAGCCGGCCGAGGAGGACGGCGGCGGCGGGCAGGTCATGGTGCAGGAGGGCATCATGGACCGCTTCGGGATCGGACAGGTCTATGGCATCCACAATGCGCCGAATGTGCCCTTCGGGCATTTCCACACCACGCCGGGGCCCTTGATGGCTTCCGTCGACACGGCGGTGGTCAAGGTCACGGGGAAGGGCGGGCACGGGGCGACACCGCATGAATGCGTGGACCCGGTGGTGGCCATCGTGGGCATGGTGCAGGCGGTGCAGACGATCATCCCGCGCAACGTCTATGCGATGGACGAAGCGGTGGTCTCGGTTACCATGATCCACACCGGGACGGCCAACAACATCATTCCCGAGGACGGCTTCTTTTGCGCGACGATCCGCAGCTTCAAGCCGGATGTGCGGGCCCTTCTGAAGAAACGGTTCTACGAGATCGTCGAGGGTCACGCGGCGGCCTATGGGGTCCGGGCCGAGATCAACTACGACTGGGGTTATCCGGCGACCATCAACCACGAGGACGAGACGGAATTCGCAGCCGAGGTGGCCCGGGAAGTCTCGGGGACAGAGGCGGTCGATGCGCGCGCGGGCCGCGAGATGGGGTCGGAGGATTTCAGCTACATGCTGGAGGCGCGTCCGGGGGCCTACCTCTTCCTCGGGACCGGACCGGGCGCGGGGCTGCATCACCCGGCCTATGACTTCAACGACGAGGCGGCCCCGGTGGGCGCCAGCTTCTTCGCGCGGTTGGTGGAGCGCGCGCAACCTTTAGCATGACGGCAGAGTGGGAGGCGCTTCTGGAGAGGTTCCTCGCCGGAGACATGGCGACCGAGGCGTTCCATGACCGCTTCTTTGCGCTTTGGCATGAGCGTTTCGACAGCGAGCCCGCCCCAGCGCCGATCGAACGGCTGTTCTATGTCGTCGAAGCCTATTCACCCGACCCGACGTTGCGCGATGATCGACGCCCCTGGGACGCCGGGCCGGAAGAGGTTCTGCAGGCGGCGCAACGGGCATTGTCAGAACTCAAGGGTCCTAAGGCAAGCTCATGACAGGTGCGGCCCGGTCCTATCCTCTGGGCTGACGCAGCAGCGGCAACAGGGCAAAGCCGACCTGACCGACAAGGCCGAGCGCACCCGCGGCTGTGGTCATGGCAGTGAAGAATTGCAGGGGGGACTGGCCGAACGCCAGCGCCGTCAGAACCTCGAGGACCATCAGAAGCGCGAAGGACAGCAGCGCGACGGCAAGGCGCTGGAGGAACCTGGATGGAAAGCGGATCCGGCCGGCCATGAACCAGGAGAAGGCCAGAACCACGGGCACCTCCAGCGCGACGGCGAGAAAGGGGCCGGTCACCGGGGCGACCAGCATGACCCGGATCGCGCCGATGGCGAAGGCCAGCGCGAAAACGGGCAAGGTGTAGGCGAAAGCCGTCTTGACGATCCGGGACATCTGCGCGCCTTCTTGCCGTGTTCGAGGTGCCTGGTCTTCGTGCCACGAAAGGGGATTGTCGTGAAGTTCTTGCTTGCCGTTACCGCAGTGGTGCTGACCAGTCCGGCGTTCGCAGATGATTACATCGGCTTCCAGTCGCCGACCGGCAACATCCACTGCGGGCTTTATCGCGGGGACCAGGGAGCATCGGTCCGCTGCGACCTGATGGAACTGAACCAGAGCTACACCCGCGCCCCCGAGGATTGCGAGTTCGACTGGGGCGCGTCCTTCGCGGTGGACGATCGCGGCAAGGGCTACCTCGCCTGCGTGTCAGATGCGGTCGCCGATCCCGGCAACCCGGTCCTGCCCTATGGCGAGGCGGTATCGCTGGGCGGCATCTCCTGTGCCTCGGCCAAGACCGGGATGACCTGCACCAATGCGGACGGCCACGGGTTCAGCGTCGCGAAGGCGAAGCAGAAGCTTTTCTAGGTCGGCGAATCGGCCCTTTCGGACGACTAGCTGCCCGCAGCGTCCTAATGGGGTCCCGATCAACCTTTGGACACCATATCTGGATGACCCCCAACCTTTGGAACAGTCAGGGGGCTGGCCCGGTTTTGATCAAAATGGTAGGCTTACGTTGTTATCCATTTGTGTCATTCAACACGGAGACTGCACATGACCGCCGCCTTGGCCCTGGCACGGCCCACCCCGAACTCCCTTTGGGAAATGGACCGCAGCCACGTTCTGCACCCCTGGACAAACTTCGGCCCCTTCGAGCGAGAGGGGTCTCTGGTCATCAGTCGGGGCGAAGGCTGTTACCTCTGGGATGCGGACGGCAAGCGGTATCTTGATGCCGTGGGCGGCATGTGGTGCACCAACGTGGGGCTGGGCCGGAAGGACATGGCGCAGGCCATTGCCGAGCAGGCCGAACGGCTGGCCTTCTCGAACACCTTCGTCGACGTGACGAACGATCCGTCGGCGCGGCTGGCGGCGAAGCTGGCGCAGCTGGCGCCGGGCGACCTCAACCGGGTGCATTTCACGACCGGAGGGTCGACGGCGGTGGATACCGCTGTCCGCATGGTCTGGTTCTATCAGTCCTGCATGGGGCGGCCCGACAAGACCGACATCGTGGCGCGGGATCATTCCTACCACGGCTCCACCTACCTGTCGCAGTCGGTGGGCAAGCGCCCCGGCGACCGGGTGGAGGAGTTCCGCTACAAGGAAACCGGCATCCACCACCTGACCCCGCCCAACACCTACCGGCGGCCCGAGGGGATGAGCGAGGACCAGTTCTGTGATGCGCTGGTGGCCGAGTTCGAGGCGCTGATCGCGCGCGTCGGCGCCGACCGGATCGGCGGCTTCATCGCGGAACCGATCCAGGCCTCGGGCGGGGTGATCATGCCGCCTCAGGGCTATCTGCGCCGGATGTGGGAGGTCTGCCAGCGCCATGACATCCTCTTCATCGCCGACGAGGTGGTGACGGCCTTCGGGCGGCTGGGCCACTGGTTCGCGAGCGAGGCCGAGTTCGGCGTCGTGCCGGACATGATCACCTGCGCCAAGGGGCTGACCTCGGGCTACCTCCCCCTGGGCGCGCTGATCTTCAGCGACCGGATCTGGGAGGCGATGGCCCAGAAAGGTGAGCGGTGGTTCACATCCGGCTTCACCTATTCCGGTCATCCGGTGGCCTGTGCGGCGGCGCTGAAGTCGATCGAGATCATCGAGAACGAAGGCCTGCTGGAAAACGCGGCGCGGGTCGGGGACTATTTCCTCGACCGGTTGAAGGGGCTGGAGGCGCTGCCGCTGGTGGGCCAGGTCCGGGGTCGGCGGCTGATGGTCTGCGTGGAGAACGTGGCCAACAAGCTGACCAAGGAGCCCTTGCCTGACGGGGTGAACGAGTCGAAGCGCATCTCGGACACCGCCGAGGCGATGGGGATGATGGTGCGACCCATGGGGCATCTGAACGTGATGTCGCCGGCCCTGATCATCACGGAAGCCCAGGTGGAGGAGGTGGCCGAGGTGCTGGAACGCGCGATCCGGCAGGTCACGGACGAGCTTGTGCGGGAAGGTCACAAGATCGGGTGATTTGATCAAAGCTTGACTTCCGGTCCGGGCAAGGCTTTCCTGCCCGGACCGGATCCGCGCGTCTCCGCTGAACGACTGCGCACAGTGACCCGAGACCCATCATGGCACTTGAAGACGCGAAGACGCAGGTTGACACTGCGTTCACCCGGCCCACGCAACGGGGCTATTCCTATGAAAACGCCTTCGGCGGCGCGACGAGCTTCCTGCGGCGGACCTATACCCGCGACCTGACCGGGGTCGATCTGGCGATCACCGGCGTTCCCTTCGACCAGGCAGTCAGCCACCGCGCGGGCACCCGCTTCGGCCCCCGCGCGATCCGCGAGGCATCGGCCCTGATGCCCTATGACCCGCCGCCGGGCTGGGGCACGGACCCGCTGGAGGACCTCAACGTCATCGACTACGGCGACGTGGCCTTCGACTATGCGAACGTGCCGGAGTTTCCCGAGACTCTGACGAACCATATCCGCACCATCCTGAAAGCGGGGGCGGGGACCGTGGTGTTGGGGGGCGACCATTTCATCACCTTCCCGATCCTGAAGGCCTATGCCGAAAAGTTCGGACCCGTGTCGATGATCCACTTCGACGCGCATTCCGACCTCTGGCCCGACGACAACCCCGCGCGGATCGACCACGGGACGATGTTCTACAAGTCGGTGAAGGCGGGGCTGGTGGACCCGAAGCGCTCGGTCCAGATCGGGATCCGCACGACGACCGAGGATTACCTCGGCGTCAACGTCATCACCGCGCGCGAGGCGCATGAGTGGGGGGTGACCCGCGTGGTCGAGACGGTGAAAGGGATCGTCGGCGACCGGCCGACGTACCTCACCTTCGACATCGACGCGCTGGACCCGGCCTTCGCGCCGGGCACCGGGACGCCGGTCTGGGGCGGGCTTGCCAGCTGGCAGGTGGCGGCGATGCTGCGCGACCTCGCGGGCATCAACCTTGTCGGCGGAGATGTCGTCGAGGTCTCGCCGCCCTATGACACCACGGGGGCAACGGCGGTGGCCGGGGCGCATGTGGCCTATGAGCTGATCTGCCTCTATCACTGGGCGCGAACGCAAAGGTGAGGAGAGGGCGCATGGCGGCATGGCTGGTCTGGGGACTTCTGGCAGCGCTGGTGGTCTTCGCGGGCTATGTCCGCCTTGCGCCCTCCGACCCCGCGCGGTGGCACGTCGCGCCCCACAGTGACGGTCCCTGGGGCGTGGTGGTCCCGGCAGAGGGATCGGCGACCCTGCGGCTGGAAAGCGCGGCCGCGCGGGACCTTCTTGCGCGGCTTGATGCCGTGGCGCTGGCCACCCCGCGCACCACCCGACTTGCGGGCAGTGTGGACGAGGGGCGGATCACCTGGATCACGCGGTCGGCTCTCTGGGGTTTTCCGGACTACACCACGGCCGAGGCGCGCCAGGATGGGCTTTACATCCTTGCCCGGCTGCGTTTCGGGCGCGGCGACATGGGCGTCAACGCGGCGCGGCTGGAAACCTGGCGGCGGGCCCTGATGAGCGGCTGAAGTCCTTGCAGAGGGGCGGGCCAAATGCGAAGAGGCGGCAAGAGCCCGCAGTCCAGAGTGTCGACGTCCCGATGAGTGGTCCCGAACCGTCCTGGCAATGCGTGCTGATCGCCTGGGGCGAACGCTATCCGGTCGCAGAGATCAACCGTCTCGTGCGGTCCATCACCGCGCGGGGGCAGGGACTTCGGCGCGTCATCCTTCTGACCGACCGTCCGCGTCCTGGGCTGGACCCGGCCGTCGAGTGTCGCGACATCCCGGCCTGGTATCTGGCCCCCGAGTTCCGGGGCGGGGGCTGCCACACCAAGCTTTGCCTCTTCGAGCCCGGCGTCGTGCCCGACGACATGGTCGCGGTCTATGTCGATCTTGACACGCTCGTCTTCGGGGACCTGTCGCGGGTCCTTGACGTGATGCGCACTCCGGACACGCTGGGCCTGCTGGCTGCATCGGTGCTGCCGTTCGGCGCAGTGTCACAGGGTGTGGCCTGGCTGACCAAGGGCAGGACTGCGGCGCGGGGAAATTCCTCGGTCGTGGTGTTCCATCCGGGGCGCACCCGGTTCATCGCCGCGCGATTCCGCGATCTGGTGGATCAGGGCGCGGACCTGCACAAGGGGCCGCTGCGGGCCGATGACCGCTTCATCTCGTGGGTCGCGCAGGACCGGGTGCGGGCGGTGTCCCCGGCTCATGTGGTCAAGTTCCCGGCCGAGTTCATGTATCCTTGGCGCTGGCTGGTCCATCTGCGGGCTGCACTGCCCTGGGTGCGGCGGCGGCGGGCGGGTCTGGTGGCGGTGACCTTTCCCGGGGTGAACTTCAAGGGCGAGGACCTCGCGCGGCTGCCGGATGGGGCCGAGATCACCGACCGGCGCGGGCGACGGCTTTTCTGGACCGACCGGGCGATGGGCGGGATGCGGGCCGCGATCCGTCAGTGCTATACCGGGGATCAGGCGCCGCAGTGAGCCCTTGACCCTGTCCGGCCTGCCTGCCAAACCCCGCGCATGGTTCCGTTGGACAAGCTTGCGCAGATCACCGAACGTTTCGAGTATCTCGAAGCGCAACTGAACGCCGGCGCGGCGGCCCCGTCCGAGATCGCGCGGATCTCGAAGGAATACACCGATCTCAAGCCAGTGGTGGACGAAATCCGCGCCTATCGCCAGTCGCTTGACGATCTGGCCGAGGCCGAGGCGATGCTGTCCGACCCCGAGATGAAGGCGCTGGCCGAGGAAGAGCTGCCGCGGCTCAAGGCCCGTATCCCCGAGATGGAACAGGCGCTTCGGCTGGCGCTTCTGCCCAAGGATGCCGCCGACGCGCGCCCGGCCATCATCGAAATCCGGCCTGGAACAGGGGGCGACGAGGCAGCGCTCTTCGCGGGCGACCTTGCCCGAATGTACCAGCGCTATGCCGAGCGCATGGGCTGGACCTTCGAGATCATCAGCGAACAGGCGGGCGACGTCGGGGGGCTGAAGGAGTTTTCGGCCCTGATCCAGGGCGAGGGCGTCTATGCCCGGATGAAATACGAATCCGGCGTCCACCGCGTGCAGCGGGTGCCTGAAACCGAGGCGCAGGGGCGCATCCATACCTCGGCGGCCACCGTGGCCGTGCTGCCCGAGGCCGAGGAAGTCGACATCGACATCCCCGCGTCGGACATCCGGATCGACACGATGCGGTCCAGTGGCGCGGGCGGTCAGCATGTGAACACGACCGACTCGGCGGTCCGGATCACGCACCTGCCGACCGGGATCGTGGTCACCTCCTCGGAAAAGTCGCAGCACCGGAACCGCGAGATCGCGATGCAGGTCCTGCGGTCGCGGCTTTACGAGGCGGAACGGGAGCGGCTGCATTCCGAACGCGCCGCGGACCGGAAGTCACAGATCGGCTCGGGCGACCGCAGCGAACGCATCCGCACCTACAACTTCCCGCAAGGCCGGATGACCGACCACCGGATCAACCTGACGCTTTACGCGCTGCCGCAGATCATGGCCGGCGACCTGGGCGAAATCATCGACGCGCTGGTTGCGCATGACCAGGCCGAGAAGCTTGCGGAGATGGAAGGATGAAGGCGCAGGACGCGCTGCGTCGGGCGATCCCTGAGCTGCAGGAGGCCGGGATCGAGGACGCGGCGCGGGATGCGCGCGTTCTGCTGGCCCATGCCCTCGGGATCAGCCATGACCGGCTGACGCTCAGGCTGCAGGACGACATGACCCCGCCGCAGGAGGCGCTGTACGACGCGGCCCTTGCTGCGCGCCGGACGCGGCAGCCGGTGGCGCAGATCACCGGGCGGCGGCTTTTCTGGGGCCTGTCCTTCCGCGTCACCCGTGACGTGCTGGACCCGAGGCCCGACACCGAGACGCTGGTGGCCGAGGCCTTGTCCAGGCCCTTCCTGAAAATGCTGGACCTGGGCACCGGAAGCGGCTGCATCCTGCTTTCCTGCCTGAAGGGCATGCCGATGGCGCGGGGGCTTGGGACCGACATCTCGGACGCGGCGCTGCAGGTGGCGATGGGCAATACCCGCGACCTGGGACTTGAGGCGCGGGCGCGGTTCCGGAAGTCGGACTGGTTCGCTGGCGTGACCGGGGCCTATGACCTGATCGTATCGAACCCGCCCTACATCGCCGCCGAGGAGATGCCCGCGCTGGCGCCCGAGGTCCGCGACTGGGAGCCGCATCTGGCGCTGACCCCGGGGGGCGACGGGCTGGACGCCTACCGGGCCATCACCCGGGGAGCGGGGGCGCGCCTGATGCCGGGCGGGCGGCTGATGGTCGAAATCGGGCCCACACAGGGCACCGCGGTCGCGGCTCTGTTCACTGCGGCAGGGTTGGAGGCGATCCGCATATTGCCCGACATGGATGGGCGGGACCGGGTCGTCGTCGGCGAAAAGCCGGGCGGAGACAGTTGCGGCTGCGCCTGAGCCACGCTGAATCCCGCACCAATGCACAATTATCCCTTGTCACACGGGAACGCCTGTGGTTAGTGACCCTTGTCGCGCGCGGGTCACCACCTGCCGATGACGCACTGCCCAGGCCCTGCTGACCCGAAATTGCTGCCCATGAGGGGCGGCGGTCGCAGGCCAAAGCCATCAAAAGGACCAGATGCGCTCCTCCAAGAAACGCTCGCGTTCCAACCAGAACCGCCCGCGCACCCTCGGCAACATCATCAACCGCGTCTTCGACAGCTCGGGCCCCGAGGGCAAGGTGCGCGGCACGCCGCAGCAGATCATCGAGAAGTACCAGATGCTCGCGCGGGATGCGCAGCTCTCGAACGACCGCGTGGCTGCCGAGAACTTCCTGCAGCACGCCGAGCATTATACCCGGATGCTGGCCGAGGCGATGAAGGAGATGGCGGCCGAACAGGAAGCCCGCCAGCAGCAGTATCAGCAGAACGGCGGTCAGGGTGGCCAGCAGGGCGGCCAGGGCGGTCAGCAGAACGGCAACGGCGGCCAGCAGCACCAGCCGCGCGGTGACCGGCCCGAAGGCCAGGACCGGCGCGAAGGTCAGGACCGGCGCGACCGCGACCGGGACCGCGATCGGGGCGACCGCCAGGACCGGGGCGAGCGGCAGGACCGCGGCGAACGCCGGCAGGACTTCAACCGCGATTTCCGCGAAGACCGCAGCTTCCCGGCCGAGGAGCCGGCGCTTGCGACCGATGTGATCGACCTTGATGGCGGCGACGACACCGGGCTGATCGACACGCCGGAATCCTCGGCAGGACGGCCCGAGGCCGAGCCGGTCGCCGCCGAGACGGAAAGCGCGCCAAAGGAAGACCGGGCCCGCCGGTCGCGGGGACCCCGCAAGCCCAAGGGCGACAAGCCCGATGGGGATCCGCCGAAGGAAGCAGCTGAGTAAGAACGGGGCCGCCTTCGGGCGGCCTTTTCATTGCCGAAAGGAAGAAGGTCTCCGGACCTTCATCCGGAGACCTGCCGAGGCCGGGGGCTGGAAGGGGACATGACTGCCCCCGGACGCGGACCGGACCTGCGGGACGAGTGACCCTCCCGCGGCCCGATATGCCGGGATCACATCGCGGGCAGAAGCACCGTGTCGATCACGTGGATCACGCCGTTCGACTGCTTGACGTCGGCGATGGTGACGTTGGCGACGTTGCCCTGGCCATCCTGGATCATCACCACGCCATCCTTGTACATCGCGGTGAACTCGCAGCCGCCCACGGTCTTGACCGGATGCGCGCCCTTGTCGTCGTCGACCATCTTCATGATCGCATCCGACATCGCGTTGGCCGCAACGACGTGGCAGGTCAGGATCTTGGTCAGCTGGTCCTTGTTCTCGGGCTTGAGGAGCGTCTCAACCGTGCCCGCGGGCAGCTTGGCGAAGGCGTCGTTCGTCGGCGCGAAGACGGTGAAGGGACCTTCGCCCTGCAGCGTCTCGACCAGGCCCGCGGCCTGCACGGCGGCGACCAGCGTGGTGTGGTCCTTCGAATTGACCGCATTCTCGACGATGTTCTTGTCTTCGTACATCGCCGCGCCGCCCACCATCGGGTTCTCGGCCAGCGCCATGCCGGTGGTCAGGGCAAGGATCGCGGTGGCAAGCTTGAGGGATTTCATCGGGTCGTTTCCTCCGGGTTACGGGCGGGGTCATTCCCGCCTCACACCTGAAGGAACGGAGCTTTTTTGCCGAAGTTTCGCAGGCCCGGAAACCTCGCGTTTTCGTGATCAGGCGCCGATCTTGGCCGTCAGGATCACCGGGCCGGTCGGCGCGCCGGTGGGCGAGCCTCCGTCCGGTTCGATCGAGACGGCAAGGACGAAGCCCGCCGGCGGGACCGGGTAGGCAACGGTCAGCGGGCGGTCCTGCAGGAGACCCAGCGAGACAGGGCTGGCGCCCGGGGCAATGACCCAAAGCTCGTGGACCTGGCCCGCGACGGCCGGAACGCCCGCGACGCGGGTGACCTGCAGGCTGCCACCGAAATGCGTGACCTGGTAGGCAAGCCGGTTGTCGGCCGTGGCGAGGGTCGCGACCGGAGTAAGACGCGGCGGGGCGAGGACGGAAACG
>Ga0208243_1000493_pt1 | contig 21864 bp, 18 predicted proteins | sample Subbio2Aug_QV12A_FD_184826 | JGI IMG/M metagenome (GOLD analysis project Ga0208243, IMG submission 184826) | Serpentinite rock and fluid subsurface biosphere microbial communities from McLaughlin Reserve, California, USA - CR12Aug_QV12A (SPAdes) | ecosystem: Environmental > Terrestrial > Deep... | reverse complement strand
CGCGATCTCGGTGCGGTCGTCGGCGCCGCGCGTGGTCGAGAACTTCCTCGACATGGCGCATTTCCCGTTCGTGCACACCGACATCCTCGGTGCGGAGCCGCACACCGAGGTGCGGCACTACACGACAGAGATCCGCCGAGACATCGACGAGGTCTGGGCCACCAACTGCCAGTTCTTCCAGCCGCAGGCGGCGCTCTCTGCAAAGGAAGGGATCATGGCCCAGTATCAGTACCGTGTCGCCGATCCTTTCGTGGTGCTGCTCTACAAGACCTGCCCGAACTCGGCCAACCGCTGGGACGTGATCTGCCTCTTCGTGCAGCCGGTCGATCCCGAGTTCTGCCGCGCCCACCCGGTGATGTTCCTTATCGACGAGGTCTCGACGGTGACGGAACTCGTCGCCTTCCAGCAGGTGATCTTCCTGCAGGACCGCATCATCCTGGAGAACCAGCGGCCGCTGCTCCTGCCGCTCGAGCCGCGGTCCGAGATCCCGACGCGGGCGGACGCCTCGTCGGTCGCCTACCGGCGCTGGCTGAAGGAGAAGGGCATCGTCTACGGCACCACGGCGCAGGCGGCATGAACGGGCCGGGCAGCGGCCCCGACATCGCTATCGTCAACGCCACCATCCTGCCGATGGGCGGGGCGGACAAGATCGCGCGCGGCACGCTGACGATCCGCGGCAACACCATCGAGGCCGTCGGCCCAGCGGGCACGATCAACGTCTCGGGGACCGCCAAGACCATAGACGCCCGCGGCCGGGTGGTGATGCCGGGCTTCGTGAACTGCCACACCCACATCGCCTCCAACATGCTGCTGCGCGGGCTCCTGGAGGACGTGCAGCTGTTCGAATGGCTGTCGACCATGTGGCGGCTGAAGCGCAGCTTCGATCCCGACACGCTCTACTGGGCGAGCCTGGCGGGCCTCGCGGAGATGGCCAAGGCCGGCATCACCAGTTTCAACGAGCATTTCGACGCCTATGCGGTCGAGCCGGAGATCGAGGCGCTGCAGCGCGTCCCGCTGCGCGCCACGCTCGGCTACGGCTTCGCCGACCGCGGCATCTATGCCTCCATCACCGACTGGTCCTGGAAGACGCTTGAGAATTTCGGCGACCTGGTGAAGAAGCACCACCGCTCGGGCGGCGACCGCATCCATCTCGCGCTGTCGCCGCACGCACCCTATTCCTGCGGCGCCGACATGTTCCGCCTCGTGCGCGCGGTGGCCGACGCGGAGAAGGTCGCCATCCACACCCATCTCGCCGAGGGACCGCAGGAGGTCGCCTACGTCGCCGAAACCTACGGCACGACGCCGGTGCGATGGGTCCATTCGCTGGGCTTCCTCGGTCCCGACGTGACGGCCGCGCACTGCACCCAGCTCACCGACGACGACATCGCCATCATGGCCGAAACCGGCACCCGCATCGGCCACTGCCCCTGCTGCAACGCCAAGCTCAATTCCGGCACGATGCGCCTGCGCGACGTGCGTGCAGCCGGCATCCCGGTCGGGCTCGCGACCGACGGACCCGCCAGCCACAATGCGCTGGACATGTTCCAGGAGATGAAGTTCGCCGGCATGATCCACAAGGACCGGACCGGCGACGTCGAATTCCTGAAGACCGGCGAACTGCTGGAGATGGCGACCGCGGGCGCGGCCGTCGCCATGAACCGTCCCGAGACCGGCGTGCTGGCGCCGGGCCGCAAGGCCGACGTCATCATCGTCGACCTCGACCGGCTGCACTGCCTGCCGGTCTATGACGAGGCGGCGGCGCTGGTCTATTCGGCGCGCGCCGACGACGTGGCGACCACCATCGCCGACGGACGGATCGTCATGGAGGAGCGCGTGCTCGCCGGGGTCGACGAGGCGGAGATCCGTGCGAAGTTCCGCGAGAAGGCGCTGGCGCTGCGCGACCGCAGCCTCGTGGCCGGCGGATGACGGACAGGCTCGACCTTCGCGGCCGGACGCTGCTCGCTTCAGGCTTTCACGCCCCGGTGCGCGGTGCGGTCGAGGCGCTCGACGACGCGCTCCTCGCCATCGGCCCCGACGGAACGATCGCCGCCGTCGCGCATCCGGGCGAACCCGGCTACGACGATGCGAAGCGGGAGGCGTCCCGGGCAGGCAGGCTCGCGACGCTGCCGGCCGGCACCGTTCTGCTGCCCGGCTTCGTCGACCTCCACGTCCACGCGCCGCAATATGCCCAGCTCGGCCGCGGCCTGGACGTGCCGCTCGAGGTCTGGCTGCACCGCTACACCTTCCCGCTGGAGGCGAAGTACGCCGACACCGCCTTCGCCGCCCGCGTCTACCGCCGGCTGGTCGACGACCTTTTGGCCAACGGCACGACGACGGCGCTCTATTTCGCCACCGCCCATGTCGAGGCGACCAATCTCCTCGCCGGGATCTGCCTCGAGCGCGGCCAGCGCGCGCTGGTCGGCAAGGTGGCGATGGACGATCCCGACGGCTGCCCCGCCTATTATCGCGACGCCTCGCCCGAGGCGGCGGTCGAGGGCACGCATGCGGTGATCGAGTACATCCGCGCCATGCCCGGCAACGGCGACGGGCGCGTCCTCCCGGTCGTCACACCGCGCTTCATCCCGGCCTGCACGGATGCCGCGCTCCAGGGCCTCGGCGATCTGGCGCGCCGATGCGGCTGCCGCGTGCAGACGCATGTCTCGGAGAGCGACTGGGCGCATGGCCACGTGCTCGCCCGCCACGGCATGACCGACGCCGCGAGCCTAGACCGGTTCGGGCTGTTGACCGAGGGCGGTGTCCTGGCGCATGCCAATTTCCTGACCCCCGCCGACATGGACCTGCTCGCCGCCCGCGGCACCGCGGTGGCGCATTGCCCCGTTTCCAACGCCTACTTCGCCGGAGCGGTGCTTCCGCTGAAGGCGGCGCTGGAGAAAGGCGTGCGCATCGGGCTCGGCACCGACATCTCCGGCGGACCGATCGCCACCATCCTCGACGCCATGCGCGGCGCGGTGATGGCTTCGCGCATGTTGGAGAGCGGCGTCGATCCCGACCTTGCGCCGGGAAGCCGCAGCCGTCACGCGGGGGCTCGGATCGACTTCCGCGACGCCTTCCACCTCGCCACCGCCGGCGGCGGCGCCGCGCTCGGCCTGCCGGTCGGCCGCTTCGAGCCCGGTTGTCCCTTCGACGCCGTCGCCGTCGACTGCGAGGCCGCCGACGGCGGCATCCGCCTGTGGGGGGGCGAGGTCGGCGACGATCTGCTGCAGACGATCCTCTACACCGCCACGCGCCCGAACCTCGCCCGCGTCTGGGCGGGCGGCGTACCGGTTGCCTGAAACGGCCCGTCCTCCGCAACGCCCGAGCCCCTCCCCTCCATGGCGGCGTTGACACGGACAAGCGACGTCGCTATCTATCGTGCACGATATAATCGCTGTCGATGAAAGGAACTGCGGTGCCGACGAAGGTGATCTACAGAACCAGCGCCACGGCCACCGGCGGACGAGACGGTCGCGCGGCCACCGCCGACGGTTCGCTCGACGTCAAGCTCGTGGTGCCGAAGGAACTCGGCGGACCGGGCGGCGAGGGGACCAATCCGGAGCAGCTTTTCGCGGCCGGTTACTCCGCCTGCTTCCTGGGGGCCCTCAAGTTCTATGCCGGGCAGAAGAAGGTGAAGCTTCCCGACGATGCGACGGTCACGGTTTCCGTCGGTATCGGCCCGCGCGAGGATGCGGGGTTCGGTCTGGACGTCCGGATCGCGGTTGCGCTGCCGGGCATGGAGCGCGACGTCGCGGAGGATCTCGTCGCGGGCGCGCATCAAGTCTGTCCCTACTCGCACGCGACGAAGGGCTCGCTGTCGATCACGCCGACCGTGGCGTGATCGACACCGGGAAAGACTTCCGAAGCCGGCGGAGCGACGACGAGACGTCGATCAGCGCGGTTCGAGTTCGGAGATGAGCGCCTTCATTTCCGCGATCTCGCGCTTCTGCGCCTCGATGATCTCGTCGGCGAGCTGACGAACCCGCGGATCGGAGATTCGAGCCCGCGTGCTCGTCATGATCGCAATCGAGTGGTGCGGTATCATCGCCTTCATGTAGTCGACATCGCCGATCGTCGCCTGGCTCCGCACCAGCCAGAGCGAGCCCGCGAAGACGGCAACGGCCGTGCCGAGGATCGCGATGTTCACGGCCTTCCGCGGGTACATGGACAACATCCAGCCGAGCATGACGACCGCCATCGCAGCTCCCATCAGCAGGGCCATCCAGGCCCGGGTCTCGCTCCAGAAGACGTGATCGAGTGCCCAGGTGTTGAGATACATCAGGCCGTACATCACCACGATGGACGTGGCGATCATCGCGCCGAAGCGCCAATAGGACATCTTCAACCCTCCTTCAGATCCGCTTCCTTCGTTGTCGCGGCCGTTATGTGCCTTGCAGCAGAACCGGCAGAGGGCGAGGCGGTTCCTGTTCGTCCGCTCACCAGGGCAGGCGGCCCCCCGTGCGATCGAAGAATCCGCCGCTGTCGCCGACCGACAGACCGTCGAGACAGGCCAGGATCGACGCTGCGGCAGTATCTGCGCCGGCGACGTCCAGACCCGACTTGGCGAAGGGCGCGGACAGCCCGGTGTCCACCGTTCCCGGGTGAAGCGCGACGCAGAGCGCCTCCGGCCGGAGCCGCGCAAGCTCGATGGATGCGGTGTGGACGAACTGGTTCAGCGCCGCCTTCGACGCCCGGTACGCGTACCACCCGCCCATCCGGTTGTCGCCGATGCTGCCGACCTTGGCCGACAGGACCGCGAAGACGCTGCGGCCCTGGCGCGGCAGCCGCGGCAGCACGTGTTTCATCACCAGTGCCGGACCGGTGGCGTTGACGGCGAAGGACCGCGCCAGCGACGCCGGATCGATGTCGCGCAGAGCCTTCTCCGGCAGCATCCCGTCCGCATGAAGCAACCCGGTGGCGACGACGCACAGGCGGATGTTCCCCAGCGACGACGCGTGGATCGCGGCCGCCCGGATGGAGGCTTCGTCCTCCAGATCCAGCGGGGGATCGCTCCGGCGCGACAGGGCCAGCACCTCCGCGAAACGGCCGGAGGCCCGCGCCGCGCGCACCAGTGCGGATCCGATGCCGCCACCTGCACCGACGATCAGCGCAATGCCGCCGCCCGGCAGCATCGCGGGAAGGGGCTGTCCGTCCGACCCGGTCATGCCCTCGCGCCCCGGCAGATGCAGGAAGCGCCGTCGTCGGTTCGTCCCTGGCCCTGCTGCATGCTCACCCCTTTCCGGACCCGTGCGGTCGACCGGGCCACCCCCCAGCTAGGTCGGTCCGGCGGGACGTCCAGTGCCGCCGTTCGGGCGTCGGTGATCCGGGACCCGGCTGCCGACGTAGGAGAAGCGGATTTCCATCGGAGGCAGGACATGAATGCTCAGACCCTGGCGGCCGGCATGGCCGCGGCACTGCTGACCGCCGCCACCGCGGCTGCATCCGAGCCGGTTTCCGGACCGAAGCTCGTCGAACTCGTGAGCGGCAAGCGGGTTTATCTCGCCGTTCCGCTCGGCGGGGAATTCCCGCTCCACTACAAGCCGGGCGGCCTGGTGACCGGCGACGGCACCAGGGTGGGACTGGGTCGCTTCTTCGCGCCGAAGGAAACCGGCCGCTGGTGGGTCGACGGCAAGCGGCTCTGCCAGAAGTGGCCGACCTGGTACAAGGGCCAGACCTCCTGCTTCACGATCACCCCGACCGGCCCGGGCCGCATCAGCTGGACGCGCGACGACGGGACCTCCGGCAAAGCGCGCATCGAGGGATGAGTGGGGCTGCCGATCAGGCCGATTCGCGCCACAGCCAGTCTCGAAAGGCGGTGAGCGGGGGGTAGTCGTCCCGTTCCCCGGGCCAGGCGAGCCAGTAGGAGCCGGCTCCCGGGACCGAGGGCTTCAACACCGGTTCGAGCCGGCCTTCGGCGATCTCCGCGTCGGCGAGATACTCCGGCAGGAGCGCGATGCCGAGACCCGCCACGGCGGCCTGGATCATCAGCGCGAACTGGTCGAACAGCATCCCTCGTACCGCCATGGGTCCGGCGCCCTGCCCTGCGAACCAGGCCGCCCATGCCGACGGCCGCGTCTCCAGCTGGAACAGCTGCCGTTCGCGCAGATCGGCGACGGTCCGGACCGGATGGGCTGCCAGGAGGGCGGGGGCAGCGCAGGCGGTCAGGCGTTCGTCGAAGATCCTCATGTGCCTGGTGCCGGGCCAGTCGTCCTCGCCGAAGTGCACGGCGGCATCGAATCCCTCCGCAGCGACGTCGAAACGGCGGATGCGCGTCGCCAGGCTGATCGATACCCCGGGATGCGCCGACAGGAAGCCGCCGAGGCGCGGCGCCAGCCAGCGGGTGCCGAAGGCGGGCAGGATGGCGATGGCAAGCGTGCCGCCTTCCGGATTGGCCACGAGCTGCATGCTCGATCGTTGCAGGAGGTCGAGTGCCCGGGTCACGTCGCCGCCGTAGGCAATCGCCGCGCGGGTGGGAACGAGCCTCTTCCGCTCGCGCAGGAAGAGCGGCCGTCCGAGCTGTTCCTCGAGGTTCTGGACCAGACGGCTCACGGTCCCCTGCGACAGTTGCAGTTCGCGTGCGGCGGCGGCCGTCGAGCCGGTGCGCAGGACGGCCTCGAAAGCCGAAAGCAGGCTTATGGAAGGCAGGAAACGGCGTTGGCGGGACATGTTCATGCTTCTAGTGCATGAACGGCGGGGCGGACAGGGGATCGTCGCATCGGGCCCTTTACAATGCTGCGAAAAACGGGCGACAGGACGGCATCCCTCATCGGAGGCTCGGGTGATGGCAGCGGTACGTTCGGCGTCGGAGGCGACCGGCAGCGGTGGCGGCCGCGGCATGGGGCAGATGGGCCGCATCGGCTGCCTGGGCGGAGCGGTCCTGGACCGTAAGTATCACGCCAGGAAGCCGCTCGTTGCGGCTACGTCGAACCCCGCATCCGGTTCGCGCAGCTTCGGCGGCGTCGCGCGCAACGTGGCGGAGAACCTAGCGCGGCTCGGCATCGACATCTGCTTCGTCTCGGTCGTCGGCAACGACGAGGGCGGGCGCGCCTTGCTGCGCCATCTGCAGGAGCTGGGTATAGACGTAACCAGCGTCGAAACCGACGACGGTCATCCGACCGCCGAATACGTCGCCGTGCTCGGACCGGAGAACGACCTCGCGCTCGGCATCGCCGACATGGACGTCTTCGAGACGTTCGGAATCGAGGCGCTCGAGCGTGCCTGGCCGACGCTGGCCTGCTGTGACTGGGTGTTCATGGACTGCAACCTGCCTGCCGAGACCATCGCCGCGCTGATGGCGCGCAGACGCGAGGCTTCCTTCCGGCTGGCCGTCGACACCGTGTCATCGCCCAAGGCGCTCCGCCTGCCGACTGACCTTTCCGGCATCGACCTTCTGTTCACCAACGAGGACGAGGCGAACGCATTGCTGGCTGTCCGCCCCGGCGCGCGGCTCGGCGCGACGGACGCCGCCCGTTCCTTGCGCGGGCGCGGGGCGGACAGCGTCGTCGTGACCATGGGCGCGCGCGGGGCCGCGATCGCCACGGCGGCCGGAACCAGCCTGTCGAGCGCCATTCCGGCGCAGCCGGTCGACATCACCGGAGCGGGCGACGCGATGATCGCCGGCACGCTGTTCGGGTTGCTGTCCGGTTCGCCCCTCGAAGTCGCGGCCGGGACTGGGGCGCTCGTGGCTGCGCTCACCGTCGAGAGCCCGTCCAGCGTCCGGCCGGATCTTTCGCCAGCCCTGCTCGCTGGCAGAGCGGCCGGTTCTCCAGGCTGACGGCCCGCGAGTCCTCGCGGTCCGCAGCCGGCCGATCCATGATTCCTCCGGCGGCACGATCACGCCCGAAAAAGACGGGATGGCATTGTCGTCGTAGCCGATCTCCGCGTGCAGGCCGGAGGGCGCCCGACCGGCCGCAGGACGGTCGATGGAGGCGGTCTAGCCGATCAGCCAGAGACTGATCTGCGGGAAAATGATCAGCAGCAGCAGCGCGAGGAGCTGCAGCAGCACGAACGGAACGATTCCCCGGTAGATCGTTCCGATCGATATGCCGGTGGCCACGCCGCGCAGATAGAACAGGGCGTAGCCGAAAGGCGGGGTGAGAAACGACGTCTGCATGTTGACGGCGAGCGCGATGGCGAACCAGGTCAGTGTCTCGTTCTGCGTCATCCCGAAGTCCAGGCTCGCAACGACCGGAGCCACCAGCGGCACGACGACCAGCGCGATCTCGACCCAGTCCAGGAAGAAGCCCAGCAGGAAGACGAGCGCCATGATGGCGAAGAGCACGACATAGGGACCCGTGCCCAGTGCGTCGAAAGCGTGGATGACCATCTGGTCGCCGCCCAGCCGGCGGAAGATGACGGAGAAGATCGTCGCGCCGATCATCACGAAGACGATCATCGCGGTGGTCTTGGTCGTGTCCCGCAGCGAGGCCCGAAGCGTAGCCAGGTTCAGGTTTCCCGACAGAAGCGCGAGAAGCATCGCACCGGCCGCGCCGATGGCGGCGGCTTCGGTCGGCGTCGCGATTCCCGTGATGATGGTTCCGAGAACGGATGCGATCAGCAGGACGGGAGCCAGGAGGTCGCGCGCGAGGCCGGCAAGGGCCGCCGTGCGGCTCGAAGCCTGCACGTGCTCGGCCGGAGGCATGCGGTGCGGCTGGAAGATCGCGACGACGATGAGATAGAGAACATAGAGCGCGGCAAGCAGGAGGCCCGGGCCGATGGCGCCGATGAACAGGTCGCCGACCGAGATGCGCAGCTGATCGCCGAGCACGATCAGCATGATCGACGGCGGGATCAGGATGCCGAGCGTGCCGGAGGCGGCGATGAGACCGGTCGAGATGCGCGGGTCGTATCGGGCCTGGGTCATCGCGGGCAGCGCCATCATGCCCATCAGCACGACGGAGGCGCCGATGATCCCGGTGGAAGCGGCCATCACGATGCCGATGATGGCCACCGCGAAAGCGTAGCCGCCCGGGAGCCGACCGAACAGGGCGGCGAGCGAGCGCAGCAGGCGTTCGGCGACGCCCGACCGTTCCAGCATCAGGCCCATGAAGACGAAGAGCGGAATGGCGATCAGCAGCCAGTTGGTCAGGATGCCGGAGTAGATGCGCGAGACGCCGGTGGACAGGAAGATCATCGGCACACCGGCGGCAACCGCGAAGACGATGCCGATGCCGGACAGCACGAAGCCCACCGGATAGCCCGAGAAGACGCCGAGCATCAGCGCGACCAGCATCGCCATCGGCCAGAGATATTCGATCATCGGTCGTCGCCAGGTTTCGCCCCGGAGGAGGGCTGCAGGAGGGAATGGACCGTCGCAACCGCACGGACGAGCGCGCCGATGCCGAGAAGCGCGAAGCCGGCCGGGATGATCGCCTTGATGAGCCATCGATCCATCAGGCCGCCATAGCTCGAACCCTCGCCGGAATTGAAGGCGGAGAGGGTGAAGCTCCATCCGTACCAGACGATGATGGCACAGAAGGGGAGGAGAAGGACAAGGTCGCCGAGGAGGGACAGGCCGAGACGGACCCGGCGGGGGAGCCCTGCCGAGAAGACGTCCACGCTGACATGCTGGTCGTCGCGGAAGGCGTAGACCCCGCCGAAGATCGCGACGATGGCGAAGATGTACCATTGCAGGTCGGCAAGCGAGTTGACCGTGATCGCATTGCCGAGAACAGGAACGGGGCTCTCCCATCGCAGGAAGGCGTTCCACCCCGTCTGGGCGGCCAGCACCGTCAGCAGGACGGAGGCGATCAGGGGCAGGATCAGCCAGCCGACGAGTTCGCCCGGCTTCACCAGCAAACGAAACACCGCATCCGTGACGCGCTTCAAACCGACCTCCCCGTTCAGCCACTTCGCGGACGCTCGCCGACCTGCGTCGTCCGCGTGACGCGGACCCGGTGCAAAGCCGGGTCCGCTCGCTCCTTAGCGCGGAAGAGCCTGCAATTCAGCCCAGCGAGCGGTGCGCTCGATATAGGCGGTCAGCGACTCGTAGGCTTCCTTGAAGATCGGATCCTTGGCAGCCTCCTCCTGCATCACCTCCGATGCGGCGACCTGCATGGCGGACAGGACCTCGTCGGGGAAACGCTTGACGGTTGCGCCCGCAGCCTCGATCTCCTCGATGGCTGCCACCTGCGCGTTCAGCTGGTCGGCCATGTTCTCGGCGATGTTGGCCTTGCAGGCCTCCACCATGATCTTCTGCTGGTCTTCGGTGAAGCCCTTCCAGACATCCATGTTGATAATGATGGAGTCCCAGCTCGACGGCTGGTGCCAGCCGGGGAAGTAGTAGTTCTTGACGATTTTCTGGAAACCGAATCCCTTGTCGAGCTGCGGAGCGGAGAATTCCGCCGCATCGATGCGGCCTGTCTCCAGTGACACGTAGATCTCCCCCGCCGGCACGAGCTGGGTGTTGGCGCCGAGCTTGGCCAGCGCCTTGCCGCCAAGGCCGGCGATGCGCATGTTCAGACCCTTCAGGTCTTCGGCGGTCTCGATCTCCTTGTTGAACCATCCGCCGGCTTCCGGCACGACGAGATGGCAGGGGATGATCTTCACGCCGTGCGGGTCGTAGGCCTTCTGGATGATCTCGAGGCCGCCGCCGTTGAACATCCAGCCGAGCGCGATTTCGGGCGAGGGCCCGAAGGGCATCGAGCCGATCAGGTTGGCGACGGGAATGGTTCCGGCCCAGTAGCCGATCCAGTCGAAGCCCATCGGGATGGCGCCGGTCGAGACCGCGCCGAAGACCTCGAACGGCGGCACAAAGTCGCCGGCGCCGTGCACCTTGATGTCCACCTCTCCGGCGGTCATCAGCCGCACCTTCTCCGCCCAGTTGACGGGGCTCGGGCCGATCGAGGGCACGTTGAGACCGAACACGCTCTGGAGATCGAAGCTCTGGGCCATGGCCGGCCCGGTGAATGCAGCGGACGCCGCCAAGGCGGCGGCAACGACGTAACGTCTCATCTCTTCCTCCCATAGGCCGCGCGAGGGCGGCACTTCGCCAGCCCGGGACGAGCGCAGCATGTCCGCCCAAATCCTCCCGAAGCGAACGCAGTCTTGCAAATTCCGTGGCTTGGCTCAATAAGAAAATTCGCTATAGTCTAACGCATTTGCAGATAACGAATTCCGGGAGGACGCATGCAGGGCATCAGGGGAGTGATCGCGGTGGTGACCGGCGCGGCGCAGGGGAACGGCCGGGCCATTGCGCGCGGCCTGGCAAGGGCTGGCGCCCGCGTCTCCATCTGTGACGTCAACGGTACGGCGGTCGAAGCGACGGCGGCGGCCATTCGCGACGAAGGCGGCGAGGCAGGCGCCTTCGAGGTCGACGTCGCGGACCGTCCATCGGTCGACCGCTTCGCCTCGGCCTCCCGGGAGGCCTTCGGGCCGGCGGCCATTCTGGTCAACAACGCCGGGATCATCCGGCGGACCCCCGTCGACGACACGCGGTTCGACGAGGACTGGGCAGAGACCTTCCGGGTCAATGTCGATGGCGTGCGCAACATGGTGCGCGCCTTCCTGCCGCAATTGCGGGAAACGCGAGGCAGGATCGTCAATCTCGGATCCATCATGTCCGTTTCGGCAGGGCCGGGGCTCGGCGCCTACGCGGCGAGCAAGGGTGCCGTGCTGCAGCTGACGAGGGCGCTCGCCCACGACCTCGCGCCCGACGGCATCCGGGTCAATGCGATCGCGCCGGGTGTCATCGCTACGCCGATGACGAAAGTGACCCGCGAGACGCCGGAGGCCATCGGCCGCTTCATGGCGCACACGCCGCTCCGCCGGGTGGGCGAGCCGGAGGAACTCGTCGGACCGGTGCTCTTCCTCGCCTCGGACCTGTCCACCTACGTGACGGGCGTGCTGCTTCCCGTCGACGGCGGCTACCTCGCCGCCTGATCCGCCAAGACAAACCATGGACCTGTCGAACATGCAGATGAAGAAACACGAATGCGACGTGCTGGTGGTCGGATCGGGCGCCGGCGGCCTCGCCACGGCCGTCTCGGCCGCACACCGGCGGCTGGACGTGCTCGTGGTGGAAAAGGAACCCGTGTTCGGCGGCACGACCGCCCGCTCCGGCGGCTGGATGTGGATCCCCTGCAACGGTCCCGCCAGACGTGCGGGCATCGACGATTCCATCGACAAGGCGCGCACCTACATGCGCCACGAGACCGGCGAGCATTTCGACGAACGCCGCGTGGAGGCCTTCCTCGAAGCCGGTCCGAAGGCCGTCGAGTTCTACGAGCAGAACACCGCGCTGCAGTTCGATCTCGGCCCCACCTTCGCCGACTATCATCCCACGGCTCCCGGTGGCGTGGATGCCGGACGCTCGATCGTGGCGCGCCCCTTCGACGGACGCGAGCTCGGGTCGGAGATCAAGCGACTGCGCCCGCCACTGGCCGAGATCACCTTCCTCGGCATGATGATCGGCTCGGGCAAGGAACTGCTGCACTTCTTCAACGTCATGCGCTCGCCGGTATCGGCCTTCTACGTCGGCAAGCTGTTCGTGAAGTTCCTGCGCGACATGGCCTTCCACGGCCGACCGATGCGGCTGATGAACGGCAACGCGCTGGTGGCGCGGCTGGCGAAGTCCTGTTTCGACAAGGGCGTGCCGATCTGGACGCGTTCGCCGGTGCGGGAACTGGTGAGGGACGAGCGGGGCAGGGTCACCGGAGCCATCGTCGACACGGCCGAAGGACCTGTCGAGGTCGTCGCGCGGAAGGGCGTGGTACTGGCGGCCGGCGGCTTTCCGCAGGATCCCGTGCGGCGGAAGGCGATGTTCCCGCATGCGCCGACCGGATACGAGCACGCTTCGCCGGCTCCCCCCGGCAACACCGGCGACGGGCTGCGGCTCGGCGAGGCCGCCGGCGCGACCGTCGAGACGAGCCTGCCACATGCCGCCGCCTGGGTGCCGATCTCGCGACCGGTCAGGCCCGACGGGACGCTGGGTACGTTCCCGCACTTCGTCGACCGTTCCAAGCCCGGCGTCATCGCCGTCACGCGGTCCGGCCGACGCTTCGTCAACGAGGCGGATTCCTATCACGACTTCTGCCAGGCGATGGTCGCGCGCTGCCGGGAGGAAGGCGGCGAGACCTGCGCCTTCTTCGTCGCCGACCATCACGTGCTGCGCAAATACGGCCTCGGCTACGTCAAGCCGGCGCCGGTGCCTTTTCGCCGGCACGTCCGGTCGGGCTATCTGCTCGAAGGCGCGACGCTCGAGGAACTGGCGGCAAAGATCGGCGCGGATCCAGTCATGCTGCGTCGAACGGTAGAGACCTACAACAACCATGCCGTGCGCGGCGACGACCCGGAGTTCGGCAAGGGTTCGACCTCCTACAATCGCTCGTTGGGCGATCCGGAGCACAAGCCGAATCCCTGCGTCGCGCCCATCGGCAAGGGACCGTACTATGCCGTCAAGCTCGTGGTCGGCGACCTCGGCACCTTCGCGGGCCTGCGCTGCAACGAGAACGCCCAGGTGCTCGACGACGCGGGCCGGCCGATCGGCGGCCTCTATTCGGTGGGCAACGACGCGGCGAGCATCATGGGCGGGAACTATCCGGGCGGCGGCATCACCCTCGGTCCGGCGGTCACCTTCGGGTACATCGCCGCGCGGCACATGTCCGGCGCCAACGATTGACGGACCTGCGCGAAGCGCCCGAGGTGGCACCGCCGGCTGTCATGCGCCGGCGCCGGCGTCCCCGCGGTAGCCCAGCTCGTTCGACAGTCTGCGCGTGAAGCCGAGGAGCCCGCGGACGCCGGGCCCGTCATCCGCGAGGTCGATCATGCCGGTCGGACCGATCGCCGTCAGCGCGAGCTGCATCTGACCGGTGTGGTCGAAGACCGGAGCGGCGATGGCGCTGACGCCGGGGATGGGCAGGTCGCGGGTGACCGCATGGCCTTTCATGCCCACGTCGCGCACCTCGGCCCAGTAGCGATCCTCGTCGAATTCGAACGGTCCCCGCTCCAGCAGGGACCGGTCCGAGCGCTCCTGCCGGATCATCGGCTGGGTCACCGCCTGCGGCAGCCAGGCAGCAAAGACCTTCCCGGTGGCGGTGGCGGTCATCATGAAGATGTTGCCCACCTGGACGTTGGCATGGATGCGGGCCGAGGATTCCTGGACATACACGATCGTCGGCCCGTGCAGGCCCCACACGGTGACCGCGATCATCAGCTGCAGGTCGTCGGCGAGCGCCGCCACGCGTCGAACCGTTTCGCGATAGGCGTTCTGGTTGCGAAGCCGCGTCAGGCCGAGATGCAGCGCGAAGGAACCGAGCTGGTAATGCCCGGCTTCCGTCTGCTCGACCATGCCCATCTTCCGAAAGGAGACGAGATAGGGATGCAGTTGTGCAGCGGCCATGCCCGTCTGCTCTGCGAGATCGCGCAGCTTCAGCGGCCCCGTCGCCCGCGCGAGAGCGGCGAGTACGACGCCGCCCGTATCGATCGACTGGACGCCGCGCGAGCCGTTCTTCTTTTCCGTCACCGCCATGAACGCTGATCCGTTTCTACGGAGGTATCCCACGCGGACACGAATCTCAACGCTGTGTTCGATGGCCCCTTCCGACGCAGCTGACTCCCCTGCTGGCTGTACCGACCGGATGACCCACACGGGCAAGGCGACAAGTTTCCGTTAGCAATGTTCTGCAATCGTGCCGCTACGTCAATTACCGTACACACAGCCGCTCCCTGCCGCGGGCGAAAAGGGTCTTCATGTCTCTCCGAATCTGGCAACTCGTCATCGCAATCGCAGCCATCGTTGGCGTCGGCATCGGCGTCACGGTTGGAATCCAGAACCATGCCCTGAAGACCCTGCAGGTGAACGGGCCCCTCTACGGGGAGATCGTCGGCGGGAAGGATCTGATCGCCGACATCCTGCCGCCGCCCATGTTCCTCGTCGAGTCCTACCTGCTGGCCAACGAGGCCGTGGTCCATCCCGAACTCGTCGCCAGGAACCTCGCCCGAATCGCCGACCTCCGGCGGGAGGATGCGGCGCGGCGAGGATACTGGAAGCAGTTCGCCTTGCGCGAGGATCTGCGCAGGCAGCTGGAGGGAGAGGTGCTCCCCCGGTCCGACGCCCTCTGGGCCACGATCGAGGGACCCTTCCGCTCGGCCGTGCAGAACGGCGGGAACGTCGGGCCGGTCATGGACACGCTGCGCGACCAGTTCAGCGCCCACCGCGAGGCCGTCGTGAAACTCGTCGAGATGTCGACGATCTTCCTCGCCGACAAGGAAAGCGAGGCGGCCGCCTCGGAGAGGTCACTTGGCCTGGTTTCGCTGCTGGCCGGCGTCCTCACGCTGCTCGGCTGCATAGCCGGCGCCTGGCTGGTCTGGATCCGCGCCCTCGTCCCCCTCGACCGCATGTCGCGCTATATGCTTCGGCTTGCGGAAGGCGACTATTCGACGGAAGCGCCCTATGCCGGCCGCAAGGACGAGATCGGCGACATGGCCGGCAGCCTTGCCGTATTCCGGCAGGCCGGACTCGACAACATCCGGCTGGCGGAAGACAACCGCCTTGCGCAGCAGTGGACGGAGCAGGAGCGTGCGTCGAGGCTCGCCGAGCGCGAATTGGAAGCCGCGGCGCTCGCCCGCGTGGTCGCCGACCTCGGCGCCGGCCTCGCGCGGCTCGCCGACTGCAACATCCGCATGACGATAGACCTGCCCTTCGCAGAGCAGTTCGAGCCGCTGCGTCTCGACTTCAACAACTCGATCGGGCTCTTCCAGTCCGTGCTCGAGCAGGTGATGGAAAAGACGCGGGCACTGCATGCCGGCGGCGCGGAGATGCACGCGTCGGCAGAAGGTCTCGCCCAGCGCACCCAGCAGCAGGCGGCCGCTCTCGAGCAGGCATCGGCCGCCCTGGAGCAGATCACCGCATCCGTCCGTTCTTCCTCCGACAAGATCAGGCAGACGCGCGCCCAGGCGAGCGATGCCCGCGACGCGGCGGTCGAATCGCACAAGGTGATGCACAATGCGGTCGAGGCGATGCACCGGATCGAGGCGGGCTCGCAGAAGATCGCGACCGTCGTCTCCGTCATCGACGAGATCGCCTTCCAGACCAACCTTCTGGCCCTCAACGCGGGCGTCGAGGCTGCGCGTGCCGGCGAGGCAGGCAGAGGTTTCGCCGTCGTAGCGCAGGAAGTGCGCGAACTCGCGCAGCGCTCCGCCTTCGCCGCCAAGGAGATCGGCGAGATCATCCGCAAGTCGAAGACGGAGGTGGAGGCAGGCGTGCAGTTCGTCGGCGCCACCGGCGACGCCCTGACCCGGATCAGCGGCTACGTGACCACCATCGACGCGAATGTGAGCGAGATCGACCGCGCCGCCGGCGAGCAGACGACCGGGCTGGAGCAGATCAGCCTCTCCGTCAACGAGCTGGACCGGATGACGCAGCAGAATGCGGGGATGGTCGAGGAGACGACCTCCGTCTCCGGCATGCTCGCCGAAAACGCCCGGGTGCTCGCGGAACTGGTCAGCCGGTTCAAGCTGAACCGCCGCAGACAGATCCGCGACGCCGCCCCTTCGGCCCATGGCGGACCGATGCGCAAGGCCGCATAGGCGGCCGCACTCGCGCGAGGCAGACCGTCGCCCCCGTAACCGGCTCCGGGCAGAGGCCGGCGCGGAGACAGCCGCGCCGGCCTGCCGGTCCTGCTAGCGAAGCACGGCGGCGATGTTGCCACCGTCGACCGTCGTCACGTCGCCCGTGGTGCGCTCGGCCAGCGCATGATGCAGGAAGGCCTGGGCCACGTGGTCCGCGGTGACTTCGAGGCCGAGAAGGTTCCCGCTCATGTAGTCCTTCTCCGAAAGTCCACGCGCCTTCGACCGGCTGTGGATCATGTCGTCGGTCAGCAGGCCGGAACGGATCCGGTCGGCGTTGACGGCATTCGACCGCACGCCGATCGCCCCGTATTCGAGCGCGTACTGGCGCGACAGGAACAGCGTCGCCGCCTTGGGCAGGCCGTAGGCGCCGAACTTCGGGCCGGGGTTCACCGCCTGCTTGGACGTGTTGAACAGCAGAGCGCCGCCGGTCTTCTGCTCCTTGAAGAGGCGGACGGCGTTCTGGGCCACCGTCTGGTGCGCGAAGAAGTTGAGTTCGAAGCTCCTGCGCAGCAAGGCGTCGTCGATCTCGCCGATGCCGCCCTCCCAGGCCGCGCCGGCATTGGAAACGACGATGTCCACGCCGCCATAAGTGGCGACCGCGCGGTCGAAGGCCGCGCGAACCTCTTCCGGCTTCGTCACGTCGGCGCCGACGCCGATCGAGCCGTTGCCGGCGGCCTTCGCGGTCTCGGCGGCCCTCGCAGCATCCAGGTCGACGACGACGACATGCGCGCCGTTCGCCGCGAAGAGCCGGGCCGTCGCCGCTCCGATTGCCCCTGCGCCGCCGGTGATCAGCGCGACCTGCCCGGTCAGCGGCTTCGGCTTGTTGCCGGCGAGCTTGGCCTGCTCCAGCGACCAGTATTCGAGCTCGAACAGATCCGACTTCGCCAGCGGCCGGAAGTCGCCGATCGCCTCGGCGCCGGACACCGCCTCGATCCACATCTCGCCGACGTCGGAGGCGATGCGGGCATCCTTCAGCGTGCGGCCGTGGCCGAACATGCCGAGCCCCGGCACCAGCGACAGGCGCGGCATCGGGTCGAGCATGGTGCGCCTGACGTCGTCGCGCGCATCGTTCTCCGTGAAGTAGCGCTCGTAGTCGCGGACATAGTCGGCAATCGCGTTCTCTGCGGCGGCGCGGTAGCCCGCGAGGTCGCCGGCATCGGGCGCCGGCAGGACGACCGGTCCGGTCTTGATGCGGATCGAAAGGTCGGGCGTGGAGACGCCGCGCGCGGCCAGCCTGTCGAGATCGGCGCGGGCGAGGAAGTCGAGGATCGCGGGCGAGGTGCGGAAATCCGAGACCATGCGGTCGATGCGGCCCTCCGCATACCGCGCCGCCACCGCGCCGCGCAGCATCGGGGCGATCGCGGCCGGATCCGCCAAGGTCGCCGGCAGCATGGCGCGCGGGGCCGCGGGCTTGCGGTTGGCCGCGACATGGTCCTCGGCGACCGTGACCCAGTGGATCATCAGGCCATAGGCTTCCTTCGCGGTCTCGGCGAAGGTGAAGATGCCGTGCTTGTCGAGGATCAGGCCCTCGACCGACGGATCGCGCTCGTAGATCTCAGCCGCTGCCTTGGCGAGGTCGAAGCCGGGCTTGATGTAGGGGACATAGCCCATCTTCGGACCGAACACCTTCGCGATCAGTTGCTCGCTGTCCTCGCCCTGATCGACGATGGCGAGCACCGCGGTCGAGTGGGTGTGGTCGACGAACTTGTGCGGCAGGAAGGCGTGCAGCAGCGTCTCGACGGACGGGTTGGGCGAGCCGGGATCGATCAGGTTGGCCCGCTGCAGCGCGACCATGTCCTCGTCCGACAGGCGCTCCAGCGCCCGCGCCTTCAGCAAGGGCTGGAGCTTCACCGCCGGCAGCCCGGCCGGCTCGATCACCGCCATGTCCCACCCCGATCCCTTGACGCAGAGCACGTCCCACGTGTCGCCGACAAGATCGGTCGCGGTGAGCTTGACCGACGTATTGCCGCCGCCGTGCAGCACGAGGCGCGGGTCGCCGCCGAGCAGCCGCGTGGTGTAGACGCGCAGTGCCAGTTCGCGGTCGACGCCCTTGGCCGCATAGGCCGCGACCATGGCTTCGGCGTCGGAGTCAGTCCAGAGGTTCTTCATGTTGGCGTCCCGTCTCGGGTTGGCTTAGCCGGCCTGGCCGGCTGGGGAATCGATCAGCGCCTGCGCGACGGTGCGCGACAGGACGAGATGCGTCGCGAAGCGGCCGGCGAGGGCAGCGCGCAGCGGCTCGAGCTTGGCCTCTTCCTGCACCACCATCAGCCGCTTCGGGATTGCGCGGAAGTCGGTCAGGTCGGCGGAGATGCAGCGTCGGTTGTACTCGCAGTCCAGCGGCACACCGCCGGCGTCGATCAACTGGCCCGCGATGACGCCGGCCGCCCCCTGCCGCCGAAGCGCGCGCAGCTCGGCGGCGGTGACCGCACCGCACTTGACCACATGCGCGTCCTCGTCGGCGAAGCCGACGGAGAACAGGGCGATGTCGCATTCGCCGACCCCGGCCAGCTGCTCGCGGATGACCGGCTCGGCGCGCAGGGCGGTGGCCAGCGTCTCGGTGGACAGGATCAGCGGGGCGTAGAAGTTCAGCCCCTTCGCGTTGAGCCGGCGCGCGATCTCCATCGTGCATTGGTCCGGCCTGTAGGAATAGGGGGCGCCGAGATTGCCGCAGAGCTGGACGACGGTGACGTCCTTCAGGTCGGCGAAGGTCATGGCGTCGGCGATCGCATAGACGGTGCGGCCCCAGGCCACGCCCACGCGCTGGCCGCTGCCGACCATCGACAGGAAGACGCTGGCGGCGAGCGAGGGCACCTCGGCTTCGGGATCGGGATAGGCGCTGCCGTCGGCGATCCAGACCGCTTCCAGTCCGAAGCGGTCCTCCAGCCGGCGCGACAGGACGTCCGACGCGAAGAGTTCCGTGGAGGCCGCGATGGTGACGATGCCGGTCTCCCGGGCCTTGCGCAGGTACATGGCGACGGACGCGCGCGAGATGTCGAGCCGTCGGGCGATCTCGTCCTGGCGCAGGCCGTGCGTGTAGTAGAGCCACGCCGCCTTGTGCACGATCTGGTCGCCGGGCCGCAGCGCCATGGTCCGTCCTCCTGACTGACATTATTCAGAGCGCTTGAAAAAAGTCAACCGTCACGCCGGGCGGAACCGCCGGCCGTGACGGCGGGAGCGTCTGCCGGCTCGTTCGACGCCGGGACGGCCGGTTCGGACACCGGCCCCGAAACGGAAGGGGCGGCCGAAGCCGCCCCGCCGTCGCCTGAAAAGGCGTCTCACTTGTTCGGGTTGGGCATCCAGGCCGGCATCGCGACGTCGGCATGGGCGAACTGCGGCAGCTTCGCCGAGAGCTCTTCCATGTTCTTGATGTCGTTGTCGTTGAGCTGCTGCTGGGTGATCAGCGTCGGCGGCACGATCACCTGCTTGCCCGGATTTTCGCCGGCGAGCAGCATGGCGAGCGCGCGCACCGAGACCTGGCCGACCACGGCAGGGTTGGTGGCGGCGGTGGCGACCCAGGCGCTGCCGGGCTCGCGCATGGCGGAGATGTCGGCGGTCGAGATGTCGGCGGAATAGATCTTCACCGAATCCGTCAGCCCGGCCTCGTCGACGGCGATCTTGACGCCCTTGGCGAACTCGTCATAGGGCGCGAACATCACCTGGATGTCGGGGTTGGCCGTGACCACCGAACGGGCCTGGTTGGCGACCGAATTGGCGATCGGATTGTCGAGGGTGCCGAACATGGCCACCTCGTTGATGCCCGGATACTTCGCCTTGAACTCGCGCCAGGTCTCGTCGCGGCGGTCGAGCGGCGCGATGCCGGCGACGTAGACGTAGCCGGCCTTCCAGGCCTCGCCATTGTCCTTGACGGCCTGCTCCAGCGCCAGGCGCGCGAGGTCGCGATCGGACTGCTCGATCTGCGGGATCGCCTCGTTCTCGACGTTGACGTCGAAGGCCACGACCTTGATGCCGGCGTCGACGGCGCGCTGCGCGGCTTCCTTCATCGATTCCGTCAGGCCGTGCTGGATGATGATCCCCTGCACGCCGAGCGCGATCGCCTGGTCGACCATGTCGGCCTGGAGCGCGGCGTCCTGGCGGCTGTCGAGAACCTGCAGCTGGACGCCCAGCGCCTTGGCCTGGGCCTCGACGCCCGCGAGATAGGCCTGGAAGAAATCGCCTGTCGACAGATAGCGCACCAGCGCGATCTTGACGTCGCCCGGCTTGTCGAACGGCGCCGGACGGTCCTGCGCCATGGCGGGAAGCGAGAAGAGGGCGGTGGCGGCCAGCGCCATGCCCGAGAATGCCCTGCGTGTGAACCTCATGATGGTCTCCTCCATGTTTCCGCAGCCCCTGCCGGGCTAACGCCTGCCCTGGTTCGAGAGGGCAAAGGTGAAAATGAGCGCGACGACGAGCACCGCGCCCTTGACGAAATCCTGTGTGTAGTAGGGCACGTTCATCATGGTCAGCCCCTGCAGGAGCACGCCCACGAAAAGCGCCCCGACCGCCGTGCCGAAGGCGTTCGGCTTGGCGGCGCCGAGTACCGCGAAGCCGATCAGAGCCGCGGCGACGGCGTCCAGGAGCAGATTGTTACCCGAGGCGATGTCGCCGCGTCCAAGCCGGGCAGCGAGAAGAATCCCGCCGATCGAGGCGAACATTCCAGAAATGACATACGCCCAGATCTTGTATGCCTTGACGGGCGCGCCGGCGAGTTCGGCCGCCCTGGCGTTCGAGCCGACGGCATACATCATTCGGCCGAAGCGGGTGTATTCGAGAAAGAACCAGATCAGCACCGCGAGCACGATCAGCACCACCACCGATACCGGCACCAGGTTCGGCAGGATGAAGTCGAAGCGGTGCCGGCCGAGAGCCAGGAAGGACGGCGAGAACACGCCGGCTGCGGTCGAGCCGTCCGGCATCGTCATGCCGGCGGCAATCGACCGGCCTTCCGTCGGGATGCGCTGCAGGCCGAGCAGCAGGAACATCATGCCGAGTGTGGCGAGCAGGTCCGGCACCCGCATGTAGACGATGATCAGGCCGTTCACGAGGCCGACCAGCGCGCCGATCGCCAGGCAGAAGACGACGGCCACGATCGCGTTCTGCTCGAGCACGATCATCGCATAGGCCGCCGCCATCATGGCGCTCGTGGCCACCGACCCGATCGAAAGGTCGAAGCCGCCGACGACGAGCGTCGCGGTGACCCCCAGCGCCAGGATGCCGGTGATCGCCACCGACTGGAAGATGAAGACAGCCGCCTGCGGCGAGGCGAAGCCGCTGGTGGCGACCGAGAAAAACACCACCAGGCCG
>Ga0208243_1000489_pt1 | contig 22042 bp, 20 predicted proteins | sample Subbio2Aug_QV12A_FD_184826 | JGI IMG/M metagenome (GOLD analysis project Ga0208243, IMG submission 184826) | Serpentinite rock and fluid subsurface biosphere microbial communities from McLaughlin Reserve, California, USA - CR12Aug_QV12A (SPAdes) | ecosystem: Environmental > Terrestrial > Deep... | reverse complement strand
GCGCCCCGTCGGTTCAAGCCAGCATCACCATCGGGTTCTCCAGCGCCTCGATCACGGCCTTCAGGAACTCTGCCCCCAGGGCCCCGTCGATCACCCGGTGATCCACCGACAGCGTCATCGACATGACCGTGGCCACCCCGATGGTCCCATCGGCCATGACCACCGGCTTCTTGATCCCCGCGCCCACGGCCAGGATCGACCCATGCGGCGGGTTGATCACCGCGTCGAAGTTCTCGATCCCCATCATCCCGAGGTTCGAGATCGCGAACGACCCGCCCTGGTACTCATGCGGCGCCAGCTTCTTGGTCTTGGCGCGGGTCGCCAGGTCCTTCATCTCCGCCGACAGAGCCGACAGCGACTTCTTCTCCGCATCGCGCAGGACGGGGGTGAATAGCCCACCCTCGACGGCAACAGCCACCGCCACGTCCGACGGCTTCAGCCGCAGCATCCGGTCGCCTGCCCAGACGGTGTTCGCTGCCGGCACCGCCTGCAGGGCCATCGCGCAGGCCTTGATGATGAAATCGTTGACCGACAGCTTCACCCCGCGCCCCTCGAGCTGCTTGTTCAGCGTCTCGCGGAAGGCCATCAGCGCATCGAGCTTCACATCCCGCCGCAGGTAGAAATGCGGGATCGTCTGCTTCGCCTCGGTCAGCCGCGCCGCCACGGTGCGCCGCATCCCGTCCAGCGCCACTTCCTCGAAGGGCCGGTCGGCATACATCTTCAGCACCGTCTCCGCTGCCATGCCGGTCGGCATTGCGCCCGCCGGTTTCGCCGGGGCAGGGGCCGCGGCTTTCGGAGCCTCCACGACCGGAGCCGCCGCCGGCTTCGCAGCCCGCGGCTGAGCGCCCTCGACATCCGCCCGCACGATCCGTCCATGCGGACCGGAGCCCTTCACGGCCGTCAGATCCAGCCCCTTTTCCTTGGCAATCCGCCGCGCCAGGGGAGAAGCGAACACCCGCGCACCGCTCGAAGCCGCCACTGGGGCCGCCACAGGTGCTGCTGCCGGGGCAGAGGTCGCCGACGAGCCGCCCGACGAGGCGACAGCCGAGGAAGCGGACGAGGAGGCAGCCGCTGCAGGCTTCGCAACCGCGCTGGAGGCATCCTCCCCCTCATCCAGCAGCACCGCGATGGGCGTGTTGACCTTCACCCCGGCGGTCCCTTCCGCCACAAGGATCTTGCCCACGACACCCTCGTCGACCGCCTCGAACTCCATCGTCGCCTTGTCGGTCTCGATCTCGGCCAGGATCTGGCCCGACTTCACCGCATCGCCTTCCTTCACCAGCCACTTGGCCAGCGTGCCCTCCTCCATCGTGGGGGACAGCGCGGGCATCAGAATTTCGGTCGCCATGGCTTCACCTCACCGGTAGCAGACGGATTTGACAGCGGTCACGACCTCGGCGGGCGTGATCAGGGCGAACTTCTCAAGGTTCGCGGCATAGGGCATCGGCACATCCTTGCCCGTGCAGGTCACGACCGGCGCATCCAGATAGTCGAACGCCTTCTGCATGATCGTCGACGCCAGATGGTCGCCGATGGAGCCGACCGGGAAGCCTTCCTCGACCGTCACGCAGCGGTTGGTCTTCATCACCGAGGCCAGCACCGTGTCATAGTCGATGGGCCGCAGCGTCCGCAGGTTGATCACCTCCGCACTGATCCCGTCCTTCGCCAGCTCTTCCGCCGCCGCCAAGGCATGCGAACAGCCGATCCCGAAGGACACCACCGTCACATCCGTCCCCGGCCGCAGGATCGAGGCCTTGCCGAACGGAATGGTGAAATCCTCCGCCGCAGGAACCTCGAACGACCGCCCGTACAGGATCTCGTTCTCCAGGAACACCACCGGGTTCGGGTCACGGATCGCGGTCTTGAGCAATCCCTTCGCATCCGCCGCCGAGTACGGCATGCAGACCTTCAGCCCCGGGATCGCCGCATACCAAGCCGCGAAGTCCTGGCTGTGCTGTGCCCCCACCCGCGCCGCCGCCCCGTTCGGCCCACGGAATACCATGGGCGAGCCCATCTGGCCGCCCGACATGTACAGCGTCTTCGCAGCCGAGTTGATGATGTGGTCGATGGCCTGCATCGAGAAGTTGAAGGTCATGAACTCGACAATCGGCTTCAACCCGCCCCAGGACGCACCCACGCCTATCCCGGCAAAGCCCATCTCGGTGATCGGCGTGTCCACGACGCGCCGCGCGCCGAACTCGTCCAGCAAACCTTGGGAGATCTTGTAAGCCCCCTGATACTCGCCGACCTCTTCCCCCATCAGGAAGACCGTCGGATCGGCCCGCATCTCCTCGGCCATCGCCTCGCGCAGCGCCTCGCGGACGGTCATGGTCTTGGTCGGACCCTCGGGCAGGTCGGTGTGCGGCCAGCCGCGCACCTCGGCCGGGGCCGGGGCAGGGGCGGGCGCACTCGGCGCTGCAGCCACTGTTGCCGGTACTTCCGCCGCCGCAGCGACAGCCGCCACCGCCGCAGGCTTCGGCGCGTCGGACACGGTTTCCCCGTCTTCGACCAGCACCGCAATCGGCGTGTTCACCTTCACGCCCGCCGTGCCTTCGGCGACCAGGATCTTGCCGACGATCCCTTCATCGACCGCCTCGAACTCCATCGTCGCCTTGTCGGTCTCGATCTCGGCCAGGATCTGGCCGGACTTGACCACATCACCTTCCTTGACCAGCCACTTGGCCAGCGTGCCTTCCTCCATCGTGGGGGAGAGCGCGGGCATAAGAACTTCGGTTGCCATGTCTATTTCCCCCCTTACGCCGTGATATCCGTCCAGAGCTCGCTCAGCGGCGGCTCTGGGCTTTCCTTGGCGAACTCGGCGCTTTCGTTGACGATCGCCTTGATGTCCTTGTCGATGGCCTTCAGCTCCTCGTCGGACGCCAGCCCCCCTTGGGTCAGCAGGTCCCGCACATGCTCGATGCAGTCCTTCTCGGTCTTGATCTTCTCGACCTCCTCCCGCGTCCGGTACTTGGCCGGGTCGGACATCGAGTGCCCGCGGTAGCGATAGGTCATCATCTCCAGGATATACGGGCCATTCCCCGCCCGGCAGTGCGCCACCGCCTTTTCGCCCGCGGCCTTCACCGCCAGCACGTCCATCCCGTCGACCTGCTCACCGGGAATGCCATAAGCCAGACCGCGCCCGAACAGCGTCGTCGATTTGGTCGACCGCTTGACCGAGGTCCCCATAGCATACTGGTTGTTCTCGATCACGAAGATCACCGGCAGCGACCACAGCTCGGCCATGTTGTAGGTCTCGTAGACCTGCCCCTGGTTCGCCGCGCCGTCGCCGAAATAGGTGAAGGTCACGTTGTCATTGCCCAGGTACTTGTCCGCGAAGGCCAGCCCGGCCCCCAGAGGCACCTGCGCGCCGACAATCCCGTGCCCGCCGTAGAAATGTTTCTCTTTCGAGAACATGTGCATCGAGCCGCCCTTGCCCTTGGAATAGCCCCCGATGCGGCCTGTCAGTTCGGCCATCACACACTTGGCGTCCATCCCGCAGGCGAGCATATGCCCGTGGTCGCGGTAGCTGGTGACACGCTTGTCGCCTTCCTTGGACGCGGCCTCCAGGCCCACGACCACCGCTTCCTGCCCGATGTACAGGTGGCAGAAGCCCCCGATCAGACCCATCCCGTAAAGCTGCCCCGCCTTTTCCTCGAACCGCCGGATCAGCAGCATCTCGCGGTAATACTTCAGCAGGTCTTCCTTCGAGACATTCGGTCTCGCGTCGGGCTTCTTCGCCATCGGGTTCCTCCCAGGCAGTTTGCAGGTGCAGAAAATAGTTTAGTGTTAAACCATCCATACAGCATCGGTGATTATTGGGTCAAAAGGATTCTGTCGCCCCGCGCCGGACCCGGCGGCATGGCACCCATGCGGAAAATGCAAGGCAGTCCCGGCGAATACCGGGGGACTGAAGGCCACTCGTACGGAAAGAACCTCAGCGGATAGCGATCTCGTCCGACCGCATGTAGCCCAGCACGTCCCGGGTCTGCTGGTCCAGAAGGTCGAGGTCCAGGAAGTCGTCGGACAGCCGGTGCGTCAGGTTCTGCATCTCGGCCAACTCGGCCTGCAGCCGGTCGCGCTCTGCGGTCAGGGCCTCTGCCTCGGCGTTGATCGCGACGCGGGCGAACATGCCGTAGTCTCCCTGCACCGCCGCAAAGGTGAAGTAGACCCCAAGCGTGCCGACGAAAGCCAGGTAGACCAGCCCGCCGAAGCCTCGTTGCGAATGAACTGCCGACATGCGCCTTCTCCAGCCCCTCTGCCGGGGGCCTGTGCGAACCATGCCATAAGCCGAATCGCTTGTGAATCCTGAAAATGCATCCCGCTCAAAGACTTGAGCGGGATGGCGGGGCAGGGCGCCCGGATTCAACCCTGGCTTGTGCTTACGTGATCGACGCCGCGTAAATGCTGTCGATCGCGCCCTTCAGGACGGCATCGAACTCCCCGTCGGTCTGCTTGGCCGAAAGACCCTCCGACAGCGCCCGGCTGAAGCTGGCGATAATCCCGTGGTTCTGCGCCAGGATCTTGTTCGCCTCGTCGCGGGAATGCCCGCCCGACAGCGCCACGACCTTCAGCACCTTGGGATGCTTGACCAGCGGCTGGTAGAAATCGGGGATCGTCGGCAGGGAAAGCTTCAGCATCACCTGGCCCTCAAGCCCTTCCAGATGCTTCAGGATTTCTTCCTGCAGGATCGCTTCCGCCTGCACCTTGTCGGCGATCGAGATCGTGACCTCCGGCTCGAGGATCGGCATCAGCCCATGCGAAGCGACCTGCCGCCCGATCTCGAACTGCTGCGCCACGATGGCCGCGATGCCCTGCCGGTTCGCCGCGTTGATGACCGAGCGTTCCTTGGTCCCGTAGATCCCCGCCTTCGCCGCACGCGCCAGCAGCGCATCCAGACCCGGGATCGGCTTCATCAGCTGCACCCCGTCGGCCTCGGCCTCCAGCCCCTTGTCGATCTTCAGGAACGGGACCACGCCACGCTTTTCCCACAGGAAGGTCGCCGTCGGAATGCCGTCGATCGTCCGGTCCATCGTCTGTTCGAACAGGATCGCGCCCACCACCTTGTCGCCGGTGAAGGCGGGCGACTTGATGATCCGGGCCCGCATCGCGTGGATCAGGTCGAACATCTGCTCTTCGCCCGAATACTCGCTTTCCGAAACGCCGTAGAGTTTCAGCGCCTTCGGGGTCGATCCGCCCGACTGGTCCAGCGCTGCGATAAAGCCGCGCCCGTTCCGCACCTGTTCGGTCATCTTCGCGTTGGTCATGTCCGCCTCCAAAATGTCCTGTCCGGCATAGCCCTCACGGGCCCGGCACTCAACCCATCAGCGCCTTCACGCCCGGCAATTCCTTGCCCTCCATCCATTCCAGGAAGGCTCCACCCGCCGTGGATATGAAGGTAAAGTCGTCTGCCGCCCCGGCCGCGTTCAGCGCCGCCACGGTATCCCCGCCGCCGGCAACCGAGATGAGGCCCCCGGCCTTGGTCAACCGCGCCGCCGCCTGCGCCGCCGCATTGGTGGCTGCGTCAAAGGGCTCGATCTCGAAGGCCCCGAGCGGCCCGTTCCAGATCAGCGTCTTGGCGCTGGCAAAGACCGCCTCGACCGCCTTCACCGTCTCCGGCCCCGCATCCAGGATCATCGCATCCGGCGGGCACTTGTGGACACCCACCGTCTGGCTCTCGGCCCCCGCCTTGAATTCGCGCGCCACCACCACGTCGACCGGCAGGTGGATCTGGCAGCCTGCCTTCTGCGCCCGGTGCCGGATTTCCCGCGCTGTCTCGGCCATCTCGCGCTCGGCCAGCGACTTGCCCACCTCGATCCCCTCCGCCACGAGGAAGGTGTTGGCCATCCCCCCGCCAATGACCAGGTGATCGACCTTGGTGACGAGGTTGGCGAGCAACTCGATCTTGGTCGAGACCTTCGCGCCACCGACGACCGCCACCACCGGCCGCTTCGGGCTGCCCAAGGCTGCCTCCAGCGCCTTCAGTTCCGCCTCCATCAACCGCCCCGCCGCCGCCGGCAAAAGCCGCGCCAGCCCTTCGGTCGAGGCATGCGCCCGGTGCGCCGCCGAGAACGCATCATTCACAAAGACATCGCCCAGCTTCGCCATCTGCGCCGCAAGGTCCGGGTCGTTCTTCTCCTCACCGGGATGGAAGCGGGTGTTCTCCAGAAGGACGACTTCGCCAGCCCCGGCCTTGGCAATCGCCGAAGCAGCCACGTCGCCCACGCAATCCGACCCGAACACGACCTTCCGGCCCAAGGACCCGGCCAGGGCATCGACGACATGGGAAAGGCTCATCTCCGGCACGACCTTGCCCTTCGGCCGGTCGAAATGGGCCAGAAGCACGACCTTCCCGCCCTTTTCGACAATTGCATCCACCGTCGGCCTGATCTTGTCGATGCGGGTCATGTCGGTGACGCGGCCCGCCTCCATCGGCACGTTGATGTCCACGCGCACCAGCACCGTCTTGCCGCCAAGCTGCATGTCGTCCAGCGTTTTCCAGGGCATCGCGTTTCTCCGTCCGTTGGGTTCAGCCCGCTTTTGGCGCGGGGATCACGCCCACGTCAACCGCATATGACGCTTTGCCCTTCCCTTGGGCGGATGCCCCCATTACGGTCACGCGCGATTGAAACCGAAAGAGGCACCGATGGCCAACATCAAGGACCCCGAGAACACGATCATCCTGACGCTGAAGGACGGCGAAGTGGTGATCGAACTCCTCGCCGACGTGGCACCGAAGCACGCCGAGCGCATGAAGCAGCTTGCCCGCGACAAGGCCTATGACAACGTGGCCTTCCACCGGGTGATCGAGGGCTTCATGGCCCAGACCGGCGACGTGGAAAATGCCAACATGGCCTCGCCGAACTACAACCCGCGCCGGGCGGGGACGGGTGGCTCGTCCTATCCCGACCTGCCGGCCGAATTCTCCAAGCTCCCGCATGATCGCGGCACCCTGGGTGCGGCCCGTTCGCAGAACCCGAACTCGGCCAACAGCCAGTTCTTCATCAACTTCCGCGACAACCATTTCCTGAACGGGCAGTACACCGTCTACGGCCGGGTCATCTCGGGCATGGAGCATGTCGACAAGATCACCCGGGGCGAGCCGCCAGCGAACCCCGACCGCATGATCACTGTCCGGGTGGCTGCCGATGTCCAGGCTTGATCGCGTCCTCGCAGGCGGCCTCTTCGCCGCCGGTCTCGCCGCCGTCGTGGGCTACGGCATCAGCCAGACCACTCCGGCATTGGCCCAGGCCACCGACGGTCCCGGCCCGAACCTGGTGATCGAGGTCGCGGGCCAGGCCAACGGCACCGTTGTCATCGACCTTCTTCCCGACGTGGCACCCAAGCACGTCGCGCAGATCACCCAGCTCGCCAAGGACGGCGCCTATGACAACGTGGTCTTCCACCGCGTGATCGAAGGCTTCATGGCGCAGACGGGCGACGTGTCGAACGGCAAGGCGGGTGGCGACCTCTCCATGGCCGGCATGGGTGGCTCCTCGCTCCCCGACATTCCGGCCGAGTTCACCAACGACCTTTCCTTCCAGCGTGGCGTCGTCGGCATGGCTCGCGCGCAGGACCCCAACAGCGCCAACAGCCAGTTCTTCATCATGTTCGCCGACGGCAGCTTCCTCGATGGCCAGTACACCATCGTCGGCAATGTCGTCTCGGGGATGGAGATCGTGGACGCGATAAAGCGCGGCGACGGCCAGAACGGCGAGGTCTCGGGCACCCCGGACGTGATGACCAAGGTCACCGTCCAGGACTGACATGCGTAGGGTGGGCGTCAGCGCCCACCCTTATCCCAGCACCACCAGAGCGTGGCGCTTCTTGCCCGCGGTCAGTTTCATCGGCTCGACCAGGTGGCTCGCCCCGTAGCGCAGGGCCGTGTCGGTGACGATCTCGTCATTCACCTTCGCGCCGCCCTCCGCGATCAGCCGCTTTGCATCCTTCCCCGATGCCGCCAGCCCCGCCCGCACGAAAAGCTGCACGATCCCCACGCCCTCGGTCAGTTCCCCGGCCTCCAGCGTCACGGTGGGCAGGTCGTCCCCGATCCCGCCCTTCTCGAACACTTCCCGCGCGGTCGCCTCAGCTGCTGCCGCCGCCTCGGCCCCATGCAGAAGCGTCGTCACCGCATTGGCCAGCACGATCTTCGCCTGGTTGATCTCCGACCCGCCCAAGCTTCCCAGCCGTTCGCATTCCTCGACCGGCAGCTCGGTGTACAGCTTCAGGAACCGGCCCACGTCCGCATCCGTCACGTTCCGCCAGTACTGCCAGAACTCGTAGGGCGAGAACATGTCCCCGTTCAGCCAGACCGCGCCCGACTGGCTTTTCCCCATCTTCTTTCCGTCGCTCGTCGTCAGAAGCGGCGTCGTCAGCCCGAAGACTTCGCCGTCGATCACCCGCCGCGTCAGGTCCACGCCGTTGACGATGTTCCCCCACTGGTCCGACCCGCCCATCTGCAGCAGGCAGCCGTAGCGGCGGAATAGCTCGAGGAAGTCATAGGCCTGGAGGATCATGTAGTTGAACTCCAGGAAACTGAGCGACTGCTCGCGATCCAGCCGCGACTTCACGCTCTCGAAGGACAGCATCCGGTTCACGCTGAAGTGCCGCCCGATGTCCCGCAGGAAGCCGATGTAGTTCAGCTTGTCCAGCCACTCGGCATTGTTGACCATCACGGCGTCCGTGGCACCCTCGCCGAACCTGACGTAGGGCGAGAACGCGCGCTTGATCCCCTCGATATTGCTGTTGATCTGCGCGTCGGTCAGCAGCGGCCGCTCCTCGGCCCGGAAGGACGGGTCCCCGATCTTGGTCGTGCCGCCACCCATCAGAACGATGGGCTTTCCGCCCGACTTCTGCAGCCAGCGCAGCATCATGATCTGGATCAGCGAGCCCACATGCAAGGACGTGGCCGTCGCGTCGAACCCGATGTACCCAGGCACCACACCCTTCAACAATGCCTCATCAAGCGCCTGATAATCCGTGCAATCGGCAACAAAGCCGCGCTCGAACATCACGCGCATGAAGTCAGATTTTGGATGGTAGTTCATGGCCGCCTCGGTCTAGGATGCGCGCGGTATATCGTCGCGAGGGTTCCAAGGGAAGATGCGGAAGGACGGGGCTTTGTGGGCGCTCGGCACCATGTCCGGCACCTCGCTGGATGGCGTCGATGCGGCGATGATCAAGACCGACGGGCACACCGTCTTTGCCTTCGGCCCCGCCGCCTATCGCCCCTATACCCCGGAAGAGCAGGAGATCCTGCGCGCGGCACTCGGCCAGTGGCCGGGTGACCCGGCGGTCGAGGCCGCCGCCGAAGTGGTGGAGACCGCCCATGCCGAGGTGCTCGCCCGTTTCTCGGGGGCCGAGGTCCTGGGGTTCCACGGTCAGACCCTGGCCCATGACCCGAAGGGTCGCGGCACCCATCAATGCGGCAACGGCGCGCTTCTGGCGCAGCTTCTGGGCGTCCCCACCGTCTGGGACTTCCGCTCCTCCGATGTGACGATCGGCGGGCAGGGGGCGCCACTTGCGCCATTCTATCATTTCGCGCTGGCCCGCCACATCGGCGCGACGCAACCCATCGCCTTCCTCAACCTCGGCGGCGTCGGCAACCTGACCTGGATCGACCCGACCGCGCCCGGCCCGGAAAGCCCCGGCGCGCTTCTCGCCTTCGATACCGGCCCGGCCAATGCGCCGATCAATGACCTGATGCGCGCCCGGCTTGGCGAAAGCCATGACGCAGGTGGAGAACTTGCCGCCCGTGGCGAGACGGACGAGGCCTTTTTGGCCTCCTTCCTGAAGCACCCCTGGTTCGACGCCCTCCCGCCAAAGTCCCTGGACCGCAACGGGTTCGGCAACCTGGTCGACCGGCTGGAGATGCTTTCCGACGCGGACGCCGCGGCCACTCTCACTGCCATCGCTGCGGCCTCCGTCGCCGCCGCGCAATTCCATTTCCCGGCCCCCGTGACCCGCATCCTCGTCACCGGCGGCGGGCGCAACAACCCGACGCTGATGGCCGAGCTTCGCCGCCGCATCCCGGTCCAGATCGACCCGGTCGAGGCCGTGGGCCTCGACGGCGACATGCTGGAGGCGCAGGCCTTCGCCTTCCTCGCGGTCCGCGTGTTGCGCAAGATGGCGACCTCCGGCCCCGACACGACCGGGGCACCGGCGCTCGTCGGTGGCGGCCAGATCAGCCGGCCCGGTTGAACCGCTGGGCCAGAAGCGGTGCCGAATAGATCACCAGTGCGCACCAGATCAGGCTGAAGGCCAGAAGCTTCACCCCGCTGAACGGCTCGCCGAAGACGAAGACCGCGGTCAGGAAGATCAGCGTCGGCGCGATGTATTGCATGATCGCGATGGTCGACAGCGTCAGCCGCTTCGCCCCGTTGGCATAGATCATCAGGGGCACCGCCGTCACGATCCCGCAGCCCAGAAGCAGCGCATCGTCCCAGGCCACGCCTTCGAGGAAATGCCCCGTTCCCTGCGACATGAGCCAGCCGATATAGGCCAGGGCGGGCAGAAGCAGGATCAGCACCTCCAGCGTGAAGCCCTGGTTCGGCCCGATGGGGAGCCGCCGCTTCAGATAGGCGTAGAACCCCCACGTCACCGTCAGCCCCAGTGCCACCACCGGCAACCGCCCCGCCTCCCAGGTCAGGATGCCGACGGCGACCACGGCCAGAGCGATCGCCACCATCTGCGTCCGTCCCATCCGCTCGCGCAGCAGCACAGCACCCAGGAAGATCGAGAACAAGGGGTTGATGTAATATCCCAGCGCCGCGTCCAACGCATGACCCGAGCCGATGGCCCAGACGTAGATCCCCCAGTTCACGGAAATCAACGCCGCCGTCATCGCACCCATCCCCAGCATCCGGGGGCTCTTGAGTGCGGCCCGCAGGTCCTCGGTCCGCCCCATCCACGCGATCACCGCCACGGCGATCGGCACCGACCACAGCACCCGATGCGCAATGACCTCGACCGGGGGGATATGCGCCAAGGCCTTCATGTAAAGCGGCAGGAAGCCCCACAAGAGATAGGCCGTCAGTGCGTACAGAAATCCGGGCAGACTGTCGCCAGTCGTCGCACCGGCGCGGGGCAGGGCAGGGGTCTCGCTCATGCCCCACCCCTACCCAATGCGAGGCCCCGCAACCACCCCGATCTTGTGCCCCGCACAATCCGCCACCGCCCGACCCGAGACCTCCCTTTCATACTGGCCCAGATATCCCCGCCGGAGGCATCCGCCCGTGGCCTCGCGCGACCCCGCCGCCCCTCAGACCCGCCATTTCATCTTTGACCAAATATCCCCGCCGGAGGCTCCTGCCGCCAGCAACGCAGTCAACCGCCCGTGCAATGCGCCTTTGCGGCGAGCCGACCCTCGACGAGGTTGCCCCTGCGGCTCGCCCGGAGGCAGACCCGCTCTCCCGGCGAAAGCACTTCCGTTGCAGGGACCCGTACGATTTCGCCTCCGTCCAGCCGCACGTTGAAGGTCCTGCTGGTGCTCAACTTGCCGACACGAATGTCATATGACTGGATGGTCCCTGCCACGAAGCCGAGCCGTTCACGGGCTGGGTAGACATTCGGCAGGATGAACCATGCTCCAAGTGCTGCTGTCGCAAGCGCAGCCACACCGATACCCATTACATCACGCCAGATTATCATCTGCGAAAGATGACCATCGTCCAGCCTCTCCGCAAGCAACGGCAATCATTCACAATGTGGGTGGTTAAGGAATGCTGAATGTCCACAGCCAACCCCTTGATTTCAGGACCTCCCGGATTCTGTCCACGCAGGACGCCGCGCCAGGTAGGCCTTCGTAAAGGCCGCGTAGCCCTCGGCCGTCACCCGCAACTCATCCTTCATCATCCCGTGCACCTCGGGCAGGCGGTGGAACGGCACCATCGGCCAGACATGATGCTCGACATGGTAGGGCATGTTCCAGGCAAGCCACCGCACCGCCCGCGTGGTGAAGGTCGTCCGGGTGTTCTCGAACATGTTGGCGACCTCCGGGCAGTCGCCATGCTCGGCCAGGAGGTACAGCCGCAGGAAGGGCTGCCCCAGCAGCACCGGCACGACCCAGACCCAAAGGAGGAGATCCGTCCAGACCAAGCTCAGCCCGGCCAACCCGTAGATCACAGCCATCCCCCGCGTCTCGGCCACCACCCGCGCCTTCGCACCCTCGGCCACGAAATCGTCCTCGACCCGCCCCGCCACCAGCCGCGCCATCAGGCGGACCTCCGCGATCCAGTAGGGGAGGCCCGAGACATGCCAAAGCCAGGCCGCTCGCGTCGCGGGCTTCGGCCCCGCCAGCTCCGGGTCCTTCCCCGGCAGGTTCGTACAGCGATGGTGCGCCATGTGGAAGGCGCGGAACCATTCGAAGGGCAGCACCAGAAGCACCCCGCAAAGCCGCCCGACCCAGTCGTTCAGCCAGACTGTCCGGAACGGCGTCCGATGCGTCGCCTCGTGCTCCAGCGTGAAGAGGAAGATGATCAGCACCCCCTGCACCGGCAGAAGCAGCCACCACCCCGGCACCCCCGCCGCAATCAGCGCGCCGACCCCGACGACCAGACCCAGATGCCCCGCAAGATGCCGCAACCCCGGCCCATCCGACCGCTCCACCATCCGCTCGCGCAGATCGGCAGGGACCGCGGCTAGGAAGGCCTTCTGGTCCATCACAGGCTCCACCCCGGCGGAGCCAGCTCGAACCCCTCGAACCGGAACCCCGGAGACACGGTACAGCTCACCAGCGTCCACGCCCCCGTGGACCGCGCCGCCTGCCACCATCCGGCCGGGACAACCGCCTGCACCACTTCACCCCCCAGCACGTCCGGCCCAAGCCGCAGCTCCTCAGCCCGTTCAACTCCCATCGACAGCACCAAGGGCGCCCCCGCGTGCCAAAGCCAGATCTCGTCCGCATCGACCCGGTGCCAGTGGCTCCGCTCCCCCGCCTGCAGGAGGAACAGGATCGCCGTTCCGCTCGCCCGCCCCCCGACCTCCGGCCCCACCCAGGTCTGCCGGTACCACCCGCCCTCGGGATGCGGCATGAGCTCCAGCTTCCGGATGATCGCATCCGCCATCCCGATATCGCTCATCCTTCCCTCCATTGCCCCGAAGCCAACCCCTCCAGCGTCCAGTCCCCCACCCGCCACCTTATCAGCCGCAGGCAGGGCAGCCCCACCGCCGCACACATCCGCCGCACCTGCCGGTTCCGCCCCTCGCGGATCGTCAGTTCGATCCAGCCGTCCGGCACCGTCTTCCGAACCCGGATCGGCGGCACCCGGGGCCAAAGCCACGCAGGTTCCGCAACCGCCTTCGCCTTCGCCGGAAGGGTAAGGCCATCGTTCAACTCAACGCCCTTCCGCAACCGCTCCAGAGCAGCCTCAGAGACCACTCCCTCGACCTGCGCGAAATAGGTCTTCTCCAGCTTGAACTTCGGATCCGCGATCCGCGCCTGCAGCTTGCCGTCGTCGGTCAGGACCAGAAGCCCCTCCGAATCCCGGTCCAGCCGCCCCGCCGGATAGACCCCCTTCACCGGCACGAAATCCGCCAGTACCGCCCGATCTCCCTCGCGGGAAAACTGGCAGAGTACGTCATAAGGCTTGTTGAGGAGGATCAGCATCGCCCCGACCCTAGCGCAGCCCGCCAGAGGGCGGAAGCGGCCAAAGGCCGGACATGCTTCGGCCCCGCCAGCACGTCCCGGCGGGGCCGCAGTCTTGCGATCAAGGGGCCTCAGCCCCGGGCTGCGCCACAAGCTGGTCCTGAACGATCTTGTTCAGCGCTTGCGAACTGCTCGTCGCCGCGCATTCATTGGCCGAACCACCGCCCTGCGCCAGCACATTGGCCTCGACGCCGCAGACATTTGCGGCCACCCCGATCGGGGCCTGGACCGTCACCGGGATCTCGCTGACGTTCACATCCAGGTCGCGCGCGATATCGACCGCGATGTCGGACAGGTTCACGTTGACCAGGCCCTCCTGCTGCTGGGCGACAGCCACCCCAGCGAGAAGCGTCGTTGCAAAGGCCACCGGTGCTAGAATCTTGAGTTTCATGACATGTCTCCTGATTGGACACCGCACCAAACGCCAGCCGACCCAGTTGTTTCCCTATTCTCGAACCCGCGCCGGAAGGGCCGATTGCCGCCCGGATCGGACAGGCGCATCGGCCACATGCAGCCCAGTTCCAACCACCGCAGACCCTTGTGACACCGCCCACCCCAGCCCCGCCCGATTGCCATTCCTGCCCTCCCGTGCCAGCCTTGTGGTATGTCCCAGACCCTGATCATTGGCGCTGGCATCACCGGGGCGGCGCTTGCCTTCCAGCTTGCCCGTCGTGGCGAGACCGTGACGGTCGTTGCCACCCACACGAACGGCGGCCTCGCCTCGGCTGCGAGCTTCGGCTGGCTCAACGCCTCCTACTACCTCAGCCACCCCCACTATCACCTCCGGCACGAGGGCCTCGCAGCGCACCGCCGGCTGATGGAGGCCGTGCCCGGCCTGCCGACCAGCTGGTCCGGCTGTCTCTGGTACGAGGCGACGGGCCCCGCGCAGGATGAAACCGCCAGCGACCTGGCCGCGCTTGGCTACCGGGTGGAACGCCTGTCCCGCCTCCAGATCGCCGAGCGGCTGCCCGCCCTGGGCCCGATCCCCGAAGCCGCGCTCTTCTTCCCCGAGGAAGGCGTTGCCGATCCGGGAGTGCTCGCCCGCGCGCTGATCGCGGCCTCAGGCGCGCAGGTCGTCACCGCGACCGTGCTCGATGTCACGCACGCGCAGGGCGGGGTGACCGGGGTCCAGACCGACCTCGGCGCCATGCCCGCTGACCGGGTGATCCTCGCCACCGGTACCGGTACGCCCGCACTCCTCGCGCCCTTTGGCTACACGCTTCCGATGCTGAAACGCCCCGGCCTGATGGTCCGCACCAACCCGCTGCCGCCGATCTGCCCCATCGTCCTCGCCACCCCTGACCAGGAGGTCCGCCAGGACCGCGAAGGCCGCCTCGTCGCCCCGGCCTCGGCCGGCCACCAGTCCGACCATGCAGAGACGCTTGGGGCCTTCCCCGTGGTGGTCAACGCAACCCTGAAGCGGCTCCGTACCCTTTTCCCCGGCCAGGAAATCCATTTCGCGCACCAGGCGATGGCCCTGCGTCCTGTTCCCGGGGACGGGCTTCCCGTAGTGGGGCAGGGGCCAGTCGAGGGGCTGTGGATGGCCGTCATGCACTCGGGAGCGACCCTTGCTCCCGTCGTGGCCGAGTGCCTGGCGGCCGAGATCACCGGCAGCCCGGACAGCCCGCTTCTGTCCGACTTCCGCCCGGCGCGGTTCCGATAGAAAAGGGGCGCCCCGCGTGGAGCGCCCCAATTCCTTCCAGGAAAACGGAGTTTCGAAAACTCCGACCCCCGGCCTCAGCCCTTCAGGATGGACCGACCGGCATATTCCGCCGTCTCGCCCAGCATTTCCTCGATGCGGATCAGCTGGTTGTACTTCGCCAGCCGGTCCGACCGCGACAGCGAGCCGGTCTTGATCTGCCCGCAGTTCGTCGCCACGGCAAGGTCGGCAATCGTGGAATCTTCCGTCTCGCCCGACCGGTGGCTCATCACGTTCGTATACCGCGCACGGTGCGCCATCTCGACCGCTTGCAGCGTCTCGGTCAGGGTGCCGATCTGGTTGACCTTGACGAGCATCGAGTTCGCGACGCCGCCCTGGATCCCCTGGCTCAGGCGCTTGGGATTGGTGACGAAAAGGTCGTCGCCCACCAGCTGGATCTTCGACCCCAGACGGTCGGTCAGCAGCTTCCAGCCCTCCCAGTCGTCCTCGGAACAGCCGTCCTCGATCGAGATGATCGGATAGTCCGCCGCCAGACCCGCCAGGAAGTCGACATTCTCGGCGATGGAGAGCGACTTGCCCTCGCCCTTCATCTCGTACTTGCCGCCCTTGAAGTATTCGGTCGCCGCGCAGTCCAGCGCAAGGAACATGTCCTCGCCCGGCTTGTAGCCGGCCTTCTCGATGGATTTCAGAATGAAATCAAGCGCGTGCCGGGCAGAGTTCAGGTTCGGCGCGAAGCCGCCCTCGTCACCCACATTGGTGTTGTGGCCCGCCGCCGACAGTTCCTTCTTCAGCGTGTGGAACACTTCCGACCCCATCCGAACCGCTTCGCGGATGTCCGATGCGCCCACCGGCATGATCATGAATTCCTGGATGTCGATCGGGTTGTCGGCGTGCTCGCCGCCGTTGATGATGTTCATCATCGGCACCGGCAGCACGCGGGCGGCCGCGCCGCCGACATAACGGTAAAGCGGCTGCGCCGTGAACTCCGCCGCGGCCTTGGCCACCGCCAGCGATACGCCCAGGATCGCATTCGCCCCAAGCCGCGACTTGTTTGGCGTGCCGTCCATCTCGATCATCGTGCGGTCGATGCCGACCTGCTCGGTCGCGTCAAAGCCGACGATCTCCTCGGCGATTTCGCCGTTCACCGCCGCCACGGCCTCTAGGACGCCCTTGCCCTTGTAGCGCTTGGCATCGCCATCCCGCCGCTCGTTCGCCTCATGTGCGCCGGTCGAGGCGCCCGAGGGCACGGCAGCGCGGCCCATCGAACCGTCTTCCAGGGTGACGTCCACCTCGACCGTCGGGTTGCCCCGGCTGTCCAGGATTTCGCGCGCGTGAATGTCGATGATCGTGCTCATGGGTGGTTTCCTCAAGGCCGAAGGGTGCTCTCCCGGCCCCTTTACCCCGGCTCAGGCCATAGGGGAAGCGCGTTTCCGACGCTCGCGGGCAAAGGCGTAGAGGCCCGAGCCCACGACCAGCGCCGCCCCCAGCAGCGTCGATGCGTCCGGCCGCTCGCCCAGGAAGACCATTGCCACGATCATCGCGAAGACCAGCCGCGTATAGCGGAATGGCGCCACGACCGAGACCTCGCCCAACCGCATCGCCGCCACCACGGCGTAATAGCCGAAAAGCCCCGCAACCAGCGCGCCCGCGAGCCCCGCCCATTGCCCCGGCGTCGGCCAGAGGAAGGTCTGCCCCATCCCCGCCATCAGGGCCGCACCCGCAGGGACCAGCCCCAGATAGGCCCAGGTTGCGACCTGGAAGGTCCCGATCCGCCGTGGCATCACCCTCGTGAGCAGGTCCCGCGCGGCCAGCGCCACCACGCAGGCCACGGTCAGAAGCCCGGTAGGGTCGAACGAGGCGTCCCACGGCTCGAGGATCACCAGCACGCCGAGGAACCCGACCAGGATCGAGGCCCAGCGCCGCCAGCCGACCCTTTCGCCCAGAAACAGCGCCGCCCCCGCGACGACCACCAGCGGCGAGGCCTGCAACAGTGCCGAGGTCATCGTCAGCGGCGCCAGCGCCAGCGCCACGATGTAAAGCATCGCCGCAACCGCCTCGGACAGGGTCCGCCACAGTGGCACACCCCGAAGCGCCTCGGCCGACAGGATCTTCTGCCTCTGCCGCGCGGCCAGAGCCCAGAACACGCAGGCTCCCGCAGCCCCGGTAAGGGCCAGCACCTGTCCCGGCGGCATCGCTTCGGCCGAGCGTTTCAGGAACAGGTCCTCGACGGCGAAGAACGCCATCGAGCCGACCATCAGCAGCGCGGCGCGGGTGTTGTCGGCCGCCTGTTTTGCGGGGGGCATGGGTCTCTCCGTCGGGGGCTCCAGCCCTACACCGCGCCGCCCGGGAAGGAAACCTCAGCGGTAAAGCCGCGGCGCCCTCACCTTGTCATGCATCGCGTTCACATCGTCCGGCGACAGGTCCAGCTCGGACGCCAGCTCGTGCAGGTAATCCGCCTCGGCCCGGCTATCCAGGTCGATCGCCATCAGCGAGGCCATGTAGACCTGCGGCTCCAGCCCCGCCGGCACTGCCCGCGCCAAGCCCTTCACATCCACCGGCCGCTGCAGTTCGGCCTCGACCGCCCGCACCTCGCGCTGGGACGCCTCGCCCATCGCCTGCGTCAGGCGCTCGCGTTCCGCATCGTCCAGATCGCCGTCGCACTTCACCGCCTGGATCACCGCCCGCAGCATCAGCGCGGCCGACAATTCTTCCTCGCGCCCTGGCTCGGACAGGACCACCGGTGCACCCAGGCCGCCACCCCGCGTCCCTCCCGGCTTGTCGGCCAGCACCTGATCCAAAAGGTCGCCGACCCCGCCACCGCCGCGCTGCACGGAAGCATCGCGCGGCTGGCCTGCAGTGCGCCCGCGCCCCGTCAACTCGCCCAGAAGGTCTTCAAGCCCGCCCTTCGGCGCCGTCGTCCGCGGTGCGGACCGCTTCTGCCCCGACAGCTGATCCAGGAGATCCCCAAGGCCGCCGCCGCCCGAGGGACGCGTCGTCCGCCCCGACGACCGCCCGGTCCCCAGGATGTCGCCCATCATGTCCTCAAGCCCGCCGGTCGTGCCCCGGTCGATCCGGGTGCCGCGTCCCGCGCTGGTCGTCCCGGCCGACGACGACCCCTTGGTCAATGTTGCCACACCCTTGGCGATGATCACGCCCACGGCCACCTTCATCAATGTCTTGCCCAGACTCATTACGCACCTCCGCGCCACACTTCTCGCCGAGCCTTCCTTGCCGCCGCCCCCCGGTCAATGCAAAAGGAAGTCAGGGCAGGGGGGAAAGATGCGCAAGGAGAAGCTGGACGGGATCGGTGTCGCGATGCTCCTTGGGGTGCAGGGCCTGCTTGCGGTCAACCAGATCATCATCAAGCTGGTGAACGAGGGGCTCCAGCCGGTGTTCTTCGCCGGGCTCCGCTCGCTTCTCGCAATCGGCTTCGTCTGGGCCTGGCTCGTCTGGAAGGGTCGTCCGCCCCGGCTCCGGCGCGAGGCCTGGGGGACAGGCCTTCTCATCGGCACCGTCTTCGCGGCCGAGTTCCTGTTCCTCTTCCTTGCACTTGACCTGACCACCGTGGGCCGGTCCGCGCTCATCATGTATTCGATGCCGGTCTGGTTCGCGATCCTGGCGCATTTCGGCCTTGGCGAACGGATCACCGGTCCCCGCGCGGCGGGCCTCGCCTTGGCCTTCGCGGGCTGCGCCGTGGCGATCCTGTCGCGTCCCGATACCGGGGAGGCAAGCCTTGCGGGCGACCTCTGCGCCCTGGGGGCGGCCTGGGGCTGGGCTCTCACCGCCTATGTGGCGCGTCGCCCGGTGATGCGGGCGGAAGGGGCCGAGATGCAGCTCTTCTGGATGGTCCTCGTCTCCGCCCCGATCCTCCTGGTGGCGTCGCTTTTCTTCGGGCCCCTGATCCGGGACCTGCAGCCACTACATATAGCGGGTCTGGTCTTTCAGTCCTCGATCGTGGTGGCCGGTGGCTTCATCGCCTGGCTCTGGCTTCTCTCGGTCTACCCGTCCTCGACCGTGGCCTCCTTTTCCTTCCTCACACCGATCCTCGCGCTTCTCCTCGGGGCGCTCCTTTTCGGGGAAACACTGGGCCTGCCGATTCTCCTTGCGGCCCTGCTCGTGGCCGCCGGGATCGTCCTGATGAACCGGCCTGCTACACCGCGACCCGCGCCCGGCTGACGCGGAATCGCTCACCGGCGCGCGCTGTCGCACCTGTGGGCATCTCAGCTCTGGCAAGCAACCCGTCCTGATTGCAGCAAAAACCGCCGCAGTTCAGAAACTGCACGAAGTCTGTCCCCAGTTCTGTCCACAACTGCCGCTCACGACCTGTCTCGCCCGCGTGATGTGGCCTGCAAATCGTCAAGCCGGAAAATTCGCATCAATGCGAAATTTTTCCGTTGATAGGGCCGGAAGATTACGACACTTTGACAAAGCGGCGGGGACAACCACTAAATCTAGTGCCGCAGCGAACAGGCAGAAGACCTCACACAAAGGGCATCCAAATCGGATGCGACCCTCTTGGCGGCATTGGTCCGTCAGGACCGGTCGGGTGTTGCCTTGTCGTTGCGATGCGGACGTGGGGCCGACCCGGGATTTGAAACACCAAACGCCCGTTTGAGGGGCGCAAGAACAGGAGAACAGGGGCATGAAGATCGAGCGGAAGTTCACGACCGAAGCCACCGGCGCATACGGCGCGATGGCCTTCGCCATCACCACCTCCGAAATCCGCAACCCGGATGGCAAGATCGTCTTCCGCAATGAGGCGGTCGAAGTCCCCGAGGGCTGGAGCCAGGTCGCGTCCGACGTCCTCGCCCAGAAGTATTTCCGCAAGGCAGGTGTTCCGGCTGTCCTGAAGAAAGTGAAGGAGAAGGGCGTCCCCGAATTCCTGTGGCGTTCGGTCCCCGATGAGGACGCGCTTGCCAAGCTTCCCGAAGATCAACGTATTGTGGGTGAGACCTCGGCCAAGCAGGTCTTCGACCGCCTCGCCGGCGCCTGGGCCTATTGGGGCTGGAAGGGTGGATACTTCACCACCGAGGCCGACGCGAAAGCCTACTACGACGAGATGCGCTTCATGCTGGCCCGCCAGATGGCCGCGCCGAACTCGCCCCAGTGGTTCAACACCGGCCTGCACTGGGCCTATGGCATCGACGGCCCGTCGCAGGGCCACTTCTACGTCGACCACCAGACCGGCAAGTTGACCAAGTCTGCTTCCGCCTACGAACACCCCCAGCCCCACGCCTGCTTCATCCAGTCCGTGAAGGACGACCTCGTCGGCGACGGCGGCATCATGGACCTCTGGGTCCGTGAAGCGCGTCTGTTCAAATACGGCTCCGGCACCGGCACCAACTTCTCCTCGCTCCGCGGGGAAGGGGAAAAGCTCTCGGGCGGCGGCAAGTCCTCGGGCCTGATGGGCTTCCTCAAGATCGGTGACCGCGCGGCCGGCGCGATCAAGTCCGGCGGCACCACCCGCCGCGCGGCCAAGATGGTCATCATCGACATGGACCATCCGGACGTCGAGGACTTCATCAACTGGAAGGTCATCGAAGAGCAGAAGGTCGCTTCCCTCGTGGCCGGATCGAAGATGCATGAGGCCCGCCTCAACGACATCTTCGCCGCGATCAAGTCCTTCGACGGCTCGATGGATGGCGCGACCGACCCCGCCGCCAACCCGGCCCTGAAGGCCGCGATCAAGGCCGCCAAGAAGGCGATGATCCCCGACACCTACACCAATCGCATCCTGCAGTATGCGCGTCAGGGCTTCACCTCGATCGAATTCCCGACCTACGACACTGACTGGGACTCCGAGGCCTACATCTCCGTTTCCGGCCAGAACTCCAACAACTCGGTCCGCGTCACCGACGCTTTCCTGCGCGCCGTCAAGGAAGACAAGCCGTGGGAGCTGATCCGCCGCACTGACGGCAAGGTCGCCAAGACCGTCTCCGCGCGTGAGCTCTGGGACCAGATCGGCCACGCCGCGTGGGCCTGCGCCGACCCCGGCATCCAGTTCCACGACACCGTAAATGCCTGGCACACCTGCCCCGAAGACGGCCCGATCCGCGGCTCGAACCCCTGCTCGGAGTACATGTTCCTCGACGACACCGCCTGCAACCTGGCGTCGATGAACCTCCTGACCTTCCACAAGAACGGCAAGTTCGACGCCGAAGCCTACATCCACGCGACCCGCCTTTGGACCGTCACGCTCGAAATCAGCGTGATGATGGCGCAGTTCCCCTCGAAGGAAATCGCCCAGCTCTCCTACGACTTCCGCACCCTCGGCCTCGGCTACGCCAACATCGGCGGGCTTCTGATGAACATGGGCCTTGGCTACGACTCGGACGAAGGCCGCGCCCTCTGCGGCGCCCTCACCGCGATCATGACCGGCGTGACCTATGCCACCAGCGCGGAGATGGCCAAGGAACTCGGCCCCTTCTCGGGCTATGAGCGCAACAAGCAGCACATGCTCCGCGTCATCCGCAACCACCGCGCCGCAGCGCATGGGCTCGCCTACGAAGGCCTTAACGTCCCCGCCGTCGCCCTTGACCAGGTGAACTGCCCCGACCAAACCCTTGTCGCGCTTGCCAAATCCGCCTGGGACGAGGCGCTCCGCCTCGGCGAAGCCCACGGCTACCGCAACGCCCAGACGACCGTGATCGCCCCCACCGGCACCATCGGCCTCGTCATGGACTGCGACACCACCGGCATCGAGCCCGACTTCGCCCTCGTCAAGTTCAAGAAACTGGCGG
>Ga0208243_1000488_pt1 | contig 22062 bp, 18 predicted proteins | sample Subbio2Aug_QV12A_FD_184826 | JGI IMG/M metagenome (GOLD analysis project Ga0208243, IMG submission 184826) | Serpentinite rock and fluid subsurface biosphere microbial communities from McLaughlin Reserve, California, USA - CR12Aug_QV12A (SPAdes) | ecosystem: Environmental > Terrestrial > Deep... | reverse complement strand
ATGGCTACGAGGCAACGAGGCAACGAGGCAACGTCAGTGCGCGACCTTATCGACAAGACCCGGATCACCGGCGCGAGCCTTTACAACGCATTCGGGGATAAACGCGCGCTCTTCATCAAATCGCTGGACCGTTATGTCGAACACAGCGTTGCGGATCGGATCCGGCGTTGCGAGGCATTGCCGCCCCGCGAAGCCATCGAAGCGTTCTTTTCCGATGTCTTGAAGCGCTCGCTTGAGGATCCTGAGCGCAAGGGATGCATGCTCGTGAACACCGCGCTCGACGCGGCCCCCCCCGACGAAGCGTTCCGGGAAAACGTCGCGGCCGTGCTCATGCGCATCGAGATGTTTTTCCTGGGCCGAATAGAGTCGGGTCAGGCCGATGCCACGATCGCATCACTGCTGCCGGCAGAGGATATGGCACGGCATCTCCTGAGCGTGCTGATGGGATTGCGCGTGCTCGCGCGCGTGCGACCCGAGCCAGCTTTGCTGAAGGGAATCGTAGCGTCGGCTCTCGGAATGCTCGATTGCGCAAGAAAGGAAAAGGCTTTGCCCGCGATCTGATCAGATAGCATAGAGCACCTGATGCGGGATCATCGAGGACAGGGCTCTCTCTCTCTCTCTCTCTCTCTCTCTCTCTCTCTCTCTCTTTCTCTTTCTCTTTCTCTTTCTCTTTCTCTTTCTCTTTCTCTGTCGGAATGCGTTGCGGAGATCATCTAGGGCTGCGCACGACTTCACCGGCCCGGGAATTATACCGCTGGGCCGCCGCGGCATCCAGGCTCCTTTTATCAGGCCGTGAGCGGCCGAAGTTTCTGGATGAGGCTCTCCGCGTCGAGCTGAAACCCGTTATACACGACGCGACCATCGGGTGCGATCACCACAAACCATGGGGTTCCGCCGGACCGGTAGGCCTCCATGATTGCTGGCGCAGCGTCTACTGAGCCCGAGCCCGCGACAGCATGACCAAATGGAAGACGCAGTCCATATCGGCGTTGGTTTTCCCGCAGACGATCGAAGGTATTGACTTCCGAACCCTCGAACACAGTCTGTATCGCCGCCAAGCCAACTCCCTTATCGCGAAATTCCTCGGCAAGGGTCACGAATGTGGGAAAACCATGTGCATGACAGCCTGCACACCAATCCTGAAAGAAGTACAATATTTTGAAACCTTGCCCCAACTCGGCCAAGGTCAAGGAGCTACGCTCGTCACCATTTTCATCGATCCACCGGATATTCTCCAGCGGAGGGGCAGGCAGACCCACAATTCCCGTTTCCATGAAGCCCTCCGATGGCGGCTCGCGGCGTTAAACCACGAGCCGCAGGTTTGCTAAGCGGCAGCACCGGCCCTGCGCGGCAACACCCAGTCCGGACGTGCAAAGTGGCAGGTGTACCCGTGGGGAATTCGCTCGAGATAATCCTGATGCTCGGGCTCTGCCTCCCAGAAATCACCGACTGGCTCGACCTCGGTGACGACCTTGCCTGGCCATAGGCCCGACGCTTCAACATCTGCAATCGTATCGAGCGCAACGGCCTTCTGCTGGTCGTTGGTAAAATAGATCGCGGAACGGTAGCTCGCGCCTCGGTCGTTCCCCTGACGGTTGAGCGTCGTCGGGTCGTGGATCTGGAAGAAGAACTCAAGCAATCGGCGATAGGTGGTCTGAGAGGGATCGAAGGTGATCTCGATCGCCTCGGCATGAGTGCCGTGATTGCGATATGTCGCATTCGGCACATCGCCGCCCGTGTAACCGACACGGGTGGAGATTACACCGGGCAGCTTGCGGATAAGATCCTGCATGCCCCAGAAGCAGCCGCCGGCGAGAACAGCGCGTTCAGTCGTCATCAGATATCCTCCACCTGGTTGAGATATTCACCGTAACCTTGGCTCTCCATCTCGCCGCGGGGTACGAAGCGCAGCGAAGCCGAATTGATACAGTAACGCAGGCCACCGCGATCGCTCGGCCCGTCGGGGAAAACGTGGCCGAGATGGCTATCGCCATACGTCGAACGCACTTCCGTCCGGATCATACCGTGGCTGTTGTCGCGTAGTTCATTCACGTTCGCAGGTTCGATCGGCTTGGTGAAGCTCGGCCATCCGCAGCCCGACTCGTATTTGTCGGACGATGCGAACAGGGGTTCGCCTGAGACGATATCGACATAAATGCCGGGTTCCTTATTATGGAGAAGCGCACCGGTTCCTGGTCGCTCGGTCGCACTCTGCTGCGTCACCCGATATTCCTCAGGTGACAGCTTGGCGATAGCAGCTTCTGTCTTCTTGTAGGCTGTCATGGATTCCTCCTTCGAACTCATACCCGAGAAAATGGATATTCGATCCGAAGGTGTCCAATACGCCGCAACTATAGTTTTGATGTTGTCACCGGCATGCACTGGGAACGCTTGTGTGGTCGCCGCACCATAAAGGCCCGCGCCTTCACGGAATTCACGACCACACATACCGCTCTATCAGTACACGGAGCTGCCGCAGCGCCGTTGCCGTTCCAGATCCCGAAATCGATTGGAATGCCACCGTGCGCGACAGGTCGAGCGTATCGACCGGGCGTAACGTCAAGCCCTCTACGATTGCCGAACGTTCAGGCAGCATGCAAACGCCCGCGCCCGATGCCACGGCTTGTTGAATCAAATCCTCCCGTTCGGATCTGAGCCGTGGGATCATGAAAATCGCGCGCTCGTTCAAATGGTTTTGCACGCGCGTGCGGAATTCGCACTGGAGGCGATCAAGGTAAGGCTGTTCCGATAGCTCGACAAGAGACACCGAGGCTTGGCTTGCCAGGCTGTGTCCATGCGCCATCGCCAGTAACAGTCGCTCACGGAACATTTCAACGGTGGCAATCTTGGTGTTTCCGGCCGCTGGATCCGTGCAGAAGCACCCGTCAATTTGACCGCCGAGCAGGCGCTCCATTCCCTCGTCGCGGGTGATCGGCTGAAGAACCAGTTCAAGCATCGGCATCTGTCGAAGGGCGTGTTTCAGAAATTCCGTAATCAGTGCTGGCGCGATGGTATTCACGATACCCAGCGTCAAGGTCTCGCGGCGGCCGCGAACCCGATTGAGGGATATTGCCCGAACCCGCTGTTCGCGGTCGGCGATCGCAGCGAATTCGGATCGTATGTCGCGGCCGAGCGTTGTCAGTCGACTGTCTTTTCCATCGCGATAGACCAACGTTCCGCCCAACTCCTGTTCGAGCCGCTGGATCGCGCGGGTGAGCGTGGGCTGAGACACCCCGCTGCGCATGGCTGCTTCGGTGAAGTTGAGGGTGTCTGCCAGGTTCAGGAAATATCGAATCTGGTTGAGTTCCATTGTTCTTCCTTCGTCGCCTACTCAAGCATCGACTTCAGACCGGACAAGCACCGTCGGCCGAAGGGATGCTTCCGTACAGAAACTATACACGCGGCGATGTCACGGTAATGACTTGTGAGGAGCCCCCCGCGATAGACGCTCTTGTGAGGTGATGTGGTGGACGGCCCTCCCACCCGGAACGGTGGCAAGGTAGGCCGGGAAGGAACCACCATAGGAGGCTTCGATGGGCGCGATGGCGACGATTGGGCTGGATCTGGCCAAGAATGTCTTTCAGGTTCACGGAGTTGATGCCGACGGCAAAGTGCTGGTTCGGCGACAACTTCGCCGGGGCGATGTGCTGAAGTTCTTCAGGGGACTGCCAGCCTGCCTGGTCGGGATAGAAGCCTGCGCAACCGCTCACCATTGGGCTCGGGCGATATCGGCACTCGGGCATATGGTGAAGATGATGCCTCCCGCGTATGTCAAACCCTACGTTAAGCGCGGCAAGACCGACGCGGCCGACGCCGAGGCGATTTGCGAAGCGGTCACCCGCCCAACCATGCGCTTCGTGGCGATCAAGACCGTGGACCAGCAAGGCGCCCTGATGCTGCACAAAACCCGCGACCTGCTAGTTCGGCAACGAACCATGTTGATCAACGGGCTGCGCGGCCACTTGGCGGAGTTCGGCATCATCGCGGCGAAGGGGGCCGGTGGCGTGAAGGCTGCTATTGAAGCGCTGCACGAGGCGCAGGAGCAGTTGCCAGAAGCGGCACGGATGGCGCTGCATGGAATCGTTGATCAGCTCGGCCAACTGGCTACCGCGATCGAGCGGCTGGAGGCGCGCATCGTCGCATGGCACCGCACTAACGATGTCAGCCGACGGCTGGCGACCATCCCTGGCATCGGACCGATCACCGCCAGCGCGATCGCTGCCGCCGTTCCGGATGGATCGATGTTCCGATCCGGGCGCCAATTTGCCGCGTGGCTGGGCCTGACACCGAAGGCGCACAGTAGCGGGGGTAAGGACCGGCAGGTCGGCATCAGCAAGCAGGGCGACGGATATATTCGCAGGTTGCTTGTCGTCGGTGCCACCTCGGTCATGCGGCTGGCCCGCCAGGACAACGCCAGCCGACAGTGGGCCGCGAAACTGCTGGCCCGGAAATCGGCGAAGCTCGCCGCCGTCGCGTTGGCCAACAAGACAGCGCGCATCGCCTGGGCGGTGATGACGCGCGGTGAAATCTACGTGGCGCCGGCCATGTAGACCCATTCCTCGTCGGCTGTGACACCGCCGAACGAGGTCGTGCGCGAGGGTGGTGAGACGTGATGACGAACCGGTCAGACCGGGGATCGAACAAACCCACTGGGACCAAGCGCCGTCGAGCGCGTTGAGGTGATTCGGGTTTCGGTCCGCGGACTTCATCAAGGCCAGCAGCGCTCCAGCTGCGCAAACAGGCCGGACACATGGATGCACCCGACCAACCGTCAGATCGTATTTCCTCCTTGCACCGGGAGGGCCGTCCACACATGGTCCCGCCTTCTTGGACAGTTTGGCGGCGAAGTTAAGCTACTCCCGGATGTGATTATCCCGCCAGTAGGCATTGTTGCGCAAATCCTCTGAAGGCCGGAGTGCCCTTTCCCTGGACAGACCTATCCTACGCGCTGCGTGAGCGGCGTTCCGAGGGCGGTGAAGCGGTTCAGGATTGCGGCCTGATCTGAAGCTCGGCGACCTGCCTTTCGAAGTCGCGGGACATGACGTGCGCTCCTAGGAGCTTGAAGCAGCGCATCTTGGTCTCGACTAGAGTCCGAACTCGCTACAAACACCGGATGGCGGCAGCGAGACTAATGGTATTTTGATCGCATGCTGCGTTAGGGCTTGGCGGTCATGAGTCGACAGGCGAGCTCGTGGTCAGCCCAACGCGTCGCGAAGGTGTCGGAAACCTCCAACCAACTGCCGTCATTCCCGGCGCCGTGATAGAGGCCCATGCAAGAACATTGGCACTCATGCCCGATAGCGTTCTGACACGTTGGGGAGCATTTCTCCTGCTCGCGGTAAGGCTGAATAACGTAGACCTTGCTGTACTTCGCCAACGCCCGTTCGACGAAATCGTTGAACCAAGCTTTCGGCAATTCCCAGTATTTCTTGCCGTCAATCCAGACCGGGCTTTCCAAGCCGGATTACCGACGATCCGATCCTCCAGATAGCGATGCCCGAACCCGACCCATATCCCCTGGCTGAGGAGCGCCGCCTTTTCTACGTCGCGCTCACGCGGGCTCGCCGTCAGGTTCGCATTTGCACCCTGGCCGATGCGCCGTCGCGCTTTCTGATCGAGCTAGCGAGAACCGGCGCAGTGGAGATCGAAGCGGAGGAAGGCGTTCTGAGCCCGTGCCCGAAGTGCGGCTGCGGCACCATGAAGCGGTACGACGGCCAATATGGCCCGTTCGAGGCATGCAGCACCCACCCTCGTTGTGATTTCAAGCGCAACATCTCGGTGGAAAGTTCCCGTGCGGGGGCACCGTCCAATCGGGTGAGGATCGCACGCCCGATGTCAGTTGGAGATTATTGTCCCACCTGTGGTGATGGATCGATGGTCGTTCGTTCCGGCGGAGCATATCAACCGTTCCTGGCTTGCTCGGGTTATCCTTCCTGCAAGACTACCGCTGCCCTTGACGGAGGCACTGAGGGTGGCGCAACTCGGAGGCAGACGTTGCCCGGTTGATCATCTAGCCGGAACCGGCTCGCGGACGGCTCCAGATGCTCCACCGAATCGGCGAGATAGAAGCCTGAGCCGGAAGGGATTGGATTGAGCGCCGTGCATCAAAGGAATTCACTGCGCGCGCCGATGATCGCTCGTGACTATCACAATAGCGCACCAAATGCCGATCCCCAATCCCGGCACCACCTCTGGAATCACTTAGAAAAAATGCTTGCATTTCAATATGATAAAGCAAGTCGTAGGATGATGCACAACCATCCCTCCGGCGACCCGACCCCGTCCCGCGCCGACATCGAGATGACGAAGCTGATCGTGGAATCGGCCAAACCGCTCGGGATCTCGGTCCACGACCACATCATCATCGGCAAGTCCGGACATGCGAGCCTGAAAGGGCTGCAATTGATGTGACCGGCGTCCCCGGCCGCAGCGCCCGCGCCGGATTTGCCTCGCATTTGAATCAATTGGTGAAGATTCATTAACCTTTACAAGAGGTTAATGATGCGTTCAGGGTTCGTTTACCCTATCTGTACTCCCGGGACATTCCGGGGACGACAATGACCAATGCATCGATTGCCGGCGCCGCTCCGGGCGCTCCGGCCAAGGCCGATCCGTATACGAATTCGCAGAGCATCGAGTTCCGCTTCCGCGCCAGGCGCTTCGCGCACGTCCAGCGGCTGATCGAGGCGATCCTGGCCGAGCGCGGCCGGGCCGACATCGTCGATCTGGGCGGCACCGAGACCTACTGGCGCATCGGCGCCGACTTCATCCGCGCCAACCGCCACCGCCTGTCGATCACCATGGTCAATCCGGAGCCGCAACCGGTGGAGGATCGCGACCTCTTCACGTTCCATGCCGGCAGCGCCGCCGATCGCGCCCTGTTTGCCGGCCGTCGCTTCGACCTCGTCCACTCGAATTCGGTGATCGAGCACGTCGGCAGCCGGCAGGCGATGCAGGACTTCGCCGCCAATGCGCGCCGGCTGGCGCCGCGCTACTATGTCCAGACGCCGAACTACTGGTTTCCCTACGAGCCGCATTTCCGCTTCCCGGGCTTCCAGTACCTGCCGGCGGCGCTGCGGGCGCGGCTGATCATGCGGTTCTCGCTGGGCTTCTTCCGCCGGATCGGCGATGCCGCCGAGGCGCGCGACATCATCCGTCATCACCACCTGCTGTCGACCCGCGAGATGTCCGGGCTGTTTCCGGACGCCCGGGTGTTCCACGAGAAGGCGTTCGGGCTGAACAAGTCGGTCATCGCCATGCGCGGGGAGGCGCCCCGCGCCGGCTGACGCGGGACGGCGCGGCCGGGCTCAGTACCAGCCGACCGCGACCTGTGCTTCCTCGGACATCCGGTCCGGCGTCCACGGCGGATCGAAGACCATGCTGACGGACACGCCCGACACGCCTTCCACCGAGCCGACCGCGTTCTCCACCCAGCCCGGCATCTCGCCGGCCACCGGGCAGCCGGGCGCCGTCAGGGTCATGTCGATTTTGACCTGGCGGTCGTCCTCGATGTCGATCTTGTAGATCAGACCGAGCTCGTAGATGTCGGCCGGGATTTCCGGATCGTAGACGGTCTTCAGCGCGCCGACGATGTCGTCGGTCAGCCGCGCGAGCTCGTCGGCCGGGATCGCCGAGGACGCCTCGATGGCGTCGGCGGGCACTGGTCCTGTCTGGTCGGTCATGGCATTCACCCGAAGAATTTCCGCGCCTTTTCCAGCGCCTCGGCGAGCACGTCGATCTCCGCCGCGGTGTTGTACATGCCGAAAGACGCGCGGCATGTCGAGGTCACGCCGAAGCGCTTGAGCAGCGGCTGGGCGCAATGGGTACCGGCCCGCACCGCGACGCCGGAACGGTCGATCAGCATCGAGACGTCATGGGCATGGATGCCCTGCAGCTCGAACGACACGATGGCACCCTTGCCCGGCGCGTTGCCGAAGATGCGCAGCGAGTTGATGGCGCCGAGCCGCTGGTGGGCGTAGTCGCGCAGCACGGCCTCGTGCGCGGCGATCCTGTCGCGGCCGATCCGGTCCATGTAGTCGAGGGCCACGCCGAGCCCGATCGCCTGGACGATGGGCGGCGTGCCGGCCTCGAAGCGATGCGGCGGATGGTTGTAGGTGACGCGGTCGGTCGAGACGTCCTCGATCATCTCGCCGCCGCCCTGGAACGGACGCATCTCCTCCAGGAGCTCCATCCGGCCCCACAGGATGCCGATGCCCGACGGACCGTAGACCTTGTGGCCGGTGAAGACGTAGAAGTCGCAGCCGAGGTCCTGGACGTCGACCGGCAGGTGCACGGCGCCCTGGCTGCCGTCGACCAGCACCTTGATGCCGCGCTCGTGCGCGATGCGGCAAATCTCGCGGATCGGGGTGACGGTGCCCAGCGCGTTCGACATGTGGGTGATGGCGACGAGTTTCGTGCGCTCCGTCAGCGCGTTCTCGAAGTCTTCGATGTGGAAGGCGCCGTCGTCGTCGACCGGGACCCAGACCAGCCTGGCGCCCTGCCGCTCGCGGATGAAGTGCCAGGGCACGATGTTGGAGTGGTGCTCCATGATCGACAGCACGATCTCGTCGCCCTCGCCGATGTTGGGCATGCCCCAGCCATAGGCGACGGTATTGATCGCCTCGGTGGCGTTCTTGGTGAAGACGATCTCGTCGACCGACGGCGCGTTGAGGAAGCGCCGCACCGTCTCGCGCGCCTTCTCGTAGGCGTCGGTGGCGGCGTTGGACAGGTAGTGCAGGCCGCGGTGGACGTTGGCATACTCGCCGGAATAGGCATGGGCGACCGCGTCGATCACCACCTGCGGCTTCTGCGCCGAGGCGCCGTTGTCGAGATAGACGAGCGGCTTGCCGTAGACCTCTCGCGACAGGATCGGAAAATCGCGCCGGATCGCCTCGACGTCGTAGGGTGCGGTTTCGGTTCTGTGATCCACGATCCTGTCCAGTCTATCCGTTCGTCAGTGCGTCCTTCGAGGCTCGCTTCGCTCGCACCTCAGGATGAGGACCGGTCGTTGCCAGCTCGACATCGGGAGTGAACGTCGAGGCCGCTCGCCCCGCTTCCTCATCCTGAGGTGCTCGGCGAAGCCGGGCCTCGAAGGACGCACGATCTCACCCGTTCCTCGCGAACCAGGCCTCGAGCTTCGCCTCGAGCGCCGCCACCAGCGCCTCGTCTTCCAGTTCCTCGATCACCTCCGCCACGAAGGCCTTGACTAACAGGCCCCGAGCCTGCTTCTCCGGCACGCCGCGCGCCATCAGATAGAACAGGTGGCTGCGGTCGATCTCGGTCACCGTGGCGCCGTGGCCGCAGGCGACGTCGTCGGCGAAGATCTCGAGCTCCGGCTTGGCCGAGAACTCGCCTTCGTCGGAGAGCAGCAGCGTGTTGCAGGCCATCTTGGCATCGGTCTTCTGCGCCAGCCGGTCGACGCGGATCTGGCCCTGGAATACGCCGCGCGCCCGACCGGTCACGACGTTGCGGACGATCTCCGAGGACGTGGTGTCCGGCGCCGAATGGTCGAGCACCATGGTCACGTCGGTGTGGCTGTCGCCGTCGAGCAGGTTGACCCCGCGCAGGTTGAAGACGGCACCCTCGCCGTTCGCATCCACCTTGATCTCCTGGCGCACCAGCTTGCCGCCGGTGTTCATCACGAAGAGAGTCAGCTTGGCGTCCTTCGCCAGCACCGCGTTGAACTGGCCGAAATGGGTCGCCCCGACCGGCTGTTCCTGGAGGATGATCCAGGTGATCTGCGCGCCCTCGCCCACCGTCATGTGGCTGACGGACGAAACCAGCGCGTCGCCGCTGCCGGCCTGTCGCTCGACGATGGTGGCCCTGGCGCCCGCGCCGACCCGCACCGGAAAGCGGACATGGGCCTGGCCGCCGGCCTGAACGTTCTGCAGTTCGATCGGCCCTTCGACGGCAGCGCCCTCGGCGATGTCGAGGAACCAGCCGTCCGTGACGAAGGCCGCGTTGAGCGGCCCGATGACGTCGGCGGCATCGAGGGACACCATCGCCGGAGCGATCGAGCCGTCGGCGAGCTTCTGCTCGAGCGGGACGGCCATCACGCCTTCGACGCGCGGCGCGTGGGCGGCCACGCCGTTCAGCACGGCCAGCACCGTCGAGCCCTGCATCAGCGCCGGCAGGGGTCTGGCGAGCGCCGCCCCATCGTGGGCCGGCACCGTCGCGAGCAGCCGGCGCAGGTCGGTGTAGTGCCAGGCCTCGACGCGGCGGGTCGGCAGGCCGGCCTTCAGCCGCTCCACCGCGTCGTCGCGGCGGCGGATGACGGCCGCGTTGCCGGGCAGGTCCGAGAATCGCGCGACGAAGGCGTCGATCAGCGCGGTCTCGGCATGCGTCCTCTGGGGCTTCGCGTGCATGTTCATGGCGTCCACCTATGCCGCCTCGCCGATGATCTCGGCGTAGCCGTTGCGTTCGAGATCGAGCGCCAGCGTCCTGTCGCCCGACTTGATGACCCGGCCCTTGTAGAGCACGTGCACGGTATCGGGCACGATGTAGTCGAGCAGCCGCTGATAGTGGGTGATGACGACCATCGAGCGGTCGGGCGCGCGCAGCGCGTTGACGCCGTCGGCCACCACCTTCAGCGCGTCGATGTCGAGGCCGGAGTCGGTCTCGTCGAGCACGCAGAGCTTCGGCTCCAGCAGCGACATCTGCAGGATCTCGGCGCGCTTCTTTTCGCCGCCGGAGAAGCCGACGTTGAGCGGGCGCTTCAGCATGGCCATGTCCATGTCGAGGCGGCCGGCCGCCTCGCGCACCTTCTTCAGGAGGTCCGGGATCTTCAGCTCCGGCTCGCCGCGCGCCTTGCGCTGCGCGTTGAGCGCGACCTTGAGGAATTCCATCGTGGCGACGCCGGGGATCTCCAGCGGATACTGGAAGGCGAGAAAGATGCCGGAAGCGGCGCGCTCGGCCGGGTCCATCTCGAGGATGGACCGGCCATTGAACAGGATTTCGCCCTCGGTGACCTCGTAGTCCTCGCGCCCGGCGAGGATGTAGGACAGCGTCGACTTGCCCGAGCCGTTCGGCCCCATGATGGCGGCGACCTCGCCGTCCCGGACGGTCAGGTCGAGCCCGCGGATGATCTCCGTGCCGGTCTCGGCGATGCGGGCGTGGAGGTTTCTGATTTCAAGCATCAGTCGTTTCCTGTCTTCTTCTCAGCCCTCAAGGAGGCAATCTTCGTTATCAGCATGATGATCGGCACGATGACGAGGCCATGGATGATCCAATAAAGGACGATTGGCACGTTCAGGAACCAGCCAAACAGCACGTCGTTCAGCCGCTCCATCCGGTCGCGCAGATAGACATGCTTCTCGCGCGCCACCGGCCGGTCTTTCCGTGTCCCGTCATCCCGTGTCACCTGAGCCATCCTTCCAGTCGTCGTCGCGAACCAAGCGTCTCGTCGTCATTCCGGGGCCGCGCAGCGGAACCCGGAATCCAGAGCGCCGCCCCGTCCTCGGCCGTCATCCTCGTGTTCGGCTGCGCCTTGAAGACAGTCTCAAGCGCCCTCCTTCCGCGGCCGTCATCCTCGGGCTTGTCCCGAGGATCTGCCACCATCCGATATTCACACTCGGACGGCGCCTTACTTCCGATCGCAGCAGATCCTCGGGACAAGCCCGAGGATGACGGCTGGATCCGGGATGCGGGCCGACGCGCCGTGTCACTGGTAGTCACTTGCCATCCTCGTGTTCGGATGTGGCTTGAAGACATTTTCGATCTCGTCGATCCGCTCGAAGAGGTCCAACCACGTCGGATTGAGGCCCTCGATCAGGTTCACTTTCCATTCTCGCCGATAGCGCTTCAATGACTTCTCGCGTTGGATGGCGAGCACGATGTTCGGATGTATCTCGAACCAGACGAGGGTCTTGGCATTGTACTTCGTCGTAAAGCCCGGTCTCGCTTCGTTCCGGTGTTCCCAGATCCGAGCTTGCAGGTCGCTCGTCACCCCGATGTAGATCACGCCGCGAGGCTTGTCGGACATCATGTAGACGTAGCCGGTCATCGCCGTCGTTCACCCGTCGGCAGATCCTCGGGACAAGCCCGAGGATGACGACTTGTCCGGCTGGGACCGCCGCCAAACCCTCACCCCACGCTCCCCTCGAGGCTGATCCCGATCAGCTTCTGCGCTTCCACCGCGAATTCCATCGGCAGTTCCTGGATGACCTCGCGCACGAAGCCGCCGACGATCAGCGCCACGGCTTCCTCCTCGGGAATGCCGCGCTGCATGACGTAGAACAGCTGGTCTTCCGAGATCTTCGACGTGGTCGCCTCGTGCTCGAACTTCGCCGTGGCGTTCTTGGCCTCGATGTAGGGCACGGTGTGCGCGCCGCAGTCGTTGCCGATCAGCAGCGAGTCGCACTGGGTGAAGTTGCGCGCGTTGGTGGCCTTGCGGTGCGCCGAGACCTGGCCGCGATAGGTGTTGTTCGACTTGCCGGCCGAGATGCCCTTCGAAATGATCCGGCTCGACGTGTTCTTGCCGAGATGGATCATCTTGGTGCCCGAATCGACCTGCTGGTGGCCGTTCGACACCGCGATCGAATAGAACTCGCCTCTGCTGTCGTCGCCGCGCAGGATGCAGGACGGGTACTTCCAGGTGATCGCCGAGCCGGTCTCGATCTGCGTCCACGAGATCTTCGACCGGTCGCCGCGGCAGTCGCCCCGCTTGGTGACGAAGTTGTAGATGCCGCCCTTGCCGTCCTTGTCGCCCGGGTACCAGTTCTGCACCGTGGAATACTTGATCTCGGCATCGTCGAGCGCGACGAGCTCGACCACGGCCGCATGCAGCTGGTTCTCGTCGCGCTGCGGCGCCGTGCAGCCCTCGAGATAGGAGACGTAGGCCCCCTCCTCGGCGATGATCAGCGTCCGTTCGAACTGGCCGGTGTTCTTCTCGTTGATTCGGAAATAGGTCGACAGTTCCATCGGGCAGCGCACGCCCTTCGGCACGAAGACGAAGGAGCCGTCGGTGAAGACCGCCGAGTTCAGCGTCGCGTAATAGTTGTCGGAGACCGGCACCACCGAACCGAGATATTTCTGCACCAGCTCGGGATGTTCCCGGATCGCCTCCGAGATCGAGCAGAAGATGACGCCCGCCCTGGCGAGTTCCTTCTTGAAGGTGGTGACGACGGAGACCGAATCGAACACGGCATCGACGGCGACGCGGCCGGACTTGTAGACGTTGTCGCCCACAAGCTCGTCGTTCATTCCGTCCGACGCCTCGTGGCCGGGCTTCTTCACGCCGGCCAGGATCTCCTGCTCCTTCAGCGGGATGCCGAGCTTCTCGTAGACGCGCAGCAGTTCGGGATCGACCTCGTCGAGCGACTTCGGACCCGACTGGTTCTTCGGCGCGGCGTAGTAGTAGAGGTCCTGGAAGTCGATCTTCGGATAGTCGACGCGCGCCCAGGTCGGCTCCTCGAGGGTCAGCCAGCGGCGGTAGGCCTGCAGCCGCCACTCCAGCATCCAGGCCGGCTCGTCCTTCTTGGCCGAGATGAAACGGATCGTGTCTTCCGACAGGCCCTTCGGGGCCTTGTCCATCTCGATGAAGGACTCGAATCCGTACTTGTACTGGTCCACGTCGATGCGACGGACCTGCTCGATCGTCTCCTGCACGGCAGGCATCGGTGTTCTCCATCCTTGCCGGGTTCAAGGCCCGGCAGTTTTCAAACTGTGGCACCGCTTGCGGCGTGTGCCTGATCTAGTGCGTCCGGGTCGGAAATTCACCCTTCGCAGGCCCGAATTCGGGCACGGACGCGTCTTTTTTACCGTCCAGCCTCACGCCGCGCGCGTCGCCGACGGCGCCTGCCGCGAAACGAGCGCCCGGAGCGCCTGCGTGAACATCGAAACCTCCCGCTCGCCGGTCGTCCGGCCGATCGAGACGCGCAGCGCCGAGGCCTTGTCACCATGCCCCATCGCCTTCAGCACATGGCTCGGCCCGACCCGTCCGGACGAGCAGGCGGAGCCGGCCGACAGCGCCACCCCGGCGAGGTCGAAGGCGATCTGCGCGGTCTCGGCCTTCATGCCGGGCAGGTCGAAGAAGAGCGTGTTGGGCAGCCGCGGCGCGCCCGCGCCGAAGACCGTCGCGCCGGGCGCCGTCGTCCGCACTTCGGTCTCGATCCGGTCCCGGATCACCGCAACCGCCGCCATGTCGCCCAGCCCCGCCAGCGCCTCTCCGGCGGCCGCGCCGAATCCGGCGATCGCGGCGACGTTCTCGGTGCCGGAACGGTGGCCCTTCTCCTGGCCGCCGCCGGGCAGCAGCGGCGAGGGCATCAGGAGGTCGGAGGCACCGACGATCGCGCCGGCGCCCTTCGGGCCGCCGATCTTGTGCGAGGAGAGAATCAGGAAATCCGCAGAGCCGTCGGAAATGGCGAGCGGAACGCGGCCGGCAGCCTGCACGGCGTCGACGACCACGAGCGCCCGCGCGGCCTTCGCCAGGCGGCCGATCTCGGCCATCGGCTGGATCACGCCCGTCTCGTTGTTGGCGGCGTGGACGGCGACCATCGCCATGCCGGAGTCCGGATCATGCGCCGAAAGGGCTGCCTCCAGCGCGGTAAGATCGAGCAGCCCGTCGCGGTCGACGGGCAGAACGGTCACAGCCTCGGCCGGAAAGCGCCCGCCGCAGAGGACGCAGGGATGATCGGCCGCCGACACGAAGACGCGCGAGACGCGCAGCGCGCCGCGGCCCATGCGCCAGTGGGGCGTCAGCAGGGTCGCGGCGGCCTCCGTGGCCCCGGAGGTGAAGACGACGTGATCCGCACGGCCGCCCACGAGAGCCGCCACCTGGCGACGCGCCGTTTCGACCAGCCGCCGCACCGCACGGCCCTCGCCATGGACCGACGACGGGTTGCCGTCGCTGTCCAGCGCGGCCAGCATCGCCGCTCGCGCCGCAGGCAGCAGCGGAGCGCTGGCGTTGTGGTCGAGATAGGCGCGATCGACGGCCATCGGCGGAATGCGATCTCCAGAATGAGCGTTGGGGCCTGTGATGTCGCAATTTCCTTGAAATTGCGAGGCCACACGTCCTATTTAGCCGCTTTGTCCAGACCGGCGGCCAGCCGCCGAGTTTTGAACAGTTCTAAACTGGTTTCTATGGAGGCGTCGGCCCCTCGTCAAGGGCGGACCCTCTTTGTCGGGCGCTTCGTCCGGCGGTCGTGAATTGGAGTACCCATGCCCGAAGTCATTTTCGCCGGACCGGACGGACGCCTCGAGGGCCGTTACCAGCCTTCGACCGAGAAGAACGCGCCGATCGCCATCGTGCTGCATCCGCACCCGCAGTTCGGCGGAACGATGAACAACAAGATCGTCTACGATCTGTTCTACATGTTCCAGAAGCGCAATTTCACGACGCTGCGCTTCAATTTCCGCGGCATCGGCCGCAGCCAGGGCGAGTTCGACCATGGTGCGGGCGAGCTGTCGGACGCCGCTGCAGCGCTCGACTGGGTGCAGTCGCTGCATCCGGATTCCAAGAGCTGCTGGGTGGCGGGCTATTCCTTCGGCGCCTGGATCGGCATGCAGCTCCTGATGCGCCGGCCCGAGATCGAAGGCTTCATCTCGGTCGCGCCGCAGCCCAACACCTACGACTTCTCCTTCCTCGCCCCCTGCCCCTCGTCTGGCCTGATCATCCACGGCGATTCCGACAAGGTCGCGCCGCCGAAGGACGTGCAGGGCCTCGTCGACAAGCTGCACACGCAGAAGGGCATCACCATCACGCAGAAGACGCTGCCCGGCGCGAACCACTTCTTCTCGAACGACACCGAGCTCCTGATCTCGGAATGCTCGGAGTATCTCGACCGGCGGCTGGCCGGCGAACTCGCGGACGCGCGGCCGAAGCGGCTGCGATAGGACAAGGCGGCGCGGACTAGCACGCCCTTCGATCCGGGGCCTCGAGCGGCGAGCCCCACGACACCCCCCTCTGCCTGCCGGCATCTCCCCCTCAAGGGGGGAGATCAGCGGCTTCGGGCATCGTGTCCATTCTGCAACGTTGGCAGGCAGGCAGAGCGGTTGGGGCCGCCGATCTCCCCCCTTGAGGGGGAGATGCCGGCAGGCAGAGGGGGCTATCGTCGAGCGCGACATCTTTCGTTTCCCGTTCGAATCGCCGATCGCTGTCACGCATTCCCCGCCAGCACCCCGCCCGTCACCGCCTCCCAGCACCCCGTCGTCGTCGGATAGGTCAGCGGCAGGCCCAGCACGGATCGCACCGCGAGATAGGCCCAGGCCTCGGCCTCCATCGCGTCGCCGTCGAGACCGACATCCTCGGCGAGCAGCACCTCCGCCCCTATCGCCTCCGCCCCCGCCCGCAGGTCGGCCACGATGTGCGGGTTCTTGCGGCCGCCGCCGCAGACGATCCACAGCTTCGGCGGTTCGGGCAGCTGGTCGGCGGCCTTCAGAATCGCCCCGGCCGACACGGCCGCCAGCGTGCGGGCGCCGTCGGCGAGTTCCAGCCCCGCGGCAAGGTCCAGCGTGAAGTCGTTGCGATCCAGCGACTTCGGCGCCCTGCGCGCGAAGAACGGACTGTCGAGATAGGCGTCAACCACCATGCGCACCACCCCGCCCTCGCTGGCGATCATGCCGTCGGCGTCGAAGGGCACCCCGCCCTCGGCCCTCACCCACTGGTCGATCAGTGCATTGCCGGGACCGGAATCGAAGGCGACGGGATCGCCGGTCGCGGGCACGAAGGTGACGTTGGAAATTCCGCCGACGTTGACGAGGCAGACGGGAAACCGGCGATGCTCCGCAGGCAGGGAGCGCGCCAGGGCCGCGTGGTAGACCGGCACCAGCGGCGCGCCCTGTCCGCCATGCACCATGTCGGCGGCGCGCATGTCGTACACCACCGGCAGGCCGGTCTCGCGCGCCAGCAGCGCCCCGTCGCCGAGCTGGACGGTCAGTGCCTTCTCCGGCCGGTGCAGCACGGTCTGGCCGTGGAAGCCGACGAGTTCCGCCCGGCCCGCCGCCTGCGGGAAATCCGCGCGGAACCGCTCGACGGCGCGTGCATGGCGCAGGGTGATCTCGCGTTCGAGGTCCGCAAGGTCGCCCGGCCGCTCGTCGCGGCGCACGATCGTCCTGGCGTCGGTCAGCGCCGCCTCGATCCGGCGGCGGAACGCCGCCTCGTAGGGCACGAAGCCCGACGGCCCGCGCCGCACGACGTCGGCCCCGTCGGTCTCGACGACGGCAAGGTCGATGCCGTCCATCGACGTGCCGCTCATCAGCCCGATCGCGCAAGTCACCGTCATGCCGGATCCGTCCGCCTTGTGATTCCCGTTCACGCGATGCTAAAGGCGCGCATCCCCGAGCGCCACGGCCACCGGCCGCGGCATCGACCGTCCACCGAAAGAGCCGACCATGTCCGCCTTCAAGTCCGATTTCCTGCGCATCCTGTCGGAGCGCGGCTTCATCCACCAGCTGTCCGACGAGACGGGGCTGGACGAACTGCTCGCCCGGGAAAGCGTGACGGCCTATATCGGTTACGACCCGACGGCATCGAGCCTGCATGTCGGCCATCTGATGCAGATCATGATGCTGCGCTGGTTCCAGCAGACCGGCCACCAGCCGATCTCGCTGATGGGCGGCGGCACCGGCATGGTCGGCGACCCCTCCTTCAAGGAGGAGGCGCGCAAGCTGATGACGGTCGAGACGATCGAGGAGAACATCGCTTCGATCAAGCGCTGCTTCTCGCGCTATCTCGACTACGACAAGGGGCCGAAGGGCGGCGCCCTGATGATCAACAATGCCGAGTGGCTGCGTCCGCTCAACTATCTCGAGTTCCTGCGCGACGTCGGCCGGCACTTCTCGGTCAACCGGATGCTGTCCTTCGACAGCGTCAAGACGCGGCTCGACCGCGAGCAGTCGCTGTCGTTCCTGGAGTTCAACTACATGATCCTCCAGGCCTACGACTTCGTCGAGCTGAACCAGCGCTACGGCTGCCGGCTGCAGATGGGCGGCTCGGATCAGTGGGGCAACATCGTCAACGGCATCGATCTCGGCCACCGCATGGGCACGCCGCAGCTCTACGCGCTGACGGCGCCGCTGCTCACCACCTCGTCCGGCGCCAAGATGGGCAAGTCCGCCTCGGGCGCCGTCTGGCTCAATGCCGACCTGCTGCCGGTCTACGACTTCTGGCAGTACTGGCGCAACACCGAGGACGCCGACGTCGTGCGCTTCCTCAAGCTCTTCACCATGCTGCCGATGGACGAGATCGCGCGCCTCGGCGCGCTCGGCGGCTCGGAGATCAACGAGGCGAAGAAGATCCTCGCCACGGAAGTGACCGCGCTGCTGCACGGGCGCGAGAACGCCGACCTCGCCGCCGAGACGGCCCGCAAGACCTTCGAGGAAGGCGCGCTCGCCGACACGCTGCCGACGGTGGAGGTGCCGAAGGCCGAGCTCGACGCGGGCATCGGCCTCCTCTCGCTCCTCGTGCGCGCGGGTCTCGCCGGTTCGAACGGCGAGGCGCGGCGGCACGTGCAAGGCGGTGCGGTGAAGATCAACGACGCCGCGGTGTCGGACGAGCGCCGCATGGTCGGCAGCGGCGAGATCACCGCCGACGGCGTGGTCAAGCTGTCGCTCGGCAAGAAGAAGCACGTCCTGGTGCGCCCGGCCTGAGAGCCTGCGCACCCGTGGTGCGTCCTTCGAGGCTCGCCCGGCGGGGTTTCAGCCGGGTGGCAAAGGCCCCGCGGGCTCGCACCTCAGGATAAGGACCGTTGGTCCCTCTGCACCGACGACGCCGAAGCGGCACCAACGCCCTCATCAACCCGGTTTCGTTCGAGACCGGTGAGCCGCGAAGGACGCGCGACGGCTGCGCACCTTTCCTCTTCCCCATGATCATGGGGGGTCCGAAGGACGGGCGAGACCCGTGACTCGCCCCTGGTGGCCCGGGCGCAGCCCGGGACGGTGAGGGGGTGGCCGGCCGCCACCGCCTCGCCATCTCCGGTCGACCGGATCACACGCACCGCCTTCTCCGCGTGGTCACCGCCGCCATCCCGAGCACGCCGCCCCCTTCACCTTCGTCATCAACTCTGTTGCGTTTGAGAGACTGCACAACCTCGCGACCTCCCTCATCGGCGTCATTCCGGGGCCGCGCAGCGGAACCCGGATTCCAGCGCGCCGACGCCCGAAGGCGGGGCACGATCCACGCGCATTTCCGCCTCGGTTACCACTCTGGAGTCCGGGTTCCGCTGCGCGGCCCCGGAATGACGTGGCGCGCAGGGTGGCCGCAGGGAGACGCAGGCTGAGGCCTAAGGGCTGCAGGCCATCCCCCCGCCTTCGTCATCCCGGGCGAAGCCGGAGCGAAGCGGAGGCACAGACCCGGGATCCATGCCTCGGACCTCGTCGAAAGCTGGACGGCGCAGACGACGCACCGGTCCTTTTCCATTGTGGCGCGGACCGGGGTGCAGCCTCCTCAACGGTCCTCATCCTGAGGCGCGAGCCCGCACAGCGTCTGTAGCCCAGGGGCAACGGCCCGCGGGCGAGCCTCGAAGGACGCACCGCGCCCCTGCAGCGGCCACACCAGAGACCGCCCCTCCGCTGGAACGCACCTTGTCCTTCAATCGAACTCGAAGATCGACCGGAAGATGCCCGGCGCGATGGCCGAGATCGGGTTGACCTGGAGCTGCGGCGACTTCGAGTCGCCGGCGAGACGGAAGGTGATGCCGATCAGCCCGCGGTCGCGGCCGTTGCCGAGGATCTGGCCGAACAGCGGGATTTCGCCGAAGAGCCTGTTGACGCCATAGGCCGGCATGAAGGTGCCGGTGATGTCCATGTTGCCGCGCTGGTCGTAGAGGGCGCCCTGGAAGGTCGCGCCGATCTCGGCACCGCGGAGCAGGCCGCGGTCGATCGACAGGTAGCCGTCGCCCTTCTCCACCAGCGCATAGCCCCGCTGGAACCGGGCCTTGCGGTCGTCGAGTTCGCGCTTGGCCACCTGGCTCAGCGACCGCCCGTCGCCGTCGGGCGGCGGCGCCGAGATGAGGGAGCGCAGCTTCGGATCGTTGACGACCTGGAAGTCGCGCGCCTCGATCTGGCCGCGCAGCGGGCCGGAAGGCTTGGCGGCGAGCGCCAGGTCGATGGTTCCGCCCTGCATGTACTCGTAGATGTTGAGGAAGCGCAGGACGGCGCCGGCGTCCGTCGAGCGGATGCTGACGTTGCGGCCCTTCGCGTCGGCCTCGTTGACGATCGACACCGGCGCGCCGCGGGACGAGATCGCGGCGATGCGCAGGGCGCCGAGGTCGGTGCCGGTGCCGCGCAGACTGACGTTCAGCCCCGTCATCACCTCGTTGTTGAAGCCGACGGTGCGGCCGACGGCGACGCCGAGCGTGATCGGAACAGACTCGACGGCCTCCTCGGCCTTCTCCGTCTCCGCGAGATAGAGCTTGATGACCGAGCGCGCGTCGAAGGAGGCGCCGTTGATGCCGACGTCGTAGCCCTTGCCGCTGCGGACAAGCTTCACCGAGATGTCGTCCCCGCGGTTGAGGGAGACCGTCGAGAGGTTGGCCTCCGACAGCGAACCCCCGGTCAGCACGATGTCGCCCCTGGCGGAAAAAGTCTCGCCCGAAAGCTCGAAATCGCTCAGCTGAATTCGGTCGCCGTCCTGCTTCATGACGAAGCGCGCCGCTCCGGCAATCCCGGCTCCCTTGGTCCAGCCGATCCACGGGAAGGTGAGCTGGGCCCTGGCGAGGTCGATGTCGAAGCGCTGCTCGCCCGGAGCGACGATCGTCACCTTGGCCGTGACCGGGCCCGACAGCATCTCGTTCAGGCCCGGGGCCAGGCGGTTGCGCGCGGCGTCGTCGAGGACGAGCGAGACGTCGCGCGAACGGTCCGTGCCGGACGAGCCCAGCGGTTCCGTCATGGCGATCTCGGCGGGAACGCCGTTCAGGAGCGCCTTGGCCCGGATCACGGCGCGTTGCGGATCGACGTCGATCGTGCCGTTCGCCTGCGTCACCTGCTGCCCGTCGAAGGGCTTGGCGATGTCGAGGTTCTCGTAGGCGAGGTCCACCTCCCAGTCGAGCTCCTCGACCGGCAGATCCTTTCGGAGCGGGATCTCCACCTTGACGTTGCCCTTCACCTTCCCGGTGAAATCCTCGGCCGAGAGGCCGAGCCGCCGCATCGCGTCGATCGGCCGGTAGGACGCGAACTCCGCCGCCGCCTGGGCATCGCCCTCGACGTCGATGTCGACGAAGCCCGTCGTCGGCCGCGATTCGACCTTCCGGATCAGCACGGACCCGTTCGACGCAGCCAGCGTGCGACCGGTCGGCATGTAGACGGTCCCGTTCGAAAGCGCGATGTCGACATCGGAGCCGCTGACGTCGATGGTGCCGGAAGCGTCGCGGACCGCGGGGAGCTCGCCGGTGATGTCGAAGCGCGTGTCGGCGATCTCGAAATGGCCGTTGACCTCGTCGGCATCGAGCGGGATGCCGTCGCCGAACCGTCCCGGTCCGACGCGCAGCCGGATGCGCGAGTTCTGGATCGTGCCGCCGAAGACGTTCGCCATCACCCAGGCCCTCGCGCCGGGCGCCGTCGGCGTCGGCCACAGCTGCTTCGCATGGGCGACCGGCATGGACGGAATGTCGAGCGCGAGCGCCACCGAGGGGCTCCGCCCGTCGAAGAACTGCAAGGTCGCCTGGCCGTAGACCTCGCCGGGCCGCGTGCGGACGCCGAGTTCGGTCGCGCTGAGCAGGCGCGCTGCGGGATCGTAGGTGCCCGCGACCCGCGCCAGGAACGGCAGCGCCGGCTCCGGCACGTCGGTCACGGCGACGACCGATCCGTCGGAATTGAACTCCCACCGGTAGGCCGGCGCGGCGCCCGCCTGGTCGGCGACGGGCACGGGACCGACGGCGCCGTGGAAGACGAAGGTGGAACGGGCGGTCCTGAGCGACACGCGCTCGAACTCGAGTTTTCCCGATCCCGCCGCGAGCACCGCCGACAGGTCGAGATCCGCCCGCTGCTCCCCGAACTCCGGCAGGGTCGCGATGAGTTCGGAGCCGGTCGCCGAGATGCGGATGCGCCCGCGCCCCGGTGCCGGACGCGTGCCGGTCAGGCGGATGCGGCCGCCGCCGTCGATCGTCGGCTGCCTGGCCGCCGGCGTGT
>Ga0208243_1000487_pt1 | contig 22074 bp, 28 predicted proteins | sample Subbio2Aug_QV12A_FD_184826 | JGI IMG/M metagenome (GOLD analysis project Ga0208243, IMG submission 184826) | Serpentinite rock and fluid subsurface biosphere microbial communities from McLaughlin Reserve, California, USA - CR12Aug_QV12A (SPAdes) | ecosystem: Environmental > Terrestrial > Deep... | reverse complement strand
CGGCGGCTCCGACCCTTTCACCTTCTTCGGAGACCCCCATGAACCACGTTGAACCCACCCTCCCGGCGCCGATGCCGCCGTCCACGATCGACTTCGCCGCAGTGTTCGCGGCGCAGGCCAAACAAGTCGCCCGCGAGGCCGAACTGCGTCCGGCCAACAAGGATCGCCTGTTCGATGCCCTGACCGCCGCCGGCATTTCTCATGTCACGGTCACCTTCGATGGCGAGGGCGACAGCGGCCAGATTGAAAGCATCGCGGCATGGGCGGGGGAGACAGCTGTCGCTTTCCCTGCCGTGGAAATTCCCTATGCCGCGATCACCTGGGACAGCCCCGAGGTCGAGATGCGGCGGCTTTCGCTCGAAGATGTTGTCGAACAGCTCGCTTATGATTTCCTCAGCGACACCCACGGCGGTTGGGAAAACAACGGCGGCGCCTATGGCGAGTTCTGCTTCGACGCCAGTGCCCGCTGCATTCACCTCGAGTTCAACGAACGGTTCACGTCGTCCTTGCGGGAGGGCAGGTAATTTGGACCCGTTCTATCCGCATCTGAAACTTCCCCTGACGGCAAAACCGCGTGATGTCATCAAGACTGCGGCCAAAGCGCTGCATCCGTGGATCCGTCGCCAGCCCGGACTGCGGCTGTCGCGGAGGCGGTTCTACCGCGACATGCTGAATACGCATGAGGCCGCGCAGGACAAGGCAAGGTCTGCGCCGACCTGACTGGCGCAGACACCGCCCCCTAGAGCTACCCCCTTCAACCACACCTCCCCGGCTTTTCAGTCGGGCGGTCCTCATTCAGGAGTCATCAATGGCCGACCATTTTACCCACTTCTCGTGCCTGCTCGACGGTGCACCTGTCATCGACCTGGGCGCGCGCAAATCCATCGGCTGGCCCAGTACGCAAGAATGGCCGGCTCGTGGGCTGTACGGGGAGAACCCACATGCCTGAAGTCATCTGCACGACGGTCTATCAGTTTCCCGAGCTCTCCGATGTGGCCAAAGATAAGGCGCGTAGCTGGTATCGCGAACTCGGGGCCCATGATGATTGGTGGGACGCGGTTTACGAGGATTTCGAGCGGGTTTGCGAAATCCTCGGCATCCGTCTGAAGACCACCCCCGTTCGCCTGATGGGTGGCGGAACGCGGGCCAAACCCTGCATCTGGTTTTCGGGTTTCTGGAGCCAGGGCGACGGTGCGGCCTTCGAGGGATACCTCAGCCACGCCAAAGGCGTGACTGCGAGCATCAGGGATTATGCCCCACAAGACACGACATTGCATGGCATCGCAGACAGGTTTCAGGCGATCCAGCGGCGGAACTTCTATCAGCTTGCCGCCGAGGTCAGTCACCGTGGCCGCTACTACCACGAATACAGCATGGCCGTTGACGTTACGCGCGACAGCCCGACCTGGCAGCCGCCGACCGAGGACGCCGAAGAGACCGTGACCGAAGCGCTGCGCGATCTGGCCCGCTGGCTCTACCGCCAGCTTGAGGCCGAATACGACCACCTCACCTCGGACGAGACCATCGAGGAGGGGATCATTGTGAACGAGTACACCTTCACCGAATCCGGGCGGCGGTTCGGGTGAGGACTATCGGGCGATTGATCTAACGAGCGCCACCAAGGGGTCAAAATCATGCTGATCGGCCGCCCTGAGGGCCGCGATGTAGGCCGTGCGGTGCTCACTTTCGGCGTTGAGCGTCCCTGCGCCAGACCAGTCGAGGAAGACCTTCGGATCGATTCTCGCCAGATAGACGTCAGCCATGATCCGGGCCCAACGACCGTTGCCATTTGCGAAGGGGTGGATCCAGACCAGCCGGTGATGCAGACGCGCCGTGGCTTCTAGCGGGTCAAAGCTTTTGTGTTCGCGCCAGTAACGGGCATCGTCGAGACAGGTCCGCAACTCGGTCGAGATGTGCCAGACGGACACTCCTATGTTTTTGTCGGTGAGCCGATAAACGCCTGCCCAATCCCAGATTTCACCAAAGAGGCGTTTGTGAATTTCCCGGACGGCGGCATCGGTCAGAAAGTCGAAGCTTTTCGGGCGACGGTCAAGCCAGGTCAGACCCGCGATGATGTTCTCGCCTTCGAGTTCGTTCAGCTCGCCGCGCGTCGCGATGTGCTTGGCCTTCAGTCCAAGCAATTCGTCCGGTGTCAGAGGGGTCGCTCCGGCAGGTTCGTGAAGCTCAAAGGTCATTGCCAGAAATCCCGCCGTCCTTCGCGGATGATGTCCGCTGCCAGTTCCTCGACCATCTCCGCTTCGCTGCGCAGCCCCTCGGTTTGTTCTTCCAGAGCCATGTGCGCTCGTGTGCGCTGGATAATGCGCCGCGCCTTGGAACGGGCCTGAGCCAGAACGATCTCTTCCACCGAGCCCTCGCGCGGGATGATCGCATAGACGAGGCGGCCCCCCATGGCCTCGGCAATTTTTTCCAACTGGTTCACTGAGATGGTTCCAGCCTGTTCGGTCTGAATTGCGGCGTAGATGTTGTTGCGTGAGATGCCGAGGCGTTCAGCGAGGGCTGGAGCATTCATCCCGATCGCCTCCTGGAACGTAGAGATCCAGCCCCCGAAGGGCTTTGCAATGGACTTAGCCAGGGTTGCGGCCTGGTTGACCCTGTCTTGGGCCTGACGCTGCTTTGCGCGGGAGACGGACATTTGCCAACCTATGAGATTGCCTTCGCGGAGGTATCGCCACGCTAAGATATGGCAAAATAGGTCAATTCGCAATGCTGTAGATTTGCTAGATGTCCAAAGCAGCAATTCTTTAGCATTGCAAATATGGACTACTCGCCATGCTCTGGGTTTGCGAAGGCTGCAGTCCTGACCGTCTTTCTTCCGAATGGCGGGCATCGACTTGCGACCTGCCACACCAGAATTGGTCGATCACCGGTTGCCGTCGATCCATTTCGACATCAGGCCTTTGTCTCGGAAGCACTCGTCCGGAACAGCGCGGCGCTTGATCCGGGCAAGGCGCTCGGCAAAGGCAACCTGCTTGGAGGACGGCAGCTGGTCGAGCGCGGAGACCGGTTTCAGCTTGGCCTGCGCATCGATCCAGGAGCTCAAAGCCCGCCGATCCTGCTGTGCCTCCCAAGGCAACAGCGTCTGGTTGCGCAGCGCCAGTGATCGCGCATAGGCGATCTGTTTGGGCGTCACGGGCAGGGCGAAGGTGGTGTCTTCCATCGGGGAAACTCCTTTGCTGCTTGGTGTTCATATATAGAACATAACAGGAACAACATCAACCACCGCTGTGCCAAGGATCGACGTTCGAGAGGCAGAGGCAGGATGGGGCAGGGGGAGCTGGAAGGCCGCGCTAGAGCGCCTTCGGCTGTCCCGTTTTCCCCAACCTGAGGTGTTCTGATGACGTTCCAACCGTTGATTCCGACCGTGCTGACGCCGGTCGTTGTTCCTGTCCTGCCTGATCCTGCCGCCGCGATCCTCGCAGTTGCCGAGGCCCTGCAGCCGGATCTGGCGCAGGGTTTTCAGATCGACGCCCTGCGCCTGCGCACCGAGATGGAGCGCGCCTTCGGTGGCTCCGATGCGACAGGCGCTTGGGACTGGAAGCTCGCCTATGAGGCGGGCGAGGTGGCACTTGTCCTCTTCCTGCGGAAGTTCGGCCGCGCGCTGCTGGCCCGGGCTGGATCACTTGCCGCACTGACGCCGATCCTCGCCAAAGTTTCGGGGCTTCTGCCAACCCATACGCGACGGTCTGAAGAAATGGAGCGATTCCAACAATTCTCGACGCCGCTGCCCATGGGGCTTGCGGCTTTGGCCGCCGCAAAGATCACCCACGCGGACTTGGTCCTCGAGCCTTCGGCCGGAACGGGGCTTCTTGCCATTCTGGCTGAAATCGCTGGCGGCGCTCTGGCGTTGAATGAACTCGCTGAAACCCGCGCTGATCTCTTGCGTCTGCTGTTTCCTGGCCGCTCCGTCACCCGTTTCGACGCCGCGCAAATCGACGATCATCTCGACACGGGGTTTCGCCCCAGCGTCATCTTGATGAACCCACCATTCTCTGCTGTGGCCAATGTCGAGGGCCGGACGACTGAAGCGACGGCCCGGCACATCCGCTCGGCGTTGGCGCGCCTTGCGCCCGGTGGCCGCCTTGTCGTCATCACCGGTGCCGGTTTCGCGCCCGATGCCCCGGCCTGGGCCGAGACTTTCGACCGCCTGACCGAAACCGCACATCTCGTCTTCACAGGCGCGGTGTCGGGAGCCACCTTCGCCAAACATGGCACTAGCTTTGAGACGCGGCTCTCGGTCTTTGACAAATGCCGTGGCGGCGAGCAGGCCGGCGTCACAGCTGACCTGCGCCAGCCAATGTCTCCGGATGTAGCGTATCTCCTCGCCCGGATCACCGCCGAAGTTCCGCCGCGTCTCGAACTGGATCAGGCCGTAACGGCAAGTCGGAGCCGTTCTTCCCTCTTCCCGGGAAACTCTGCCCCCTCCACGCGCAAGGCCATCGGCATATCTCGCGTTCCTTCTGTCGCCCAACCCCCGGGGACCGTAGCACCGATCGAGGCCGAAGACCTCGCCTACACCCTGCGCGAGGTGCGCGAGAACGATGATACCGCGCGCCTGTCGGATGCGATTTACGAGACCTTCCGCCTGCAGGCGATCGACATCCCTGATGCGGCACCGCATCCGACCAAGCTGGTTCAGTCTGCGGCTATGGCGTCGGTCGCGCCCCCGAAACCTTCCTACCGCCCCAAGCTGCCCGCTGCGGTCCTGCGCGACGGCCTGCTCTCCGACGCGCAGCTTGAAACTGTAATCTACGCGGGCGAAGCGCATGGTGCGTATCTCGCGGGGTCTTGGACCGTCGATGAGACCGGCGACATGGTCTCGGCCGCGCCCGCTGATGCCGCGGACGCTGTCCGCTTCCGCCGCGGCTTCTTCCTTGGCGATGGCACCGGGGCGGGCAAGGGCCGCCAGTCCGCCGGGATCGTTCTCGACAACTGGTGCCAAGGCCGCCACAAGGCGCTCTGGATCTCGAAAAGCGACAAGCTGCTGGAGGATGCGCAGCGCGACTGGTCAGCCCTGGGGCAAGAGCGGCTTCTTGTGACACCCCTTTCTCGCTTCTCGCAGGGTCGAGACATCCCGCTGTCCGAAGGCATCCTCTTCACGACCTATGCGACGCTGCGCTCGGAGGAACGCGGGGCCAAGAAATCCCGCGTCGACCAGATCGTCGACTGGCTCGGAGCGGATTTCGACGGGGTGATCCTCTTCGACGAAAGCCACGCCATGGCGAATGCCGCAGGCAGCAAAGGTGAACGTGGCGACACCGAGGCCTCGCAGCAGGGCAGGGCGGGCCTGCGGCTGCAGCACAAGCTGCCCAATGCCCGCGTGGTCTATGTCTCGGCCACCGGGGCGACCTCAGTTCACAACCTCGCCTATGCGCAGCGGCTCGGCCTCTGGGGCGGCGAAGATTTCCCATTTGCGACCCGCGCCGAGTTCGTCGAGGCCATCGAGGCGGGCGGAGTCGCGGCCATGGAAGTGCTGGCCCGAGATCTCCGCGCCCTCGGCCTCTACACCGCGCGGTCGCTGTCTTACGACGGCGTCGAATATGAACTGGTCGAACATCCCCTCACTCCGGAGCAGAGTGCCATCTATGATGCCTATGCCGGGGCCTTCGCCATCATCCACAACAACCTCGCCGCTGCGATGGAGGCTGCCAATATCACAGGCGACAGCGGCGGCACCCTCAACCGGCAGGCCAAGTCCGCCGCGCGCTCGGCCTTCGAATCCGCCAAGCAGCGCTTCTTCGGCCATCTGCTCACTTCCATGAAAACCCCCACCCTGATCGCCGCCATCGACGCCGATCTCGCCGCAGGCCATGCAGCGGTGATCCAGATCGTCTCGACAGGTGAGGCGCTGATGGAGCGCCGTCTGTCGGACATCCCCACGGATGAGTGGAACGATGTGCGCGTTGACATTACGCCGCGCGAGGCATGCCTAGACTACCTCGCGCATTCCTTCCCAGTACAGCTCTACGAGCCCTTTACCGATAGCGAGGGCAACCTGTCCTCGCGCCCCGTGATGCGTGACGGCCAGCCGGTGGAATGCCGCGAGGCTGCGCGCCGCCGCGATGCGCTGATCGAGCATCTGGCCTCTCTGCCGCCCGTGCCCGGCGCGCTTGACCAGATTGTTCAGCGCTTCGGCACCGATCTTGTGGCCGAGGTCACGGGCCGCGCGCGCCGCATCGTGCGGAAGGGCGAGGGCGCTGCCGCGCGGCTTGTCGTGGAAAGCCGGGCGGGGTCTGCCAACCTCGCGGAAACCGCCGCCTTCATGGATGACCAGAAGCGGATCCTGATCTTCTCGGATGCCGGTGGCACGGGGCGCAGCTATCACGCCGATTTAGGTGCGAAAAACCAGCGCCTGCGGGTGCACTACCTGCTGGAACCCGGCTGGAAGGCCGATGCCGCGATCCAGGGCCTTGGCCGCAGCAACCGCACCAATCAGGCGCAGCCGCCGCTCTTCCGGCCGGTGGCCACGGATGTGAAGGCGGAAAAGCGGTTCCTCTCAACCATCGCCCGGCGGCTAGACACGCTCGGGGCCATCACGCGCGGCCAGCGCCAGACGGGTGGGCAGGGATTGTTCCGGCCCGAGGACAATCTCGAGTCTCCCTATGCCCGCGACGCGCTGCGTCAGCTTTACCGCCGCATCTATCGCGGCGATGTGGCGGGGTGCTCGCTTGGAGCCTTTGAGGATGCCACCGGCCTCAGCCTGACCGATGACAACGGGCTGAAGGACGACCTGCCGCCGATCACGACTTTCCTGAATCGTCTGTTGGCGCTCACGATCGACATGCAGGCTGTGCTGTTCTCGGCCTTCGAGGAGTTGCTGGACCAGCGCATCGAGGGGGCCATCGCCGCCGGGGTCTACGATCTCGGGCTCGAGACGCTGCGCGCCGAGAGTTTCCGCGTGACGGATGCAAGGGTGATCTACACCCATCCTGGCTCCGGCGCCGAAACCCAGCTTCTGACCATCGCGGAAAAGCGACGCAACACGCCGACTTCCCTCGCAGATGCGCTCGACTGGCTCGGTGACCCGAAGGCACGCCTGCTTGTCAACAGCCGCTCGGGCCGGGCAGCCGTGCAGGTGCCTGCCACCAGCCTGATGCTGGATGACGGCACGATCGAGCCGCGCTTGCGACTGATCCGTCCGACAGAGGCGAGCACGGTTCCTGCCAGGATGATGGACGACACCCACTGGCTCGAGGCCGACAGCGCGGCCTTCACCGCCGCCTGGACTGTGGAACTGGCCGAGGTGCCGGAGTTCTCGGAAACCACGCTGCATATCGTGGCGGGACTCCTGCTGCCAATCTGGAAGCAGCTCCCCCAGGACGAGACCCGCGTCTATCGGCTGCAGACTGACGACGGCCAACGCATCATCGGCCGCAGGGTATCGCCCACTTGGGTCGCGACCACGCTGACCAATGACGCGCCAAAGCTCACGGCGGCACAGGTCCATGCCCTTGTTCTCGAGGGCAAGACCGTGGTGCGGCTGGGCGAGGGGATGGAGTTGCACCGGTCGCGCGTCATGGGCGTGAATCGGATCGAGCTCTCCGGCTTCACGGAAGCGGTGAAGGACCGGCTCAAGGCCGATGGCTTCTTCTCGGAGATCATCAGCTGGAAACTGCGCCTGTTCTGCCCAACTGACGCCAGCGGGATCGCGGTATTGGAGCGTCTGCTTGCGCGTTGTCCTGTGACGGGACTACATGCACGCGGAGGTTGTTAGGCCATGTATTCCGAGACCGAAGATGTGATCCGCGCTCTGGCGGAGAATGCAGAGAGCGTGTGTCGCGCCTACCTTCCCGCCGGACGGCGGGAAGGGTCCTACTGGATCGTGGGCGATCTGCAGAACAAACCCGGCCGGTCGCTCTTCGTGCGGCTGACCGGGCCTGCCTCAGGGCCGGGTGCTGCCGGCAAGTTCACTGACGGCGCCACGGGCGAGCATGGCGATCTTCTCGACATCATCCGCGAGCGAACCGGGATCTCCCGCTTTCCCGATCTTCTGGCCGAGGCCCGAGCGCATCTTGGCCGTCCGCAGCCGGTTCTCCCGGAGGTGCCACGCCCTCGGAAAGCCAAGGCCCCCGGTGGCACACCAGCGGCGGCGTCGCGGCTCTTTGCAGCCTCGATGCCGATCGCAGGCACGCTTGCCGACACCTACCTCCGCTCCCGGGGCCTTACCCAAGGTGGCGGGCTGAGCGCCCTGCGCTTCCACCCGAAGTGCTGGCATCGGGATGAGGGCCAGACCCGGAGCATCCCCAGACCGGCGCTGATCGCCGCGGTCACCGATGGGGCAGGGGCCCTGCTGGGCGTGCATCGCACTTGGCTTGCGCCTGACGGACAGGGAAAGGCGCGAGTCGAGACGCAGCGGCGAGCGATGGGCCACATCCTGGGCAATGCCGTCAGGCTGACCCCGCACGATGACATCCTCGTCGTCGGCGAGGGCATCGAGACCATGCTGTCCCTCGTCGATGCCGCCCCCGTCCTGCCCGTCTGGGCGGCGCTGTCGTCGGGTCACCTAGGGGCAGTCCTGCTGCCGGAGGGGGTGCAGCGCCTCTACATCGCCATCGACCGCGATGCGGCGGGGCGCGGCGCGGCAGAGAGGTTGCGCGCCAGAGCCACCGAGATCGGGATTACCGTTCGGGTGCTGGAACCGCGGCTCGGGGATTTCAACGATGATCTCCGGGCGTACGGCAAGGAAGCGCTGCGCCAGCATCTGGCAGGGCAGATCGGGCCCGAGGATCGGCATCGTCTATCCGGCTGAGCAGCATCGCGCAGGGACGGTCAGGGGCAGTAGGGTAGGGGTCACGGATCCCTGTCGCGGTTCTGGACCGTCGCCTTGCCTCTTCCCGGGCAATCTCATCCACCCGTCTCCCTCACGGCCTTCAAGAGATGGGCAGGCGGCCGTCAAAGGTGCCGCCCCTTCAAGGACGGGGGGCAACTGATTTCCGCCGGCGGGGGCGAGCCCCGCCTTTGCATCGCGAAAGACAAATCAGCCGCCCCCCGTCCTCCTCCACATGCGTTCCGGCCCGAAAGGGGGTGAAGGGGCGTCCCCTCCCACGGCTTTCGCAGCCCATGAAGGCCGCGCGGGATGACGCGCGGACGAGACAGGCCCGGAGGCAAGAACCGATGACGATCCACACCCACGATGACGCCTATGAACCCGCCCACACCGCATCCCAGACCGCCCATGCGCTCGACGAGCTGCAGCTCTATGGCTACCGCCCCTTTGACGAGCCCGATCCGCGCCCGATGCCCGATGGGCAGCGCCTCGCGGTCGCCGTCGCCGACATCTTCGACGCCCTCGTCGCGACCCTGGAAGACACCCGCATGGAACTCGACCTCGAAGAGGTGCTCTGGGGCCAGGTCAACCTCTTCCACCGCGCCACGTCCCGGATCGAGCGGTCGCTCGATGAGAACGAACAGGCGCAGCGCCGCCTGCAGCGCGAGCAGGACGGTTCCGAGGTGAAATCCACCGAGCTTGAGCGCCTGACGGCAGAAGGCCTGACGCTGATCGAAAGGCGGAACTGCATGGACATGATGCGCGATCACGCCGCGACCGAGTTCGTCCATCACACGGGCTCCACCTGGCGCCCCCGCACCGGCTCGATGGTGAACCGCCAGCACATGACCTCAGCTCTAATCGACAGCCGCGACTTCCTGGCCGCCAAGCGCCGCGCGGAGACCGAGGTGATGCTTCCCGCAGGCCCCAAGGTCGCCCTCACCGGTGGGACTGACTTCAACGATCACCGCCTGATCTGGGGCAAGCTTGATCAGGTCCGAACCAAGTATCCCGACATGGTCCTCCTGCACGGTGGCAGCCCGAAGGGCGCAGAACTCATCGCCGCCAAATGGGCCGAGGCTCGCGGCGTGACGCAGGTGGCCTTCAAGCCTGACTGGACCAAGCACGCCAAGGCTGCCCCCTTCAAGCGCAACGACGCGATGCTCGACGTGCTGCCGGTGGGCGTCCTCGTCTTCCCGGGCAATGGCATTCAGGAGAACCTCGCCGACAAGGCCAAGAAGCTCGGCATCCCGGTCATGAAGTTCGAGAAGGGGGCGTGAGCCCCCTTCACTAAGTTAGAAGATCAGCGCCGGGCGAACGGTACGACTTCTCCTGCAGGAGCGTCACTATGCGGCTTCGCTGCATCTTGCTTCAACGACAGTTGGACAATGCTGGCTTCTTGCCGGTTGAACCACCCTGGTGGAAGCCCGGTCAGGTTCTCGATGTCGCCTGGATGCATCGTGAATTCGACCGCAAGCAAGTCTTCCTTGGTCCGAGTTCCGGATTCGACGATCAGGCTGAGCGCGTTGCGCAAGACCGTCGGCTCGGGAACCGGCCACTCGCGATCCAGCGGCTCCACCTTGTTCCAGCCGTTGGCTGAATAGCTCTTGTAGAGCTGCGTGCCGTAGTGCTCCGGGATGACTTCGAGGTACAGAAGCCGCCTGATTTGCGCCTTCACTGAAACCCGCCACCGCTCCTTTACGGACAGGAGCCCTGCCAAAGAATAATGCTGCACTTCATGCACGTAGGTCGTCTCGGGCATTAGGAATGCACTGGCAAAACGGAAAGCCTGACGTTCGATCTCTTTGAGATCGGACTTCAGCTCTTCGTGGCTAACCCCCTTGTGCAAGATTGCATGACCAAGTTCGTGGGCGGCGTCCATTTGACGACGAGGCAGGGACATCTTGTCAGTCGCGAGCATGATATGCGGGCGTTCGTCACCCCGTGACCAGCTGCATAGCCCGTCCAGCTTCGACGTTCCCATCTCGATGGAGCCAACCACACAGCCGACCCGTTCAAGCAACGCCACCATGTCGATGATCGGACCTTGGCCAAGCCGCCAATGGGATCGCAATTCCTGCGCGATGCCCTCGATGTCTTCATCACGCAGTTGGCGATAGGTTAGACCCTTCATGACATCAGGAATGTCGACCGCCGGGAAATCCACATAATGCTGCAAGACCGCAGAGATTTCCTGCAGCCACTGCATCTGGGAGTCCTGGTACGACGTGTCGCGCTTCAGGGCACTGGATAGCGAGCGAGAAAACATCGGGTGCTCACTGGCATGGACAGGTCGCAGAAAATACTCCCTACGCACACGAAGTTCACGAGCCAGGGCGGTGAGCGCCTCTGCATCGGGAGCATGGGTGCCGCTTTCCCAGCGTGACACTGCGCTGGGTGAAACCCCAATCATTTGTGCAAGCTCCTTCATGCTCAAAATTCGCCGAGCAGCCCGCACTTCCGCTAGGCGTTCTGGCACGAAGCCAGGCGTTCCTACGCGCATTCAATCCTCCCGCCGGTATCGCAAGATACCGATCATGCCTTCCCTGTTTCGTCGTCCACCTCCGGCGGCGACTCGGGGGGGACAAACGGTTTCACCTTCGCCTTCAAGCGCACCAGCCCGGTCTCGGACGGCGACACAATCGAAGCGGGGACCGGTTCAGCGGCATCGGCATCATCAGCAAGGAACTTGTCAAGGCGTTCGTAAAACAGAAACTGCTCGTAGGCCGCATCGATCACGCCAATCGCAATCTCATCCAGTTTGCCTGACTGTTCGCGGTCCCGCGCAACCAAAAAGAGGACGAAAATGTCTCCGGGCTTAGGGCCACTACCGTCAAAGTCAAAACTCGGGGTCAGCTTGAAGTTCAGCGTCACACCGGCCAGACGCGAACGGTTCTTGCTCGGAAGCTTGCTGCGTTCGGGTATCGCGGCGAGGCCAAAGATGACTCCCGGGCCATCACCGCCGAACCGCATGAACGGCTGGAAGATCTTCAAGCTACCGTTCGGGATGACACCACCGACAAGCGGCTGACCACCAAAAAGTGCGCAAACCTCTTCGAAACCTTGCTCCACCATGCGAAAACGCGCCTGGCCTTCAAGTTCGCGCCCGCGTTTCTTGTCCAATCCAGCATGGTCGCGCACCAGCAGGGAAGCCTTCAAGGTTTCCGCCCGCGTCCGATCCTCCAGCGCGAGGATCAGACCGCGTTTCAGAAGATGTTTCCAATCGAAGTCTGCCATTCGAGCACCCGTCCGCGCGATTCTGTGATTGCGTTATGACGGAAAGATATGCCAGTTTTTTGCGTAAAGCAAGGGAGCGCACGGGCGGGTCACACATCAAGTCTGAGTCTGGCGCGCCCAAGGTGCCAAGATATAGGCATCCTAGTGAGATTTGCGCTATTTGTTGTGCTCTGCGGTTGGTTTGCGCCCTTTCAGTTTGGTTGGGGGCCGAGGCTCACTCTGAAGCCGCCAGACTTCACGCCTCCAAGCATTTCGGTTGTCCGTCGGCTGGAATGAAATAGACACCGCGCCGACGCGTTGTCAGCAATTCTTTCAAACGGGGGAGGCATATCTTTGGGGTAGTCCGACCGCCCACCGTTCCTCGGGTTCAGCCGAGCAGGTCATCGGGGTTCTTGCCTGCATCGACATGGGCAGCAAACCAGCCCGGCTTGTGACCCCGCCCGGACCAGGTGAGTGTCGGGTTGTCGGGATGCCGGTAGATCGTCGTCGAAGGCGCCCGTTTGCGCTTCGGCTCCTCGAGTTCCGCCAGTTCGGCAAGGGTGAAGCCGAGCTCCTTGGCGAGCATCTCGACCTTTTCGCGGGCCTCCGCCTTTTGCCGGGCTTCGAAGGTGGAAATGGCCTTGGCCACGGACTTCTGCAAATCCCGCAGTTCGGCGAGCGACATAGCCACGAGGTTGAAATCAGGCATCGGGTGCTCCGGTTGATCCATAGTATCTGCCGTCGTCGAGCGGGCCCGCGCGGCAGGAGGTCAGCGGGGCAGGGGGCTGGGGTGGCTTCGTGATCCCCTTCTCACTTCCCGGGTTCTTTTCCCCCTGGTCCTGACATTGCCGGATGAGATCGGTCTGAGCCTGTCTGCTTGGGTCTCTCCCCCAGAGATCTGGCTGAGGCACCTCCCCTTCGACTGACAATCCCCTAAGCCTGTTCGGTTTCCTGCCCGCAACCCCAACTCCTGCCCGGGCCGTGTTGCCCTGTGCCAGGGCTGCCCGCGCCACCCTGGGCCCTCGGGGGTTTCCGGTCGCCTCGCGTCTCCCGTGCGGACGTCTCCCGACAGGCTTCTGCCGGGTCTTGTCGAAGGGATGGTCCCTTCAGCGAAATCTCAGGAGAACCACCATGCAGAACATCGTCATTCTCGCCGGCAACATCGGTCAGGCCCCGGAGGCTCGCACCACCCAGGGCGGCACAAAGATCACCCACTTCACCCTTGCCACCTCGCGCCCTCGCCTCTCGGAAGGCCGCGCGGTCCGCGACGAGCACGGCTACCGCGTGATGGACACCGAATGGCACCGCATCACCTGCTTCAACGGCCTCGGCAAGTCGGTCGCCGAGAACTGCGAGAAGGGCATGAAGGTCCTGGTCCAGGGCCGCATCCACTACACGAAGTGGACAGACGCGGCGGGCGTCGATCGCTACGGCTGCGAGATCATCGCCGAGAAGATCGACTTCCTCAGCCGCCCAAAGGCGGCCGAGGGCGATGCGCCCGAACTGGTCGATCGTGACGACGAGATCCCGTTCTGAAAAGAATGGGGTCGCCCCCTCGGGCCCGGCGGGGAACACCCGCCGGGCTTTGAATTGTCCGAAGCTGTTGCAGTCGATAAATAGTAGCTATATTTTAGCTACTATTTACTTGACAGATGTATGCGAAACAGCTAGAAAATGTGCGTTCAATGAGGATCGCCATGAGCAAGAAGACCATGACGCTCAACCTCACAGAGGCTGAGATGAGCGCCCTAGAGGCCTTGTGCGCCAAGAAGGATCTCAGCAAGACCGGCCTGATGCGGCAGGCGCTTCGACTTTACCAGATGATCGACACCCGGGTAGAGCGCGGCGGCAAGCTGTACTTCGAGGACGACCAGACCAGGGAGAAGTCGGAGATCATGATGCTATGACATCGTATCCAGTCTTCATCATTGATGTGTCGTCACGGCAGCCAGTCGAGGCTGAATTGCTTGATATGATCGGCGAACGACAGCTGTTGGATTGGCAATTCCAGTGGCGAAGAACCCTGGAGGGCTATCTCCGGCGACTCGCCGACAATGGGGTAACCCGGCAGGGTCTCGACTGGCCGCAGAGCTGGCATTGGGACTGGCGCGCAAAGATCGACGAAGTGCGTGGCCTGCTCGGCCACACGGGTTACAGCGTCGTATGCCGGGATGTGACCCAGGGCATGATGCGGCTCGATCTGGCGAGCCGCATGGCGCGCATCGACGATCAGATGGGCAAGCCACTGGTTTATGTCGACTACCTCGAAATCGCGCCCTGGAACTGGAACGAACCCTATGCCGATCCACCGCTTTATCGCGGCATTGGTCAGGTGCTGATCCGAACCGCAATCCAGAGGAGCTTCGACGAAGGCTTCCACGGTCGTGTCGGCCTTCATTCCCTGCCGCAGGCGGTCACCTTCTACGAGCGCTGTGGCTTCATCAATCTTGGCACCAATCCGAATGAATATCGTGGGCTGCTACCCTATTTCGAGATCACGACGGATCGAGCCAAGACGTTCTTATGAGGAGAAGCGCAATGACCTACAGCACGACTGCTGACTGGGCCCTCGCCCGGGCGGCGCTCGATGAGACGTCGACGCCTGGCGCAGGCCCCCTTTCCGCACGTCCCCATGTGCCGGGCGAAGCCTTTTGGCTCCGCGGCGAAGAAACCCGTCTGGCCTTCGCCCGCTTTGTCAACATGGCGCGCCGCCAGCGTGGCTGGTCGATCGAAAAGCTCGCCGATGACGCCCATATCGAGGTCGGCGAGCTGATGAGCATCGAACAAGACGGCGGTCACGAGCCGGAGCTGCGCACGATCTGGCGGCTGTCCGAGATCTTCGATGTATCGCAGGCTCGACTGATGGAGCTGGCGGGGTTGGCTTCGCCAAAGGACACACATGCCATCGAGGAAGCTGTCCGTTATGCGGCACGGTCTACGGCCATCACAGCCCTGACAGCCGAGGAGCAGGCCGCCTTTGACGGCCTCGTTTCCGTGCTGCGCGACAAGGCGAAGTAACGGGCGGTCAGCGGCCTGGGGAGTTCACGATGGCTCGGAATTACATCCTGAGACGCAAAACCCAGCAGGAAATCGACGAGCGCGTGGAGCGTGTCTTGGCGCGTCTCGGGAATCCCGAACCACCGCTCGACCTCCGGGTCGTCCGCGATCTGCTCTCGCTCGATCTGACCTATTTCCGGAAAGACGATCCCTCACTTGCCGATGAGGTTATCAGCCGCATGCGCATGGCGAGCAAGCAGATCATCCGGCGTCCTATGCTCTTCTTTGAGGCTGTCGCCAAATTCGATTTGCGGGCGCTCTATCTACCTGACAACAAGCGTATTCTGCTCGATCAGTCGCAACCCGAACTGAAGCACCGCTGGCACGAGGCGCACGAGATCGGCCACAGTATCATCCCCTGGCATGAAGGAGCCATGCTCGGCGACGATCGCTTCACCCTGAACCAGAACTGCCATGACCAAGTTGAGGCCGAAGCCAATTTCGCGGCCAGTCGACTGCTTTTCCTCCGGGACCGCTTCACCGTCGAAGCCCGCGACCACGCACCCTCCATCGAAGCCGTGCGCGCGCTCAAGCCGGTCTTTGGCAACACATACACCACGACCTTCTGGCGCTCTATCGAGACCTGGGGCGTATCTGTGCCGATTGTCGGCATGATTTCCGACCATCCGCACCCGGCCCGTCGATCGGCCGAGTTCGATCCGGCCAATCCCTGCGAACATTTTGTGCGCTCGCCGGCTTTTGCCGCCGGCTTCAGCGGGGTCGGCGAAGTTGAGGTTTTCGGGTTCGTCTCCGGCTATTGCCAACCACGGCGGGCCGGTCCGCTCGGCGAAGCCGAAATTGTGCTCACCGACGACAATGGCGATGCCCACGTCTTCCGCTTCGAGAGTTTCAGCAACAGTTATCAGGCGCTCACCCTCGGGGTCTATCAACGTCCCTACGCGCCGCTGGTCCGTTTCGGCACCTGACGGTGACCGCTATCGCGACACCATTGGACCTGGCCCCGCTTGACCCAAAAGTGGCAGCGGCAGGCATTGAGCTGGCGCACTGAGGGTTCGATGGTCGGCCGCAGCAGCCAGTCGAAACGCACCGCCCAACGGGGTCGCCGCGCCTGGTTCAGCGAGAGCTGAATCTTCTCGCCGCATCCTCCCGGACAGCGGAAACAGGCCCACTTGTCGAGGGTGCCGTCACGCACGACGACCAACGACCCCGTCTGGAGCTGGTCCGGTGACGGATGCCGGCGGCTGACCCGCGCGACCAGATCGGTGCGACTGATCAACCGGCACCGCTCGGCAGTCCAGCGGCAAAGGTGGCTAAAGACGCGCATCAGCCGATCCGATCCATGAAGGGGTCCATGTCGCCGCGGCCCCAATAGTCCTCGCGCGCGCAAATTGGACAATGAGGCGACTGGATAGCGCCGCGCTTCCGCTCGATGCCGCGGTCCAGCCGCCGAACCCGCTCCCAGGCCCAGCCACCTTCCCCGCGATAGTCGGTCAGGCCCTGCAGCAGCTCATTGACGGCAAGCGTCGCTGTTTCGGTCGTGAATGTTACCACGGCTGGCGCCGGATTCTGACCGCCGCGGACATAGGCCTCACGCTTCTGCCGCTCGTATTCTTCCGGCGCTTCCCGACGCAGCGCCTCCTCGCTCGCGGCTTTGGGGTCGACAACGCCCCGGCATGAGAGGCAGGGCGCGCCCGGCGTCAGCACAGTGACCCGCGCCGACATGTCCCGCATGCCAGCCGACGCCGGCTCGATGGCAAGTCCCATGTCGATGACCGGGATCAGATAGAAATGCGAAAAGCGATTGAGAAACAACCGGCCGGCATGGTCATCCGTGCAGCCGAAGATCACGTCGCAGGCTTTGAGCGCATCCCGTGCGGCCTCTTTCTCGATCCAGCCACGATGGGTGTGGACACGCAAGCCGAGGCCTAATTCTGTGATCTCGCGCGCGAGCACCTCGACCTTTGGCCGCATGGCGTCGGCGTCTGCCCGGCGCGCGCCATGGAGGCGGTTCAGATTGGAAGTTTCGACGATATCGTCGTCAAACAAGGCGAGCTGACCGACGCCGAGGCGGGCCAACAGCATCGCCGTGGCGCTGCCTGTGCCGCCGCAGCCGACGACGCCTACCCGCATCGATGCTAGACGGTTGTTGACCGCTTCGCCGAACAACAGTGCTTGACGCACCAGTGCCGCGTTCGAGGCGCCGGACTCGCCGCCGAAATGGAGCAGCCGGGAGCCGACGCTCCGGACGATTTCGGCCGCGACCGGTTCCTTGTCATCGAACCAGGCACGCGCAATGAAATGATCGCCGCCGGCGAGCAACACGCTCGCCAGAATCGCGTCAGTGCCGTTGCGGTTGCGCAGCAACCGGTAGAGATCGCGCTCGTTCGCGTCGTCCTGCCGCGAGAAGACCCGCATGCCGGCAGGATGGCTGTGCACGATCGCTGGCACCAGATCCCGTTCGACCGCCTGCCGGCACAGACTGACAAAGGAAGCAGTCGACCAGGTAACATGGTGGGCGCTCGCCGAAATCTCGTCGCCCGCCGGCACCGGAACGACCTGATGAGAAACCAGCCGGAGCCGCCGGCGACGGGTCCAGGGGTCAATCCCTACGAGGTTGCGCCCGAACATGACGTAGGCCGAGGCCTCGATCCCGTCCGGGCGCTCGAGCAGTTCGCGCAGCGCCATTGCATGACGCTCCTGCAGAGTTACATCGAGCTGCATCACGCGGCCTCCTGCAGCGCCTGTTCGACCCGCTTGAGCATGGTCCAGATGCCGTCGATGCCCGGCCGCCAGTTATTATTATGCCGGGACCATCGCTGCCAATTTTGGCTCTCAAACTGCTGGGGCTGATCCGCGCAGTTGGGATAGCGGCTGGATCGCACGAGGCTCAGCCAGGGCAGCGAGTAGAACATGTCTGGCGCCGTATCGGGATAGCCGCACGGAAGGAGGATCAGGATATCGGCCGCGACTACCTGAAATTTCGCCGCCGGCAGGGCGAAGCCGGGAAGGATGACGCCCTTCCGGCCGCCATCGTCCACTTCCCGGAAGGCCAGCCCCCGTTCCTCAAGATAGCGCCGGTCGGCTGTCGGGAGGAAGCTCATGCCCCGCCCTCCGTCGTCTGGCTGATGCCCGTGAAGAAGCGTTCCAGCCCCTTGCCATCGAGCCGCACCAGCTCGGTGTCGCCGATCGGCCGATCCTCGGCGCCGCGCACTTCAAGCCAGACGCCGTAGGTCTTCGGATCGACCTTTGCGATCGTCTTCAACACCCGCCCGCTGATCGCGCAGGCACCCCATTCCAGCACCTGGCCGTCCAGTTCGATCCGAAAGGACTCGGCCCCAGGAAAGATCAGGAAGCGCTCAGCCCGACCGCCGCGCAGATCGGTCGTCTCGTCCTGGCGCAGCTCTTCGAGCTCGCCGTCCCGCAGGATCTGGAACACCAGATGTTCCTCGGGGATGCGCACGCCGGCGGCTTCGAGGATCTGCCGGCCGGTCGGAACCGGATCGTCGATCCGCACCGGCCGGAAATTCAGCTCGGCATCGCCCACGCTGATGTGGAAGGCGCCGTTGTCGTGTCCGTTCTGCTCTGCTGCCATATTGGCCTCCTATGCCTGTTAGGCAGTGAGACCCTTGCCATTGGCGGCCTCGACATGCCATGTATGTCGGGAATATAGGAGGGCGTTCGCAAGACGTCAAGATACACATGTCGAAATCGCCATGACCATCGAACACGAGAAGCCATCAGATATCTTCAGGGAACGACTGCGCGCTGCGCGGGAGAGCCTGCGCCAGATGAGCCAAGCCGCCCTGGCCAAGGACAGCGGCCTGCCGCCCAGCTCCATCGCACATTTCGAGGCCGGTACCCGCAAGCCGTCGTTCGACAGCCTGCGCAAACTGGCCAACGCACTCTCCGTGACCACAGATTTCTTACTTGGGCGCACAGACAATCCCGAGGGCGCGGCCGAGGCCGATCCGCTTTACCGCGACATGCAGAAGCTCAACGACGAGAACCGACGGCAGGCCGCCGACTTCATGCGCTTCCTAGCCGAGAAGCATGACAGGGAAGCCGGAAAGAAATGACCGGCAACCCCGATCTGAAACAAAAGCAGCTTATGCGCCGAGCCGAACTCGTGCTCCAGGAACACGGACTGTTGACGCTTCCGGTCGATCTGGACGCTTTGGCTCAGGCCGTCGGCGTCCATCTGCGTGAAATGGACCGCAGGGTCGAGGGTGTATCGGGCATGCTGATGCGCTACGGCGATCAGTTCGGCATCATGTACGCCACCCACACCGACAACGAGGGCTTCGAGCGGTTCAGCATCGGCCATGAATTCGGGCACTATTTTGTCGATGGGCATCTCGACCATATCCCCTTCGATGGCGGAGTGCACCGTTCAAGAGCCGGGTTCGTCTCGGAGGAACCCTACGAACGCGAGGCAGACTATTTTTCAGCAGGCCTTCTGATGCCGACCTCGCTAATTCGCCCGATCTTGAGGCAGGCGCGAGAAGGGTTGCCGAGTGTGGAGGCAATCCGCAGCGAGGCAAAAGCCTCGCTCACGGCATCTGCCATCCGGTACATTAACGAGACGGACGATGCCGCCGCCATCGTCGTTAGCCGTCAGGGCCGGGTTGACTACTGCTTCAAATCCGAGGCCTTGAAGCAGCTGAAGGGCCAGAACTGGCTCCGCAAGGGCGCAGCTCTGCCGACGGGCACGCTCACCGCATCGGTCGCCGCACGGCCAGCCGCCGAACGGCAAGGCCGCCGCGAAGAAGCCGAGACCGATATTCTCGACTGGTTCGGCGGGGATCGCACCGTGCGCACGGTCGAACAGGTCGTCGATCTCGGCCGCTACGACCGCGTGTTGACCGTTCTTTCCTGCGCGCAGATCGTCGACGACACCTACAAGGATGCCGACGATTTTGAAGAGTCCGACGAAGGCATGGAGTCGCGCTGGACGCCACAATTTCGTCGATGACCGAACTTGATGAGGCTCCTGGCGTCGGCGGCTTTGGCAAATGGTCAATTCATGGCGTTCCCCATAAAGGCTGGACCTGTGTTGACATTGAAGACCTTGGCGCCCCTGAGGCCGTTTGCGAGATGTGCGAGCGGCAGGACATTCGATATGTCCATGCCATGCAGCACCCGGACTTTCCCGAAATTCTGCACTGCGGCTGCATCTGCGCCGGCCATATGGAACAGGATGTCGAACGCGCACGGCGGCGCGAAGCGTCGATGAAGAATGCGGCCCGGCGGCGTGCTGGTTGGCCTGACCGCAAGGCGTGGCGCCGGTCGCGACAGGGCAATTTGGTAGTCAGTGAACGTGGTTTCCACGTCACCATCTTCGAGCGTGACGGTGGATGGCATGGTCTTATTCAAAGGCCAAGCACTGGATACAAGCGGTTCTCCAAGCGGACCTATGCAAGCGAACGCGAGGCGCAACTCGCTTCGTTTGACGCAATCCTTTTTCTAGAAGAGTTCACTAACAGTGGAAGGACTACGTCCATCAAGCGCTCGCCTGTTCAGGACTGAGCAATTGGCGAGGGTGTCGGAGTTGCGCAGATCTCGCACTCCACTGAAGGGCAACGTTTTCCGTTGCGAGGTGTCCACTCGGTCCCGGACGTAAACGTCAGCTTTCGCGCCCGGCGTGTCTTGTATATGACATAATCAAAATTATGCGACAAAGATCGCGGAACGCTGCAAAGTAGAATTGTCGCCCTGCTGGGCACAGATACTCAGCCCTCCGGGAACAGGAGCGCCTCAACGTCCATTGCCCCGTTCAGGACGTGAAGGATGGTGATCCGGTCTTTGCTGACGCGGTAGAATATCAGGTAACGACCGTGGACACGGCGACGGATGCCATGATGCTCATAGCGCGGCACGATCGGCCAGGCTTCCGGCATGTCTGCGATATCGAGGCAGCGCTCGTAGAGTTCGCGCACGAAACTCAATGCGCGCACCGGATTGTCGCGGGCAATGTAGTCGGCAATCGCTTCCAGATCGGCCTCGGCCACGCTGGTGATGTCGACCTTCATTCCGATGCGCGACCCATGCCCTGGTATTTGGCCTCGAGCCGCGAAACCACATTGGACATCGGTTTGACCCGTCCTTTCTCGGCATCATCGAGGCCGCGCGCCAAGGCTAGGTCGAGCACTGAAAGCCGTGCTTCTCGTTCCTGGATCAGGCGGACGCCTTCCCGGAGCACTTCACTTTTCGAGTTGTAGCGACCGGTCTCTACGAGCTTCGCGACGAAACTTTCGAGCTGCGGTCCGAGGTCAGCGCTGATCATGGGCCCTCCGATCTGTACTGGCCAAGGTAGACCGCTTGATAACAGTTATCAAGACTTGTGTGCTGCTTCTCCTGATCTCGGCACAAGGTCAACCGCGCTGCTTCGCCGATCTGCGCTCCTGCGGTTGCCGTCCCCTTTCGTCTCTGTTTCAGTCGGGTCTGTCGGACAAAGGACAGAAGGTGTGCAGATGGCCCTGAATGACAAGATCCCGCACTGGCCGGAAGCTGCCCACGCGAATGCCAGACGTAGTCTCCTTGCCGCTGATCTGGTGATCGATGGTGATGTCACTTCTCATGGCCCAGTCGATGTCCATGGCAAGATTGTCGGATCTGCCTGTGCGCCCGTGGTTGTGGTTGCTGCCACTGGCCGGATCGAAGGCAGTGTCAGCGCCCACGACCTGTCCGTTCTGGGGTTCGTTTTGGGATCGGCCTCGGCGCATAATGTGCAACTTTCATCGAACGCGGTGGTTCATGCTGATGTCCTGCACGAGCGGATTGTGATCGAAGCCGGTGCAATACTGGAAGGCCGACTGCAGCGAAGGCTGTGACGAGGTTTCAGGCGCCGTTGCCTCGATTGCGAGATGGTTCAGCCAGACTATAGCCACGGCGTGACTTCTGCCGAAGTGTTCGATTTGCTGACGTTGCGGCCTCAGCTGCGCTCGGCCAAGTCTCGAGGCTTGTTCGACCGCATGTCCCTATCCGGCCCCATCGGCGCAGCACAGTGACCTCGCCGAAGAGTGTCGCGGCAAGATAGATGCAGTAGAACCGAGCCA
>Ga0208243_1000486_pt1 | contig 22116 bp, 24 predicted proteins | sample Subbio2Aug_QV12A_FD_184826 | JGI IMG/M metagenome (GOLD analysis project Ga0208243, IMG submission 184826) | Serpentinite rock and fluid subsurface biosphere microbial communities from McLaughlin Reserve, California, USA - CR12Aug_QV12A (SPAdes) | ecosystem: Environmental > Terrestrial > Deep... | reverse complement strand
CCCTCGTCGTGCTCACTCGATCGCTGCACAGGGTGGTATCAATGCTGCCAAAAACTATCAAAATGATGGGGATAGCGTTTTCCGCCTTTTTTATGATACGATCAAGGGAGGCGACTATCGTGCCCGTGAAGCCAATGTGCATCGTTTGGCTGAAGTAAGTGCCAATATTATTGACCAGTGCGTGGCTCAGGGTGTACCTTTTGCACGTGAATATGGTGGATTATTGAGCAATCGTTCATTTGGTGGTACGCAAGTACAAAGAACTTTCTATGCTGCCGGACAAACCGGACAGCAATTATTGATAGGCGCCTATCAGGCTTTAGAGCGTCAGGTGGCGTTGGGTAATGTAAAGATGTACAGCCGTCATGAAATGCTCGAGATCGTTAAGATTGATGGTAAAGCACGTGGTATTATTGCTCGCGACTTAGTGAGTGGTAAATTGGAACGTCACTTTGGTCATGCAGTATTGTTGTGTTCAGGTGGTTACGGTAATGTATTCTATCTGTCTACCAATGCCATGGGAAGTAACGTAACCGCTGCATGGAAAGCACATAAGCAAGGTGCCTTATTCGGGAACCCTTGCTTCACACAAATTCACCCAACTTGTATCCCGGTGAGTGGTGATCATCAGTCTAAGTTGACATTGATGTCTGAATCACTCCGCAATGACGGACGAATTTGGGTACCCAAAAAACAAAATGATACCCGTAAAGCCACCGATATTCCAGAAGATGAGCGCGATTACTATCTGGAAAGAAGATATCCTGCTTTCGGTAACCTCGTACCAAGAGATGTAGCATCTCGTGCTGCCAAAGAAAGATGTGATGCAGGTTATGGCGTAGGCTCATCGAAGCAGGCTGTTTATCTGGACTATGCTTCTGCTATTGAAAGATATGGTCGCACAGAAGCCAACAAACAGGGAAAAAGCAATGCCAGCATGGATGAAATCATTGCGATGGGTAAAGAAGTCGTGAAAGAGAAATATGGTAACCTGTTTGACATGTATGAAAAGATCACAGGTGAAAATCCATACGAAGTTCCGATGCGCATCTACCCCGCTGTTCACTATACCATGGGTGGATTGTGGGTAGACTATGAATTACAAACAACAGTTCCGGGATTGTATGCTTTAGGTGAAGCCAATTTCAGTGATCATGGTGCCAACCGTTTGGGTGCTTCTGCACTGATGCAGGGATTGGCAGATGGTTATTTTGTGATCCCTTATACCATTGGTAACTATCTGGCAGACGAAATTTACAGCAATGCCATTGCTACTGATCATCCTGCATTCGCTGAAGCAGAAAAAGCGGTGAGTGATCGTATTCATCAATTGATGAACATTAAAGGAAAACAAACTGTAGAAAGCTTCCATAAACGTTTAGGAAAGATCATGTGGGATAAATGCGGTATGGCGAGAAATGAACAAGGATTAAAGCAAGCCATCGCAGAGATCCAGGCATTGAAGAAAGAGTTCTGGAGTGATGTTCGTATACCGGGTGAAATTGAACAGATGAATCCGGAGCTGGATAAAGCCAATCGCGTTGCTGACTTCATAGAATTGGGAGAATTGATGTGTATTGATGCACTGAACCGTAAAGAAAGCTGCGGCGGTCACTTCCGTGAAGAATCTCAAACTGAAGAAGGCGAAGCATTACGTGATGATGCTAACTTTATGTATGTAGCTGCCTGGGAGTTCAAAGGCGAACATGCGTGGGAATTACATAAGGAAGCATTGAATTATGATGTAATTAAGCCAAGTCAGCGTAACTATAAGTAGAATGATAGGTCGCAGATTTTTATGATTGATTATGATCATAATGAATCATAAAAATCTGCGGCCCATAAATAATCCATTGGAAAGAAAAGGCGAGTGATTTATTACTTACCTAAAATTTCCTATCTATGGATGAAAATTTCAAACACACAGCTCTTACAAATAAGATAATAAAATGCTTTTATACTGTTTATAATCATCTTGGGTTTGGTTTTTTAGAGAAGGTTTATGAAAAAGCACTTTTAATAGAACTTAGAAAAGAAGGTTTGAGTGCATCAAGACAAACTCAATTAAAAGTGTTTTATAATCAAATAGAAGTAGGTGATTATTTTGCAGACATAGTTGTTGAAAATGAAGTTATCATTGAAGTTAAAGCTGCTGAAGGATTGATTGAAATTCATGAAGCGCAATTAACTAACTATTTGAAAGCACGAACATTGAAGTAGGACTCTTACTTAACTTTGGTAAAACACCGCAGTTTAAGAGAAAGGTCTTCAGTAATAAATACAAGAAACACTTATAACATCGTGATATGGAACACTACCACATGAATCTGAATCTCAAAGTATGGAGGCAAAAAAATAATGCCAGTAAAGGAGAGTTTAAACTGTACAGAGTTGAAAACATTTCTTCAGAAATGAGTTTTCTGGAAATGTTTGATGTGCTGAATGAGCAACTCATTCGTGATGGAGAAGATCCGGTTACGTTTGACCATGATTGTCGTGAAGGTATTTGTGGCGCTTGTTCCATGTACATCAATGGAAAACCCCATGGTCCATGGCAGGCCAATACCACCTGTCAATTACACATGCGTGCTTTCAAAGATGGTGATACCATTGTAGTAGAACCATGGAGAGCCAATGCATTCCCTGTGATCAAAGATTTGATGGTAGATCGTTCAGCTTTTGACCGTATCATCCAAGCAGGAGGTTATATTAGTGTGAACACAGGTAATGCTGTAGATGGCAATGCCCTTCCTATTGAAAAAGACAAAGCAGACAGTTCATTCGCAGCGGCCATGTGTATTGGTTGTGGTGCTTGCGTGGCTGCTTGTAAGAATAGTTCAGCTATGTTGTTCCTGAGTGCAAAAGTGTCGCACCTCGCATTATTACCACAAGGTGCACCCGAACGCAAAACACGCGTCATGAACATGGTAGCACAAATGGATAAAGAAGGTTTCGGCGCATGTACCAATACCGGTGCCTGTGAAGCTACCTGTCCAAAAGAAATCTCCATCAGCAATATCGCTCGCTTGAATCAGGAATATTTGATGGCGAGTTTGACGGCGGAGTAAATAGCTGCAAGCCGCAAGCTTCAAGCTACAAGTAATAAAATAAAGAGAGCACTTGAATCATCAGGTGCTCTCTTCATTTTATTTAGATATTAGTACCACCAAGTATCAATATATTACTTGCAGCATGAAGCCTGTAGCTTGCAGCTTCTTACTTTCTTTTCAACAACAAAGCACTCACCAAAGAAACCAACAGTCCTACCGGTAAAATTTCTGCATAGGTCATGAGGGCATTGAATAGCGGATTTTTATACCATTTTGCAAAACTGGCCATTTCGGCTGTTTGTTTGGCCAACTCAGCTTCAGTGGCTCCAGCAGCTTTTGCTTTTGCAAGTTCTACTTCAGCATATTTTTCTGCAAAATCCGGGAAGAAATAAAAGTATTCTACCAGCCAGGTAGCCACATAGAAAGTTGAAGCGATCAATGCGATCAATATGCCGATCTTAAAGGCTTTCCCGAAACTAATCAGTCCATTATTGTATCGGTCGCGGAAGCTTTTGATACCGACAAAAATAAAAGCAAAGGCTAGAATCATGGATGCGTATCCATAGATCATTCCATTTTCATGATCGCCGGAAGATTTAAAATACATGGTAGAAGCTACCATCAATACACTGACGATCAGTCCGGCAATAATACCATTGACAAGAACCACTTTTTTCATATGTGTTGGTTTAGGGTGATAAATGAACCGCTAAAGTCGGATGTATCCCCTTCTTTTCGTTCATACTTTCGGGTGATTTTGATGATCTTGTCCAGAAATCATCCAAAAGCATGAACTGTTAGGCGATCAAACCGATCTTTTTTGCTTTTTCAACCGCTTGCGTTCTTCTTTGCACCTCCAGTTTTTCAAAAATGCGTGCTGCATGGGTCTTCACCGTATTCAGCGATACGAATAATTGGGCGCCTATTTCCTGATTACTCATCCCTTGTGACATCAATTGTAAAACTTCCAATTCTCTTTCACTGATACCCAATACCTCCATTTCCTTTCTATTGACTTCAAAAGGAAGGGAAGGATCACGATACACTGTTTTTTCTATGATACGGGTTTCTGTTTTAGGCTGCGTAAGTTTTTGGGATAACCAAATTCCCAATCCGGTGAAAAATAAAGCGATGATTCCTGCATAGATCTCAAAAGAATGTTCATAGATCAGGAATTTCAACTCCAACCATCTTAATAATAGCAAGAGAATCGCCAGCGATAACCCATACAATCCAACCGTTTTGTATTTATTGAAAAAACTTGTTTTCATCTTCTCTAAGATAATAACTCCGCTTCAAAACCCCGCAGTGTTACCTTTGCACCATGCCTAACTCCTATTTCCAGTTCAAGCAATTCACGATTCATCAGGATCGATGTGCCATGAAAGTGTGTACGGATGCTTGTTTGTTCGGAGCCTGGGTGGGGAGGAAAGTGAGCAGTTGGCAGATGACCGTTGACAGGAAGAATTATAGTAGGGCTTTGGATATTGGAACGGGTACGGGATTACTGTCCTTGATGCTTGCGCAAAAAAACGATTGTTGGATTGATGCCATCGACATCAACCACTCCGCTGCTCAACAAGCAGAAGAAAACATACAAGCTTCCAAATGGAAGGATCAAATAACCGTACACACTATCAATATACTGGAGTGGAAGAGCGAACCTTATGATCTTATCATTTCCAATCCACCTTTTTATGAGAACGATCTTAAAAGTCCGGATACAGATCGCAACCTGGCTTTACATGATAGCGGATTAACCCTGGTTACACTATTTGAACAGGTGGCCCGTTTACTACAACCCCATGGCAGATTTGCATTGCTGCTACCCGCACATAGACGAACAGAAGCCATGGATCTGGCAAAACAATATGACTGGATAGCAACTGAAACGGTAGAAGTTTGTCAGACAGAAAAACATACGCCTTTTCGGGCGATGTTTTGGTTTGAGAAAGGTATTGCTGCCAGTGAAGCAAAAAGAATGCAGATCAAAGAAAATGGAGTGTATACTGAGGGTTTTGTGGATTTGTTGAGGGATTATTATTTAGCATTTTAGTTGCCACTGAGGACACTGAAATACACAGAAACGATTCAGTGCTTCTCTGTGCCCTCAGTGGCAATCAAATTAATGAGCCGCATAATCCGCTAAATAATCAAAATAAGTAGTCAGCTTCCCTTTTGAAAGAATCGTAGCACGATCAATGGTTTCACTTCCGCCATTTCTGATATCTTCCAGTACATATTTAATCAACTGTTCACCAAAATATTTACTGGCATCACGAGGCAATTCATTGGGTAAATTACCTACTGCCATTACATCTATACTGCCAGACAAATAAGGTGCAGTTTTTTCAAATGAAGATCGATCCACTCCATACACCGGATCATCAATAGTACCATCACCCAGGTTACAGGGAACGCTACCACCTTTATCATCGGTGATATCTGCAATGGTTTGAATGCGAAAATCAGCAGCACGCAGGTCATCCATTTCAAAGAGTCGAGGAATATTGTGATCCCAGTAAATACCATTCATGAGAATATCCGTATCAGCACAATATTGTTTGAAAATGCATTCATATTCTTCCGGATGGTTGTGAAAATGATCTCGCTGATAGGTGCGATTGACTTTATGACGGTACAAATCGCTTCCCTTCAAATGTACATATACCGGATAAGTAAATGAGCGGTTCAGGTATTCATCGGGTTCTACTTCCTGTACATCCATCAGGTTCATGATCTCCAAAATACCATGAGCAACCCGCCCACTCCCGGTTACAGCAATTTTGATATTGGGTAGTTTGAGCCCGAAATAAGTATGAATCAATTCTCGGTAATCTTTTACTTCTACTACCCTATTTAAATGATAAGCGCCCGTTCTTTTTCCATAACACATGATGCCATTATGTGCCCCAACAATACCGGCAAAAAATCCAAAGCCAATGATGCGTTGTCCATCCGTATGTTCCAGACATTCATAATCAACCAATGTGATATTTTTATCCATCATGGCATGTAATAAAGCCTGGTTATAGGGCTGTTTTTTCTTGGTATGAGAAAAAAACAGGTAGGTTTTATTCGGAATCAGCATGCTCACGGGCACTTCTTTGATACCCAGCAAAATCGAACAGTCAGATAAATCATCAGTCACTTCAATCCCGGCATCTTGGTACTCCTGATCAGAAAAACATCGGTTAGGCGATTGTTGTACCCGTATTTTCAGCCCCTGCACATTTTTTTGCAGCCATTTACATTGTCCGGGCGTAAGCGCCACCCGATTATCCGCCGGAATTTTTCCCTCTCTAATAAGTCCGATAACGAGCATTGGAGTAATTTTGAGCAAGATAATGTTTTAGGAGGAGTGAAAAGGGAGAAGTGTCCACAGGACTCCTTTGGAGAAAGGTGAAAAGGGATTCAATATTATACAATCCTTTGACTTTTCACTTTTGACTTTTCACTTTTGACTTCTCACTTTTGACTTTTGACTTTTCACGCCCATGAACCATTTCGAATTATTCAACATCCCTATCACCCTGCGACCCGATACCAGTCAGTTATCAAAACAATATTTCGAGTTACAGCGAAAGTATCACCCGGATCGGTATGTACAGGCTTCAGAGGAGGATCAGGAAGAGGCATTGCAGGTATCGGCACAGATCAATAAAGCCTTCAAAACTTTAAAAGACCATGACGAGACCATCAAATATGTATTACAATTAAAGGGATTATTGGAGGAGGAGGAAAAATACCAATTATCCCCCGATTTTTTAATGGAAATGATGGAGTTGAATGAGTTAAAAGAAGAGGGTGATACCGACAGTATTACCGCCACTATTGATCAACTAAAAAAGCAGATCTATGAGCCTGTGGAAGCGATTATTACAAATTATCAGGAGGGTATTACTACCGAAAAAGAGTTGTTGCAAGTAAAGGAGTACTATTTTAAAAAGAAGTATTTGGATAAAATTTGATCCACCAAAGGCGGATTGAAAATGAGGTTATCTAAAGCCTCAGAACAACTACGTTAATCGATTTTTTGTGCCTTTGGCACAAAAAAATATTTACAATCCGCCTTTGGTGGATCAAATTTTATCGTATCATTGCAGCCCGATAAAAAGCCCAGATGGCGGAACTGGTAGACGCGCTAGACTCAAAATCTGGTTATCGCAAGGTAGTGCAGGTTCGATTCCTGTTCTGGGCACTTTGATTATCAATCAAATAGAAAGACTCACAATGGTGGGTCTTTTTTATTTGCAGGTGATTTGCAGGTGACCAGTTTCCTTTGTTTTTTGTTGCAAAAAATGATGCGTATTTGAAAGAACTTTGGTTAAAGAATAATACAAAATTAAGAGCAAACTTTCAATCCGAAACGTAAAAAAACCTGCCGATCGACAGGTTTTACTTAACAATAATTATAACCACTCATATTTCTTTTTAGGCTTCTGATGTGCTATATACCCCATCACTTCACTATATAAAAAATAGACCCTCCTATTTTGTTTATGCGATGGCAAACCAAGGCTTCTCCATTTTCGTAAAGTCACTAGGGAAATACCCAGTTTACTTGCAATAGTTTTTGTATCCAGTAAGGGTTCTTGCTCATTGGTCACCAACACCTCCTTCGGCTTAGCAGTTTCCAATGATTCCCTTACCGCTTCCTTCACCCATTTTCTAATATCCGCTTCTGTCGGAATAATAAAAGTCTCCATACGCACATTATAACTTGTTAAAATAAACTTTACTGCCTGTTGCTGGATTATTGGAAGGCTCATATTTCAGATAACCCAACTCAATTAAATCACGCATACATTTATTAAAAGTTTTTCTTCCCATTCTCGCATCCTGCATGACCATCGAGCGATAAATACTAATCGGATTTTGCCAATCATTCCTACTTCTCAACCGCACTAGTGAGATATACAAACAAATATGGTATGCACCAATCTGAGTCGTATCCGCTATAGCTTCATAAAATGCCAATAACTGCTCATACTCCTTCATACTTCCGAATTAAACTCCTTACCTATTATTTCTTTTAACCCTTGTTCGTTTCTTTTTCTGCAACAGTCCTTTACCAGAAACTTCCCCATTAGAATCCGAATTATCAGATTGATTTTCCCTATCACGTTCCCGCCTTCTAGCCTGCATCTTTTTTTCCATCCACCGGTTGAGTAAAAAGCGATAAGCTTCGTCCACTGAAATACCTTCGCCCTCGATAAAATACACACGCTGGCTGATTTCAAATTTTGCTCGAATGGCATTTACATTTCCAACCACCTCTTCCAATCCCGCTTCCGCCCAATATTTCAATCTCAGTGCATCAGCAAAATATTTACCTTCCTCCGTTGCTGACAACCTGCTTAATTGATGTACTATTTGAGTAATAGATTTTTCACGTTGCCAACTGGTTTCCTCATGTAGCCGGAATACTTGATTCACAACTTTAAAATACCAATCAATTTCTCCCATCACCTGATCCAGCTCTGAAAGATTCACAGCAGCAATGATTCGATCCGGCATCGTAATTCCTTTGAGCAGTGAAACATCGTAATAACTGCAGGTATAATCAGATCCGTTGCGTTCAAAATGCAATAGACAGGTTAATACATCTGATTTTTTTTGCAACCTTTCAACCAAACTAAAACTTACCGGATTAAAACAAACCCTTTGCAATATTCGATATCCGATTCCTTCTTCAAACCCTGCACGAATCAGCATGGCTGATAAGGCTGCAATATTATCTACATTCATAACAGTCTTTTGGGGTGATTATACTTTTACTCCTTTCTGGTTACGTACGCGCTTTTTACTAATCAAACCTTTTTCGTTTTTCTGCGAATTTTTCTTTTCGGTTGGGTTTTCTTGTTGGTTATTCGTATGGCTGACTTCTTGCTTTGGCTCTCCCATCTTTTGATCCTGTTGAATACGCTGCCCATTTGCCACCTTGGGTAACTCTTCATGTTTCATCATCTTAAACTGCTCATCATATACATTGATGGTTTTATATTTTGGATTGGCTTCAAGAAAGACTTTGATCTGTTCACCATCTTTATCCATCGTGGCCATTTGTGCATTCCCTTTTTCAAGTGAACGTAAAAGATCTTTCTCTATATCACCGCCGTCTAGTTCAAAAACAGGAAAACGAGCAATAGATTCACGCAAGTCATAGCCATAATTCTCCGTGTATTTATTCACTTTGAAATTCCCTTTCTCGTCTTTATTGTCAAAGTCAAGTTGCATCCAAGCCTGGTATTCTTCCCCTTTCGAATTGGTCATTTCCCTTTTAACTGCACGTCCTTGCAGAAGGTTATACGCTTCCTTTGCTGTGACACCTTTGCCTTTAGTGATTTGAAAACTCTGTTCAATTTTTTCACCGTTAGCCTTTTCAATAGAAGCTTTGTAGCGGTTAAAAAAATACATATCAGAGGTATTTGATTTGCGAAAGTCGAGTACTGCATCAAAAGGGCGATTACCAATTTGTGTGTTAAAATGCAGTTGAAACTCATCCTTTTTAGCTGCAATATTTTTTTCGAGCTCCGTATACAGAGCTTCTCCAAAACCTGTGTACTTGATATTGTCTTTCAGGTACTGTAAATTTTCCATGTTCATAATTGTTTGATTTAATGATAAAATAGATTGATTACCGTAGGGTATTTGACGAAGAATATCTTCCGGACTTCTAACATGAAGTACCTGAAAAGCATCCCTGTCTGATAAATTATCGGCTGCAAAAGTTTTCGCCTCTGCCTCGGATGAGAAAAAATGAACATCCGTTTTTTCTATCAAATAGAGCGAGTGATTGTACGTCATCCACTGTTTACCACCTGCAAGCGCAATTCGAGCGAGGTCAAGCACATCGCTGCTGATGGGGTGTTCATTTTCTTTAACCATGGAAACCCTCTCATCACGTTTGAGAAAATTACCGTCTAAGATCATTTCTACTTGCGACTCCATGGGCTCCCCCTTCCAATAATGAAGAAGTAACTCTGAAACCTTTTTACGGGAGGCTTCATCAATACTGGCAAAAGAGCTGAGTTCCTCTATCAAGGTTTCCAGCTTATTAAATTGCTGCTTATCATCAAAAGATTCGGCTTCTGTATTTGACTCCAATGGATCATAGAATACTTTAGACCAGTCAAAATCATCCATTTGTTCAGCGAGGCGAGCGAAGTTTAGCTGATCTTGTATGGTTTCATATAAGTCTTGAATATATTTTGTTTCCAAAGTGATAGAAGGTTGCACTTGTCCCTCCTGGTAAGCCTCACGAAGTCTATCAACGAGGTACTCATAAGTGAGTTCTACTGGAAGGAGAACGATTTCTTTTTGTTGTTGCTGGTTGAAATCACTAAAATCAAGTGCGCGGTCATAGGTTTCAAAGAAATGCAAGTCGGTTATCGAAAGCTGTTGAACGGACTGATGAATACCAAACCATGACTTACCGTCTTGCATTGCATCCTGGAGCCCATTTATAACTGCTGAAGTCTGTCCGTGATGAATCATCATATTTTTTCGATTTATTGAATAAGTGTAGCCGTAAATAAAAAACGGTTGGCAAGTCTTAGTTTCAAATGCCGATCTCCGTCCTGTTCTTGTAGGGTGATATGCAAATCCTTATGGGTATTCAAATCGCTGACAGGAACCAATACAGTTAATAGGCCTGCCTGCTTATGATTTATTTTTAATTTTATAGGTTCAATCAGCAATGGGATTACTTCTATTTCCTGTATAGGAGAGCGTTTAGGTGTATGTGTGGTTAAAAGGCGTAACCGTAATTTTCCAACACTAAATGAAAGGGACGAATGATTTCTGATAGAGAGTTGCAATGCGAGCATCGATCCGGTGCTATACAAACCCACCACTGACAGTTTTACTTTTCCTGCACTATAACGAACACCAAATAAATTGTGATGGAGAGACTCGATTTTTCGAACGATTGCCAATAGACTGGTATCCTTATCCAAGGATTCAATCGCACCCAAATCAAGCGTCAATATCGTAGGGCTTGCAGAAAATGAAACGAGAAAAGAATACAGTATCCCATCGCTGGTGATAACGGTAAGGTTGGTCGTATCGGTAAACACTGTATCTGCTTTAACACGCAGTACAAAAGCGGTTGCCTTTTGGACAATGATATTTTCTGAGCCGCGATCAATGGAAACAATTGCAGCGGGGAAAACAAGATTGCTGGTTTTGTTTACGGCAACTGACAGATTCCGAACTGGAATATGGCGCTGTGCTTGCAATGCCAAAGTCACTAACAATAAGAATCCAAACAACATCCACTTTTTCATTCTACACTATTTTTTACTCATGAGTAAAACAGGATAACCCGCTGGAAGATTAACACGAATAGCTTTTACCTTTCTGGAAAGTAGTCCTTTGGCTGCGCCCACACCGGCAGAAATCGCCTGCGTTTGAATCGAAGCATCAATGCCACTGATACCAATGGACTGGACAGCACCATCCGCCGAATGCTTGAGAACTTCTCTGGAAATAGACCCCGGCACATAGATACCTTCCAGCCCATCCATATCAAATACAAATAGTTCGATGGGAAAAACCTGTGCCCCTATCCTGACTGATGGAATTCGAATATGTAACCTTTCGCCGTTCAGAGCAGCAATTCCTGAAAGAACGGTACCGGCAGGAACTTCAACACCTCCTATTTGAACAGCTTTGGACAGTTCCACCCGAACCGTCGAACCGGGCTGCACAACCTGACCATAAGGAATGCAGGCTCTCATCCCACGATCAGGTTCAGCAGCCTGACTGCCGTCACCTAGAAAACCAGATCTCGCCGAGCTAGACTTTCCAAAAAAAGTTTCTGGGACTTTTTCAAAAGATAGAATGTCGACTAACTTTTTTTTCTCTTCTACAGCACCCAACTCTCCCACAGGTTCAACCGTTTTTTGCAAAGCAGCAATTCTATCTAATGTTGCATGAATAGCTTCTATTTCAGGATCCGATTGGACCTTTGGATGATTGATAGTTGAACCAACCTCTACTACCCTTTTTTCATCTAGCAATTGATAGATATCACCAATAGGCTGGTACATTTTCTTTTGAATAGCTTGTACTTCTTTTGGGAGTGTTTCTTCAATTGCGTAAGATTCCTCTTTCACCCATTTGTTTCTATAAGGGTCCATACTCAATTGCTCCAAACGTTTAACTGAATCCTTCGTTGCATGAGCATAGAAACTGAGTTTATCGAGCACTGTATCTTTTGAAATTTGTGCTGCCGGTAATACAGTGTTGAATCCTTTCTGTCGGTTGGGTATATCTTCACTTGATGTAAACAAACCGCTGAGAATCCAAGCAATCACTACCAAAAAAGGCAGTATGATCAATCCCATTTTCCACCATGAAAATTTTCGTTTCATCTTTCCTCAATTTTAATGTCATTGTTTTCAAGGGTTTCCCATTTTTCGATCAGAAAACCGTGTGGGTTATGCTCTGACCTTGCTACACTACGTAAATAACCTTGTGTTACCAGACTACGGGTTACCATACTGGTAGAACGAATGATTCGAAGCGTAGCAAAGCATCGGAAATAATATGGCTCTGCAATGGAAGAAAGCTGCACGCTATCAATGGTGATCTGTTGACTGATATTACCGGAAATAATCCCTGCGATATAACCGGTTTCTATCAGGTCATCGTATTGTTTTTTAGCAGAACCATCAGCGAGGTACAAGGCTTTTTTAATACTGGCGGCAATGGCTTTTTCATCAGGGTCAAGAGAAAAGAAAAGTTGATGATAGCGGGACACATGATCTTTGGCTTCCACCACAATATTTTCTTTTCTTGAAGATGCGAATACTTCCACTGCTTGTCCGTTGCTTAGCACATATACTTTATCCTGCGCCCTTGTTGTCAAAACCGAATTGGTATAGATGGCATATCCACTAACCAGTATGCTACCGATTACAACTGCTAACATAAACCAACGTATCATTTGAAAGGCTGTATCTATATTTTGTGTAGGCTTAAACATTATTTACCATTTAACTTGTCTTTGAAATAACCATTGTTGATACCGTGGTCGCTCATACTTCCACTCATCTTTGCTGCACTACTACCAAAAGCATCCGACGACATTCCACCCGCCACTGCTGATCCTGCAGACTTTGCTGCTCCGATGGTGAAACTGGTCACTTTATGTAAGAGCGCGTTACCTCCACCTGCATTAACAATGTAGTTAGCGACAGAGGGGACGGTGCAATACCCGACAATAGCGATCAATAAAAAAATCATGTAAGCCCAATCGCTGGTAACAAAAGTTTGACCGGGTATGGGGACACTCAACCCATTTGCCACCAACATGTTTTGTTGGATCCTTGATATAATGGCTCCGAAAATATTGGCGACGGGTAGCCATAGAAATACATTGATGTAACGTGCAAGCCAAACGGTAATGAGGTGATGGAAACCATCATAGATGGAAAGACCAAAAACAATCGGGCCAATGATTGCAAGGACAATCAGATAAAAAGTTCTGATCACATCAATAATCAGTGCCACTCCCTGAAAAACAAGTTCCAACAGTTCCCGAAATGCTTCGCGAATCCAGTTCATCGGGTTGATGGTTCCCAGACTCCAATTCGTTGACTCCTGTGAATGGAGGTAACTGCGCATTGCATCATTGCTACCGCTTTGCATGATGGCAGTAGCCTTAACCACTGGTTGTAATATCCCATTGATCAGATCGATTACTGAAGGAAAAATCAGGATGCAAAAACCCAGAACAAAAGGTCGTAGTAAGCCATACGCATCCACGGGCTCTGCTGCTGCGATATGTCTCCATATTCGCATACCGATAAACCAAAGCGTACCAAAACCACCGATAAGTCTAGCGGTTCCAATCAACCCTTTACACAAAGGCATCATGTCTTTGTATAACTGATCCAGTACCGATTGTAAACTGGTTCCATTGGAAATTCCCTGTCCGAAAACAAGACTCGGAAACAACACCCCACACAAAATCACTACACACTGTTTCATTTCTAATCGATTTACAAACCATACAATCGCCGAATGGCATTTCTGTCTTTTTTCAACTGCGCCCTATTGGCAGCCATAGCAGTTTGAATTTTTATCTTCTTCCTAACCGCCTCCAAATTTTGATCACTATTTGAAGCAATCATTTCCATCAAAGAGAGCCTTTCGCCATCACTCATACGCAGTGCTCCATCCATTAAAAGCATGGACAAGACTTGCTGATCATCTTTACTTTGTGTAGTAACCAACAGAAATTCCTTGTTCATTTCGTCAAACTCTTTTGGGGTAAATAGTCCCAATGACCTCACCAGTATCATCCAGTTCGCTAACTCTTGATCCACAATTTCATAATTACGAGAGCTTCTTTTTAGTGCAGGGGATGATTGAACCTTTTCACTTACTATCAGAAGTTGGTCTAACTGCCTTTTATGTAAATCAAAATTCCCTTTTGTTGCATCTCGCACTGCATTGAAACCGTTTGACAAAGTCTGGTAGCTCTGTTTTGCTTGAGCCAACATCATTTTAAGCTGCAGTAGTTTTTCAAGGTTGATCTTTAATTGTTCCAGCTCCTGCACTTGCGAAAAAACACTGACCCGAAAAACTAACATCGCTATAATTACTAGTATTCTTTTCATTGGATCCCGTGTAAACGTTTAAAAGTTTTTGCATCACTTTGAACCCTATTTCCTTTTTCTACCAACGCCAACTGTTGTTGATTCAATGCCTGTAGGGTCTTCAGACACTGAAACATGGCATCTCTGAGTGTATAGAGTATTACCAGCCGTTCTGCATCTTTCATGGAGACTTGATTGCTTAATACGACGGTCAACATCTTACCAATTTCTTTAGAATGATTAAAAACTGCTGTATGGTCTGCCCTTGTAGGAAACTTTCTATACTCCATCCATACTTGTGCTTCTAATCCGTGAATTCTTTTTACCATTATCGCTCCACTGATATTTGGCTTTACTTTTTTTAATTCAGCATAGTATCCAGCGTACAGCGTAGATAACTGATGCTGCCAGTTGCGAATCTCATCCAGTTTCACTTTAGCCAGTTCTTGCTCTGCCAGCTGCTGTGCTCGCTGTAAGACAAGGTTTTCATTTTGCAGCCGTTGTACTTTCAGGTCAACGGCCTTGACGGCTTTTGCCAGTAACAATGATACCGGATCAATCGACTGCCCTTCAGCAGTGCACCACATTGCAACACACAATAACAGTTTCAGTATTTTCATTGCTCACAAAATATTTTGATATACCAATCAATAACTATTTCTCTTACCTGATCTGCTGAAGGCCAAAACCTCCATATAGCAAAAACCAACACACAGAATAAAATCACCGCGGCAATCATCTTATCTTTTTTCATTGACCAGTTTTTGAATGGCAGCTTCAACGCTCCCGAGTGATTCGGCCGCTTTTACCACCCTAATTTTTTCATTCTCTTCGGTAGTATAAGCCAAGTATTCTTCCGGCGACACTTCCACGCGGTACACTTTACTGATCCTCGATCCAAGCGAGATAAAGACTTCCTTATATTTTCTACCAGCTTCATTGTATCGGTTCATGGATAAAACCTGCACCCGTTCTTTATCTGTTAAACCCAATAACTTCTGCAACTCTTCAAACCGCTGCTCGTATTTGGATTGATCAAGTAGTATTTTACAGTCTGTATTCGCAATAATGGTTTGTTTGATAATTTCTGAACCGAGTATATCTTCTATCTCTTGTGTGATCACTACCGCTTCGCCAAAATGTTTACGTGCAGTCTTGAAGAGGTATTTGATGTATTCCGCCATACCATGTCTTGCAATCGCCTTCCAAGCCTCTTCAATCAAGATCATTTTGCGAACACCCTTCAGCTTGCGCATCTTGGCAATAAATACTTCCATAATAACAATCGTTACCACCGGGAATAATATGGGGTGATCCTTAATGGCATCGAGTTCAAAAACAATAAAAGACTGGTTCAATACATCCAATTGTTCTGTGGCATTCAATAAATAATCATATTCTCCACCTTTATAAAAGGGTCGAAGCACATACAAAAAATTTGAAAGGTCAAAATCCTTATCCTGCACAGCATCCTGCTTGAGTTGATGGGTAAACTCATTTTGCAAGTAGCTGTAAAAATCATCAAAACATCTAAAAGAGCTCGGCTTTTCATAATACCCTTGCAAGGCATTGGACAGCGCTACGTATTCTGAGCGACGAAAATTTTCATCCTCTTTTTTCCAAAGCGTTATCAGCAGGGTCTTAATACTTTCCTTTTTTTCGGTGTCAGGCGCTTGCCGTTCTGCTAGGTAAAAGGGATTGAAACGGATCGGTTGATGCTCGGTGTAAGTAAAATAATAACCCCCAACCAGCGCGCATAGACCTTTATAAGAATGACCTACATCAACCATTACAACATGTGCTCCTTGTGCGTGATAACTGTGTAACAAATGATTGGTGAGAAAAGATTTTCCGGTTCCGGAAGGCCCTATAATGAGTTTGTTGCGATTGGTAGTGACCCCGATTTTCATCGGCTCATCCGAAAGATCGACATGCACAGGTTTGCCGGTAAGCCTATCACTCAAACGAATACCGAAGGGGCTGCATGAATCTTCGTACTGAGTTTCGCTATGAAGAAAACAAGCCGCTTGATCTGCAAAAAGTAAAACCGTTTCGTTGATCGGAAAATCTGCTGCATTGCCTGGTATACCTGCCCAAAATATTTGAGGTGCACCAACAGTTTCTATCTTAGGTGTTATATTGAGTGAAGCGAGTGCATTACTGCATTGATTACGGACTTCTTGCAACTGAGTTTGATCATTAGTCCATGCGATCAGGTTAGCATGAAATCGTACCGGTTGCCGTTGACCGGCTACCATATCTTGTAGAAACTGTTCGGTAGCATCCTTGGCTATTTGGTTCTCTCTCGCATAAAGAGAGAGTGATTGAAATCGGCGTTTTCTTTTCTCAAGTTGTCGTGCAACCTGAGCCCTATCTTCTATAAAAAGATATTGATTATAAATATGATCAGTAGGTAGCAATTGTCCGAGTGCACTCACAAATCCAATCGGGAACTGTCCGGCTTCTGTACTATAACGGTCATAGGATATACGAGAACCGCAATGAGATGGAAAATGGTCAAGATCGGTCATTGAAAAAAGTACACAATGTTTTTCACCTACTTTCACACCGTCTGAAAAATTAAGATCACGTTGTACACCGTCGGTGTCTAGCAGTAGATACTGATTCACAAGTTCTTTTAACGCAGGCTCTTCCAATCTTTTACATCCAATCAATCCAGTATCACTCAATAGCTTGACAAACTGTGAACACACCGATGCAAAACTTTTTGCGAATGCAGGGTCTAGGGTTTCAACAGGAACAATATGTTTTTTGAGCAGGCTAGAAAAATAGGAATTTACCCTGTTTCTATTCTTTGGCGAGAGCGTTAGCATGAGAAAAGACTGATGCTTGATGTAAGGACGTTCGTGAAAAAATCGCTCACTACTGCGAGATAAAAAATCCCGATCATTTTCAAAATCCCCCTGAAACGATGTGGATACAAACCAATCTTGTTTATGAAGAACGGTGCCGGGTTCCAATAGTTGAATAGCTCTCACCCATGACTGGTGAAGGCTTTCATAATCTGTATTCGAAAGTGTGAAGATCTCCGGCAAATCCAATTGGTACACAATGGTTAGATCACCCATCTTGGAAAGGATCATATCTTGCTCCACAGAATAGAGAGGTAATATGTCTTGTAAAACTTTCATGCTTTCACCCATTTAGGTATAGCAGAAGATGCCATTTTTTTCATCATACCATGTTCACCATAGCGTTGACTCAAAGAGTAAACCTTCCATATCCACGCGCCAGCGAGTGCAAATACCAGTAGTATACAAACCAACATGGTTACACCTAAGAGATAGAGAAGTGCAAAAAGTAGCAAACAGAACAGAATACCTCCACCCAGCCACCAGATGTACTGCGCTGTCAATCCGCGAAATACCAAAGACCTGCCTACACCTTTATTGATCTGATACACACTGTTCATAATTTTTTTCCCTTTGATTTTTTGATCTTTTTCTTTTCAAGCAGTGGTTGCATTTCTTTCTTTGGCGGTAGTCCTTCCAAAACCCTCCACCCCACCGGATCCATCTTTTTGATACTCGGTAAACGGACAACTTTAAGTTCATGCTTTCTTACATCATATGCTGCTTGGGTACCTTGAAATAGATTTTTGGTTTTCGGATCAAAGCAAAAGATAAAGCCACCGTTTGGAAGATCATAGAGATCATTTAGGCTGAACTTGTTGGAGAAATCATTGACCTCTCTCAATTCCCACAACCGCAGATCCAAATAGAAGGCAGTTCCTGCTACATTGATTTCAGGCAATTTTCTTGCTGGCCAGTTATTCCACATATTAGATACCAAAGAATGCCCGAATCACAGTAACTACCACGACTAAAAAAACGCAACTCCCAAACCACGCTGCTGCAACTTTACCTGTATCATGATCACCTGCGTTCCATTTGCTATACACTTTGACCGCGCCTATCAATCCTAGAATCGCGCCGATGGCATACATCAGTTGTGTACCCGTTACAAAATAGCTGCGCACTTTTTGATTGGCTTCAAGGATACCAGCATTACCATCCTGTGCGTACCCTAGCGCAACAACGAATAAAACAAGCACGACCAAGCACACTAATTTTTTCATACATCAACATTTAAATGTCTCCTCAATCCCCCTTCAGAGGGCAGGGAGTTAAATATACCCGCCGCCACTTCTCTCTCGCAATTGGTTCTCCTGCTTCGGGCAGGCGGGCATATCGGCTGAATAAACTCTACATTTCATACGCACACGATTCGATATTCTAGCCCAATTGCTTATTGAAAATTTCCTAGATTTAAATTCAGTGACAAACCATAGGCATTTTGCATCGGTGCAAAAGCAGATTTGGTGCCAATTGGAATCAAATAGTGGATATCAATCGATAAAGATTGATCTTCCACAAAACCCTTATATCCTGCGCCGATAGAAATTGATTTTCGATTACCTGCTTTCATACCTTCTAATTGCATACCCGATCGAATAAAAAAACTTTCCTGAAACCCGACTTCACCACCAAGAGAATACCTGATATCAACCCACTTTCCTTTGAAAGCCTTACGCATATCAAATCCAACGGACCATTCTTTGACTTCATCACGATCCCCATAAGCAAATCCTAAACCCATTTCATTTGACTGCCAAAACCCACTACCCAATTGATTCACGACTGCACCGACGGAAAACTTTCCAAGTGATTGATAGAATTGCACGTCACCTGATACACCATAGCGGTTAAGAGGTCTGGATTCAAAAACACGGGCACCTACCAATCGCATTGTTGCGCCAATGCCGGCCGACTCCGATAATCGAACACCAACAGAACTACCAACACTAAATGCGGTATTGCGGTAAATAGCCAAGCTAGCACCATTATCATCACGCATAGTGAAATTGCCCATATCTAGATATTGGATAGCAATCCCGAGTGTTGTAGATTCTCCTATGCTACTCAAGTAATCTGCGCGAATAAACTTAGTGTCCTGAAATAAGTTGCGCATCCATGGCAGATAAGTGAAAGAAGCTTGGTGAAAATGATGGGTGAAGACAGTTTTACCGACATTGTATCCTAACATTTGATTACCCGAAGCTGCAGCAATACCTGCATCACCCATGGCTGCACCTCTGCTATGCATGGTTATTTGTGCAATGCATATAATAGGCATAATACATATCAAAGAAGCAATGATCTTTTTCATAACACATCAATAATGGAATGAAGCGTATCAGAATGTTGTCCCAGATCATCTTTCACATAAAAAGATATCGGATAACTACCCTTTTGATGAAAAATATATTGAAGACGATCAGAACTACTGATAATGTTTTGTCCTGAAATCGAATAGTGATAGGATAATATTTTTCCGAAGGGTTGTTGGCAACCTCCTGCATCAAAATAGTATCTCCTAGCTTCTGGATCTCTTTCATCAACTTTCCAGGTTAATAAAGCTTTTGGTCTTTGTGCAGAAGCTGCATGAATCATCAACTTTCTAGTATGTACCCTTCCAATCTGATCCTTAAGAGAAACATCAACTGCATATAAGCCCGATTGATCTACAGTACAGAAGATTTCATTCCATTCCCCGGTCACAATCACAGGTTGATCATTGGCAAGCCTCTGACCTCGATAACTAAATCGGATCTGTCCACTACTATCATAAAACCGAAGATGCAATTGACGATTAGCCGGTAAGGTTTGTACATGAAAAATACCATTACCATTAATGTTATTGGGATCCTTTTCACGTACATACAAAGTATCTTTTGCAAAAGAAACAACAGGACCTGTAGGTGTTTGCTGAAAAGAAATGTCTTTGTTGTTACAGGCAAAACTGCCCAGTATAAGGGATAAAATAAATAGGTGTTTCATTTTTTTTATTGTTTATAGATTTTATCGGTGTGTTTGATACCATTGTAAAAACCGGTGATAAAATACGTTTGTCGGCGAGGCAGTTCTGGAACTCCTTCCAATACAAAAAGATTCTCTCCCGGTCTGCCTGATTTAATCCAGTATTTGATCCAACGTCCATCGCTAGTAAATAAATCAAGTCGCACAGATTGACCGCGATCAAGGATCACCGACACTTTCAACTGTTGATCAAAAGGATTGGGAAATACATTCCAATCCTTCAATCGACCTGCAAAAGATTGATCAGGGAGCGTATTGTTTTTCATATCCCCTACTTTCACCCAAGAGTGAAAATGAGTGATACAATTACGCGCACTAATCGCAGTTAATTGAATCGGGATACTATCACTGGATTGATAATAGTATTCCTGAATGGAAGTCTGTTGGGTTTGCACACTTCGCCCATTGCCGAGATTCCATTGGAACATAACAGCAGGCGATACGAGTGCGGTGAGCGTCAATAAACCGCCATAGGGAATTTGAGAAGCACTTAATTCAATTCGTCCCGCCGGGAAATCAGTATCATCAGTCGTCACAGCAAACAAAAGACTGTCACGACATCCCTCACGTTCAACACTCACGCGATACTGCCCGGCATGGAACGAAAAAATGCTGTCCTCCGAAAGGACTCCGCCTCCTGCGGAGTCCTTGATCCATCGCCACCGATCAAACACCAAACCTTGTTGAGAACTAATTTGTAAAGGGGTTTGCCCACCGGGACATACTTTTCCGGTACCAATGATGACTGGCGTGGGGATGGTACCTGTAGTAATCGTGATACTATTAGATGCTTCAGTTGTACAACCTGCTGTACTAATTGCACGTACAATATAGGTGCCAGCAGTACTCACGGTGATACTCGAATTCGTTCCACTGGATAACAATACCCCATTGCGATACCATTGATAGCTGATACCTGCTGCGCTATTTTGAATGCTCAAGACAGTGCTGACGCCATTACATAGATGCGTTGAGCTGGTCGTTATAATCGGTGTAGTAGGCATTGCATTCACCACCACCGTAGCGCTGCCGGATTGCACTTGCACACAAGCCGTACTACTAGCATCACGCACGCTGACCAAACGATAGACATAAGTACCGGCTGTAGTCGTAGGAACAGATAAAGTAGCAGTTGTTCCGACACTTTGAATCGTTTGTAAAGCACCACCATTCAATTCATAAGTAAACACATAAGGAGCTGTTCCACCTGAACCACTAAAGCTGATGATGGGGGAAGCTGCGCCGCTACAAACAGTAGCAGAACCTGTAATACTTGCAGTGGGCAATCCATTGATCACAACAGTAGCTTCTCCGGATGCCGCATTACTACAGGTACTACCACTACTTTCTTGTACTCCGATAAGTGTATAAGTATAGGTACCAACACTATTGGACGGAACACTCACACTCACAGTGTTACCTGAACTAGTACGTACAGTTTGAACAGCACCGCCATTCACGCGATAACTGAATGTATAAGGGGCTACACCACCACTACCGGTAAATACAACTGAAGAGCTGCCGGAATTTTGACAAAGATTGCCACCACCACTG